>Ga0075436_100000658_pt1 | contig 22777 bp, 23 predicted proteins | sample RhiMethybrSRZTD5_FD_75303 | JGI IMG/M metagenome (GOLD analysis project Ga0075436, IMG submission 75303) | Populus rhizosphere microbial communities from Tennessee, USA - Rhizosphere MetaG P. TD hybrid SRZTD5 | ecosystem: Host-associated > Plants > Roots > Rhizosphere > Soil | place: USA...
GCGACGGGCGAAACGGTGCGTAAACGCGCGATCGAATCCCGCGAGGAGCTCACGGCTCAAGAGGTGTTGGTCGCTCGTCTCGCAGCGCAGGGCCGCACGAATCCGGAGATCGGTGCGCAGCTCTTCATCAGTCCGCGCACGGCGGAGTATCACCTGCACAAGGTGTTCACGAAGCTGGGCATCAGCTCGCGGAGAAGTTTGCGCGATGCCATTCGCGACGTGGCACCGTCAGCGTCTTCCCCGGCGATGTAACAGCGCCGACTAGGGAGTTCGACGGACGCGACGGCGCGCGCGCTCGTGCAACATGCTCGCTCCCTCCACAAGGAGCAGAGTCATGAGCACCATCACCACGAAAGACGGCACCCGCATCTACTACAAGGATTGGGGCAAGGGCCCGGCCGTCGTGTTCTCGCATGGTTGGCCGCTCAACGCGGATGCGTGGGACGGGCAGATGTTGTTCCTGGTGCAGAACGGTTTCCGGACGATCGCGCACGATCGGCGCGGGCACGGCCGGTCGAGCCAGCCTTCGTTTGGCAACGACATGAACGGCTACGCGGACGATCTCGCGGCCGTGATCGAGGAGCTCGACCTGCACGACGTCACACTGGTTGGCCACTCGACGGGCGGCGGCGAAGTCGCGCGATATATCGGGCGACACGGGACGTCGCGGGTGGCGAAGGCTGTGCTGATCGCGGCTGTTCCGCCGCAGCTCCTCAAGACCGCGAACAATCCCGAGGGACTGCCGATCGAGTTGTTCGATGGATTGCGCAAGGCGTTGTTCAACGATCGCGCGCAGTTCTACAAGGACTTTGCGACGCAGTTCTACGGCGCGAACCGGGCCGGTTCGAAGGTGTCGCAGGGCATCCTCGATCAGTTCTGGACGTGGAGCATGCAGGCGGGACTGCTCAATTCGTACGAGTGCATCAAGGCGTTCTCGGAAACCGATTTCACGGAGGACCTGAAGAAGTTCGACGTGCCGACGCTGCTGCTGCACGGTGAGGACGACCAGATCGTGCCCATCCGCGATTCATCGATGCGCTCGGCGCGGCTGATCAAGGGTGCCAAGGACGTGTACTATCCGGGCGCGCCGCATGGCCTGACGTCGACGCACCAGAATCAGGTGAACGCCGAGTTGCTGCAGTTCCTGCGGAGCTCGCCGGCGCCGCGGACGCGCGAGCGCGAGATGGCGGCCACCGTTGCCTGACATTGCCTAACGTTGCCCAACAGGATGCTCATCATGCAGATCGTGATCATTGGCGGGACGGGGCTGATCGGGTCGAAGCTCGTCGCCTGCCTCAGGAAGGATGGCCATCAGGCCGTGCCGGCGGCGCTGAACACCGGCGTGAACACCATCACCGGCGAGGGGTTGGCTCAGGCGCTCAGAGGAGCGGATGTCGTGGTCGACGTGTCGAACTCGCCCTCATTCGAAGACGCGGCCGTGCTCAAGTTCTTCGAGACGTCCACCCGCAACCAGCTCGCGGCCGAAGCCGCGGCCGGTGTGAAGCATCACGTCGCATTGTCGATCGTGGGATGCGACCGGATGACGGACAGCGGGTACATGCGCGCCAAAGTGGCGCAGGAGAAGTTGATCAAGGCTTCGGGCAGGCCGTACTCGATCGTACGGGCGACGCAGTTCTTCGAGTTCGCGAAGCGCATTGCGGACGAAGCGACCGACGGTACGACCGTACGTCTGCCGCACGTGCTGTTCCAGCCGATGGCGGCCGGCGATGTCGCCGCCGCGGTGTGCAAGGTTGCCGAGGGACCGCCGCTCAACGGCGTCATCGAGATCGGCGGGCCGCAGCAATTCGGCTTCGACGACTTCGTTAGGCACGCGCTCGGTGCCTATCACGATGCGCGCCAGGTGGTGGCCGATCCGCACGCGCGCTACTTCGGCACCGAGTTGGGCGAGCGCAGCCTGGTGCCGGGCGCCGATGCCCGGCTCGGCGCGCTGCGGTTCGACGACTGGCTCACCCAATCGAAGGTCGCGGCGGCCACTGCCTAACGGCCGGGCTGCTCACACGCGTCGTATTCACTTCCAGGACGGGTGCGCGCCGTTCGGGCAATTCGGGCGGCGCGCCATCCCTCGGACCTCATCAACGAGGAGGACATGCTCATGTGCACGTTCAAGATCTCGGCTGCAGCGTTGCTGGCCGGTGTGTTCTGCTTGGCCGGCGTGGCCGCGAGCGCCCAGGAGCCCAAGGTGACGCCCGTGATGATGAAAAGCCTCGCGGACATTCGCGGTAAACAGCTCGTGGTGCTCACCGTCGAGTACGCGCCCGGCGGAGCCGACGCTCCCCACCGTCACAACGCCGATGCGGTGGTCTACGTGTTGGAAGGCTCGGTCATCGAGCAGGTAAGAGGAGGTAAGCCGGACACGCTCACGGCCGGCCAGACGTTCTACGAGCGGCCTTCCGACATCCATATTGTGGGACGGAACGCGAGTCAGACCGAGCCGGCCAAGCTGCTGGCCATCCTGGTCAAGAAGACGGGCGCGCCGGCGGTCGTGCCGGTCAAGCCGATGCAATGATGCAGGCAGGCCCATTGGCCTAACGAGCACAGGGAGCGGTGATGGGGAAAGGACGCATCGAAGCATTCAGCGACGGCGTCTTGGCGATCATCATCACCATCATGGTGTTGGAGATGAAGACGCCGTCCGATGCAAGCTGTCGGTGTTGATCTTCACCGTGGCGATCCCGCTCGCGCTGGTGCGTCCGTGGCTTGCCGGCGGCCTGTATGCCGTGAGCATCCTTTTGTGGCTGGTGCCGGACCGGCGGATCGAGCGAGCAGTGTCACGCGCGGCGCCGAAGGTCGGCACGGCGAGGAGTAACGCTCACGGGCCCCTTCCGTTAGGCGCGAAGTCGCGCTGCGTCTCCCGCAACGGAGCGCTCCGTGCTTTGTCCGCTGTGTCCGCGCTCTGTCCGTGTCTACGTGAGCGTAGATACCGGCCGCTCCGTTCGCCTAACGAAATGCGAACGCGCGTGCGCCTACCCAATTGGCACCTGAACAGTGCGGCGAAGCCATCGAAAAAGCACCGACGATCCGCGCGATCTTCATTCGGCCGAAGCCCGTCAGCGCCTTGCGATTGCTCTCGTCGTGCTCTATATCGACTGTGCCTTGGGCGGCACCGGGCCGCTGCGCCCGCTTCCGTGCCGCTTCGATAACCAATGCCTCGAGGTCTGCTCGATGTCGCGCTCTCTTCGCGCCGCTTTGCGCCTGCTCATGGTCGTCCCCTTGATCGCCGCTGTTGCCGCTACGGCGCACGCTCAGAAGTCCAAGTCCCGCGCGAAAGAATCGAAGAACCAAGTCGTGTCGCCGGCAGCAAAGGGCGCGGGCCCTGATTCGGCGTTTCTATCCACGCTCAAGTGGCGATTCATCGGCCCGGAAGGCAATCGCACCGACGCCATCGCCGGCGTACCCGGCGATCCCAACATCTATTACGCCGGCGCCGCGAGCGGCGGCGTTTGGAAAACCACGGACGGCGGCGCGCACTGGAATCCGATTTTCGACGATCAACCGGTGCAATCCATCGGCTCGATCGCCGTCGCGCCATCGGATCCGAACGTGGTCTACGTCGGCACCGGTGAGCCGTACATCCGCAGCCACATCTCGGTCGGCTGGGGCATGTTCAAGTCGACCGACGCCGGCAAATCCTGGTCGCGCGCCGGCCTCGAGAATACGGGACGCATCTCACGCATCGCCATCGACCCGTCCGACCCGAATCGCCTCTTCGTCGCCGCGCTCGGCACTGCGTATGGTCCTGAGCCCGACCGCGGCGTGTTTCGCAGCACCGACGGCGGCAAAACGTGGACGAAAGTGCTCTTCGTCAACGACTCCACCGGCGCCGTCGATGTGCTGTTCGACCCGAAGAACCCGAGTATTCTCTACGCGAGCACGTGGCAGATCGCGGTGCACACGTGGGGACGCGAGAGCGGCGGCGCCGGCAGCGGCATCTGGAAGTCGACGGACGGCGGCACCACCTGGAACCGCCTAACGGGCCACGGCCTCCCCACTCGCCCCGTCGGCAAGGTGACGTTAGGCATTAGCCCGGCGAATCCCCAGCGCGTCTACGCGCAGATCGAGACCGGCGACGGCGTGCCGTGGCACGGCGCGCCCACCGACACCGGTCGCCTCTGGCGCTCCGATGATGCCGGCGGCTCGTGGAAGCTCGTCAACAGCGACCTCCAGCCGATGGGACGCACCGCGTATTACTCGCGCATGGGCGTCATGCCCGACAACGCCAACGAGGTGTACTTCCTCGCCGCCAATTTCACCAAGACGCTCGACGGCGGCGTCACCATGATCGACCTCGAGGGCGACCAGTTCCCGCGCGGCGACCACCACGACATCTGGATCGACCCGACGAACGGAAACCGGTTCGCGGTCGCGCACGACGGCGGCGTCGCCATCACGATGAATCGCGGGAAGAACTTCCTCCGCGTCCAGCTGCCCATCGCGCAGATGTACCACGTCACGGTCGACAATCGCATTCCATACTACGTCTACGGGAACAAACAAGACGGCACCTCGTACATGGGACCGAGCAACTCGAAGCTCGGCTCCGACGGCGGGATCTGGCGCGGCGAATGGCGCAGCGTCGGCGGCGGCGAGAGCGGCTTCGCGATCCCCGACACCGTCGACTCGAATCTCGTGTGGTCGAGCGCCTCGGGCTCGGGCGCGATCGGCGGCATCGTCGTCCGCTACAGCGTCCCGACGCACATCATCAACAACGTCGAGGTGTGGCCGGAGAACGTCGCCGGTGCGCCGGCCGACATGGCGAAGTACCGCTTCGTGTGGAACTTCCCGCTCATGATCTCGCCGCACGACCACAACACGGTGTACACCGGCTCGCAGTTCGTGCACCGCACGACCAACGGCGGCCAGAGCTGGGACGTCATCAGCCCGGACCTCACGCGCAACGACAAGTCGAAGCAGGGCATCTCCGGCGGCCTAACGCCGGACAACATCGGCGTCGAGTACGCCGATGTCATCTACTGGATCGCCGAGTCGCCGCTGGCGAAGGGCGAGCTGTGGGTGGGGACGAACGACGGCCTCGTGCAGCTGACGCGCGACGACGGAAAAATCTGGTCTAACGTAACCAATTTGCCGAGCGGGTATCCGACGTTAGGCACGGTATCGAGCATCGAGCCGTCGCGCTTCACGCCGGGCACCGCGTACATGGCGATCGACGGCCATCAGGTGAACAACTTCGATCCGTGGGTCTACCGGACCACGGATTACGGGAAGACCTGGACGTTGATCACGCACGGCATCGCGAAGTCGCCGATCTCGTACGCACACACGATCTACGAGGATCCGGCGCGCAAAGGCCTGCTCTACCTCGGCACCGAGGGCGGCGTGTACGTGAGCTTCGACGCTGGCGACAACTGGACACCGCTGCAGAGCGGCCTGCCGCACGCGCCGGTGTATGGCATCACGGTGCAGCCGCACTTCCAGGATCTCGTGATCGGAACGTACGGACGCGGCTTCTGGATTCTGGACGACCTCACACCCCTGCACGAGTGGACTCCGGAGCTCGCGTCGAAATCGCTGGCACTGCTCGAGCCGCGCCCGCAGTATCGCTATCGCGGCGTCGCCGAGCCCGCCACGGAGTTGGACGATATCGTTGCCGGCAAGAATCCCGCGGACGGAGCGACGCTCGATTTCTGGATCAAGTCGGCGCCCAAGGATTCGACCGACAGCGCGAAGGTGACGATCGCCGATAACTCGGGCGCCGTGGTGCGCACGATGAAAGTTAGGCCGCACGACGGACTCAATCGCATCCAATGGGACCTGTACGGCGACGCGACGAAGCAAGCCAAGCTGCGCGCCAGTCCCCTGTATATGGACTGGTTCCAGGTGAAGGCGTCGGGGATTCCCGCGCCGGACGTTGGGCGCTTCGCGCTGCTCGAGCCGCCGGGCACCTACACGGTGACGGTGGCGCTCGATTCCATGCACGACACGCAGAAGCTCACGGTGTTGCAGGATCCGGCGAGCGGCGGCACCGAGCAGACGATCGCCGCGCAGAACGCGCTCGAGCGCACGCTCTACGCCGACATCAACGACGCAGTCGACCAGATCAACCAGCTGGAGGTTGTGCGCGCGCAGCTGTCGGGACTCCTAACGCTGGCTGGAAAGGACTCCACGTTCGCCGACGTGCGGACCGCGAGCGATTCGCTGCGCGACAAGCTGGTGAGCGTCGAGCAGCAGCTCGTCCAGCTCAAGGTGACGGGCAGGGGACAGGATGACGTGCGCTGGCCGCCGATGCTGTCGGAGAAATTGATGTACCTGGCCGACGAGGTGCAGCGGTCGGATGCGGCGCCCACCGACCAGGCGAAGCAGGTGGCCGAGTTGCTGCACGGTCAGCTGCAGACCATCAAGAATCAGGTCGCGCAGTTCATGAAGACGGATGTGACGGCGTTCAACGACAAGATGCGGGGCCGGAACGTGCACCCGATCATTGGCGAGCGCTGACAGTCCTCGGAGACCCGGGTGGTGGCCCGACGCTAGATGTACTTGAGCCACCACTCGGTCCGCCGCGCTTTCACGCCTGCGAACCAGCGGCAGACGAACGTGAGAATCACGAGCGCGACCGCCCACACGAGATAGAGCTGCCACAGCGTCCACGTGTAGCCGGCCGGCGGTTCGGGATTGCCCATCGGGTGGTTGGTGAACAACCAGGGACTCACGCTGCCTAACCGAACCACCGACACGCCGAGCGCGAGGGCGTGGATGAGCGGGATGTGCAGCACGTAATAGAAGAACGGCACGCGTCCGAACACGGTGACCCAGCGCGCAAGGGCGCCGCGCGCGCGCTCCACGAGCGGCATCAGCGCGATCGTCGGCCCGAGCGTCATGAGCAGGAACTGGAGCGATGCCGGATACTTGTTCGTGTTGAGGAACGCCAGGAGGCCTGGCATCCCCGGCCGGCCGTCAGGCCTGGGGTGGGTCATCGCGGTCCAGGATCCCGGATCGCCGTACAGATTGAATGCGCGCAGGACGAGGAACAGCGCGATCGCGCCTAACCCAATGCGCAGGCACAACCGGTCGCGGCGGTTGGGTTCCATCGTGAGGATCTGCGCGAACGCATAGCCGGCCGCGATCACGCCGATCCATGGGATGAGCGAGTAGAGCACGATGAGGTTCGGCCCATTCGGTCCGAACTGGATCGGTCCCGCGAAAAATCCCACGTACATGATCTTCCACAGCGCCGAACGCAGCCCACCGTCGAGCGAGCCGGCGATATCGCCGATACGCGCGTCGAGGATGTTGTGACCGGCGATGATCACGATGCCGATCGCGGCGATGAGCTTAACTGGGAGCTTGATCAGCGCCGCGAGCGCGATCATGCACCATCCGATGCACCACAGAATGCCCGCCATCTCGTAGTGTGCGAAATCGAAATTGAACGTCCACGCGACGCGCAGCACCGTGAGCTCGAGGAAGATGAGCCACACGCCGCGGATGACGAGAAACCGCGCGAGGTCCTGGTGGCGGCGTCCATACAATGCCGCGCTCGTACCGGCGAGGAAGATGAATGCGGGAGCGCAGAAGTGCGTGATCCATCGGGTGAAAAAGATGCCCGGCGTCGGTCCGCCGGCGGGCAGGCCGGAGTAGACGCGCACGTGATCGATCGCCATCAGAATCACTACGGCGCCGCGAATCAGGTCGACCGATGCGACGCGACCGGCGCGCTCGATTGACGGAGCGTCCGGTGCAGACAGCCTCGACTCACGAATGGTCGTGGTGGCCATCGCGCGAACATACAATGTCCGGGCTCTGGCACAAGCTGGGCGCCGCGTACCACAGGTGTTTCGCACTAACGTGACCAGGCGGCGACCACGCATAAGGTCTCTTCGGGCGGCATCACGGAGTTTCTACCTACTTTCCAGGCAATAATTCCCCGATGCGCCGCGCAGGTTAGGCAACACCGTCGACCGGCGTGCGGCCCAACAGTTCGCAAGCGCCGGCCACCACCTTCCCTCCGACCCCCGGAACGACCAGAATTGCTGCCGTAGCGCCCACCCGTTTCCGACCGAGGAGGTCCTATGCGCGTTTGGGGGCCGGACATCGCCGGCACCGTCGTCGCGTTGGTAATGACGGCGGGTCTCTCGCAGAGCCTGGTTGCCCAAGGCAAGGATCGCATTTTCATCACCAAGGACACCACGACTGGTGGCGTCGCGGCGCTCGGCCGCTCCCCGCATCAGATTCGCGGCTATACGACACAGTTCGCTCCGGAACCACTCAAGCTCAACATCGGAAACGTTGACTCGCCGGAGCAATGCATTCGCATCAAGGTCACGTTCACGGCGCTCTCGGGCGCGTCGAGTTCGGGCGACGTCAAGTCGGCGGAGATTCTCGCGCACTGGGATACGTCGGCGACGCATGAACAATCGCGCGGTGACTCCGCGGTCCATTGCGTTGCCACGTACTTGTGGCGCTTCGGCGACATACCCGGACCGCAGCTGCTCGCCGTTAGGCTTCGGGCCGACCCGGGCGATGGCGCGCCGAAAATCTCGGCGATCGGCTCGTACCTCGAGTACAGGGGAGTGGCGCATGCCCTGCCCGGCCCGTTCGTCGGCGAGGCGTGGGTTGGACACAATCCCGGCGGAAAGTCGATCGAAGCGATGTACGGACTCGACTTCAGTCCGGTGTTGCTGATCCCTGCGCACGGACTTCCTTCCTGGCTCGATCGCATCCGCGCGATGGCCGGCGTGACGAGCGATGCGCACAATCTGTTTTACGGACTTCAGCTCAACTCCCTCATCTTGGGGCCCGCCGCCGAGGGATTGCCGTTTCAGCTCGCGTTCGGGGGGAGAGCAGGCATCTCGCAGAACAAGGGAGGTTTGTTCATGGCGGCGTATCTCAGCGGCAGCAGCCTCATCAGCACGATCACCAAAGGCCTGGGACTCGGCGGCTGACCGTTAGGCATTTGCGCCGCTCCGTTCCGCACTGACCCCATCGCCGGAGACATCATGAGCCGGATCCGCGGCCCGTTGTCGTTGTTCGTTGCATTCATCTTCACGGCCATCGCGTCGGCGGACGCGCCGGCACAACAGCACGACCGCGTCGTCACTGTTTCCGATGGCGCGGCCGATCCCGCCGTCTCCCCCGACGGCGCCCAGATCGCGCTCAGCATCCTCGGCAAAATCTGGATCGTGCCCGCGGGCGGCGGCGACGCGCGGCAGGTGTCTAACGGAATCAGCTGGGACACGCATCCGGCGTGGTCGCCAGACGGGCAGTTTCTCGTTTACGCCCACGAGGACGGCGACGGGAGCGACCTCGTCGTCACCAACCTCGCGACTGGAACATCGGCGGGACTGTATCACACCGACAAGCAGATCGGCCAGACGGCCTTCACGCCGAAGGGCGACGAGATCTATTTCGTCGCGCAATCGGAGCAGCTCGACGCGCATCTCATGCACGTGCCGGTCGACGGCGGCGAGGCCAAACCGGTCACCGAGACGCACGACTGGCACGAATGGACGTTCGCGCTCTCGCCGGACGGACAGCACGTGCTGCTCGCGTCGGGGCGCTACGGCGGCGCCGACCTCTTTCGCATCGACCTGCCCGGCCGCGCGGCCACCCGCCTAACGGACACGCCGTGGAATCAGTCGTCGGTGGCGTGGAGCGGCGACGGCAAGACGCTGTACTACATCAGGTCGGTCAACGCCATCGACTCGATCATGGCGATGCCCGCGGCCGGCGGAGCGGCCCGCGCCGTGTTCGCCAGTCCGTTCGACGACAAGGCGCTCGCGCTGTCGCCCGACGGCACGACCGCCGTGCTGTGCGCGGCGCGCAAGCTCTACCGCCTCGACCTGCGCACCGGCGCGGTGGCGCCGATCCCGTTCACGGCGCGCTTCGTGCTGCCGCCGCAGTCGGCGCCGGACATGGTCATCACGCACGCCCGCCTCTGGGATGGCACCGGGGCGGCCCCCCTCGCCGACCGCACGATCGAGATCAAGAACGGCACGATCGCATCGATCGGCGCCGGGGCGCCTAACGCAACGCCGGGGGTGCCCGTGGTCGACGCGCACGGGCGAACAGTGATGCCGGCCCTCATGGACAACCACTATCACTTCTGGGACTACCAGCAGGGCCCGTTCCTCTTGAGTCGAGGCATCACGAACATCCGCGATCCCGGCGCGCCGCTTTCGCTGAGCATGAATTTCAAGGAAGCGATCGCCATGGGCCTCTTCCCCGGCCCGGACATTTACTCGGCCGGCCCGCTGATCGACGGACTCGGCGACTATCATCCGTTAGTCGACGTGATGATCGACGACACCGCCGCGGCGGCGACAGTGGTTCGCGCGTTCAAGGCGCAGGGCGTCGATCTGCTCAAGGTGTATTTCATGCTCAAGCCCGACGTGCTGTGTGCCGTGGTGCGCGAAGCACACAAGGTCGGGCTCAAAGTCACCGGGCACATCGGCGTGCACACGAGCTGGGGCCACGCCATGGATTGCGGCATCGATGGCCTCAACCACATCCGCGTGTGGGCCGATTTCCTGCCCGTGAGCGAACAGCCGCAGGGCTACAACGAGACGCTCGATGACGACAAGAATCTGGTGCCGCGCATGCAGGCGGACTGGCGCGAGATCGATCCCGACTCGCCACGCGTCACTGCGCTGATCCAGAAGATGGCCAGGTCGGGCGTCGGGTTCGACCCGACGCTCTCTATCCAGCGGATCGACGACAGCATGCGCAAGTCACTCGGCCTCGCGCAATTCGCGGCCGCGCAGGAGAGTTATCGCCGCATGGCGAAGTTCGTCGCCCGGTCGCAGCAGATGGGCGTGTTTCTGCTCGCGGGCACGGACGACGGCTTGCTCTACGACGAGATGGACGCGTACGATAGCGCGGGCGTGGCGAAAGCGACGACGCTCGAAGCGGCGACGGTCAACGGCGCCAAGTGGTTAGGCAAGGACTCGCAGTTCGGAACGGTCGCGGTGGGTCATCGTGCGGATCTCATCATCGTGAATGGCGACCCGCTCAAGACGATGGCCGACATTCGCAAGGTCGACATCGTGGTGAAGGACGGCCGGATCGTGTTCCGGAAATAGCGATCGATTGCAGGACGATCTCCTCGTTACCGCTGGGTTCGGCACTCGTCTGCGTAGTGAGTTCACTCGTGTCTAACGGGTTGCCGACCAGTCACTTCGGGGACGTCCATGCCTGCTCGCTCCGCTTTTTTCGCGCTCGCTGCCTCGCTTGCGGTGTCGGCCTGTGGCGCGACGATGGTCAACGCCCCGGGACACGCCGGCGCGTATGCGCCGGTGAACGATGCCGATCGCGTCGGCGTGATCAAGTTCCGCGACGATGACCTCCTGCGCGAGAAGCGCCGCCAGGATGCCTACAAGCAGATGTACCAGGCGTGCGGCGGCAAGTACGCGATCGTGGACGAAGGCGAGAGCATCGACGGCAAAGAGATCTCGCACTACTCGAACACGAAGACGACGACGGACTCGACCGCGGAGTCGACGACCCGCTACCGCCAGCGCAGCACGACGACGAATGCCAACTCGTCGGCCGAGACGAATACGGCGAACTCCTCGACGACCGTGGTGCGCAACCAGCATTATTGGGTGATGCAGTTCCGTTGCGTCCGCGACAGCACGGCTCAGTCATCGCAGTAGTCGCCGGCGTTCGACGCCGGAGCGATCAGCAACGTTAGGCAGCCGCGCCATGCGGCCGCGGGGGGTCCGGCGGGCATTCGCGCCGCCGCCCGATTCGCTCAACCGTTAGGCGGTACCACCGGGCATCCCCGCGGGCGACCGCCGCGACGCGTGCGGCGCGTCGCCATCGCTGGCGAGAGCAGCGCGGCGCGCCGCGACCTGTCATATTCCTCACGGTGATCGTCATCGGACACGCGGCATGCGCAAACAGTACTATTTCCGCAACTCTCCCCGCGGACGACTCGCGTGGGACGTCGATCGGCTCGTCGAGCTTTCGCGCACGTTGCCCGTCCGTCCCGTGCCGCTCAGCGAGATTCGTGAGCTCGATGAAGCGCTCGACCAGGATGGACAGCCCATCACGTGGCGTGGGTTCGTCGAGCACGCGGCGCTCATGAACGAAGCGGATCTCGCATTCCCGATCATCCTCGCCGCTGATGGCGCGGTCATGGATGGCCGGCATCGCGTTGCGAGGGCGTTGCTGGAAGGACGCGCGACCATCGGCGGCGTGCAGTTTCCGGAGGACCCCGCGCCCGACTTCGTTGGGCGCGATCCGGACGACTTGCCGTACTAAGGGATGGCATGTGCCTCGTGACGGCGCGAGCGTGACCGGCGATTCGGTGATTGACGCGCTTCGCCGACATCTCGAGCACATGCTCGAAGCGCGCGGCGCGCCTCTCGTCGTCGCGATTGACGGACGGAGCGGAGTCGGGAAGTCCACCATCGCGTCGCAGCTCGCCGCCGTGTTCCCGGCCACCATCATCCCAACCGATGACTTCTTCGCAGCCGAGCTCACTTCGGCAGACTGGGATGCGCGGTCGGCCAGCGAGCGCGCGCGCGATGCGATCGATTGGCGTCGACTTCGCCGGCTAGCGCTCGAGCCACTGCGTGCGGGACAGCCCGCGATCTGGCATCCATTCGACTTCGCCGGCGGGGAACGCGAGGATGGATCCTACGCGATTTCGTCCAACGCGATTCGGCGCGACCCGGCACCCGTTATCATACTCGACGGCGCGTACTCGTCGCGTCCGGAACTTGCAAGTCTCGTCGACTGCGCGATACTCGTGGAGGCACCCGCAGCAACGCGGCGCGAGCGACTCGCGGTGCGCGAAGCGTCGGATTTTCTCGACGCGTGGCATCGGCGATGGGATGCAGCCGAGGACTACTTTTTTACGCAGGTACGGCCGCGGGCATCGTTCCATATTGTGGTGGACTCCGTCGCATCACGCGTGTTGATGAGGTAAGCCGTGTCCAAGTTGCGTTTCATCATCTCGATGTCGCTCGACGGCTACGTCGCCGGCCCCCAGCAGAGCGTCGAGAATCCGTTGGGGATCGGCGGCGAGCGGCTGCACAGTTGGGCGTTCGAGCTCGCGGCGTGGCGCGCGCCGCACGGCCTAACGGGCGGCGTGGTGAACGAGAGCTCCGCCGTGGTGGAGCGCCGGCTGACCAACATCGGCGCGACCGTGATGGGGCGCAACATGTTCGGCGGGCATCCGGGCGCATGGAAATCGCAGAACCCGTGGAACGGCTGGTGGGGCACCGAGCCGCCGTTCCATCATCCGGTGTTCGTCCTCACGCATCACGCGCGCGAACCGCTCCGCTTGAAGGGCACCACGTTCACGTTCGTCACCGACGGCATCGAATCGGCATTGGATCAGGCAAAGCGTGCAGGGAATGGGAAGGACGTGGCGCTGGCCGGAGGCGCGAGTGCCGCCCAGCAATACCTCGAAGCCGGTCTCGTTGACGAGATGGACTTGAGCGTGGCGCCCATTCTGTTAGGCGGCGGCGAACGGCTCTTCGACAACGTCGGTGACGATCTGCACGGCGTGTCGCTCGTGGACGTCGTGGGCGCGCCCGGCGTCGCGCACCTCAGGTTCGTGCGTTAGGCAAGAGCAGCTCCGGAGAGGATCGATGCCGGCTCACTCAGCCGTTCACCTGATGCTCGTCGAGGGATTCGCCGACTGGGAGCCGGCGCATGCTTTGGCGGAGCTCCGCCGGTGGGGCAAACGCACCGTGCGCAGCGTCGGATTCACGCTCGAGCCGGTCATGTCCATGGGCGGGCTCCGGGTGACGCCAGATGTCGACATCGCATCGGTGAACCCGACCGAGGTCGAGTTGTTCATTCTCCCCGGCGGAACGCTGTGGGAGCGTGAGGATTATCCGCGGGCGCCGCTCGAGGCGCTCCTAACGAAGCTCGTGCATGCCGGCACGCCGGTCGCCGCGATCTGCGCCGCCACGCTCGCGCTCGGTCGCGCGGGAATTCTCGACGACCGCCGTCACACCAGCAATGCACGGAGCTACCTCTCCGCACACGCGGATGGATACGCGGGCGGTGAGCACTACGTGGATGCTCCGGTGATTGCCGATCGCCACGTAATCACCGCAAGCGGCCTCGCGGCCGTCGACTTCGCTCGCGCGATTTTCGCCGAGTTGGGTGTTGCGACCGATGACCAGCGGGCGATGTGGTTCGAGCTGTTCAAGCACGGACGTCTTCCGGACGCGCCAGCCGCGCGAATCGGCGACGCTTCGACCTGACGGCTCGGATTTCGCATCGGTGCCCGCACATGCGCCGCCTGCGTTACAGCGTCGCCATGAGCCTCGACGGGTATATCGCCGACTCTCACGACGGGTTCGACTGGATTCTCCACGATGACGCGGTCGACTTCGCCGCGTTGTTCGCGCGCGTCGACACGACCATGCTCGGCCGCCGCACGTACGACGTTGTCCGCGCGCAGGGCGAGATGCCGTGGAAGCCGGGCACACGCGTCTTTGTGGTATCGCGGACGCTCAAGCCGGAATCGCGCGGTAATGTGACCGTCGTGTCGGGCGATCCGGTGGCGATTGCGTCATCGCTGCGGCGCGAAAGCGGCGACGGCGAGATCTGGCTGTTCGGCGGCGGCCAACTGTTCGCCGAGCTCCTCGCGGGCAACCAGGTGGACGCCGTCGAGGTGACGGTCGTTCCGGTGTTGCTCGGCGGCGGGGTGCCCATGCTGGCGCCGACGTCGAACCGGACGACGCTCGCGCTCACGCACTCGCACGTCTATCCGAGCGGGATGGTGGCGCTCCACTACGCGGTGCCGGTCGCGGCGGCAGTCTAACGACCTGGCCGTTAGGCACCAATCATGCCCATGGACGCGGTACCATCGTGCGCGAACAGGTCGTGATTCGAGGTGCCGCCCGCCATCCGGCGCGCATCGGCGCCAACGTCCTCATCGGTGCGCATTCGGCTCTCTATGGCTGCACGGTCGACGATGAAGCGTTCCTCGCCACCGGCGTCACGATCTTTCATGGCGCGCGGATCGGCGCTCGAGCGGAAGTTCGTATTCGCGGCGTCGTACACGTCAACTCGGTGCTGCCGGCGAACGCGGTGCTGCCCATCGGATGGATTGCGGTTGGAAATCCGGCGCAGCAGTTTCCGCCGAGCGCGCACGACGAAATCTGGGCCGTCCAGCGGCCGCTCGATTTTCCGGGCACCGTGTACGGCATCGAGCGCCGAGCCGACGACAGTGTCGACATGCGGCTCGTGACCGAACGCGCGATCGCGGCGGCCCGGCACGCCCGGTGGACGCCGCTGGACCATTGATGCGCGCCTAACGCAGCGGGCGCGCCGAGCAGAGGGGACGATGAGAGAGTTGATCGTCGCTGAATTCATCACGCTCGATGGCGTGATCCAGGCACCCGGCGGTGCGAACGAAGACACGGATGGCGGGTTTGCGCAGGGTGGATGGACCTGGCCTTACTGGCACGACGACATCGGCGCGCGCTTCTTTCAGTTGATGTCGGAATCGGACGCCTTGTTGTTGGGCCGCAAGACCTGGCAAATCCACGGCGGCGCATTCGAGCCGATGAAAGCCGGCGATCCGTTCGGCGATGTCATGAACGGCGTCAAGAAGTACGTGGTCTCGCGCACGCTCACCTCGACGTCGGCCTGGCGGAACTCGACGTTGATTCGGGATGACGTGCCGGGCGCGGTGCAGCGGCTCAAGCAGGAACCCGGTAAGAACATTCTGCTCGACGGGAGCAGCGTACTCGTCCACGCGTTGATTCAGGAAAATCTGGTCGACGAATACCGGTTGCACCTGTACCCGATTTCGTTAGGCGGCGGCAAGCGGTTGTTTCCGGACGGCAAGCGCGTCGACCTCACACTCATCGAAGCGTCGGCGCTGCCCAACGGCGTGGTGTACCTGCGGTATCGCCGGGCGGGTCAGTAGCGAGCCGGCAAGCTGCGTGCGTCGCCCGAGCTGTAATCGTGGAGACAGGTACGCGCGATAATTTGACGCGTAAACCAGGGAGGCGGTTGTTTCCATGCGTACCATTATGATCACGCTCTGTGCGTCGGCGCTGCTCGCCGGCGCGCCGGCAGCTGTTGCCGCGCAGAAAGCGGCATACACCCGCGACGTACCCGACTCATTGCTCAAGATGGCGAAGGTTACCGAAGCAAAGGCGGCTGCGATCGCGCAGCGGCGCGTGCCTAACGGCACGATCCGAAGCCTCGAGCTGGAGCGTGAGCACGGCAACCTGATTTACTCGTTCGAGATCAAGGTCGCGGGTAGGGCCGGCATTACCGAAGTCAACGTCGATGCAGTGACTGGGCGCCTCGGCCCACTCGAGCACGAGAAGGACTGAGAGACGTCCCGGCGCGCTTGCGGTTCGGCGATGTCGATGCGATCAGACGCTCAACGTTTGAGACGGTCGCGGACTTCGGCGAAGCGCGGGTGCGCCCGAAGCGGCGCATACGACGGCATGTAAAGGGCAAACCCCGCGAGCAGCTCGTGTGCGTCGGCACTGCGGCCGGCGAAATCGACAGCGTCGTCCAGGCGGCCGGCCGCGATCGCGGCCATCGTGAGCGCCGAGTAGGACGGCGGCTCGTACTCCGAACGCAAGACGATCTCGCGGAAATAGGCGTCGGCGCGGCCCACGTCTCCCTGCGCGGCCGCGGCAAACGCCGCAACCGCCAACATCAACGGTGATCGCGCCGAGATGTCGATGGCACGCTGCGCATGCCGCAGTGCACTCTCCGCGTCACCCGTCTCGGCGCAGGCCATCGCGAGTGTCGTTAGGCCGAGGATCGAGTGGGGTTCCAGCTCGACCGACTGCTGGGCGGCGACGAGTGCCTCGGCCGTACGGCCGGCGATGTCGTACACTTGCGACGCCAACGCGACGACCGTCGGGTTGCGCGGGTCGTCCAGCTGCGCGCGTCGCGCCTCGATCGAGGCGCGCTCGATATCCCCACACCCCATGATGAGCCCATACAGCGCGAACATCACGCGCGCCTCCGATTGCATCGGGCTCACCTCGAGGGCGCGCTCCCAATAGCGAACGGCCGCGCGTGCGTCCCAGTCGAACGAGAATGCGATGACGGCGAGCACGGCCAAGGCATCGGCCAGATCCGGCTGGATCGCCAGGGCTGCGGCGATCGACTGCTTGGCGCGCGGAATCGCCACAGCGGCCGGGACGCGATTGAACGTGGCGAGCAAGCGCCACGCCTCGGCGATGGCGGCATGGGCGCGAGCGTGCGTCGGATCCAGCTCCACGACACGCTCGAGTAGTGTGATCGCACGGTCCAGGTCGACGCGCCGCCCAACGATGGCGCGCGCTTCGAGAAAGAGCTCGAATGCCTCGACCTGCGCCGGCGTTGCACGCGCGCGCCGCTTGGCGGACGAGGTGTCGAACGTGACTTGCAGTTTGGCCGCCATCGCGGCCGCAATCTCGTCCTGCACGGCGAATACATCGACGAGCTCTCGGTCGTATCGCTCGGACCAGAGGTGATAGCCGGCGGCGACGTCGATCAGCTGCGCGGTGACACGAAGCCTGTTTCCTGCTTTGCGTACGCTGCCTTCGAGTACCGTGGCGACGTTCAGCTTCTCGCCGATCGTGCGCAGGTCGTCGCGCGTGCCCTTGAACGAAAAGGCCGACGTCCGCGCCGCGACGCGAAGCCCAGCGATCTGCGTTAGGAGATTGATGATTTCCTCGGAAATGCCCTCGCCGAGGTAGTCGCTTCCTTTGTCGGCGCTCACGTTCTCGAACGGCAGTACCGCGATCGACTGCGCCGGCGCACGACCCTGCGCTCGCGTCGACGTCGACATGATGGCGCGCAGCGCGTCGCGCAGGTCGGTGGCCGACTCGAATCGGTCCATCGGCGTGCGGGCTAACGCTTGGTGGACGATGCGCGCGAGGGGACGCGAGACCGCGTCGCGCAGCGCGGTGACATCCGCGGGCGTCTGGACGAAGCGTTTCGCAATCACCGATTGAGCCGTCGGTCCGGTGAACGGCGGCTCGCCGACGAGCATTTCGTAGAGCACGCATCCGAGCGAATAAATGTCGCTGCGTCCGTCGATGGATTCGCCCACGGCCTGTTCCGGACTCATGTACGCAGGCGTGCCCACGCTCATGCCGACCTGCGTCAGCGCGTCGCCGGCCACGTCGCTCAGCGCTTTGCCGATGCCGAAATCGGCCACGAGCGCGTGGCCGTCTTGCAGCATGATGTTTTCGGGCTTGATATCGCGGTGTACGATGCCCTGGCGGTGTGCGTGGTCGAGCGCCGCGGCAATCTCGGATGCAATGCGGACGGCGTCCGCGACGGGGAACTGCCGGTCGGCGATGAGGCGGTCGCGCAGCGAATGTCCCTGGACGTTAGGCATCACGTAGTACAACGCGCCGTCGCTGTCGCCGGAGTCGAAGAGCGGCAGAATGTGAGGGTGCGCGAGCTTCGCCGCCAGGTGGATCTCGCGCAGAAACCGTTCGCGCCCAAGCGACTCGGCGAGGTCTGCGCGCAGAATCTTGACGGCGACATCCCGGTCGTGCTTGAGATCGCGTGCGAGGTAGACCGTCGCCATCGCGCCGGCGCCGATTTCGCGCCCGATGCGATACCGGCCGGAGAGCGTGTTGGGGCGACGGTCGTTGTGGACGGAGCTCATCGGATGTGCGTGCCGGATGGGTCGTCGAGGGAGAGCGTTCCGTGCGGCGGTGCAAGCCACCCTGACACGGCCGCCAATCGGATGTAATGGAGACGCAAGGCGCAGCGCCTGCAAGACGCGATAGGTGCCATGGACGGGCTCGGTTCCTCGTGCATCGCCGTGCCTCGTTGCAAATTTGGAGGCGGACCTTCGCGAGGACACATGTCGCACGTCAAACTGGACCCTCGGTCGCTCGCCGGGCGGTTGCGCGCCGCGGCTCTCGCTTTTCCGGAGACCACTGAAGATTTTCCGTGGGGCGAGCGCGCTTTCAAGGTGCGCGGAAAGGTGTTCTTGTTTCTGCACACCGAGGGAAGAGGGGTGCGGTTCTCGGTCAAGCTTCCGCATTCCTCGGCCGAGGCACTCGAGCTACCGAGCGTCGAGCCGACGGGGTACGGTCTGGGTAAGCACGGATGGGTGACGGCCGACGTGGATGCCACGCGTGACGCGCCGATCGAGACGTTCGAGGCGTGGCTGGCCGAGAGTTATCGGGCGGTGGCGCCGAAGGGCGTCCTCGCCAAGCTCGACGAGCCGAAACTCACGAGGAAGAAATAGCAGCCGTCCAGCCGACGTGTCGCAGGCGCCGGCACGAGAAACCGAGGTCAAGGCCCATGCCGATCATTGCGTTGCGCCGCGACAAAGTTCGGCAGTCGATGTCGCAGTGCCGCCAGCCGCGCGGCTGGCTTGGTCGTCTCTCGGTCTGGTCGATGAACCGGCGGCACTCGGCGCTCACCGACTGGGGACTGCAACAGGTATCGATCGGCGTGCGCGATACGATTCTGGACGTGGGGTGCGGCGGCGGACGAACGGTGGCCAAGCTCGCCGCGCGCGCGACGGAAGGCCGTGTCCACGGCATCGACTTCGCCCCCGCGAGCATCGCCGTTTCGCGCCGGACGAACCACCGCGCGATTGCGTTAGGCCGAGTGTCGATCGATGAAGCAGCGGTCTCCGCGCTTCCGTTTGCCGATGGGACGTTCCATCTGGCGACCGCCATCGAGACGCACTTCTGGTGGCAATCGTTAGGCGACGGGATGCGCGAGATCCGGCGGGTGCTCCGGCCCGGCGGGACGCTCGTGATCATCGCCGAGTTCTACGACGGCGGACGGCACGCGCGATACGCCAAGCGATTGGGTCAGCTGACAGGCATGGCGTCGCTCGACGTCGCCCAGCACGAGGCGATGTTCAGGGACGCCGGTTTCACCGGCCTGCGCGTCATCGAGAACGCGCCGCGCGGTTGGATCGGTGCGGTGGGGACGAAGCCGATCTAACGTGTAGGCCAACCACTTCGGAGTGATTCCCGATGCGCATGCGCGTGACGATGGCTCTCGTTGGTCTGCTCGGAACGTCGCCGGCCCAGGCGCAGCCGGTCGCACCGCGCGACTCGCTGCTGAACCACCTCATTGGCCATTGGGTGCTCAGGGGCCCGATGGCGGGCAAGTCCGTCGTCCACGACGTGACCTTCACCTGGGTGTTAGGCACGGAGTACGTGGAAATGCACGAGGTCTCGCGCGAGCGCGCCGCGTCGGGCGCTCCGGCCTACGAGGCCATCGTGTACCTGGGTTGCGACCCCGCCACGCACGAATACGCCGCGATGTGGCTCGACAACACCGCATACGGCGCGTTCGCTCCCGCCGGCATCGGTCACGCTCAGGCCGCCGCCGACTCGATTCCCTTCGTGTTCACAAGCTCGCCCACCAGCCGGTTCCACAACACGTTCGTGTACGATCGCGCATCGGACAGTTGGGCATGGCATATGGACAACGACGACGGCGGGGTACGCCGCCCCTTTGCGCGCGTGACGCTCACGCGGCAGTGACGCATGGGGCCGTAAGGGTGGGATGGAGTTGCGCGCGTGAGCGGGCGCGCGCGACATTCGTTGCAATCGCTGGCTGGTGAGTCGCAACAGGAGGCTGCATGGCCATCTTCGACGACAGCGGCATCCGCTTCGAGTACACGCTCACGTCGCGCGTCGATCGTCCGCAGCCTCAGCCGACGATCGAGAACCGCACAGTTCGCATCAACACACCGTTGAGCGTCTTCAGTGCCACCGTGAGGGCGACCGCGCTCAATGGGTCCGCAGAATTGGTCAACGGCAAGTGGCGCGCCGGATTCATACAGGAGATCAGCAGTTCCTCGCGGATCGGTCACTACTTTCCGGATGTCCGCACCGAAGATCGAATCTGGAGCGTGCCGAAGGCGCCGGGCGATATCGGACGGGCGATGCGGGACTCCCGCGGCGGTGAACTCCCGTATGATGGACACTCGGCCGACATTCTTCACGGCATGTCCGTCTCGATCGAATCCGACGACGATCCGGTGCTCGAGCTGCCGCTCGACCTTCTCGTGCATCACCAGAATCGCACCCTGACCAACATCACCGGCGGCGATCGGTTCACCATTTGGCTGGCCGCCACCAAGGATTCGAAACCCCAGCGTCTCGTCATCCTCGGTCGAATTCATTGGTTGGTCAATTGGAGAGCGGTTGTCACGTCGGCAAACAACACAGCATTCGTGCCGCTCGTACAACTGCCGGTCCACGAGCGTCCGGAGTTCGACATCGCGCGAGGCTTCGCGATCGGACCTCTCCCTGCGGGCTATCCACAGGATCTGACGGACACCGAAGGAAACGACTTCTTCTATCGCATCATCTATCATCGCGGCGCTGAGATTTACCGGGGCGAAGTCGACAGCGATCCGGGCGATCCGTCCGTGGCACTCGCGAAGTTCCCCAAGAAGCTCGGTAAGGCACAGTCGTGGTGGACCTAGATCGGGAGTCCGCGTGACGCGACGGTGATATATCGCATCGTGATCATGGGCAACGCGGGGTCCGGCAAGTCGACCATGGCCGCACGCCTGTCGGCTGACCTCCGGATCCCGCATCTGGATCTCGACAGCCTTGCCTGGCAGGAGGTCGCCGTCCGGCGGCCGATCGACGATAGCCGAGCAGGACGCGCGCTTGGAGTTTCTGCTTGCGTGGGTGCGTGATTACGATACGCGCGATGACGAGTACTCCTTGTCCGCGCACCGCCGGCTCTATGACGCCTTCACCCGCGCCAAGCGCGAGTACACCGAACTGGCTGCCTAACGCGGCGCGGCCGCCTATGCACCCATGGCCTTGAGGATCACGCGCTTCTGCCGGCGGCCGTCCCACTCGCCGTAAAAAATGCGCTGCCAGGGGCCGAGGTCGAGGCGGCCTCCGGTTACCGGCACGATCACTTCGTGTCCGATCGTGAGCGACCGCAGGTGCGCCGCTGCATTGTCCTCGCCGGTCTCGTTGTGCCGGTATCGCTTGGGGTCCCATGGTGCGATCGACTGCTCGAGCCAGTCGAGAATGTCTTGCCACAATCCGGGCTCGTGGTCGTTCACGAACACCGACGCCGAGATGTGCATCGCGGACGCGAGTACGAATCCGTCGGCGATGCCGGCTGCTGCGCGACACTGTTCGACTTCATCGGTGATGTCGATGATTTCCTGCCGGCGTTTCGTGTTGAACGTGAGGTAATTGGTGTGCGTCTTCATGCGGGCTCGGATGACCGTTTAGTGTTCTGATCGTTCGATCTACGCGGCGTTGGCGCGTTGCGCCGCTCGCGGCGCCGTCATCGAGCGTTGGAGCATCCATCGGTACAGGAAGATGACGATGCCGATGAACGCCAGCACGCCTAACCATGGCGCGGCTTTGAACGACTCGGGCACGAGTGCGATCGGCGCTTCGGTGGCGAGCGCAACGATGAGGCCGGCATTGACCACGCCCCACACGCTCTCGCCCACGATCAATCCGGATGCTACGAGCGTCCCCAATCGCTCGGCGCGCTCGGGGTCGGGCGTGTTGCGCGTGCGACGTGCGTACCAGTGCGAGAGAATGGCGCCGATGATGACCGCGAACGTGGCCGACATCGGGAGGTAAATGCCGATGCCCACGGCGAGCGGCGGAATGCGCAACTTGTGCATCACGCCGAGAATCTCATCCAGGATGATGAGTGCGATGCCAACGAGGGCACCAACGCCGATCATGTTCCAATCGAGGTGTCCGCCAATCACACCTGTTGCGAGCGCCGAGATGAGTGTGGCCTGGGGAGCGGGAAGCGGATTATGTGCGAGCACGCCGACGTTTGCCGCGCCTGCGAATCCGTACGCCTTGGCGAGGAGATTCAGTACCCACGG
>Ga0075436_100000659_pt1 | contig 22772 bp, 15 predicted proteins | sample RhiMethybrSRZTD5_FD_75303 | JGI IMG/M metagenome (GOLD analysis project Ga0075436, IMG submission 75303) | Populus rhizosphere microbial communities from Tennessee, USA - Rhizosphere MetaG P. TD hybrid SRZTD5 | ecosystem: Host-associated > Plants > Roots > Rhizosphere > Soil | place: USA...
TACTTCGCGTCGGCGATGGCGCTCTGGAACATCGGCGCCTTCATGCTGCGCACGAGCCCCGAGCCCTCGTCCGCGTTCTCCGCCGAGGTCATCATTCACATCGGCGTGTTGCTGGTGCCGGCCTTCTGGTACCACTTCGTGCTGATCTTCCTCGACGCCACGACGCGACACCGTCCGTCGCTGACGCTCGCCTATGCGATCTCGCTCGTCTACAGCCTCATCAACCTGAGTCGCTCACCGCTGTTCATGAACGGTGTCGTGTGGACGCACTGGGGCTGGGCCCCCGCCACGGGTCCGCTGTACGTGCCGTTCCTCGTGGCGTTCAATTTTTTCATGATCTACGGGCTGCGCCACCTGGTGCGCGCCAACCGCGGTATCGACTCGTCGTTCCGCCGCAACCGCGGCACGCTGATCATGCTCGGCACGCTCATCAGCCTGGCCGGCGGCTTCATCGACTTCGGGCGCTTCGTGGCTGCGAAGTACATCCCCGCCGCCGAGCAGGTCTACCCGATGGGCATCCCCGCCAACATGGTCTTCGCGCTGATGCTCGGCACGTCCATCGTGCGCTATCGGCTCTTCGCCGTGGACCTCGCGGTGAAGAAGGCGTCGGTGTATGGCGTCGTCGGCACGGTCGTGACCGCCGCACTCTACGTCGTGACGCGGACGATCGAGCGCGCCTTCGACCTCGCCGACATCGACACCATCTGGGTGGTCGTGCCGCTCGGCTTCGTCATCACCGTGCTGCTGACACCATGGGGACAGCATCTCGAGGACCGCATCCATCGGCTGATGTTCAGCAAGCGCAGGGGCTGCTACGAGACGCTGCTGTCGCTCAGCAAGCGCATGAGCGCGATCCTGAACTTCAACGAGCTCGTCGACACGCTCGTGCACGGGCTCGTGCGCGGGATTCCGGTGACCCACGCCACGCTGATGATCTACGACGTCAGCACGAACACGTTCGCCTCGTATCGCGAGGAAACCACGCTCGACGAGGGGGCCGGCGTCGAGTCGATTCGGGCCGACAGCCCGATCGTGCAGTGGCTGACACGCACCGAAGGCCTCCTCGTCAAAGAGGAAGCCAAGCTCAACCCGCGCATCGCGAAATATTTCGAGACCGCCGAGGGCGAGCTGGAGGCGATCAAGGCGTCGCTCATCGTGCCGCTGAAGATCGAGAACAAGCTGAACGGCATCCTCCTCCTTGGTGAAAAGCTCTCCGGCGAGATCTTCGACAGCCAGGAGCTCGACGTGCTCTCGCTGCTGGCGGTGCAGGCCGCCATCTCGCTCGAGAACGCGCGCCTGTACGAGGGACTCTCCACGTCGAACGTGCGCCTCATGGAGGCCAGCCGCCTCAAGTCGCAGTTCCTCGCCAACATGTCGCACGAGCTGCGGACGCCGCTGAACTCGATCATCGGGTTCTCCAAGGTGCTGCTGAACCGGCTGGACGGTGAGCTGACGGAGCGCCAGGAGGCCTACATCCGCTCGGTCCACAATTCGAGTCGTCACCTGCTCGAGCTCATCAACGGCATCCTCGACTTTTCGCGCATCGAAGCGGGGCGACTGGACATGCGCCACGACCGCGTCGACGTGCTGAGCCTGGTCGACGAGTGCATCGAGTCGTCGCTGCCGCTGGTGCGCGACAAACGGCTCAAGATCGAAAAGGACGTGCCGCTCGATCTGCCCGAGATCGCCGGCGACCGCACGCGGATCAAGCAGGTCCTGCTCAATCTCATGTCGAACGCGATCAAGTTCACGGCCGCCGGCAAAATCCTGGTTCAGGTCCGCCGCGAAGGCGACACGCTGCACGTCTCGGTCGCGGACACCGGCATCGGGATTTCGAGCGGAGACCTGGCGCGGCTGTTCGAGCCGTTCCAGCGCCTCGACAATCCGCTTGCACAGCAGGCGGACGGCACCGGACTGGGGCTGGCCATCAGCAAGAAATTCATCGAGCTGCATCGCGGCCGTATTTGGGCCGAGAGCCGCGAGAGCCATGGCTCGACGTTTCATTTCACGCTGCCGCTTCCCGCGGCGGCCGGTTAGGGGACTTCATGCCCTCAGCGATTCGCAAGGACGGCAGTCGGCCGAAGATCCTCCACGTGGAGGACAATCCGGAGAACCGGATGCTGGTCCGCGCCATCCTCGAGGCCGAGGGCTACACGATCATCGACGCCGAGGACGGCTTGGCCGGCATCGAAGCCGCCATTCGCGAGGAGCCGGCGCTCATCCTGCTCGACGTGAACCTGCCGGCCGTGGACGGCTACGAGGTCGTGTCGATCATCAAGTCGTTCCCCGCCTTCGCGACCACGCCCGTGATCGCCGTCACGGCGTACGCGATGGAGGGTGACCGGCAGCGCACGCTCGTGGCCGGCTGCGACGGCTACATCCAGAAGCCCATCGACGTCGACACGTTCCCTCGTCAGGTCGGCGAGTTTTTGCACGGCAAGCGCGAGCAGGTCGAGGAGCGCGAGCAGGGCGTGTACCTCCGCGAGCTGAACCAGCGCCTCGTGTACCGCCTCGTCAATCAGGTCGAGGAGCTCAAGCGGCTCAATCAGCACTTCGTGCGTCGTGCCGCGCAGCTCGCCGATCTCCACCGCGCGGTGCAGGACATCACCTCCGAGCTCGGCGTGCAGGCGATGCTCGAGCAGCTCTTGCCGAACCTCGCGCGCGCGCTCGGGACGACACATCTGGCCGTCGACATCGTCGATGCCGAGGTGCATGTGGAAGTCGCGGACACGGCCACCACGGAACGGCCGCGAAGCGTGCTGGCCGGCACCGGCGTGTCACCGGCGGATGACTGGACGGACGCGGAGTGGCGGCTACCACTCGCCGTGCGCGGACGCACGCTCGGCCAGATGACCGCGCGGCTGGTCCTGCCGCCGGGCGCGAAGGCCGACGAGGAGCAGCTGCTCAACATCGTCGCCAACCAGGTCGCCATCGTCGTCGAGAACGCGCGGCTCTATGACGGCGTGCTACGCCGGGCGGCCGAACAGCAGAGCCTCGTCGAGGCCGGCCATTTGCTCGCGAGCACGCTGAAAGTCGACGAGGTGCTGCAGCGGTTCACCGAGCTCGTGCGCGCGCGCCTGCGTGTGGACGTCGTGCGCATCTGGCTCCACAAGGAGGCGACCGAGTACCGGCTGGCCGCGCAGGCCGGGCTGGCGGAGAAGCCGCGCCTCGCGCTGATGCGCTTCGCGCCAGGAGAGGGCGCAGTCGGCTGGATCATGGAGCACCTCACGCCGCTGATGCTGCCCGACGTGCAGGTCGACCCGCGCTTTCGCGAGCGCGCGTGGGCGCAGGCCGAGGGCCTGCTCTCGTTCGTCGGCGTCCCGCTCATGCTGGACGACGTTCCCATCGGCGTCCTGCTGTGCTGGACCCGTCAGCGTTGCGAGTTCGCCTCGGAGGACGTGGCGCTCGCCCAGGCGCTCGCCACCTCGGCCGCCGTCGGCCTCCGCAACGCTCAGCTGCACGAGGAGACACAGCTGCGCCTGCGCTACACGGAAACGTTGGTGGCGGTCAGCCAGGCGCTCGGCGCTACGCTCGATTTGACGGAAATCCTGCGTCGCGCCACACGCGAGATGGTGCGCGCGCTCGGTGGCGACACCGGCGTCGCGTGGCTGCTCGCCCCGGAGCGCACGCATTTCGTGCCGCTGGTCGGCTATCACATTCCCAAGGACGTCGTCGGCACGCCGGCGGCGGCGATGCTGCGGATGGACGACCCGGTCATCGTCGCCCTGCGCGAGGCGAAAGGTCCGATCGCTGCGTCCGACAGCCAGAGCGAGTCGTGGAGCGGCATGCCGGCCTCGCAGGCGATCGCGCACAAGTCGATGCTGATCCAGCCCATCTACTGGAAGGACGAGCTCATCGGCGGGTTCTCGGTGCTGTGGCGCAAGGACACTCATCGCTTCACGCTCGACGAGCTGCGGCTGGCCGAAGGCATCGCGCTCCAGGGCGCGCTCGCGGTTGAGAACGCGCGGCTTTACCACGGCGTCAAGGAGCAGATGGACGAGCTCAAGCGCACGCAGGCCCAGCTGGTTCAGTCCACGAAGCTGGCCGCCATCGGCGAGCTGGCCGCCAACATCGCGCACGAGATCAACAACCCGCTCACCACCGTGCTCGGCTTCGCCTCGTTCCTCAGCGAGCGGATGCCGCCTGCCGATCCGATGCGCGAGGAGCTCGGATTGATCCAAGAGGAGGCGTCTCGAGCACGCGACATCGTGCGTGACCTGCTGCAATTCAGTCGGCAGCGCGACTTTTCTCCGGAGAGCGCCGACATCAACACCGTCCTCGAGCAGGTCATCGCCATGGTGAGACGCCAGGGGGCGCTCAACACGATCGAGGTCAAGGAGTGCTACGCGTCGAACCTGCCCAACGTGGAGGTCGACGTGTCACGAATGAAGCAGGTGTTCCTCAACATCATCAACAACGCCGTCTACGTCATGCCGAACGGCGGATCCCTCGCCATCCGCACGGAAGCCCTCGATGGCGGTGTGCGGATCTCGATCCAGGACAACGGCCCCGGCATCGCGCCGGAGCACCGCGACCGCATCTTCGATCCATTCTTCACCACGAAGCCCGAGGTGAGCGGCACGGGCCTGGGACTCTCGGTGAGCCTCGGAATCGTGCAAAGCCACGGCGGGACGATCGAGGTCGACACCGAGGTCGGGCGCGGCACCACGTTTATAGTGGCGCTACCGCTGCGTCTCGAAGACGACTCTGTAATCGAGCGGGCCTAACCCCGCTCGTCCAGCACCGCGCGCGCCACGCGAGCCGCGCCGAGGAGCGCCGTCTTCGGGTTGAGCGTGACCCGCACCGGGATGCTCTCCATCAACGGTGTGAGGCGGCCCTTATCGCGGAACGCCGCAACGAATCCGCCCGCGGCCAGCACCTGGATGATGCGCGGTGCGATGCCGCCGGCCACGACCACGCCGCGCACCGCGAGCGCCTTGAGGGCGAGGTTTCCGGCCTCGGCGCCATACACGGACACGAACACGTTGAGCGCCATCTCGCACAGGCGGTCGGCTGCGCGCACACCGAGCTCGGTCACGACCGCGGCCGGATCTCGCTCGCGCATCATGGCGGCCACCTGTGCTGACTCCGCGGCAACACCGGTGTCGCGAAGAAAGCGGTAGACGTTCACGAGCCCAGGCCCCGAGAGCACTCGCTCGTAGGACACGCGGCCGAATTCCTTGCGCAGGTGACGGAGCATGTCTTCTTCGAGCTCGCCGCGCGGCGCGAACTCCGCATGACCGCCCTCCGTGGCGACCACCGTCCGCGCTTGTCCATGATCGACCACGATGGCTTCGCCGAGGCCGGTGCCCGCGGCAATGACGGCCAGGTTGCCGGCCGCCCGCGGCACGCCCGGCTGCAGCGTCATCAGCTCGTGAGCTTCGAGCGCGTCGATGCCGTGGGCGGTGACCTCCAGATCATTCAGCAGCCGCACACGCTCGGCCGGAATCTCGGACGCAAGCCGGCGTTCGTCCACCACCCACGGCAGGTTGGTCGTCGTGACACGGCCGTCGACCACCGGCCCGGCGATGCCGATACAGGCGGCATCGATTCGGACCGGCGGCCCTTCAGCGAGAAAGCGTGCAATGACCGCCTCGAGCGAGGCGAAGTCGTGGCTTGGCAGCGTGTCCTCGCGCACCAACGCGCAGCCGGACCCGCTCGGCTCGAAGAGGGCGAGCGTCGTCTTCGTGCCGCCGACGTCACCCGCCAGGATCACGCTATTTCTGTGTCCCGGCGTAGATGCCCATGACCGTCGCGAGGAACTTCAGCGCTTCCGGCTTCTTCCGCTGGAACGAGTTGCGTCCGATGATCGAGCCGAAGCCGCCGCCATCGCGGATGGCGCGGACCTCGTCGAAGACCTGCTCGTCCTTGGCGGCGGCGCCGCCCGAGAAAATGACGACGCGGCGCCCGTTGAACGCCGCTTGCACGACGTGCCGCACGCGTTCGGCGAGCGTGCCGATCGGCACCTGCGTCGATTCGTAGACCTTTTTCGCCGCCGACTGCTCGAGGTGCGCCGACGGCAGCTTCACCTTGATGATGTGCGCGCCGAGCTGCGCGGCGATGTGCGCGGCGTACGCCGTCACGTCGACGGCCGTCTCGCCCTCCTTCGTGAGGCCAGAGCCGCGCGGGTACGACCAGATGACCACTGCCAGTCCGTTGGCCTTGGCTTCCTCCGACATGGCGCGGATCTGCTGGTACATCTCCAGGCGGTGCTCGGAGCCCGGATAGATCGTGAAGCCGATCGCGACGCAGCCCAGTCGCAGCGCATCGTGCACCGACCCGGTGATCGCCTGATTCGGATCCTTTTCTTCGAGCAGCACATCGTGGTTGTTCAGCTTCAGGATGAGCGGAACGCGTCCGGCGAACTCACGCGCCCCGGCCTCGAGAAAGCCGAGCGGCGCCGCGTACGCATTGCAGCCCGCCTCGATCGCAAGCTCGAAATGGTAGCGGGGATCGTACGCGGGCGGGTTCACGGCGAAGCTCCGCGCGGGGCCATGCTCGACGCCCTGATCGACCGGCAAGATGACGAACCGTCCGGTGCCGGCCAGCGTGCCGGCATTCAGCAGGCGCGCAAGATTGGTCAGCGTGCCGGGGTTGTCGCTGCCGTACCAGGACAGAATCTCTTTCACGCGTTCGCTCATGGACACCCTCCTCGGAAACCCAGCATACCGCGCACGGGAGCCTCACTCCCCACTCTGCTGGATGAGCTTGGCGACCAGCCCGGTCCAGCTCTGATGACTCGCCCCGATCCCGGCGCCCTCGTCGCCGTGGAAATACTCGTAAAAGAGCAACAGATCGCGCCAGTTCGGATCGGTCTGGAACCGCTCGGCGGCCCCATGCACCGGCCGCCGGCCGTCACGGCCGCGCAGGAACAGGCGCACGAGGCCGCGCGAGAGCTCTCCGGCGACGTCCCACAGGTTCAGCAGCCGATGCGAGCCGCTCGGACACTCGACTTTGAGGTCGTCGCCGTAGAAGTAGTGGAACTTCTGCAGCGACTCGATGAGCAGGTAGTTCACGGGGAACCAGACGGGGCCCCGCCAGTTCGAGTTGCCGCCGAACAGCCCGGTGGTGGACTCGGCCGGCTCGTAATCGACGCGGTGGTCCATGCCGTCCACCGTGAGGACGTAGGGATGCTCCCGGTGATGTCGCGATAGCGCGCGGATGCCGTACGGCGACAGAAATTCGGCGCGATCGAGCATGTAGCGGAGCACGCGGATCAGCTGCGCGCGATTGACGATCGACAGCAGCCGGCGCACCCGTCCACCGGCCAGGGTCACCGCGTCGACGTGGGTTCGGAACTCCGGCCGGTTGTCGATGAACCACTGCATGCGGCGCATGAACCCCGGGAGCCGATCCATCACCTCCGGCTCGAGCGTTTCGACCGCGAAGAGCGGAATCAGCCCGACCATCGAGCGCACCTTCAGCTGGCGCGCCTCTCCCGGGGTGTGCAGGACGTCGTAGTAAAACCCGTCTTCCTCGTCCCACAACGTGATGCCTTCACCTCCGAGATCGTTCATCGCCTTCGCGATGTACACGAAGTGCTCGAAGAACTTCGAGGCGATGTCCTCATAGGCGGGATTCGACTGCGACAGCTCGAGCGCGATCGCCAGCATGTTGAGGCAGTACATGCCCATCCACGACGTGCCGTCCGACTGCTCGATGTGGCCACCCGTCGGCAGCGGCGCCGAGCGGTCGAACACGCCGATGTTGTCGAGGCCGAGGAACCCGCCTTCGAAGACGTTCTGCCCTTCGGTGTCCTTGCGGTTCACCCACCACGTGAAGTTCAGCAGCAGCTTCTGAAACGCCTTCTCGAGAAAGTCGCGGTCGGCGACGCCCGTCACCCGCCGATCGATCTTGTACACGCGCCACACCGCCCACGCGTGCACCGGAGGATTCACGTCGTCGAACGCCCACTCGTACGCCGGGATCTGGCCGTTGGGATGCAGATACCACTCACGCAGGAAGAGGATGAGCTGCGTCTTGGCGAACTCAGGGTCGATCGGCGCCAGCGCGATCGCGTGGAAGGCCAGATCCCACGCCGCGTACCAGGGATACTCCCACTTGTCGGGCACCGAGATGACGTCTTCGTTGTAGAGGTGCGTCCAGCGGTGGTTGCGGCCGCGCAGGCGCTCGCGCGGCGGGATCGGCTGTCCCGGATCGCCCACGAGCCAGCGCTTCACGTCGAGATGGTAGAACTGCTTGTTCCACAGCATGCCGGCGTACGCCTGGCGGGCGACCGCCCGCGCGTCGTCGGAGCAGACCGCGGGCACCATCGTCGCGTAGAACTCGTCGGCCTCTCCGCGCCGCCGCTCGACGAGCGCGTCGAACTCGCGATCGAACGGATCACGGGCGGGCGGAACGTCGGTCAGTCTCAGGCGCACGCTGCGCGTCTCGCCCGCGCGCAGCGTCCAGGGATAGTGCGCGGCGACCTTCGTGCCTTCGCGCGCCGGATTGACGGCCTCCGCCCGGCCGCGCACCACGTAGTCATGAAAGGCGTCCTTGACGTACGGCGTGGCGTTGGGAACGCCCCAGAGCCGGCGCAAATTGCTCTCGTTATCGGTGAAGAGCAGGTCGGCCGCGCCTTCACACACGAGCCAGCGCCGGCCCAGGGTGGCGTGTTCCGCCTCGACCAGGCCACCGACGACGCCCGAAGCTGGCGCACGCAACCGCGGGCGCGGCGAGCCCGGTTCCCACGTCCATGTGTTGCGAAACCACAGCGTCGGCAGGACGTGCAGCTGAGCCGGATCCGGTCCGCGGTTCTCGACGGTGATGCGAACGAACAGGTCGTCGACGGTAGCTTTCGCGTATTCGACGACGACATCGAAGTAGCGATCGTCGGCGAAGATGCCGGTGTCGAGCAGCTCGTATTCCGGTTGACCCCGACCACGGCGCGCCGCCTCTTCGATCAGCCGCCCGTACGGATACGCGCGCTGCGGGTATTTGTAGAGGTACTTCATGTAGGAGTGGGTCGGCGTGCTGTCGAGGTAGAAGTAGTACTCCTTGACGTCCTCACCGTGATTGCCCTGCGTGCCGGTGACGCCGAAGAGCCGCTCCTTGAGGATCGGATCGCGGCCATTCCAGAGGGTCAGCGCGAAGCAGAGGCGCTGATGGTTGTCCGAGATGCCGGCCAGGCCGTCCTCGCCCCACCGGTATGCGCGCGAGCGCGCCTGATCGTGCGGGAAATACTCCCAGGCCGTGCCGCCCGGACTGTAGTCCTCGCGCACCGTCCCCCACTGTCGCTCCGACAGATAGGGCCCCCAGCGCCGCCAGTGCGCCGTCCGGCGCGCCGCCTCCTCGAGCCGCCGATGCTCCTCGGTCATCCCCGGTTTCGGTTATAGTAGCGAAACTCCGGAGGCTTCAGTGCTTCACTACGCGATTTCCCGGCTGCTCTGGCTCGTGCCGACCCTACTCGCGATGGCGCTCGTGACGTTTCTCGTCATGCACGCCACGCCGGGCAGCCCGCTCGACCCGGTGGCCGAGGGCGCCAATCCGCTGTCGCCTGAGGCGCAAAAGGCGCTCGCCGCCTACTACGGGCTCGACAAGCCCCTGTGGCAGCAGTTCGCCATCTTCATCTCGAAAGCCGTTCGCGGCGATTTCGGGTTTTCGTTCGTGTACAAGACCCGGACCGTCGCCGAGATCCTCCGCGAGACGTTTCCGATCTCGCTCTTCCTCGGTTCGATGGCCCTGGCACTCGCTGTGGCAGGCGGCCTCACGCTCGGAGTCCTGGCGGCGATCCATCAGAACCGCGGCTGGGACTATGTCTCGGTCTCGCTGGCCACGGTCGGGGTCGCCGTGCCGAACTTCGTGCTCGCCGTGTTCCTGATCATCATCTTCTCGTTCATGCTGCCGCTCTTTCCGACCGGCGGCTGGAACTCGCCGCGCGACTGGGTCCTGCCGACGGTCACGCTGGCGCTGGCCCCGATGGGAATCATCGCGCGCTTCACGCGGGCCAGCATGCTCGAAGTCATCCGAGCCGACTTCACGCTCACCGCGCGCGCCAAGGGCCTGGCCGAGGGCCCGGTGATCTTCAAGCACGCGCTCAAGAATGCGCTGATCCCCGTGGTCACGCTGCTCGGGCCGCTGTTCGCGGCGGTGGGCACCGGATCGTTCTTCGTCGAATCGATCTTTCGCGTCCCCGGGATGGGTCGCTTCTTCGTCCTGTCGATGACCGGCCGCGACTATCCGATGATCATGGCCGTCGTGCTGGCCTATGGCGTTTTCCTCGCGATCATGAACCTCGTTGTCGACCTCATGTATGGCGCGCTTGACCCCAGAATCCGGTACTAGCCTCAGCGCCGGCGCACGGGCCGTCGCCGACGCCGACGCTGCCCGCGCGCCCGCGGTGCCCGACGCCGAGGCGACGCTCACCACACGTCCGACCAGTCTCTGGCGTGATGGCGTCCGCCGGCTCCGACGCAACCGGCTCGCGATGGCCGGTGGCGCCGTGATCGTCGTCTTGTGTCTCATCGCGATCTTTGCGGACGTCCTCGCGCCGCTGCCCTACACCAAGACCAACTTCGGTCGGCTGAACGAAGCGCCCTCGCGCCTCTATCCGCTCGGCACCGATCAGCTCGGCCGCGATCTGCTCTCCCGCATGATCTACGGCGCCCGGGTGTCGATGCTGGTCGGCCTCGGCGCTCAGCTCATCGTGGTCGCGATCGGCGTGCCGATCGGCGCGCTGTCCGGCTACGTCGGCGGCCGCACCGACCTCGCGCTGACGCGCTTCATCGATGTCATGTACGCGTTCCCTCAGCTGCTGTTTGTCATCCTCGTCATGTCGATGCTCGGCGCCGGGCTCACCAATATCTTCATCGCCATCGGACTCACCGGCTGGGTCGGCATCGCGCGCCAGACGCGCGCCCAGGTGCTGGCCATCAAGCAGAAGGAGTACGTCGAGGGCGCCCGCGCGTTGGGCTCGCGGGCCGGCCGGCTTCTGTTCCGTCACGTGCTGCCGAATGCGCTCACGCCCATCGTGGTCGCCGTGACGTTCGGCATCCCCCAAGCGATCTTCACCGAGGCGGCGCTGTCGTTCATCGGCGTCGGCATCAACCCGCCCACGCCGTCGTGGGGACAGATGGTCGGCGAAGGCCAGCAATACATCCGCTCGTACTGGCATCTCTGCGTGTTTCCGTCGATCGCCATCGCGATCACCATGCTCGCGTTCACGTTCTTCGGCGACGGCGTCCGCGACGCTCTCGATCCCAAAATGAAATAGCACCCCACAGGAGGATTCCATGAAGCGACCCCCGATCTCCGATGCGCAGATGGACCTGCTCGCCACGCGGCTCGCCGCCGCGGGCGTCGGGCGCCGCCATTTCCTGCGCATCGCCGCCGGCCTCACCGCGCTCGGCGCGGCCGGCTTCAACGCGCGCCCCGCGGCCGCGGCACCCAAGCTCGCGCCGGGTGAGAAGCTCGCAAAAGACCAGCACTTCCGCTACGGCGGCGGCGGCTGGTGGCAGAACGATCCGTCTAGCCACGACTACAACAAGGATCTCTACTGCAGCGGCGTGCCGGCGCTCTGGGCGGGCTTGATGAAGTTCACGGCCGACTTCCAGCCGGTGCCATACGTCGCCGAGCGCGTGTCGTCCAATGCCGACGGCTCGGTGTGGACGTTCAATATCCGCAAAGACTCCAAGTGGTCGGACGGCTCGCCGTGCTCCGCGCGCGACTTCGAATGGTCGTGGAAGCGACAGATGGACCCGGCGAGCAAGAATCCCTACTCGAGCTACTTCTACGACATCAAGGGCGCCGAGCCGTTCAACAAGGCCAAGGTGCCGGACGCCTCGCAGGTCGGCGTGCAGGCCAAGGACGACTGGACGCTCGTGGTCACGCTCGAAGGACCGCGGGGTTATTTCCCGGTCCTCGCGGCCTATCTGGCCGCGCTTCCCGCGCATCGTCCGTCGGTCGAGAAGTACGGCGACAAGTGGACGGAGGCGGGCAACCTCGTCTGCAACGGTCCGTTCACGCTGGAGACGTGGGAGCACAACAAGGTCATGGTGCTCCGCAAAAACAAACACTTCATCAACGCGAAGGACGTGACGCTCGAGAAGGTGACGATTCCGATCATTCCGGTGCAATCGGGCGCGCTGCCATTCGAGAACAACGAACTCGACATGACGTCGCTGCAGACGGGCGATCTCAAGCGGCTGCGCGACGATCCGCGGCTGAAGGGCCAGGTGTTCCACTATCCGTTCCCAGGGACGTGGTACCTCACGCCTCAGGTGACGAAGCCGCCGTTCGACAACGTGAAGGTGCGGCGCGCGGTCGCGCACGCCATCGATCGCGAGAACGTGGTGCGCGTGGCCGACGGCTTCGCCGTGCCGGCCTTCGCGATGATTCCGCCGGGCTTTCCGGGCGCGGTCGACGACAAGAAGATCCGGGACATCCAGCGCTTCGACCCGAAAGCGGCGATGGCGCAGCTCAAAGGCACGCCGTTCGAGGGCGGACGCAACTGGCCAAAGATCACGCTGACGATGCGTGACGAAGGCTATGGCAGCAAGCCGCTCGCCGAGGCCGTGCAGTCGGTGCTGCTGGAGCACCTCAACATGAAGACCGAGCTCGAAGTCCTGGAGCAGCGGGTCTTCCGCGCGGGCCTCTGGAAGAACGACTACCAGTTCGTGTGGATCCGCTGGTTCATGGACTATCCCGACCCGCACAACGAATACTTCGATACCTTCTACGGCAAGAAGACCGAGGGCAAGCGCCAGGCGTGGGTCAACGACGCGTTCGACAAAGAGCTGGAAGCCGGACGCGACACGCGTGACCCGAAGAAGCGCATGGTCAACTACGCGAAGGCCGAAGAGATTCTTCAGACCGACGTCGGCTACATCCCCGTCGCCTGGGTCGCTCGATGGGCGGCGGCCAAACCGACGGTGCGGGGTCTCGAGAAGAACAAGGGCGGCGAGACCGTGGTCGAGGGCAACATCTATTTCGACATGCTGCCGCACATCTACATGGTCGAGCGGGCCTGAGATGGCCGATGCCGAGCGCCTTCGCGGCGAGCTGTACGCCGCGTTCAAGAACCGTGCGCTGATGTACTGGCACGTGTTCGATGAGCTCCGCCGAGCGCTCGGCGAGCCGCAAGCCACCGGTCTCATGGCCCGCGCCATCGAGGCGCGCGGCCGTGAGATCGGCCGGCAGTTCGCACGGTACGCGCCGGCGGATCTCGCCGGTCTTCGTGACGCGTTCGTCGGCGGCGTCCCGGACGAGGGGCGGATGTTCGCGCCTCGGGTCGAGCGGTGCGACGCCGCCGCGCTGGACATCGCGCTTCAGCGATGTCCGCTCAAGGAAGCGTGGCAGGCCGCCGGCGTGTCCGACTCCGACGTCGCCGCGCTGTGTCGCATCGCTGGCCGCGTCGACAACGGCACATTCGAGGCGGCCGGCTTCGAGTTCTCCGCCGATACGTGGCAGCCCGGACGCGACGGCTGCTGCCATCTGCACATTCGTCCAGGCCCGATTCACTGAAGACGCTCTCGCTCCGCCTGCTGCCGGGCGTCGCCCTCATGGCGGCTACGGTAGCGCTGCTCTCTGTCCCCGCGCTGACGCCGCTCACGACCTCGCTGCTGCCGGCGTATCCGCTGATCGCCTTCCTCGCCGGCGCGCTGCTCGCCTGGCGTTTCAGGCGATGGCGCGTGCTCGCCGCGACGCTCTCGCTCGCGGCCGCCGAGCGGACGCTCGCGATCACGCTCGCCTCGCCGACGGCCGCCACCGCCGTCGTGACGGCCGTCGCCGCGGCCGCGCTGCCATTCAATCTCACCGTGCTTTCGCTGTTGCCCGAGCGCGGGCGTCAGGTCCTCGGCTGGGCTGTCGGCCTCGTGGCCGCCGAAGCCCTGACCGCGGCGCTGCTCGCACAGCCTGAGGCCGCCCCGATGGCCAACGTGCTCGCGCTGCCCCTGGGCGCAGGTCGGCTGCCGGTGATCGGCTTGCTGGCGTTCTCTTGCGCGCTGTCGCTGGCCGCGGTGCGAGTGCTCATACGCCCGCAGGCGCTCGAATGCGGGATGTTCTCGGCGCTCATCTGCGCAATGATCGCTTTCGGCGTCGCGACGCCGAAGGCGGCGTCCATTGCCCTCGCCGGCTCCGGGCTCGTGCTGCTCGTGTCGCTGGTGGAAACGTCCCACGCGATCGCCTATGGCGACGAGCTGACCGGATTGCCAAGCCGCCGGGCGCTGACCGAGACGCTGTCGGGACTCGACGGCGTCTATACGATCGCGATGGTCGACATCGACCACTTCAAGACGTTCAACGACACGTACGGCCACGACGCCGGTGATCAGTTGCTGCGGATGATCGGGGCGCGGCTCGCGAAAGTCGGCGGCGGCGGACGACCGTTTCGTTACGGCGGCGAGGAGTTCGCGGTGATCTTCAGCGACACGACGCTCGACGACGCCCTGCCCCATCTGGAGGCGCTGCGTCACTCCATCGAGTCCACGGGCTTTGGTCTGCGCAGCGCCGACCGCAGCCGACGGACTCACGACGCGCCGCGGGCCGGACGTCCGTCGCGCCGCGTGTCGGTGTCCGTGTCCGTCGGCGCCGCCGAGGCGGGGCGGCGCGCGGCGCCGGCGCACGAAGTCCTGGACGCCGCCGACGCCGCGCTCTATCGCGCCAAGCGCGGCGGCCGCAACCGCGTGTGCACGTAATTACGTAATCAGCTGGCGCGGATCGCGCGCCAGATCGATTCTGGAGTCAGCGGCATATCGAGGTGACGGACGCCGAGCGGCGCCAGCGCGTCCACGACCGCGTTGACCACCGCCGGCGGCACGCCGATGTTGCCCGCCTCGCCGAGCCCTTTGGCGCCGAGCGGATTGCGCGGCGACGGCGAGTGCGCGTGCAGGACTTCGGCGTGGGGCATCTCGTCAGCCCGCGGCAGCGCATAGTCCATCAGGGTTCCCGACAGCAGATGGCCATCGGAATCGAAGCGGACGGCTTCGAGCGCGATCTGACCCCACGCCTGCGCCAGCGAGCCGTCGAGCTGGCCGTCGGCGAGCAGCGGATTCACGATCGTGCCCGCGTCGTCGATCCACACGAGCCGTTCGAGCGTGAACACCCCGGTGTCGCGGTCGATGCGCACCGCGGCGACGACGGCGCCGCCACTCCACACTTCGGCCTCGGGAGCGAGCACGTGTGACGCCTCGAGGCCGGGCGGCTCACCGTTCGGCCGGGGTCCGTTCCATGCGGCCCGCGCGACCTCGGCCCAGCCGACGAATCGGTTCGGCACGCCGGCCACGCTGAAGCCGCCGGCGACGAGGCGCATGTCGTCGGCGTGCGCCTCGAGCAATGCACCCGCCAAGCGTCGCGCCTTCGCGACCACCGCCTCCGCAGCGTAGACGAGGGCGCCACCACCGAGCGCGGTGCTGCGGCTGCCGAACGTCCCGATGCCCCGGTCGATCACCGCCGTGTCGCCGTGACGGACGTCGATCGCGTCGGGCTCGATCCCCAGTCGATCCGCGATGATCTGCGCGAACACCGTCTCGTGCCCCTGCCCGTGGGCGCTCGAGCCCGTGGCCGCGGTCACGCGGCCGTCGGCCTCCACACGCACCCGCCCGCTCTCCCAGCCGAGCGCGGACGGCTCGACGTAGACGGCCACGCCCACGCCGACCAGCTCGCCTCGGCGTCGACGCTCTGCCGCCGCGCGACGCAGGCTCTCGTAGTCGGCCGCCTCGAGCACGCGCGCGAGCAGCGCGGGATAGTCGCCCGAGTCGTAGCTCTCGCCGGTTGCCGTCGAGAACGGAAAGCGCTCCGGCGGCACGAGATTGCGGCGGCGCAGCTCGGCCGGATCCATGTCGAGCGCACGCGCGGCAGCGTCGACGAGGCGCTCGATCAGAAATGCCGCCTCCGGCCGGCCGGCCCCGCGATAGGGACCGACGGGCGGCGTGCTGGTGAACGCGCCCACGGCCTCGATGTCGACGTTGGTGATGGAGTACGGCCCCGGCAGGCAACGAACGTGATTGCGCGGCGTGCCCATCGCCGTGTAGCCGATGCTCGGGCCGAGCGGGCACAGGATTCGCGCGCGCACTCCGAGGATCGAGCCGTCGGCGCCCACGGCCATCTCGCCACGCGCGATGCCGCCACGGCCATGATGGGTCGTCAGCAAGTCCTCGATGCGCGTCGCGACCCATTTCACGGGACGGCCGAGGCGACGAGCCAGCCACGGAATCAAGATCTCCTCGCGATACGGCCCGCCCTTCACGCCAAAGCCCCCGCCGACGTCGGGCGCGATGACGCGCACGCGATCGGCGGCCAGTCCGAGCAGCCGCGCAACCTCGTCACGGATCCGGTGCGGCGTCTGCGTTGACGACCAGATGGTGAGCCGCTCGTCGGCCCAGCGCGCGGCGACGCCGCGCGGCTCGAGCGGTACGCCCGCCAGCCGCGCTTGTCGCACGTCGACGGAAACGGTTCGGTGGGCGGTCGCGAACGCGCGGTCAGTGTCGCCGGCACGGACGGCGTACGTAAAGCAGCGGTTGTCCGGACGGCCGACGATCGACGGCGCGTCGGCGGCGAGCGCCGCGTCGGCTTCGGCGGCGCCGGGCAGCGGTGTCCACTCCACACGGACCAGCGCCGCCGCGTCGTGCGCCAGCGCGGCGGACTCTGCCACGACCATCGCCACCGGCGTGCCCTGACTACGCACGACGGCCTCCGCCAGAAAGAACATCTCGGGCACGACCATGCCGTCGATCGCGCGCGCCATCCCGATCGGCGGGAATTTGTCCACGTCCGCTCCGGTGAACACGGCGACCACGCCGGGCGTCCCGCGAGCCGCCTCGACATCGAGCGCGGAGAGCCGGGCGTGCGCGTGTGGACTGCGCACGAACACGACGTGCGCGGCGTCGTCCAGCCGCAAGTCGTCGAGGAAGCGCCCTTCCCCGCGCAACAACGGCGGATCCTCGCGACGGCGCGTGGCACGGCCGACGTGGCTCACTTGGAATCGCTCCGGACGAGGGCGGGCGTCATGGCGGCGCCCGGATTGTACAATCACGCGCATGTGCCGCCCTGTACGGGACCGGAAACGTGCGTTCGGTGGCCTCTTGCTTGGCGCCGCGCTCGTCGCGCTCTCGGCGACGGAAGTCTCGGCCCAGGTCTTCGTCTCGGCGACGCCGCGGCCCGATATCGCGATCGGCCCGCTGTTCGTCGCCGCCACCGCGCCGAGCGACTTCGCCGCGCCCGTCAACGTGAGCGTCACGTGGAACCTCGTCCAGCGGCGAGAAAATCCGCCGTACGAGCAGACACTGGGGTTGCTCTGGCCGTCGGAGATCGCCGCCGCCACCACGGCGGGCCCCGTCGACCCGGCCCTCGTGAACTACGTCGAGTCACGCGGCTTCACGTCGACGGGCTCGGGGCGGCTGATGCTGCGCACACGCAACCAGAGCCAACTCGGACTGGGCACCCCGGCCGAGGATCTGGCCGTCGGCGCCTCTTACGTCTCGTTCGTGCGCCGCGACGCGCCGCCGCAATCGGGCACCGGCGCGCTGATCTGGATTCCTCCCACGCCGCACCTCGGCGACCAGCGCTGGGTGTTGAATCTCACCTTCCCCGTTCGCGGCATGATCGCGCCCAAGCCGGCGACGTGGCTGGAGGACGTTTTCTGGGGCCGCCGCAACGCGCTCGCGCTGTCGTGGGGCGACGTCGGCTCCATCACGTTCTATCCGCTCTACCACGAGCATCGCGATCGGATCGTCCCCCTCGCGCGCGAGTACTCACGCCTGATCGTCAACTTCCCGGACGCCGATCACCTGCGCATCGAGGCGATCGAGCCCTCCGGCGCGGTGCGGCGCGGCAGCCGCCTGCGGGCCGGCACGGAAACCGTCTCGGTGCCGCTCAACACGGTCGACGCCGCGCCGCAGACGCTCACGGTGCAATACGCGTACTACCGCGGCGTCTTCGCGTGGCGACCCGTGCTCATCTCGCTCGGGCTGCTCGTCCTCGGCAATCTGGCGGGATTGGTGATGATCAGCGGCCGCCTCTCGTCGCTGGTCCGCGCGCGCCTGCGCGTGGCCGGCGGGAACAACACGCGCGCGGGGCTCGCGCTGACGCAAGAGCGGCTCGCGGAGATCAAGCCCGGCCAGTCGACATACGACGATGTCGTCCGCATCTGCGGCCAGCCCGACGAGCAACATCATCGCCTCGCCGACGGTGCGCGCCGCACGCTCGTGTATCGGGACACGCGGCGCAGCCCCAAGCGTGGCCTGCACGTCGGCTGGCTCACCACCGTGCGCCACTGGGACATCGAGCGCTACGAGGTCGACATCGAGCTGGATGGCGCGCGCGTGCACGACGTGGTCATCCACGTTCGTCGTTCGCGCGCGAGGTCGCCCGATTGACCGTTCGCGTGCGTTCGCCGCTGGCGTCCTGGTTCGCCGGCCCCTCTGCCATGCGTCGATTCGCGCGACGCGTCCTGAATCGTCGGGTCGTGCTGTTGTGCGCGCGCGACGACGCGTGGCGCACGCTCGCGCCGCGCTTCGCCGGAGCCGTCGCGCTCACGCGCGCCGGTGTGCCGTTTCAGACCGCGCTCGATCGCCGCTACGATCGCAGCGGCGATGCGCGGCGGCTGGCCGGCGCGCTGGCACGCGGCGCAACGATCTACGTTCCCCAGGCGCACCAGGTGCTGCCTCGCGTCGCGCGGCTCATGGTCGCGCTTCGCGAGCAGCTGCTCGGCGCGCGCGCCGAGGAGACGTCCTTCCTCTTCCTCGTCGAGGGCCGTGGCCGTGACGGTTTCGGTCTGCACCACGACGGGGAGGTCGACGCGTTCTGGGTCCAGCTCGAAGGCCATCGCACGGTGACGCTCGGCCCGCCGGTGGCGCCGCGGACCGCACTCGACATCGACGCACGGCGTGCGAGTGGTCGCGGCTGGCGCACGGTGCAGCTGCCGCCGGGCTCCCTGCTCTACATGCCGGCGCGCGTTCCGCATTCCGTCGTCTGTCACGGCCGCTCCCTCGCGCTGTCGCTGACGTGGTCGCGACGGCGAGCGCGCGCACACAGCGTGCCGTGGGACGTTGCCTCGGGCCGCGCCCGGCCGAGACCGCGTCGCGATCCACGCTGGCTCTGGACGCAGGTGCCGGTCACGGCCGGCGCGCTGGATCGCGCACGCCGGCGCTTTCGCCTGCAGACGCCAGATGGAGCGGCCTGGCTACCCGCGGCGGCCCGCGGGCTCGCGCGGCGTCTCACCGGCATGCCCGCCGTTGCGCGCGGTAGCCGGGGCGCCGAACCGCTGATCGCGCTCGGCGTGCTCGCCCCAGAAGATCTGCCGCAAGCGATCGTGCCGGCCGCGCCGCGCGCGCTCGACGGCTGGCGCTTCGCGTGATCGCGCGTCGGCTGCCGTTCTTCTACGGCTGGGTCGTCGTCGCGGTCGCCTTCGTCACGATGGGGATCGGCGTGAACACGCGCACCGCGTTCTCGCTGTTGTTTCCGCCGATCCTCGCCGAGTTCGGCTGGGACCGGGCCGTCACCGCAGGCGCCTTCTCCGTCGGCTTCCTCGTGGCCACTGCGTATGTGCCATTCCTCGGCCTGGCCATGGACCGATACGGACCGCGCGTCGTGATTCCCATCGGTATCGTGATCACGAGCCTCGGCCTCGTGCTGGCGCCGCTCACGAGCCGCCCGTGGCATCTGCACGTCACGCTCGGCGCACTCGTCGGCGGCGGCTCGATCTTCATGACCTACATCGGCCACTCACTGTTCTTGCCGCACTGGTTCGTGCGGCGCCGCGGTCTCGCCGTCGGCATCGCGTTTTCGGGCGTCGGCATCGGATCGATACTGCTCTTCCCATGGCTCGGCCATCTGATCGCGGCCTCGGGCTGGCGCGCCGCGTGCTGGGCGTTGGCGGCGCTTCTGGTCGTCGTGCTGCTGCCGCTGAACATCACGTTGCCGCGACGGCGCCCCGAGGACATGGGGCTGACGCCGGACGGCGACGCGGCGGCCGAGACCGGCGGCCGTGGCCCCGTCGACAACGTGGTCGACCGCGCGTGGGCATCGGTGGACTGGACGCTGGGTCGCGCGGCGCGCACGGCGAAATTCTGGTGGCTGTTCGTCGGGTTCTTCGCCGCGCTGCTCGCGTGGTACATGGTGCAGGCGCACCAGACCAAATATCTGCTCGACATCGGCTTCGACCGAGAGCGGGCCGCGTACGCGCTCGGTTTCGTGGGACTCACGGGCATCGCCGGACAGATCGCGCTCGGCTGGCTCTCCGATCGGATCGGACGCGAATGGGCCTGGACGCTCGGCGGTGTCGGATTCGCGATCTGCTACGCGTCGCTGCTGCTGCTGCCAGTCCACCCGTCGACAGGTCTGCTCTACCTCATGGTCACGTCGCAGGGGCTGCTCGGCTACGGGCTCGCCTCCGTGTTCGGCGCGATACCGGCGGAGATCTTCCACGGACGCCATCACGGAACGATCTTCGGGACGCTGACGCTCGGCGCGAATGCAGGGGCCGGCTTTGGGCCCTGGGTAGCAGGCGCGATTTACGACCGGACCGGGTCGTATTCGGCCGCGTGGCTGCTCGCCATCGGCGCCTGCGCGCTGTCGGTCATTTCGATCTGGGTCGCGGCGCCGCGCCGCGTCCGCGCGGTGGCGGGTCGCGTCAGACCAAGCGAGGCAGCAGCGCGCTGATCGAGCCGCGCAGCACTGCGTCGGCGAGCGAGTCCATCTCCGTCGGCTCGGCGTTCATGATGACCACGCGCGCCCCTGCTTCTTTGGCGACCGGCACCACGCCGGCGATGGGGTAGACGGACAGCTTCGTCCCGATGGCCAGCATGAGATCGCACCGGCGCGCGGCGTCGCCCGCACGCTCGAGGTCCTTCTGCACGAGCCCCTGGCCGAACGAGATGGTGGCCGACTTGAGGATTCCCCCGCAGCTGCGGCACGGGGGATCGACCTCACCCGCGCGCACACGCGCCAACGCCCGCTCCATCGGCGCACGCTCGCCACACGACAGGCAGACGACCTCGCGCGACGTGCCGTGGATCTCGATCACACGCTCGGGAGAGGAGCCGGCCTTGACGTGCAGACCGTCGACGTTCTGCGTGATGAGCGTGTCGAGGGTGCCCCGTCGCTCCAGCGCCACCAGCGCCCGGTGTCCATCGTTCGGCTCGCGGTCGTGCATGGGCGACTCAATCCGAGTGCGCCACGCCCGCTTGCGCACCTCGGGATCGGACACATAGTGGTGAATGGTCGCCATCTTCTCGGCCTCGGGATTCCGGGTCCAGAGACCCTGCGGGCCGCGGAAATCCGGGATGCCGGAGTCGGTGGAAATGCCGGCGCCGGTGAGGACCACGATCCGTCGCGCGGCGTCGATCCAGCCGCGGACGTTGACGAGGGCGCGCTCCGGGTCGTCGGTCACGACGATCTGGATACCACGCCCTCGCCGTAACCGCTACATGCCGAGCTGCTTGAGAGCCTCCTTCGCCTTCGCCTCCGCTTCCGCGTGCTTGCCGGCCTTGTGCAGCGCGTCGGCCTCCTCGGCCAGCTGCCGCGCGTTGTAGGCGGGCTCATCGAGGCGGTTCCCCGCTTCCTCGTTCACCTTCTGGATGAGCTTGGGGCACTGGAATGCCGACGAGGGACCGGCGACGGCGAACACCAGGGCGACGACTATGCTGAGCACGAATGCGACACGCCCCATCGATCGAGCTCCTTTCGTTGCGTGATGAGCTGCCGCCGCCGGTGAGCAAGGCCGAGGCCAGAGCCGCGCGTCCCGGAACGATCGAGAGTTCGCGTGGTTGGCTGCGCGTGCCGCAGTCGCGCGCTTGCGCGCGTGTGGCGAAATTGATCGTGTGAGGCGTTCCGCCTCACTTCCCGCGGCTGCCGGGCTGTGATACACCGGGCGCAGCATGCGTCTCGGTGTGCGTCAGAAGCTCGTGTTGTTGAGCCTGCTGATCCTGGTCGTCGTCTCGTTCACGTTCACAGCGGTGCAGCTGCGCCTGTCGCGCACGTGGCGTGAGGAAGATCTCCAGGAGCGCGCGGTCGTCTTCGCGCGCGAGATCGCCGCGACCATCGGCGATCATCACGAGCTCGAGGCCGGCGCGCTCGTCGATCGCAAGATCCACCAGATCATGGCCGTCCGCCGCAGCGTCCTGCAGCTCGACATCGTCCGTCTACCGCCCGACGGCGCTGCCGTCGTCGCAACCAGCGAGCCGGGGTTCCGCCTGCCGTTCACGGCGGCGGACGAAAACTCCGTCCGCGGCGGCGCTGTCGTCTCCCGCCTGCTCTCGGACGCCGGCGGCCGCTCGTGGGAGGTGATGGCGCCCATCCATCTCGATGGAGCCGTCGCGGGCGCCGTCGCCGCACGTTTTGCGCTCGCGCGCTTCGACGAGCGCGAGACGCGCAGCCGCTCGGCCGCGCTCTGGCTCACGGCGATCTCGGTGGTGGTGATGGGCTCCCTGATGACGCTCGCGGTGAACGGCGTCGTCAATCGGCCCATTGAGCGGTTCGTGCGGGCGATGCGCGGCGCGGAGGCCGAGCCCGTGGCCGTGAGCTCGCACGACGAGTTCGGCGCGATGGCCCGACACTTCAACGACATGATCGCGCGCGCCCGCGAGCGGCTCTTCGCGATGCAGCGCGATCTGAGCCACGCCGAGCGGCTGGCGCTCTCGGGACGAATCGTGGCGGAAGTCGCGCACGAGGTCGGCACGCCGCTGCACTCGATCATGGGACACCTGGAGCTGCTGCGGGAAGATCTGCCGGCCGCGACCGTGTCGGGGACCATCGAACGGCGGCTGCGTGTGATCGAGAGCCAGCTGAGTCGCGTGCGCGAGATCATCGATCGGCTCCTCGACGTGACGCGCCGC
>Ga0075436_100000661_pt1 | contig 22709 bp, 21 predicted proteins | sample RhiMethybrSRZTD5_FD_75303 | JGI IMG/M metagenome (GOLD analysis project Ga0075436, IMG submission 75303) | Populus rhizosphere microbial communities from Tennessee, USA - Rhizosphere MetaG P. TD hybrid SRZTD5 | ecosystem: Host-associated > Plants > Roots > Rhizosphere > Soil | place: USA...
CTCCGCCAGAGAGTATCGTCCGGATAACTTATGTAGCTTACCCATTTTCCGTCTCGGGAAAAATCAGTTTCACCGGCCGAAATCCCGCCCAGGAAAGGAACAAACTCTCCGGAGCGGGCATCGTACTTTACCAACTCGCCCCTCTGCTGCACTCCCTCGACGAAAAGCTTTTTCCCGTCCTTACTGGGAATGCCACCGTAGAACGCCAACGGGCCAGCGGTGAGCTGGACGGGTGTTGGTGACGCTTTGCGCCAAAAACTGGATCGTTCGCTGATGATCCAGACGTTGGACGCCCCGTCCCGAACGCTGTCAAAGATGTAGTAGTTTCCGTCGTTTGTCCACAGGCCGCAGCATTCATTCGGTGTTCTGTTCCAACCGGCTAACAACCTATGCATGCCGCTGCCGTCTGCCTGGGCCTCCCAAAGTTCAGAGATGTTGGCTACTGCATTGAACACTGTAAACCTGATGCGAGTTCCGTCCGGAGAAAACGCAATCGCGGCGGGGAATGCTGGTGTCGTCAGCAGCTTTCTTGGCGAAGAACCGTCGTGCTCGGCAACATAGATGTCGTTTTTTTGTCCAAATACCAATTGTCCGCGAGGTCCCCAGATTGGATCATGTCCCATGAGCGAGCCCAACCTTCGAGGAGACCCTGCCGGAAGCGGCAATGACCAAAAAGGAGACCCGATCTCGGGTGGATTCGCGGTGGTAATCAGCAGCTCGGATCCATCCGGAGAAACATCCGCAATTTGAGTGTTCTCGAGGGGAACATTGATAGGTGCAACCTCACCTCCGCTGCTCGAAACCTGTACCGGGAAGAGTTTCGGCCCCGAAGTTTCGGTGAGATAAAGCCGATTCCCATCCGACACCATTGAAGTTTTCTGAAAGCCGTCCGAGGTAATCTGTTTCGAGCCAATGATCTTCGGTGCAGGTTGCACTGGGCGAAGCATGTACGCCACAACTGCGACGAGCGCAACGACGGTTACGCCGGCGACCATGATCACACGCCGTGAGAAGCGCTGAGTAGCAGTTGGCGCCGTGGGAACAGCGCCACTGGTGAGGACCCTTCCTGACTCGGTGTCACGCTTGAGCCGCTTCAGATCGGCGCGCAGTTCGCTGGCAGTTTGATAGCGGAGATCGCGGTCTTTCTCGAGGGCCTTGTTGATAATCTCTTCCAGCTTGGCAGGCGCGTCCGGGTTCAGGCGCACCAGTGAGGTCGGGTCCCGATTAAGGATCGCATCGAATATCGCACCCGATGTTTCACCACGGAAGGGCATCATCCCACTCGCCATTTCATAGAGCACTGCCCCGAAGGCGAACAAGTCGGTGCGAGCGTCGAGGTCCTTGCCTCTGATTTGCTCGGGAGACATGTAAGCCACGGTACCGAGTGCCACGCCCGGGCTGGTGAGATGCTCCTGTGCCATGGTAGTCGCGGCAGCGGCTGCGATCGGCTCAACGACTGGCCGCGCAAGCAGGGACTTCGCAAGACCAAAATCAAGAATTTTTGCCTGTCCGCGCGCAGTAACGAAAATGTTTCCCGGTTTGATATCACGATGGACAATACCTTTGCTGTGTGCTGCGTCGAGAGCATCGGCGATCTGGATGCCAAAATCGAGCACAGACTCCATTTCCAAAGGTTTGCCCAAAATACGGGAGCCCAGGGTTTGTCCCTCCAGATACTGCATGGCAATGAATGGCTGTCCATCGTGCTGCCCGAAGTCATACACTGTGCATATGTTGGGATGATCGAGAGCAGATGCGGCCCGCGCCTCTCGTTCGAAACGCTCCAAGGCTTGCGCGTCCTTCGCCAGAGCTTCTGAAAGGAATTTCAACGCCACGCGCCGGCCGAGCCGCGTGTCTTCCGCCTCGTACACGACTCCCATGCCCCCGCCGCCCAGTTTGCGGATTATGCGGTAGTGCGAGATGGTTTCGGGAGTAATTGGTAGGACTCCAGGCTGGCAACGAATGGTAGGTCGTTATCCGCCGGCAAGTCAAGAATCAAGCCGGCGTGCGCTTCGAACTATGGTTATCAGACTATTGAGTCACGGTTATCAGAGAACCGCGCTTCGGCATGATTTCCCCGATGTCGGCACAGATCACGCCAGCTGACAGCATCGCTGACTTGAGGGCCGCCGACTGTTTTGCGTCAACAGCAATTAGCAGACCTCCTGCAGTTTGTGGATCAAAGAGCATGGTCTTGAATTCTTCCGGGATCCCACCCTCGTAGTTGACCACGCACTCGGCAAAATCACGGTTGGCCTTGAGTCCTCCGGGAATGTAGCCCGCGCGAACGCACTCCAGCGCGCCTTCGAGCAGAGGCACGCTACCGGCTCGAATCTCGGCGGAAACGTTGTCTGAGGCCAGCAGCATCTCGCGCAAATGCCCGATCAGTCCGAAGCCGGTGATGTCGGTAAGGGCGTGAACAGGGAACACCTTCGGCGGCATTGATTGTGTGGGGACGGGCGATCCGCCGGTCCCCACAGGGGCATTGCTGATCGAATCCTCTCCTCGAATCACTTCGGCGGTGCTCTTGTTCAGTGTGGTCATTGAAGTAACTGCTGCGTCAATCCACGACTGCTTCGCGAGGCCTTTCTTGATCGCGGTCGAAATCACTCCAGTGCCTAGTGACTTGGTAAGCAGTAAGTGATCGCCTGCCCTCGCGCCGCCATTTTGTAGCACTCGTTTCGGATCGATGATTCCAGTAACCGAGTATCCAAATTTGGTTTCATCATCGCGAATGCTGTGGCCGCCGACGATGGTGCAGCCGGCTTCGATCATCTTCGATAATCCGCCAGCCAGAATTCGCTCCAGAATTTCCAGGTCGCCTTTTTCTGGAAAGCAAACCAATGCCAGTGCTGTCAGCGGCTTTCCGCCCATGGCGTAAACATCGCTGAGGGAGTTGGTCGCGGCAATCTGGCCGAAGGTGTACGGATCATCAACGATTGGAGTGAAGAAATCGACAGTCTGCACCAGTGCCGTGTCAGGCGCGATTTGATACACGCCGGCGTCGTCGGCATGGTCGAAGCCGACAAGAACATTCGGATCATGTTGCCGGGCTAATTTCCCAAGCACTTTGTCCAGCGCCGCCGGACTCAGCTTGGAAGCTCAACCCGCAGCTTTGACCGTCTCTGTGAGGCGGACAGTTTTTTTCTCCGACATGAGCACATTGTAGAGGAAAGTTCCCGTTGACTAGTTGTCCTGCGGAGAGGAAGTTAATATGCGCGGAGAAAGAAATAGATTGTCATGACTGACCCAATGGCAATCACGAACCTGCGCACCCACGGTTGAGGCAGGCGAAGCGAATAGCGCGCCCCGAAATATCCGCCGAGAGCTGCACCAGCAATCATGACCAGGGCCTGCCGCCAGTACACCGCGTGCGACATGATAAACACAATCACTGCCACGCCATTTGTCGCACTGCTCAATACGGTTTTCAAAGCATTCATGGCGTGTATGTCTGCCATGCCGAACGCTGTCAGCATGGCAAGAATCACGATTCCCATGCCGCCGCCGAAATATCCACCGTATATCGCGACCAGTAATTGAAAAAATGACGCCAGAGCAATCGCTTTCACACCCGGCTGGCCACTGACCGATCCGATCGTCCGGGAACTGCTTCCGCCAAAAATAAAAAGCAGAGTTGCCGATAGCATTAACCAGGGCAGCACTCTCATGAACGTCTGAGCCGGCGTTCGCAACAAGAGAACTGCTCCGACAACCCCTCCGGCCAGGCTGACTGCGAGCAAAGTCCATAAGACCCGCGGGCGCACGTTCAAGTGTTGGCGAAAGGCGCCGCCACTAAAAACCAGTCCAGTCCAGAGCGCGACCGTGTTGGTGGCATTTGCCGGAACTGGCGGCACGCCGCTGAACAGGAGCGCCGGAAATGCAATAAAGCTTCCTCCTCCAGCGACGGCGTTCAAGGCGCCGCCGAGCACGGCTGCGGTGAATAACAGAACGGTGGTCTCAGGAGAGTTGGAACTTGCGAAGGTCAACGATCAAAGATGTACCACAATCAAGTTGCGTCCCACAATTCTTCTGCGGGGTGTCAAAGGTATGAATTTCTGCTGCTGCCATTTAACATGAAATGCTCCAACTCACTTTTCTAGAAAAATGATCAACATTTAGGGAAGGAAGGTTTCGTGGCCTGGTTCTTCGTGTTCTTTTTTGTCTCCGGGTTCTGCAGCATTTTGTATGAGCTGGTTTGGCTGCGGCTATCGATGGCGCAGTTCGGAGTCACGACTGCCCTGGTCTCGATCGTGCTCTCGATGTTCATGGCCGGACTCGGCCTGGGTTCCTGGATCAGCGGACGCTTGCTTCGCAGGTATGAACTCACTCGTTCATCAGCATTGCGAATTTATGGTTCGATTGAATTCTTGATTGCCGTTTCAGCGCTGCTGGTGCCAAAAGAATTATTCTTCGGACGGCAATTGCTGCAACATCTTGAGCTCTCTTCCTCACTTCATTACTATCTCGCGTCCGGAATCTGGCTTGCTTTGACACTCGTTCCCTGGTGCGCTTGCATGGGCGCAACCATTCCCGTTGGCATGCAAGCGATCCGCTGCGAATTCCGCAGCGAGTCACCGCGCGCTTTCAGTTTTCTATATCTCGCAAATGTCCTCGGAGCCGTGGCAGGAGCGACAATTCCTCTGCTGATTATCGAAGGATGGGGGTTTCATGGGGCACTTGCGACCGGGACGCTCCTGAATGTGCTGATCGCATTCTCCGCCACCGCATTCTCTTTTCGCCAGCGTTCCGCTCAACCCGCAATTGTTGAGACCGTAATGTCTGTAGGCGAGAACACAAATTCGTCCTCGGGCAGACCCAAACTGCTGGCGCTGCTGTTCACCACCGGGCTCACCAGCATGGGAATGGAAATTGTCTGGATCAGGGAATTTACGCCTTATCTCACGACTGTCGTGTACGCATTCGCTTCCATCCTGGGCGTGTATCTGTTGTCCACCTTCGCGGGGTCGCGCGTTTATCGCCGGTGGAGCACCACTCACACGCGAGAACAAAGTACGGTGTGGATGCTGCTTGGCTTGTGTGCTCTGCTGCCGCTGGTTACGGCGAGTCCGAAAATACATCTATTTGCGGCGATAAGGCTCGTGCTTGGCGTCGCTCCTTTCTCCGCGCTCTTGGGTTTCGTAACGCCCATGCTGGTTGACCGCTGGTCGCGTGGCGATCCTGATCAAGCAGGTAGTGCTTACGCGGTAAATGTTGTCGGCTGCATTCTCGGTCCGCTGCTGGCCGGATTTGTGCTGCTTCCACTTTTAAGTGAGCGCTGGGTCTTATTCGTTCTATCACTCCCGTGGTTGGCGATCGGGTTGTGCCCAGGATGGCTGGCAGAGCCGAATTCCGCGGCCCAACCACATACCAGGCGTCAGTCGTATGCGGTCGCAGTTGTTGCTCTCGCCCTGTTATTGCTCGGCAGGGACTATGAATCCCGCTTTCACAATCGGCAAGTGCGGCGCGACCACACCGCCACCATCATCGCAGCCGGTCAAGGCATGCAGAAGCAGTTGTTGGTGAATGGCGTCGGCATCACTGTGCTCACACCTGCAACCAAGATGATGGCCCATTTGCCGCTTGCCTCCATGGATCGCGCCCCGCACAATGCGCTGGCAATTTGCTTCGGCATGGGGACCAGCTTTCGCTCTCTGCTCTCGTGGAACATCCCCGTGACTGCAGTGGAACTGGTCCCGAGCGTGCCCCGGCTGTTCTGGTACTTCCATGCCGATGCACCGGAATTGTTGAGTTCACCCCTGGCCCACGTTGTCATTGATGATGGACGACGCTACCTGGAAAGAACATCCGCTCAATATGACGTCATCACCATCGATCCTCCTCCGCCGGTTGAAGCAGCCGGATCAAGCCTGCTTTATACGGTGGAGTTTTACCAGACGCTGAAGCCGCGTTTGCGGACGGGGGGAATCCTGCAGCAATGGCTTCCCCGCGGGGACAAGGTCGACAACGCAGCCATCGCTCGCGCCCTCGATGAGTCATTTCCCTACGTCCGCGTGTTTTGGGAGGATCCGCAGGACCGGTGGGGCACTCACTTCATAGCCAGCATGCAGCCTTTGCATAACTGGACATCCGCAGAACTGGCACAGCACATGCCAGGTAAAGCAGCAAAGGATCTGATCGAGTGGGGGCCTGAGCCTAATGCGGAACGCCAGTTCGCGGCGTTGTTGAAAAACGAAGCTTCGCTGGAGCAGCTAATAGAACAAGCGCCGGGAACTCCGGCGCTTAAAGACAACAAACCTGTGAACGAATACTACCTGGCCCGGCGGAGGATCGTGCCCGCTTTGAAGCAGTACTTCTGAACCAAGAGGTTCGTCAATGGCTATGTGCCGTAGTTCTTAGATTCTGGCCCGCGCCTTTCCTCACTGAACTTGTCCCGCACGCGGTCGCCGAATTCCTGCACCTTGTTTGAAATATTGCTGCGTGTCTCTTCGCCACTGGCGGGCGCGAGTAGCAACCCAACTCCGACGCCTACGCCAACTCCGAGCAGCAGCGCTACCGCAGTATTCACACCACGATGGTCTTCGCCGCGAATCACATCCGAGGCCCGGCTGACCCTGCGAGAAGCTTCGCCGTAGGTGTCGCGCGCACGGTCGCTTATGTCGTCGAAACCGTCAGCAAGTCTGCCTCTCAATGAATCAATCAGATACACGCCTGTCCCGAGCAGCACGTTCCAGAAAATATTCTCTTTACGAAATCTCATCCTTCGCCTCCACGTTAAGTTTTGTGCATATATGGAGATGCGGAAGCATGCAAGGCGGTTGGAAGGATTTCAACAGGAACAAGGTTGACGCCGGACTGAAGTCAATTCGTCAGTCCTACCCGTTGCAGCAGGTTATGGAAGCGAGGATCGGAGCGGAGGTTGTCTGTCCGGAGGTCGGACTTCAAGATCCAGCCAATATCTAGAGACTTCTCCCGGTAAGCCTTTTCGATGAGCTCTAATGCCTTGTCCTTTTCGCCGAGTCCAGAGTAGATAGTTGCTGAAAGATACGGCGAGGCTTTGCCCTCTCGCGATTTCTGCTCGAGATGGTGGAGAATCTTTTCGGCATCGTAGCGGCGGCCAGCGACCGCATAGGCGTGTGCCAGCGAAGCGACCGCATTCAGATCGCCGCCATTCGAGAGCTCAACGGCCTTCTGATATTCGGCGATAGCTTCGGGAAACTTGCCTGTACCTTCATACCCGACACCGAGATTGGTGTGCATCTGCCAGTCATTCGCATTCGCCGCTAGCTGTTGGCGACTCGATTGAAGCAACCGTTCCCAATCTCGCAGTTGAATAAAGACGGCTAACTCGGCGCCGGCAGAAACCGGTCCAGGGTCAATTGTCTTGCTTTTTTCCAACTCGTCCAGAGCCTCGTTACGTCTTCCCATTAAAGCCAGGAACATTGCCCGGTCTTCATGGGCACAACTGAAACTCGGGGCGAGAGCGATGGCTTTAGTGAATGCGTGGTCGGCCGCCTTCCAGTCAAAGTCGGCGCGCCAGCTCAGCGTGCCGAGAGCGTCGTAGGCTTCGCCATTGTTTGGATCCAACTCAAGCGCCTTGCGGACTGCTGCTCTTGCCAACCTAAACGCTTCCCCAGCTGAAACCTGTCCTGGCGCGAACAACGCTATGCAAACGTAAGTCTCGGCGAGGCCGGAGTAGGCTGGAGAAAAGTTCGGAGCTCTCTTAATCGCCTCTTCAAAGGAAGCCCTCGCTTTATTCAGCGTCTCTGGATCAGTGAACGATTCGTTATAAATGTGGTAACGGCCTCTGAGATAGGAGTCGTACGCTTCGGGATCCATGGAACCGGAGGCACCGAATTGCTCTTTGAGCTCAGGGGTCAACTGAGCGCGCACCTGCTCAGTAATGGCTCGGGTCACATCGCTTTGCAATTGAAGAGCATCGCTAAAATCGCGGTCATAGGTTTCCGCCCAAAGATGCTGGTCCGTGCTCGCGCGAATGAGCTGGGCTGTGACTCGCACCCGCTGCCCTGAGCGCACGACCGATCCTTCGACGATTCCATCTACGTTCAATTCACGCGCTATCTCGGGAAGCTTCTTGCCGGTGTGCTTGTAAAGAGCGACGGTGGTGCGAGAGGTCACGCGTAATGAGCCAACCTTGGCAAGGTTGGTGATCAGCTCATCGGTCATCGCGTCGGCTAAGTAGTCTTGAGCGGGATCGCCAGACAAGTTGTCGAGTGGCAGGACAGCTATCGAGTGGATCGGCGGTGTCGCGCTGGCTCGGAGTCGGAATCGCGCTACAAGCCAAAACGTCAACCCGGCAACCGTCGTAATCAAAAGGCTGAGTACGAGAATGCGTCGGATTTTCGTTTCCGACGCGCTTACGGGCTCTGCGGTTTTTCGCGCGCCCGCCGGCTCGACGATCAGCAGGGCCGGTATTTCAAGAGTTGGCGCCACTATCGGTGCAATGAAACGATAACCCCGGCCGGTCACGGTTTGTATAAAGCGAGGGTTCTCCGAATCATCATTCAGCACCTGCCGAATCTTGCGGATGGCGCCGTTGATGCTGTTGTCAGTATCAAGAAAAACGCCCTTGCCCCAAATTTTTTCGACGATCTGCTGTCGGGTAACGAGTTCGCCGCGTTGCTCAATTAGCAGGGCCAGAATTCCGAAGGGTGTCGGTTCCAGCTTGAGCGCTAGGCCGGAGCGGCGCAGTTCGTAGGCGCGGAGGTCGAGTTCGAAGTCCTCCCCGAACTTCATCGGCTGCTGTACTCGTACCGGCTCTGTAGCCACGGACGCCCCCAGGTGAGCGCCGCAATTCTACCGCCAATTCTGCCTTTCGCAACATCACTTCTGTTTTCTGCGACTTAAAAGCACATAAGAAATTAAGACGGCCAACAGGTGGCCACTATTGAGCGCAAAAGTGTGATCTGCAAGTATGCACAAAAATTCCTCGGGTGCCGCCATAGGTTGACCGGGCAGAAAGCCGAGGACAGGGAGATTCGCCATGAAGAAAACATTGATTCGACTCGGTTTGGTCGCCGGTTGCCTGGTCTTCGCAGGAGCAATTCAGCCTGATGGCCCACCCAGCGTCGCCCAGATCGTCGCCCTGGACGAATGCGATCCGGCCTCTTTCAACCAAGCGATCGGGCCGGACTTCTGCAAGAATGTCGCGCTCGCCCCGTTGGGGTTTGCCACCACGATTCAGGACTTGTTCGCGAAAGCCGCAGCCGGAACTCCGGATCCTAAATGGGACTTTGAGCCCGACGAGCTCACCATCCACAAAGGTACCGTCGTTTCGGTCGTTGACCAGGGCGGCGAGCCCCACACTTTCACGGAAGTGAAGCAATTTGGCGGCGGCTTTATCGCTGGCCTGAACAGCGGGGAAGAGCCAGTACCCGAATGCGCGGGTGGATTCAACGACCTCGCCGTAGCCAAGACCCGGATCATTCAGGGCAGCACATCGCTGTTTACAGGATTGTCCAAGGGCACACACTACTTTCAATGCTGCCTTCACCCCTGGATGAGAGTGAAAGTTGAAGTGAAGTGATCCTTGGCGGTTCGCACACGACGTGGACTCGAAGGACATGTCATGTCAGATATTGTCCGGGGCAGTTGCAATGAAAAGATGATTGCGAAGCCGAAAGCGCGAGGAGGAGAGGGAAGGAAGAAGAGCAGGTGTGATTCAGATCTTCAGTCCCTCTGCTTTTGCCAGTTTTGCCTGGCGGTCGTCGAAGGTCCAGAAGCGGTCGGCTTTAAGTTCCAGCGCGCAGGCGACGTGCAAACTGTCTAGCGTGCGTAATCCGAGTTTAGGCCCGTGACGGCGGGCCAGATCGGCGCAGATCTCAAAAGCACTCTCGGGTAGTTCCGCCTCAACCCAGACCCCTCCCTGCTTGTCGTCCTCCAATTGGCGATACAGATCTGTCACTTCGTTTGGCTTCAACTCTCCGCGAAACATGTGCTGGGCAATGGCGTGAGACCACTCGGCGATGTGAAGCGGCGTAAGCCAGAGACTCGGGGCGGTTAGCATACGATGGCGAGAGTCAGCAGAGTGGCTATCGGTCACATACAAAGAAACCAAGAAGCTGGAGTCCGCGTAGACCATTAATAGCGGCCGCGCTCTTCGATAACGATATCGGCGCCGGGCAGAATGCGATCGCCAAATATTTTCTTTGCGCGGGCAGCAAAGTCCGGCATCTTGGCCGGACGCCCCTGCCCATTTTCAGGGACAATGCGAGCGATAACCCGGTCCCGATCGCATAACTCGACGGTCTTTCCGGCACGCAGCCAGGCTTTCAGCCGCTTGGTGTCGCGTAGCTGACGCATATTAACGGACGGCATGGTAATAATGTGACACATTATGTGTCACATTGTCAAGATGCTCCAATTCCGGATGGCCTGTCGTGATCTCTTCTCTCTGCGAGCGCCGGTCAGCTTGGCAATCCGTGCTCGTCGTATCCGCGCTGCCCACGCTTGACTCTCGATCTGCGAATGAGAATTGCGCTGATGTAAAGTGAGTGCCATGATTTCCGTTTTCAAGAAGCTTTGGGAGAAGCTGAAAGCCCGCCGTCGAGGCCGTGCTTTACGCCGGCAAATCGAGGATCTTCTGCCTCGCGTTGATGCCGCCACTCGATCTCCCGCTTCCACGGGCAGCAGGCGCACACTTTGCGCGCTTTGCCCAGATCCGAATCGTCCTTGAATCCGTGCGAATGATTGCCGTACTCGCTGATGAACATGACCTCCGAACTTTCGCTGGAGCCCGTCCTCAAGCGGCGAATGCCTACACCCGTGTGAGTTGGGGGAGCGTATCGAAGTGGGCATCGCGGTCACACAGGCTGAGCGAATGTTGCAGAACCAATGCCGCGATCCACATGTCGTTAGTGGGAATGGGAGTGCCTTGCTTGCGTAATTGACGGTAAATGGCCGCGTAATGATGAGTGGTTTGCTCGTCTGCGTAGAGGACGCCGACGGCAGGCTTCAAAAGAAAGCGGCGCAGGATAGCTTCGTTGTGCGGCCCCTGGGTGCCGACTGCAAATCCGGCCCGCAACTCTCCCAAGACAATAAAGGGCAGCCAGACTTCATCGGCCAGTTCCGCTGTTTCGACGACTGATGTATTACCCCGGCATAGATCGGTGTAGCGGTTGGTATCGAGAGCAAGTCTCACCGCCACAACTCCGGGTCGATCGTATCCTGCGCCGCTAGGGCGTCATCGAATGCAGGATCCTTTCGCCATGTTCTTGCGATATCGCTAAGGTCACGCTGGCGGGATCGCTGCTCGCCAACCCCGGCCCCCTGCGCTAGAGCCTCTATCGTCACGTCATTCAGGCTCTTGCCCTGCTCACGTGCCTTGCGGCGAAGGGCGGCATCTAGATGGTCGGGTACGTTTCGGATGGTGTACTGCATGCAGTGATTGTAGGCTGTGCAGGCACAACATGCAATCACTAAAAGGCCACCAGCCGGGGCAGAAGAACTTCGGCGGACGAGGCGTCCGCCCCACACAAGCCCTACTGAATCAACCCGCCGTTCGGCTCCTCATCCGGCGGAATCACCACTGCCGCCGCCACGCGATCGCCCGCTTCCATATGCAGCAGGCGGACGCCTTGCGCGCTGCGGCCGGATTCGCGGATGGTGCCCGAATCCATGCGGATGATTTTGCCGTACTGGCTGATCAGCATGACTTCGGATTTCTCCGTGACCTGCGCGATGCCAGTGACTTTGCCGTTGCGCTCGGTGGTCTTCACGTTGATGACGCCGGAGCCGCCGCGTCCCTGCAGCCGGTACTCGTCCGCGGGGGTGCGTTTGCCGTAGCCGTTTTCGGTGATCGACAAAATCAACGACCCTTTGATTGGAATGGTCGCGTCTGTCGCGGTCGCTTCCGGCACTCCAGCTTCGGCCTTGGCCTTTTCAAGTTCGGCTTCGGCTTTCTTGGGGTCTTTGGGCGTGGTGGCCATACCGACGATGTAATCTTTTTCGTCGAGCTTCATGCCGCGAACACCGTACGCCGGGCGGCCCATGTCGCGCACGTCAGCTTCGTCGAAGCGGATGGCTTGGCCGTCGTGCGAGGCAAGGAAGATGATCTGGCTGCCGTCGGTAAGGGTAGTCCCAACCAGTTCATCGCCTTTATCAATGCCGATGGCAATGATGCCACGCGACATCACATTGCAGAAATCTTTGAGCGGAGTCTTCTTCACCGTGCCATTGCGGGTGGCGAAGAAAATGTAGCGGCCTTCTTCTTCCAGATTGCGCACTGCAAGCATATTGCGGACGGTTTCGCCCGGCTGCAATGAAACCAGATTGGAAACGTGCTTGCCTTTGCCGGCCGCTCCAACATCAGGAATCTCATATACCTTCAGCCAGTAGACGCGCCCGGTGTTCGTAAAAATGAGAATGTACGCGTGCGTCGAAGCGATGAACAGATGCTCGACAAAATCCTCGTCGCGCGTTTTCATGCCGGTGCGACCCTGGCCTCCGCGTCGCTGTTGGCGGTAAGTCGAGATCGGCGTGCGCTTCAGGTATCCGCCGTGGCTCACCGTGACCGCAACCTGCTCGTCGGCAATCAGGTCTTCCAGTTGGATCTCCGCAGCTTCGTCTTCGATCACCGTGCGCCGCTCGTCGCCGTAGAGCTTCTTGACTTCTTCCAGCTCGGTGACGATGACTTTACGCAGCTTTTTCTCGGAACCAAGAATCGATTCGTACTCCGCAATGCTCTCTCGGGTCGTCCCCAGCTCTTTATTGATTTCGTCAATTGAAAGCCGGGTCAAGCGGTGCAATTGCAGTTCGAGAATCGCGTCGGCTTGAATTGCGGTAAACGGCTTTTCCGGATTGAGCTTGGGTGCACGTCCGGTCGTATTGATCTCGATCCTTTTGCCACCGAAATACATCACCAGGTTCTCGCGAGCCTCGCCGCGATTCGCGCTGCCGCGAATAATCACAATCACGTTGTCCAGATGATCGAGTGCGTTGAGGTACCCCTCTAAAATGTGCTCGCGGTCTCTGGCTTTTTGCAGCAGGTACGCCGTGCGACGCCGCACCACATCGACGCGATGATCGATGAAGTGCTGGAGCGCCTGGATCAGCCCCATCTCTTTCGGCTGGTTGTGCACCACGGCGAGCAGGATCATGCTGAAGCTCTCCTGCATTTGCGTGTGCTTGAAAAGCTTGTTGAGCACGATCTGTGGCTCGGCCCCGCGCTTCAGTTCAACGACGATGCGCATGCCGTCGCGATCACTCTCGTCCCGGATGTCCGAAATGTCGTCAACCGTCTTGTCGTTCACCAGCTGCGCCATGCGCTCGATCAACCGCTTCTTGCTGATCTGATAGGGAATTTCGGTGACAATAATGGCTTGGCGGTCCTTGCTGAACGTCTCAATCGCCGCTCTTGCGCGCATCATGAAACGTCCGCGACCCGTCTTGTAGGCTTCAAGAATCCCGCTCTTGCCATGAATGATTCCTGCGGTCGGGAAATCCGGCCCCTTCACGAACTTCAGGATTTCAGGAAGTGAGGTCGCGGGATTGTTCACCAGCGTAATGGTCGCGTCCACAATCTCAGTCAGATTATGTGGAGGAATGTTGGTCGCCATGCCCACGGCGATTCCATTCGATCCGTTTATCAAAAGATTCGGAACTCGCGTCGGCAGGACTGCCGGCTCCATGTTGGTTTCGTCGTAGGTTGGGCCAAAATCTACGGTGTCTTTATCGATGTCGGCGTTCAGGTCCTCCGCCATGCGCGTCAGGCGGCATTCCGTGTACCGCATTGCCGCCGGCGGATCATCATCTACCGAGCCGAAGTTACCCTGGCCATCTACCAGCGGATAGCGCAGCGAAAATGTTTGCGCCATGCGGACCAGCGCATCGTATAGCGCAGTGTCGCCATGCGGATGATATTTACCCATGGTCTCGCCGACGACCCTGGCGCACTTCACATAGCGCCGGTTGTGCAGCAGACCCGTGTCGTACATGTGATACAGAATCCGTCGATGCACTGGCTTCAATCCGTCTCGCACATCGGGCAGCGCGCGGCCGATGATCACCGACATCGAATAGTCGAGATACGACCGCTTCATCTCCTCTTCAATGTTGACCGGCTGAATGTTCGCTGCGCCCGGCCCACTATCGCCTGGCGGAGGAGTTAGAGGAAGCTCAGGATTCTGATCATCTGCCATAGAAAATTATTACCTGTAACCCTATCGCTGAACTCTGGAAATGGCGCTCAATCGTCGCCGGGATCCCGCATCGATCAAGTCTGTAACTAGTTGCAAATAATGTGTTTAGTTGCTAATTCGGGACGAACCAATTATACCACGTCGCAGCACGTTATGCCCCTTGCTTGCAAGCCTCTGAACCACCGATGGCATACCGCGAACGATAGGGAGTTTGGAGGCGTTTGCTGCGTCCCACGCGGTGCGAATCGTCACATGGTGTGCGGACTGCAAATTTCGTGGAGACCGGCAGTCGCAATCGAGAGCGCGCTTAGCACGTCTGTCGCTTCCATTCGCGGTCGCCACTGATCGTAGTCTCGTGGAGTATCTCTGGTGATAAACTGAACCTGCTAACCCAACCCCTGCACGGAGAGATGGCCGAGTGGCTGAAGGCGGCGGTTTGCTAAACCGTTATACGGGCTAACACCTGTATCGAGGGTTCGAATCCCTCTCTCTCCGCCATGATTTCAATCAGTTAGCTTACCTTGCGCTCTGTTTGCGCTCTGTTTGCTCCGTTTAGCGCCAAACCAACAACGTTGTTGTGCGCGTCGGACATCTCGTCCGTTACAACATCTCCGTAGATGTTGAGAGTGGTTCGGATGTCCGTGTGCCGCATCATGCGCTGCTGCACGGCAATCGGTGTCCCTACGGCATCCAGCCAACTGCGGTAGGTGTGCCGCATCGTGTGAGTCCCAATCGTGCCGATTCCTGCCTGCTTCGCTGCCTCTTTCAACTTCCGCTCGTACCACGAATAAGAAATCGGAAGTCTGCCGATCTGTGCGGGACTGGCGAAAATCCAATCCGTATCGGCTGAAAATTGGGTTTGCTGACGCCATTGCTTAAGAACGTCCAGCAATTCCTTCGCAACGGACATCTGCTTACGGGATGCAACCGTTTTCACATCATCCACGTTCTGCATCACAATGGCTCGTTCGATCTTCAGTTTGCCATTCAGCCAATCCACATCACGCCATTGCAGGGCCAGCAATTCACTGACTCTCAGCCCGAAACAAACGGCAATCTGCGCCATTGTCTTGAAAGGCTCCTCAAGCTTTGCGATCAGCTTGTGGAACTCCGAGACGGTGAGACTTCGCGGTTGTCTCGTTCGCTTTGTGGCTCCCTTCACAACGACCAACTCAATCGGGTTGCGGGAGACTCTCATCACGCCTGTCCACATTGCGAAATCGACAAGAATGCGGAGCATGGCCCGGATGTGGGCCTTGCTTTTGGGTGCCAGGTTGAGAGTCCGCAACCACAACTCAACTTCGTGCGGCTGAACTTGGTTGACCGATACCGTTCCCCAGCGCGGCAGGATGTGATTGTCGAGCCACGACCGATACATGCGAGCTGTCGAGAATCGAGCAGGGATTCTCTCCGCCGTGTACCGTGCCGCGATTGCGTTCACTGTTTCTCCATCCTGGATTATTGGTTTCCCAACTTGCAGACGCTCAACAGCTTTCCACGCACTTGCTTTCGTTGGGTACTGTTGTTTACTTCCGATCAGTTTTGACCGGCGCTTGCCGGACTCATACCACAGGTAATTCCAGGTTCCGCGCCGCTTGTCGAAGCGAACGGAACCACGTGCGTAACGCTGTGCTCTCATTGCCGCCTCCTATCAGCAGAGCCAGCGGATGACGATGAGGATAGTAGCACGGCAGAGGCCATCAGAGCGGCGTCTAGATCGACTTGGCGGAAGCGCCAGACGCGCCGTTTGGTGCCGGTGAGCGAATATGCCTTGATTTTGCCAGAACGCGCCCAGAACAAAATTGTGCGCGTTTTGATCTTGAGGTATTGCGCCGCTTCAGTGGCGGTCAACCAAGTCGAGCGAACTGCTTCGGACGAAACTTCGGCTAGATGATCGGCTGAGGAATTGACGGGAACGAAAGGGCTGGTTTGGTCAGGCATGGGAACTCCGGGGAGTGGAAGGACGCAAGAAGGAATTCTTTGACACCTGTGGTACTGGGAAACACCGCATGGGAAGCGGCTTTGGTGAGTGACGGCGCGTCCGATTCGGATTGAGTTGCAGCAACCATACAGAACGTGCGATGCAAGCATTTGCACAAATAGATGTACTCTGGTTCGCAATTGTTCCCGCAGATAGAGAGCCTGAAGTTTTGCAGTTGCGGTTGTCGTTATAGTGGTGCTGGTTCGTGTGACGAACACTAAGAGACATTCCCGCGATAGTTGGCGAATGTGGCGCACTCGCGTTGTCGGACAGGTCAAGGCCGCGTTCTGTGCGCCGCGCAGCGGTCGAAGAGCCTTGAGGTGTCCGCAACCGAGTGCGACGGTGTGGGGACGCGGGAATGCCTATCGTGGTAGCGAGACGAAATCTCGTGACGCGAGAAGTCTTGCATCCGGTGGAGTTCCGGTTCGTGTCCGGTATTTGTCCTGTGAATTTTGCGGATTCGTTGCACGAACGTTCCCCACACCGTGGACGGGAGCGACCCCCGAAATCCGGCGCGGATGTTGGCCGAGAGAGACTCGGCCAAAGTGGTGTCGCTCCCGGCCACGGTGCGGCTTTTTGCGCGTACCGATTTTCTTTGCCATCGGTTCTGAAGGTGAATGCTCGCAACGAGTTGACGTGGATGTGAACCGAACGAGATACAGAACGCCACATAGAACAGTGGTTGCAGGACTTGGTTCTAGGTTTGCGGCCTGTTTCTGTGCGCGAAATCGATTGCAGAGAATATGTTTGTGAGATTTGCTTGATCGGGATCGACTGGAACTGATAGTGGAGCCACGGACGGAACCAGTGATCGGGGAGATGGTTCCAGGTCCGATTCGTATCGTGCGCTTCGATTTTTGGGGACGGCATAGCCGGACGCAGAGTTCGTTCACTGCGGTTCGTCATCCAATCCCTAGGCGGGATTTTCAGATTGCTCATTGCCGTTTCCTTTGTCCCTGTTCATTCCGCGATGCACTTGATCGACGACCAACCCAACCAGCACAATCGCGACGACCACGGCGACGACTCCTATCAGAGTGATCCTCATCTCTTCTCCTTCGTCCATGCGACCACGCCACTGCAGCCTTTCTCCGGGCAGCGATAACCGGTCAGTCTGCCGTCAACCCAACTGGTCTTGATCTGGTCTGGTGCAATCCAGAATTCCTTTCCACACTCCGGACATTTCCTTCGATAGCGTTTCTGCAGGTCGTCCAATCGTTGCCAGATGTCTCGTTGTTCTGCACTGGCAACCAAGCTCCTGAACCTCGCGATACCCACGCTGTTGCGTACAAACAACTGAATTCCGCATGGGTCACAGACGATGTAAGGCTTGTCCTTCTTCGTCTCCCTCACATCCAGCCCCTGGCCGCAGAGCGGGCAGGGGAACAGGGGTCGTGTGTTCAAGGCCAGATTCAGCGGCATTCAAAACTCCTGTTGTTAACAAAATCTTGCAATAGAATACTTCTACATTGCTGAAAACCGCCTGTCAACATCCGAGTACAATATCTTGCTATTGTTAACAACGTCTGTTACGTTAGGGGCAGTTATGGAAAGCAACTTTGGCGCGTATTTGAAGGAGCGGCGAAAGGAAAAGGGACTTACCTTGAAGCAGGTGCAAAATGCTGCCACAGTCTCGAACGCCTACATCTCTCAGATCGAGCGCGGCCAGCGCAACCCGCCCCATCCCGACATCCTGAAGCGGTTGGCCGAAGTCTACGGGGTGACTCACCAAGAGCTGCTGGTTGCGGCGGGCTATTTAGAGGACCCGGAAGAACAGTACAACCGCAAGAAGGTCGATCAGGCCTTTCAGCACGTGCTCACCGATCCCCACTACAAGTTCGGCACCCGGTTGAAGCGGGGCAGCCTCACCCTGGACGCCAAGCGCTTTATCGTTGAAGTCTATGAAAAGGCGACCGGCAGGACCCTGCTCGGATGACCGAACTCCCAACGCCAATAGTGGGCATAACTACTCCTGTGCGGGTCGGCGGGAAATCCTGATTTCTGAAAAACAAGACTTCAGCGAGGCGAGGCTTCACACCCTTCTGCACGAATTGCGAGAGTCGATGGAGTCTGAGTTTCAAAGCTTGGAATGTGCCACTGCCAGCGGCGAGGATTTGGAGGCTCGTGCGGAGTTGTTCGCATCTTGCGTCCAGATTTCCGCCGCTACGAAGGTCGTTCCGATGTTAATGGACAACGCCGCAGCTATTGAACGCAAGTGGCTGCGAATGGGTGCATACGTTCTCATTATCCTTGGCGCTTTCGCTTATGTCGTCGGATGTATGGCTCTCCCGAACATAGAAGATACGTTAACTTCTGAGCGAACCAAACAAAACCGGTAAATAGCTCCCTGCAACCCTTTCTTTTTATCCGCAAGAAAAGGTCCACCTCGACGGTACGGGGATCGGCTGATGAGTTAGCGAGTCTCGTTAAGGACAATTTGACAGCATTCGTCGCATGTAGTACATGGGAAACAGCATTCTTAGCTGCCGATTGGAAGCCAAAGGGCTGGGGGACCAGGGATGGACGGCGAATCCGGAACAAAGAATTCGGAAGTCTTTGACGATATCGTGACATGGGCATATAACACACTCCCAGAGAGCGTCAAGGACTTGCCAGATTTTCCCGGCATACAGGTGACAGACGAGCCCCCTGAAGGATATCTAAAAAGCAGAAACAATAAAACTGAATTGCTGGGATTGTATGTCGGCGTACCTCGGACCGAGCGTCGATTCAACAAAGTTCAGAACACACCCGATCTAATTTTTGTATTTCGAGGCCCTATATTGCGCTGCTCAAAGGGGGACTTACATGAAGAAGTGAAGCGAGTCGTTTGGCATGAAGTAGCTCACTGGCTCGGACACGCTGAAAACGACATGAAGGACTTGGGATTGTAATTATTTACTTAGAGTCCTCTCTGAGAAACTAACGAACCACGATTTCAAGAACAGCCCTCTCCCCCGCAAAAGATTTCAAGAGGTGGCTTAAGCCCGGAATTGACAACTTGGTTTTCGACTTTCATTTTTACCAGCCTGAAACTCATACCATGTTGCACTTCCTCGGTGATCTCTTTGCCCAGAAGACAAATGCAAGTGCGATCGCAAGGAGAAGCAGGCGAATCGTAACTCCTAAAATTCCAAACCTCAGTTGAATCCAACGTCCGAAATCGCGGACTGAACTGAGGTAAGCCCCACTGTGAGCATATGCAAGGCTTCGATTGTGCAACGCTTTTGTAAATCGCGGACTCAGAGTTAGCGCTTGATCGTAGTCCCGAATCGCTTCGCTGTATTCACCCATGTGCGCGTGGGCTACGCCACGGCTATTGAAAGCCTCCGTGTAGGTCGGATTGATCTGTAAGACGTGATTGTAATCCTGAATCGCCTCGCTATAATCACCCCTGTGCGCGTATGCTAAACCGCGGCCAAAAAGGGCATCTACATAGGTTGGATTGATCCGTAAGGCCTGATCGTAGTCCCGAATCGCTTGGTCATAATCGGCATTCTCGGCATATTCCAATGCCCGCCCATAGAAGGAATCCGCGTCGTTAGGGCTAAGCCGTATTGCTTGATTGAAATCCTGAATTGAACGACCCCGATCGCCCGCGAATCCGAAAGCTCGAGCACGGTTGTACCACGCATCTGCCGAGTCGGGTTTCAATCGAAGGGCTTCGTTAAGGTCGCTAATGGAACGCTTGTAGTCTCCCTTTCGGATATAGGCCGATCCTCGGAGTAAGAACGCATAAGCATAATCTGGCTTGACCTGTAAGGCCCTATCATAGTCTCCGATTGCCCTATCGACATTGCCCTTTCCGCAATAGGCCAACCCTCTATGACACAACGTCAACACATCGGCGGGATTTAACTTCAGAGCCTCGTCAAAGTCCAGAATTGCCTCATCATATTCGTGTTGATTCGCGTGGCTTAGGCCCCTGCGGATGTATGCTGCTTCAAGCTCACCATCCTTTGCTGTGCCTGATTCGATGAGCAGCGAGCACGCCGTAATACTCCGCCTGGCATCGTCGCTCTCGCAAGAATCCCACATTTCTTGCGACTGGGCCTGGAGGAACACAGTTGCCCAGAGCAGAGCCAATAACAAGACGAGCGAGTAGGCAGATCTAGCAATCCTGTCTCCGTGCACGGTAGCTACTTTGGCACCCGCAACACTATTTTGGAGGCTCCGGACCACCCCCTGTCGTTCCGGACTCTCCTGACTCTCCTGAAGAAGCGGTGCCCTCATGATTATTTTCGGTGTGTCCAAAATCTCCTGGTAAAGGCGGGTTATTGCTTTCCTCCATGTTAAAACCGTCATAAATAAAATGCCCAAGTTCTGCTCCGGCAAGGCCCATAGCTATACATCCTTTTGGGAAACCCGCACAATAGTCTACAACCGGAGCGACTACTTCGGACGCTGCTCCGGCAAGAGGACCAGCTACTGCACCGACACCTATAATCTTTTCTGCAGGACCCGCCATCTGGCTAAGCTGGTTGATAACCTCCATCCAATCGGTGGGTTCGATTCCGAACGGGTTGATGTAGCCGGGGTGATCGCTGTTCAGTACGAAGTATTTACTCGTGCTGTCCCACGTACACTCAGCAACGGAAAACGTCCCGACGCAATTCAGGATTAAGTTCTCCGTTGGCGTCTTAATGTCGTAGTTCCCGCCGACTTCATACGTTGCATTCAACCAGCTGCAGACATCGCTGCCGCAGATATGCGCTACGGGTGAACCAAAAGGCCCAATGCCACCATTGCCGATGCAAAAGGGATCCACGCCACAAGCCTCAAGTCCAAAGCCTCCGTTTACGGGAGCCCAGCCGCCGTCAGGGCCGCCACTGCAGCTGTTGTCCCAAACACATGCGGGAATTGCAAGCAGTCCGCTAGGATCAACTGAGTTCACCGAGCCATTCCGCACATATGAGAATTCGTTTAAACTTTGCGGATTGGCTCTGGCCCCTCCAACACGGTCCATCCCGGAGAACCTGCCAGTACGGTTGATATACGATCTCGCTTCGGCATAATCGTCGCCCGATTCCGCGTCACGCTCGTAGCTGGTGAACTGCCACTTGGTTGTTGTGTTTGTCGCATACCAGCTTTCGCCAAAGGGGTAATGTCCCTGATCGCCAACCTTCGTTCCCGAAGAGTTCGTGCTCAGGCGCACCGAAAGGTGGTCGGAGTGATGATAGGTGGTTACGCCGTTTGCGATTGTTGCAAGCAGCTTGGAACCTGAATAGACATATTCCTTGCTCAGGCTCCCGTTGGCATACTCAGCGATCACCTTGCTGCCCGAGAAAACGTAGACCGTCGTGGTGCTGCCGGACACTTTCTTCACCCGCAGGCCGTTGCCATCGCACGAATAAGCTGCGCTGGCACTTCCACTCGCGAAGTTCACCATGTGATTTTCGCCATCGTAGGTATAGTTGTTGGCAGGAGTGAGCGGTTCGACGGTGAGATTGCCGTTCGCATCATAAGTGTCCCCCGTAATGCGATTGGTTGCAGTATCGGTCGGGGTTTGCGGTGACGGGGCCGAGCCAGCTGTGACATTTTGTTGGAGGCGATTTCCGTATCGATCGTAAGCCCAAGACAATCCCCACTTCGCGTAGCCTGTCGAACCCGTGGTCACGGCCGTGCTCAGCCGCGACAACGGATCGTAGGTGTAGGCTACGCTGCGGCCATTATCCACGTTATCTGTGATGCTGGTGATCTCGCCATTGTCCCCGCCGTTCTGCGCGTAGCCGTACGCAAGACTGAACAGCGTCGTTGTACCTTTGACGTAGCTGAGACTGGTCATCTGCAAGCGATCCGGCGAGTACCCGAAGGAGGCAGTCACCCCGTTGCCGTGGTTGAAACCCGTAGTCTCGAAAGCCGTGTTGTAGGTGAAGCCAGTGGCATATGGAGTCGTGTAGGAGGTGCAGCTTGTGCTTGTTGCAGCAATCGCGCATAGTCGACCAATCGCGTCATAGGTTTGCTGCACCACACGGTTCGACGGATATGTGATCGATGCCGGTTCACTCGCCAAATTGTAAGCGTAACTGGTTGTGTAGGTCGTTCCGCTGATCACCTTCTGTAGTTGTGTGATGCGGCCTAAAATGTCATAGGTATAGTTCTCCGATCCGACGCCGTCGGCCATCGTGATCAACCGACCGTTGTTGTTCTGAGCGTAACTGGTGCCGTACGTATATGTGACCGTGGGCGTGGCCGGAACGCCTGTACTGTGGCTCACGTTGTAACTAACCTGGTAAGGACGGTTTAGCGAGTCGTATGTGTATGTGGTAATCACACCACGAGGGTCAGTTCGCTGTGTGAGAAGATCGAAATCGTTGTACTGGTATTGGTAAGCAGTTCCGGCAGTCTCCGGCGTGGCAACGCTTGTCAAGCGGCCAAGATTGTCGTAACCGTACGTCCGTGTCTGAACACCCTGCGAGACCCCCAAAAGTTCATCGAGAACATTGTAGCTATATGAAGTCTGCTGAGTCAGACTGTTGTTGTTGGTGATATCAGGACGGTCGACTAGATATTGCGTCAGGCGCGTTTACGTATTTGAACACGGGCAATCGAAGTTTTCAGGCTGTCCGCAACACTGTTCCTTTGCTTCAAGGGGCAGTGGCCGTGGC
>Ga0075436_100000662_pt1 | contig 22706 bp, 20 predicted proteins | sample RhiMethybrSRZTD5_FD_75303 | JGI IMG/M metagenome (GOLD analysis project Ga0075436, IMG submission 75303) | Populus rhizosphere microbial communities from Tennessee, USA - Rhizosphere MetaG P. TD hybrid SRZTD5 | ecosystem: Host-associated > Plants > Roots > Rhizosphere > Soil | place: USA...
GGCCTGGTCGGCCGCAGTGCCGCGGCGCCGATCCTGTTCGATGCCTTCGCGCGTTCCGGCAAGCCGCTCGCGCCCCTGCCGGCGGCCCCACGTCACGTGATCTTCGCCAGCAACGCCAAACTGCCGCTGCCGCTCCAGCGGTTCCGCCCCGACGGGCTGCCGACGAGCGAGGCAACGGCCACGCCGCTCAAAATCATGTTCCCGCCCAACGGAGCGCGACTGGAACTCGCGGGCGGCCGCGCGTCCGAGTCGATTGCGCTCAAGATTGCGGGCGGCCTTCGGCCGCTGACCGTGCTGGTGAACGGCGTCCCGCTCGCGGGCGCGACCGATCGCCGACAGGTATTTTTCGCACCCGACGGGCCGGGTTTCGTGCGCCTGACGGTGATGGACGCCAAGGGCGCAGCCGACAGCGTGCTCGTTCGTCTGCAGTAACGTGCGGCAGGTTCCCGGCGGTCGCGGCACGAGCCCCGCATTCTTTCCCGCGCGCGCAAAAATCTCTATGGTCCGGCCGAGCTCAGACGGAGGGGAGATGACCGTCGTCATCGACGAGGCAGCCAAGCGGCTGTCGTTCGGGCCCGACCACAAGGCGCTTGCTGATTTCGCTTCGGCCTCGCATGGCCGCGCGACGGCCTGGCTCGTGTTCGTCTGCCTGCTCACCTTCCTGCCGGGCTTCTTCACGCTTCCGCCGGTCGACCGCGACGAGGCGCGCTTCGCGCAGGCGACCAAGCAGATGCTCGAAAGCGGCGACTATGTCGACATCCGCTTCCAGGACGAGAGCCGCTACAAGAAGCCGATCGGCATCTACTGGCTGCAGGCCGGCTTCGTGCGGTTGGGCGAGGCCGTCGGCGTCCCGCGGGCGCATACGCGCATCTGGCTCTATCGATTTCCCTCGCTCCTCGGCGCGATCGGCGCCGTGCTCGCGACGTATTGGGCGGCGCTCGCCTTCGTATCGCGACGGGCTGCGCTGATCGCCGGGCTGATGATGGCGAGCTGCCTCCTGCTCGGGTTCGAGGCGCGGCTCGCCACCACCGACGCCATGCTGCTGCTCACCGTCGTGATCGCGATGGGGGCGCTCGGCCGGACGTATCTGGCGGCGAATGGTGTCGCGCGCGCGGTGGCGCATCCGTGGCGCCTGCCTGCGATCTTCTGGACCGCGGTTGCGGCCGGCGTGCTGTTGAAGGGGCCGCTGATCCTGATGTTCGCCGGCCTCGCCGCGCTCGCGCTGGTCGCGGTCGACCGTTCGGCCGCCTGGCTGATGCGGCTCAAGCCCGGCCTGGGCATCGTGTGGATGCTTCTCCTCGTGCTGCCGTGGTTCGTCGCGATCGCGGCCAAGAGCGGCGAGAGCTTCTTCGCCGAGTCGCTCGGCCACGACCTGTTCGCGAAAGTCGGCGGCGGCCAGGAATCGCACGGCGCCCCGCCCGGCACCTATCTTCTGCTGTTCTGGCTCACCTTCTTTCCCGGCGCGGTTCTCGCCGGTCCCGCGGCACCCGCAGTCTGGCGGGCGCGCGCGGAGCCGGGCGCCCGATTTCTGCTCGCCTGGATCCTGCCGGCCTGGATCGTGCTGGAGATCGTGCCGACCAAGCTGCCCCACTATGTGCTGCCGCTCTATCCGGCGATCGCGATCCTGATCGCCGGCGTCGTCGACAATCACGCGCTGGCCCACGGACGATGGATGAAGACCGCCCCGGTGTGGTGGTTCATCCTGAGCGTCGCTCTCGCCATCGCAGCCGTGAGCCTGCATATCGTGGTTGGGCAGCAGGCGGGCATCCTCGCCTGGCCGTTCCTGGTGGCCGGCGTCATGGTGGCGCTGTTCGCGTGGTGGCTCTACCCGGTCGATGGCCCGGAATCTGCGCTGCTGCGCGCCATCACGGCCGCGATCCTGCTCTCCTGGGGGCTGTTCGGCGAGACGCTCCCGGCGATCCCGCGCCTGTTTCCGGCCAACGACCTGGAGAAATATGTGCGCTTTACGGCCGGCTGCGACGATCCGCAGATCGCCACCGCCGGGTATCACGAGCCGAGCCTCGTGTTTCTGACCGGGACCGAGCTGCGGCACACGACCGGCGCCGGTGCGGCCGAGTTTTTGAAAGCCGGCGGCTGCCGTTTCGCGTTCGTCGAGGCGCATCAGGATCGCTCCTTCGCGCAGCGCGCCGAGGCGCTGGGCGTGCGCTACGGCAAGGGCATGCGGCTCGACGGCATCAATGTCAGCGGCGGACGCGCGATCATCGTGACGGTCTATCGCGCCGAGGCGGGCCCGTGACCAGCCATGACCGGCCCATGACTGCGCCGGGCGCATCGCCGCGCATGGCGCCGGCGCGGGCGAGCGAGATCGCCGCCAATGTCGTGGCCGGGATCGCCGCGCCCTTGCGCGCGCCGCGTGGCGCCTTTGCGGGCCGCCTCGTGCCGGCGTGGCGGCGCTTTGCGCCGTTCGCGCTGCCGCTGGCCGCGTTCCTCGCCGCCACGATGGCTTGGGTCGACGCGCCCGTGATGGCCGCGGTGACGCGCCTGCCGCCAGGCTTTGTCGACGTGATGAACGAGCTCACCGATTTCGGCCGCGGTGCCTGGCCGCTCACGCCACTTGCCGCGCTGCTCGTCGCGAGCGCGGGAATCGGAGTTACGCCGCTCGGCCATATGGCGCGTGGCGTGCTGACGGCCGCGGCGGTCCGGGTCGGCTACATGTTCGTCGCCATCGGGCTGACCGGGCTCGCGGACACGATCCTCAAGCGGATCATCGGACGCGTCCGCCCGTCCGCGCTCGGGCCGTTCGCGTTCGAGCCGCTGTCCTGGCGCTCCGCATACGCCAGCCTGCCGTCCGGCCACAGCACCAATGTGTTCGCGACCCTGGTGGCGGTCGGGCTGATCTTTCCGCGCGCGCGGCCGCTGTTGTGGCTCTATGCTCTCGTCATTGCGGCGAGCCGGGTGATCGTCTCCGCGCATTTCCCGAGCGATGTCATTGCGGGGGCGGCGTTCGGCGCCTTCGGGGCGATTGTGGTGCGCGACTGGTTCGCGGTCCGCCGGCTCGGCTTCGCCGTCGGGTCCGACGGTCGGGTCCGCCCGCTGCCCGGCCCGTCGTTCCGGCGGCTCAAAAAGGTTGCCCGCGCCCTGTTGGGGCAATAGAAGGCCCACGCGAACCCCCATGGGACCGACCTGATGACCGACGCGAGCACGCTCGGAATGCCGACGCCGGCCGTTTCGGTGGTGGTTCCGGTGCGCAACGAATCCGGCAACGTGGCACCGCTCGTCGCCGAGATCGCGGCTGCGCTCGCCGGGCGGAGCTTCGAGATCGTCTATGTCAATGACGGCTCGAGCGACGCGACCGAAGAGGAGCTGATGCGCGAGATGCGTGAGCGGCCCTACCTGCGGCAGGTCAAGCACGCGCGTTCGAGCGGCCAGTCATCGGCCGTCCGCAGCGGCGTCGCGGCCGCGCGCGCGCCGCTCGTCGCAACGCTCGACGGCGACGGACAGAACGATCCAAAATTCCTGCCACGCCTTTTCGAGGCGCTGGAGCAGGGCGGCGCGCGGGTAGGGCTTGCCGCCGGGCAGCGGGTCGGCCGCAAGGCGAGCGGATTCAAGCGCTGGCAGTCGCGCATCGCCAACACGGTGCGCAGTTCCATCCTCAAGGACGGCACTCGCGACACCGGATGCGGCCTCAAGGCGTTCCGCCGCGACGTGTTCCTGGGGTTGCCCTATTTCGACGGGCTGCATCGCTTCCTGCCCGCCCTCGTGCGCCGCGACGGCTACGAGGTGGTCTATGTCGATGTCGTGGACCGCGAGCGCCGCCACGGTGTGTCGAACTACGGACTATGGGACCGCCTTTGGGTCGGCATCCTCGATCTCGCCGGGGTGTGGTGGCTGATACGGCGCAGGCGGCGGGTGCCGCAGGTTTCGGAGGTATTGCGCGATGCTCGCTGATCTGTGGCACGCCGCCGGGGACTATCTCTACCACGTGTTCTTCCTCAAGCTGAACTGGCTGGTGCTGCTCGGCTATGCCGGGCAGGTGCTGTTCGGCATGCGCTTCGTGGTGCAGTGGATCGCGACCGAGCGGGCAAGAAAGAGCGTGTTTCCGGTGGCATTCTGGTTCTTCTCGATCGGCGGCGGGGTGCTGCTCTTTGGCTATGCGCTCGCCGTCAAGGATCCGGTGTTCATCCTGGGCCAAGGGTTCGGCCTGTTCGTCTACCTGCGGAACCTTTATTTCGTGTACCGGGAGCGCCGCAATTCCGGCCTCAGTCCGGCATAAGCAAGGCGTGGACCAATTCGAGATCGCAATGGATCGCGGCCGGTGATCCGCGCTAAGGTCGCGGCTCGAAGCGCTCGATCCGGGTGGGGGAGTTCGCCATGAAGAAGCCGCTGACGCGCGCCGCGCAGGTGCTGCTCATCCTCGCGCCGCTGACCTACTTCTTCCCCCGGCTCATGCTGTTCTACTTCGCCTGCGGGATCTATGACGTGGCGCGGAACAAGGACCTCGGCCTCGACGTCATCGACCGCTACTTCTTCGGCAACGGCGTCCTCACCTGGGTGCTCTCGCCGTTCAACGTGCTGATGGACCTGCTGGCGCTCCCTTACGTCAACAAGGGCGTGTACAAGCTCGCCGACCTGCCCAAAGGCTACCAGGACGAGATCCAGTCGCTGATCGACGGCGCCCATCGCCAGGACCTCGTCGGGCAGCTGCAGCGCGCAGCGGAAGCCAACCCGCGCAGCATGTTCTTCTTCAAATGGTATGGCTCGAACGTCGACACGATCATCGACGTGCCCGAGTTCCATCGCGACTACAAATACATCAAGACGGTCGGCGTATCGGTCTTCCGCAAGAAGGAGTCGACCTCGCGCCATTTCGGGCCGCTGCGCGCCACCTTCCGCGTGCTCTACAACGTCAACACCATGGACGACAGGTCGGCCTATATCGTGGTCGGCAACACGACGAACTACTGGCGCGACGAAAAACTGTTCATCTTCGACGACACGCTGCTGCACCAGTCGTTCAACGAGTCCGACAAGACGCGCTACTGCCTGTTCGTCGACATCGTGCGGCCCTCGGCGCTGCCGGCGCTGCTCGATGTCATCGTCGCGGCGAACCGTGTCCTGTTCCGCGGCCTCAACGCCGTCTTCTACAAGAAGTGGAAGGTCATCGAGGCGCAGCCGACGTCGCCGGCCACGTAATCACAGCGAGGGGCATTCACCCTCGCGCCGCCGCCATCGCCGCAAACCCGCGCTCGAGATCCGCGATCAGGTCGCCGACATCCTCCAGCCCGATATGCAGCCGGATCGCCGGGCCGCCCGGCGCCCAGCGCGTCGCTGTGCGGCAGGATGTGACATCGAAGGGAATCGCGAGGCTTTCATAGCCGCCCCATGAGGCGCCGATCCCGAACAGGCTGAGCGCGTCCAGGAATGCATTGGCGGCAGCCTGCGGCATCGGCCTGAGAATGAGACTGAACAGGCCGCAGGCGCCGGTGAAGTCGCGCTTCCAGATCGCGTGCCCGGGGTCGCTTTCGAGCGCCGGATGCAGCACGCGCGCGACCTCGGGCCGGCTCGCGAGCCAGCGCGCGACCTTGAGACCGGACTCCTGATGCCGGGCGAGCCGCACGCCCATCGTCCGCAAGCCGCGCAGGCCGAGATACATGTCATCCGGGCCGACGCACAGGCCCGCAAAGCCGGTATAGTCCTTGAGCGCATCGGCGGTCGCGGCGTTGGCCGACACCGTGCCGAGCATCAGGTCGGAATGGCCGCCGAAATATTTGGTCCCGGAGACGATCGAGAGATCGACCCCTTTCTCCAGCGCGCGGAAATAGAGCGGTCCCGCCCAGGTGTTATCCATCAGCACCAGCGCACCCTTGGCATGGGCGGCGGCGGCGATCGCCGGGATGTCCTGCGTCTCGAAAGTGAGCGAGCCGGGCGCCTCGACGAAGACCGCGCGCGTCTTCGGCGTGATCAGGTCGGCGATGCCGGCGCCGAGGCGCGGATCATAGTAGGTGGTGGTCACGCTGAAGCGGGTCAGCACCGAGTCGCAGAACTTGCGCGTCGGCAGATAGACGCTGTCGGTCACCAGAAGATGGTCGCCGGTGCGCAGCACGGCGAGCAGCGCCGACGAGATCGCGGCGAGCCCGGACGGCAGCAGCGCGACCGCCGTGCAGGCCGGACCATCGAGCGTCCGAATGGCGTTCTCGAGCGCTTCCGACGTCGGCGTGCCGCGCCGCCCGTATTGATATCGCCCTCGGTGGGCCAAAAAGTCTTCGGCGCTCGGATAGAGCAGGGTCGAGGCGTGATAGACCGGCGTGTTCACGTAGCCGTGATGCGCGAACGGGTCGCGCCCGCCGGCCGAGAGCAGGGTATCGGGCTTGAGCTCGCGTGCGGGCTCGGCCCCCGTCTTTTTGTTCATGCGGCTCCTCCAGTCAGCGGACGACACACCAGCGCCGCCCGGGCATTTACCCCGTCCCCGCCCGGCAGCGTCAACCCCTTGACCTCGAAAGGCAATCGTTTTGAGATGCCGTCCACGGAACCCCGCCTGACGGGTGGCGGGCGATCAGCAACTCGCCGCGGAGCCTGCCCATGAAGCGTCTCATTACCATTCTTGCTTGCGCGAGCCTCGCCATGACGCTCGCGACCGCCGCGTCCGCCTCCACCCTCGACGACGTCAAGAAGCGCGGAATGCTCAATTGCGGCGCCAACGGCCAGTTGCCGGGGTTCGGCATGCCCGACTCGCAGGGCAACTGGACCGGCCTCGACGTGGACCTGTGCCGCGCGGTCGCAGCGGCGGTGTTCAACGATCCCACCAAGGTAAAATTCGTCGCCCTGACCGCGAAGGACCGTTTCACCACGCTGCAGTCGGGCGACGTCGACGTGCTGGCGCGCAACACCACCTGGACGTCGTCGCGCGACAGCCAGCTCGGTCTCAACGCCACGGCTGTCACCTATTACGACGGCCAGGGGTTCATGGTGCGCAAGGACCTGAAGGTCAACTCCGCGCTCGAGCTCAATGACGCGACCATCTGCGTGCAGCAGGGCACCACGACCGAGCTCAACCTCGCCGACTATTTCCGCGCCAACAAGATGCGGCTCAAGACCGTCACCTTCCTCCAGCTCGAGGAAGCGACGAGCGCCTACGAGAGCGGCCGCTGCAACGCCTTCACCACCGACGCTTCGCAGCTCTACAGCGTGCGGCTCAAGCTCGCCAAGCCGGACGATCACGTGGTGCTGCCCGAGATCATCTCCAAGGAGCCGCTCGCGCCGTTCGTGCGGCACGGCGACGACCAGTGGTTCGACGTTGTGAAATGGGTGCACTTCGCGATGGTGAACGCCGAAGAGCTCAACGTGACCAAGGCCAATGTCGACGACCAGATGAAATCCGACAACCCGGAAATCAAGCGCCTGCTCGGCACCGAAGGCAATTACGGCGAGCAGCTTGGCTTGACCAAGGACTGGGTCCGTCGGATCGTCAAGAACGTCGGCAACTACGGCGAAGTGTTCGATCGTAACGTCGGCCAGGGATCGCCCCTCAAGATCACGCGCGGGCTGAACTCGCTGTGGACGAAGGGCGGCCTGCAATACGCGCCGCCGATCCGCTAAAAGCGCGAGGCGACCATGACCATCGGCGTGGAGAGCGGTCCGCCCAAGGTGCCGCTCCTGCGCGATCCGAAGCTGCGCGGGCTGGTGATCCAGATCCTGCTGTGCGTCGCGCTGGCGGGCCTCGTCTATTATCTCGTGCGCGCTGCGGCGGCCAATCTTGAACGCAGCCACATGGCCTCCGGCTTCGGTTTCTGGAACCAGCCGGCCGGCTTCGACATCAGCCAGAGCCTGATCGACTATTCCTCCTCCACGTCGACGTATGGCCGGGCGTTCTGGGTCGGTCTCCTCAACACCTTGCTGGTCGCCTGCATCGGCATCGTGCTGGCCACCATCGTGGGGTTCCTGATCGGGATTGGACGGCTGTCGTCCAACTGGCTGGTGGCGCGCCTCGCCACCGGATACGTGCACCTCGTGCGCAACGTGCCGCTGCTGCTTCAGCTCCTGTTCTGGTACAGCATGGTGCTCACTGCGCTGCCGGATTTCCGCGACAGCGTCCATCTGCCCGGCGGGGGATTCCTCAGCAATCGCGGCCTGTTCCTGCCGGCGCCGGAACTCGGCGGTGCCGGCCCCGTGGTCATGGCCGCGCTGCTGATCGGCATCGCCGGCGTGATCGCGCTCGCGCTCACTGCCCGCCGCAAATGGCTCGATGGGCGCGTGGCGGCCGGGCTCGGCGTGCTCCTGGTGCTCGCCCTGCCGCTTGCGGCCTTCGTGGCGAGCGGCGGGACATGGACCATCGACTATCCGCAGATGAGCCGGTTCGGCATGCGGGGCGGGATGGAGCTGCTCCCCGAGCTGGTCGCGCTCGTCGCTGCGCTCGTGATCTATACCGGCGCGTTCATCGCCGAGACGGTGCGGGCCGGGATCATGGCGGTGCCGCGCGGGCAGAGCGAGGCGGCGCTCGCGCTCGGGCTCTCCCGCCCGCTGACGCTGCGCCGCGTGATCATCCCGCAGGCGATGCGGGTCATCATCCCGCCCTTGACCAGCCAGTATCTCAATCTCACCAAGAATTCCTCCCTGGCGGTCGCGATCGGCTATCCGGATCTGGTGCAGATCTTCACCGGCACGGTGCTCAACCAGACCGGCCAGGCGGTGGAGATCGTGGCGATCACGATGGCGGTCTATCTCGCCATCAGCCTGTTCACCGCTTTGCTGATGAACATCTACAACGCCCGCATGGCGGTGCGGGAACGGTGAGCGCATGACCACCCTCGACGCGTCGAGCGTGACGACGACGGGCGGCGCTGCCTTCGTTCGCCGCGCGCCGGCGCCGGAGCTCGCACCGCCGTTCGCATCCACCGGCTGGCTGGGCTGGCTGCGCGCCAACCTGTTTGCGACCCCATTCAACGCCGTGCTGACCGTGCTCACGATCCTGCTGCTCGCCTGGATCGTTCCGCCAACCATTCGCTTCCTCCTGATCGATGCGGTCTGGACTGGCGGCGACCGGCAGGCCTGTCTCGCCACCGCTGCCCGGCCCGACGTCGGCGCCTGCTGGGCCTTCGTGCGCGCGCATCTCGCCTATTTCACCTACGGCTCCTATCCGATCTCCGGCCGCTGGCGGGTCGATGTGTTCTTCGCCTTGCTCGCGTTCGGCATGGCCTGGCTGTTGTGGATCGACGCGCCGCGGCGCGGCCTCGGCGCGCTCTATTTCTTCGGACTGTTTCCCATTCTTTCGTTCTTCCTGCTCTACGGCTTGCCGCCGCTCGGGCTGCCGGTCGTCGACACCTCGCTGTGGGGCGGCATGCTCGTGACCGTAGTGGTGGCGAGCGTCGGCATCGTGGTCTCGCTTCCCCTCGGCATCCTGCTCGCGCTCGGACGGCGCTCGCACATGCCCGCCGTGCAGGGGCTGTCGGTGATCTTCATCGAGTTTGTCCGCGGCGTGCCGCTGATCACGGTGCTGTTCATGGCAAGCGTGATGCTGCCGCTCTTCGTCCCGCCGGCCTGGGCGCCCGACAAGCTCATCCGCGCGCTGGTCGGCGTTGCGCTGTTCGCCTCGGCCTACATGGCGGAGGTGGTGCGCGCCGGCCTGCAGGCGGTTCCCCGCGGCCAGTGGGAGGCGGCGGCGGCGCTGAACCTCGGCTATTGGCAGACCCTGCGCCTCGTCGTGTTGCCGCAGGCGCTGCGGGTGACCATCCCCAACATCGTCAACACCTACGTGGCGCTGTTCAAAGACACGACCCTCGTCTTCTTCGTCGGCATCTTCGACTTCTTGCGAACGATCGAGACCGCGCGTGCCAATCCCACCTGGGCGACGCCGGTGACGAGCGCGTCAGGCTATGCCTTCGCGGCGCTGGTCTATTTCCTCTGCTGCTATTCGATGTCACGCTATGCAACCGGCATCGAGCGCCGTCTGGCCGTGGGCGATCGGCGCTGAGGGGACACCCATGGTTTCCACCGGCGGGAACGGCGACACAGCGGCAGGAGAGACCGGCGGCGCGGTCGCCGTGGACATCAAGGCCCTGCACAAGTGGTACGGCGAGTTCTACGTCCTGCGCGACGTCGATCTCACGGTCCGGCGCGGGGAGCGCATCGTGATCTGCGGACCGTCCGGATCGGGCAAGTCCACCCTCCTGCGCTGCATCAACGGGCTCGAGGCCTACCAGCGCGGCGAGGTCGTGGTTGACGGGATCGCGCTCGGCAACGATCCCAAGAAAATCGCCATGGTCCGTCGCGACGTCGGCATGGTGTTTCAGCAGTTCAACCTGTTTCCGCACCTCACGGTGCTGGAGAACTGCACGCTCGCGCCGATCCATGTGCGCAAGATGCCGCAGGCGAAGGCCGAGGAGATCGCGCGCCGCTATCTCAAGCGCGTGCGGATTCCGGAGCAGGCCGACAAATATCCCGGCCAGCTCTCGGGTGGGCAGCAGCAGCGGGTCGCGATCGCGCGCGCCCTGTGCATGAGCCCGAAGATCATGATGTTCGACGAGCCGACATCGGCGCTCGATCCCGAGATGGTCAAGGAGGTGCTCGACACCATGGTCGAGCTCGCGATGGACGGCATGACCATGATCGTGGTGAGTCACGAGATGGGCTTTGCCCGTCAGGTCGCGAGCCGGATGGTGTTCATGGACGCCGGGCAGGTGGTGGAGATCAACACGCCCGAGGCGTTCTTCACCCATCCGCAGCATGAGCGGACGAAGCTGTTCCTCAGCCAGATCCTGAAGTGAAGGGCGCGCAGCGCTCAGGCCGGGCCGGTCGCCGCGGGCATTGCGGCGAGCGAACCCCATTCCGACCAGGAGCCGTCATAGAGGGCGGTCGGCGCCTTGCCGAGCGCGTCGAGCGCGAACCACAGCACTGCGGCCGACACGCCGGAGCCGCACGAGGTGATGATCGGCCGGTCGAGATCGACACCGCCGGCCGCGAAGGCCGCGCGCAGGCGCTCCTTCGACAGCAGCCGCCCGTTCTCCAGCAGGGTCGAGGCGGGCACGTTGAGCGAGCCCGGGATGTGGCCGGGCCGCACGCCGGGCCGCGGCTCGGGCGCCTGGCCGCGAAAGCGGTCTGCGGGCCGGGCATCAACCACCTGCGCGCTCTTTTCACTCACCGCACGCTGAACCCGGGCCATCGAAGCGACGATGTCCTCGGGCGTGCGGGTCACGAAATGGTTGCGCGGACGCGTCACGGGTCCTTGCTCGAGCGCGCGCTTCTCCGCCTTCCACTTTGGCAGGCCGCCGTCGAGGATGTGCACGAATTCGGCCCCGAACAGCCGAAATGTCCACCATACGCGGGGGGCCGAGAACAGGCCCAAGCCGTCATAGATGACGATCGTATCCCGCTCCGAGATGCCCAGCTCGGCCATGGCGAGGCCGAAGTCGAATGCCGTCGGCAGCATGTGGGGAAGTTTCGACGAATGATCGGAGATCGCGTCGATGTCGAAGCGCACCGCTCCCGGAATGTGGCCGGCCAGATATTCGGCCGCAGCGTCGCGGTTCTGGCCCGGCAGATAGTAGGAGCCGTCGACCACGACGAGATCGGGCGAGCGCAGCCGCGAGGCGAGCCAGTCGGTCGAGACCAGCCAGGGGCTGGCGGTTTGCGTCGAAGGGGAGGTGGCCATGGCGTATCTTTCGGTCGTCGTTAGAGCCCGGAAGCCGTTACGAAAGAGTTTCCAACCTTGCAACCCGGCTTCCGCCGTTGCGCCGTTCAGGCGAAGGCGAGGCGCACGCGCCGGTTCTGTCTGCCTTTCTTCTCGATCTGAGTCACCCGCACGCTGCCGATCTCGCCGGTGCGCCGCACATGGGTGCCCCCGCAGGGCTGCAGATCGTAGCCCGCGATAGCGATCAGACGGACCCGCCCGGTGCCCATCGGCGGCTTCACCGACATGGTCTTGACCAGCGACGGATTGGCGGCGAGCTCCTCGTCGCTGATCCACTGCGCCGTCACCGGCGCGTCGGCGGCGATCATCTCGGCGAGCTTGCAGGTGATCTCATCCTTGTCGAGGCCGGCCTCCGGAATGTCGAAATCGAGCCGGCCCTCCGTATCGCCCACCGCTCCGCCGGTGACCGGGAAGGGCAGGGCGGCCGAGAGCAGGTGCAGGGCGGTGTGCATCCGCATCCGGCGATAGCGTGTCTCCCAGTCGATCGCGGCCATGACGCGCTCGCCCGGCTGCGGACGGGCCGCATCGGCCGGCAATGCGGCCGGCAGAACATGGGCGATCTCGCTCTTGGCCTCGTCGGTGAACACGGCGCTGTCCACCGTGATCGTGCCGCCACCCTCGGTCCTGAACACGCCCCGATCGCCCGGCTGCCCGCCGGAGCTCGCATAAAAGACCGTGCGGTCGAGCACGACCCCGCGATCGGTGATCGCGACGATGGCGGCGTCGCAATCGCGCAGGTAGCTGTCGTCGCGAAACAGGCAGTCGGTCGGCATGGCTTTCAGCGATAACCGACATTCGGGCGCTTTTCCATCGGCGCGGCGGGCTGCGCCGCACCGACGGCGCCGCTACGCTTTCTCGAACGGCACCTTTATGTCGCTGCGCCGCTCCATCCAGGCCGGAACCGGAAGACCTTTGGAGCGCAGGAATTCCGGATTGAACAGCTTGGATTGGTAGCGCGTGCCATAGTCGGCGAGCACCGTCACAATGGTGTGACCCGGCCCCAGTTCCTTGGCGAGGCGGATCGCCCCCGCGACATTGATGCCGGAGGATCCGCCGAGACACAGGCCCTCGTGCTCGAGCAGGTCGAACAGCAAGGCCACCGCCTCCTGGTCCGGGATCCGGTAGGCGACGTCGACCGGCGCACCCTCGAGATTCTGGGTGATCCGGCCCTGGCCGATTCCTTCCGTGATCGACGACCCTTCCGACTTGAGCACGCCCGTCGTGTAGAAGCTGTAGAGCGCCGCGCCCATCGGATCGGCGAGGCCGATCTTGACGTCGCGATTGCGCTCCTTGAGCGCGATGCCAACGCCCGCGAGCGTTCCCCCGGTCCCCACCGCGCAGATGAATCCGTCCACCTTGCCGTCGGTCTGCTCCCAGATCTCCGGGCCGGTAGTCGCGATGTGACCATCGCGGTTCGCGACATTGTCGAACTGGTTCGCCCAGATGGCGCCGTTCGGCTCCGTCTTGGCGAGCTCGGCGGCGAGCCGGCCGGACAGCTTCACGTAATTGTTGGGGTTGGAATACGGGACCGCCGGCACCTCGATGAGCTCCGCGCCGGAAAGCCGAAGCGTGTCCTTCTTCTCCTGGCTCTGGGTGTCCGGGATGACGATGACGGAGCGGAATCCCATGGCATTGCCGACCAGCGCAAGCCCGATTCCCGTATTTCCGGCTGTGCCCTCGACGATGACGCCGCCCGGCCGCAGCCGACCCTGGCGCACCGCATCCTCGATGATGAACAGCGCGGCGCGATCCTTGACCGACTGGCCGGGATTCATGAACTCGGCCTTCCCGAGGATCGTGCACCCGGTCGCGTCCGACGCGCGCTTAAGCCTGATCAGCGGGGTATGGCCGATCGCATTCACAATGCCGTCGCGAACCTGCATGGAAAACCTGTCACCGAAAGGGCAGGGCGCCTCGGGCGACCCTATCGGGGAGGCATCGCAGCGACAAGGCCGGGCACCTGCGGTGTCGAGACTGCCTTGTCGCGGTATTTCGCTACTAAATCAATGCTCCGGTGTGATCCGGGCCAGCCCTCCGTCCGTAGTCGTTGCGTCATCCTGGCGTGGAGGGAAATTCTCCAGGGCCTGCTCGGGGAAGGATGATCGCAGACCTGGGACGGCCAAGGACAGCACGCTTGAACTACGACGCTGCCATTCGCCAGACGACCGACGGCCGCCCGATCGATGCGCTGATCGCCGCCTATGCGGCCAAGACGCTCTGCGCCCCCCTGGGCGCGCTGGTCGCCGCCCATCTCGAGCTCAAGCCCGACAACCACGCCTATGTGGCGGCACTCGAAGCGGCCCATGGCGTATTCCTGGAGGAGCTCCGGCCGGTGCCGCTCGCCGGGCGCGACCGTCGGCTGGTGAATATCTTTGCGGCGCCGGACTCATCGCTAAGTCCGGCAGCTCCGGATGAGCGCGTCGGCAGCGGCCTGCTGCCGCAAGCGCTCCGGCCATGGGCGGGCTACGATCGGGACCTGCGCTGGCGAACGCGCGGCGCCGGCGTGAAGGAGGCGCGGCTCGCCAGGGCGGACGAGACGGTGCGCCTGGTTTCGGTCCGGCCGGGCAAGCGGCTGCCGATCGCGCCCGAGCAGGGCCTCACGACGGCCCTGGTGCTTGCCGGATGTGCGAGCGACGGCAGGCGCGATCACGTGCGCGGCGACATCATCTTCGTCGGCGACGGCGCGCAGGACGAGCCGTTCGCGAATGGCGACGAGGACTGCGTCTGCTTCGCCGTGGGCGAACCGCCCATCACGGGGCACGGCTCGTTCCGCCGCGTCCTGCAGCCGGCGCCTGAAGCCGCAAGGCGCCGCGCCCGGATCGAGCGCGCGTTCGTTCAGAGAAACGTCAACCGTTGATCGGATTCGCTGGCGGCGCGCCCGCTCCGCCGTTGCCCGTGAGCGGTAGCGGCTGCTCGTCCAGCATCGCCTGGATGGATTGACGCGCAGTGTGCTCGGCGACGTGGTGGCGTTCGAGGAGGTCGCGGGTCTCCGACAGTATCAGCTCGACGTCCTGCAGCTTCTTGAGCCGCTTGAACCGGTCCTCCTGCGACAGCCCCATGCTGGCGCCGACGAGCTCGAGCAGATTGAGGATGCGGAACGGGAAGTCGCGCTCGTGCGCGCACAGCTCGCGATGGTCGGGATGATAGACCGCGACCAGCGCATCGACCTTGGCGTCGCGCGCGGCGAGGAGCTCGTCATGCTGGAGCTTGCGCTTGTAGTCGGGCAGGGCGCGCAGGTAGTTGCTCATCAGCCCCACCGCCGGCTGGCCGAGGTCGACGAGCTCGATGCCCGGAATCGCGCGCAGGATGTCCTCGGCGGCTTCCATCACGCCGGGAACGCCGGGATGGCGATGCAGCGCGACTCGCATCTCGACCCGCTGCTTCAACATGAGGCGCAGGTCGTCGAGGCGGGAGCGCAGGAAGCGCATGAACGGCGTCATCTCGAATGGCCGGCTGCCAGTCATGCGCTCATGCGCCGGCATGTTGAACTCGGTGAACTGGACATGGCAGCTCGCGCACCATGAAAGGACCTGGCCGTTCTTGGCGCTGCCGAGCTTGGCGAGTGTCTTCTCCGCGAAGTTGCCCGAGGTTTCCAGGTCGCCGGTGCGGAAATGCACGATGCTGCAGCAGTGCGACGGTCCCCCCATCACGCGGTAGGTCACGCCGAGCGCGTCCATCACATCGAGCGCGAGCAGCGCGATGTGCGGCGTCTTGAGGACGTTGCAGCCGGTGTAGAAGACGAAATCGGGCTTCTCGGGGGTCTCGGTGCTGCCGAGCAGGCGGCTGGTGTCGGTGCGCTGGCCGAGCCGCTCCAGCATGTCGCTGGTGAGTTGCATGCGTGAGAGCACGCTCACGTCCTGGCTCAGCTTGCGGAAATCGCCCACGCCCTGACGTCGGCGCGCGTGTGGCTCCTCGCTCGCCCGCGCCAGCGCAACCCGCGCCATCGCGAGGAGGAAACGCGGATTGACGCCTTCGTCGCATGCCTTGATGCATTCGCCGCTCAGCACGCAGGAATTCGCCCAGCGGCGGGATGCCTCCGGACCTTCGCCGGTGCGCAGGATATCGAACACCCCTTCGATGACGGCTTCGGAAGGGGCCGCGACGCCGCCCGGGCCGGTGACCGGGCAGGCCTCGACGCATTTGCCGCAACGCGTACAGGCCGCGGCCATCGCGTCGACTTGCGCATTGAGCGCGGCTTCGTAGCTCGGGGCGGTGGGTGCATTCATGGCATGCATGATAGCAGGAGGTGGGGAAGTCGGGCTACCTACGCAAGTATGCTGGAACAAGGCGCGGACGCCCTGTATATCGCCCCTTTCGCGCTGCACGGGCAGGAGAGGCACCAGTGAGCGTTCAATCCGCACGCCGGGTCGGTCCGACGGCCGATGTCGAGATCGTCCTGCATCCGATTCCGACGCCCGATGCCAAGCCCTACATCATCGTGGTCGGGCCCGATGCGCGGTTATGGTTCTGCGAAAGCGGCACCGGCAAGATCGGCCGTCTCGATCCGACGAGCGGCGCGTTCAGCGAATTCCCGACCCCGACCGCGAACAGCCGGCCGATCGGAATCATCCCCGGACCGGACGGCAATCTCTGGTTCTGCGAGCACGGCGCGAACCAGATCGGCCGGATCACGCCGGATGGTGCGATTCGGGAATTCCCGCTGCCGACCCCGGGCGCCGGGCCGGACGGCATCATGTGCGGTCCGGACGGCAATCTGTGGTTTTCCGAAGCGCATGTGAGCCGCATCGGCCGCATCACGCCGGACGGGGAGGTGACCGAGTTCTCGCACGGCCTCACGCCCGGCTGCCGGCCGCTTTCGATCGTGGTGCGCGACGGCGCGCTGTGGTTCAGCGAATACGAAGCCGGGCAGATCGGGCGCATCACCATCGCCGGCGAGGTCACCGAATATCCGATCCCGACGCCGAACAGCGAGCCACGCGCGATGGTCGCGCATCCCGATGGCAACATCTGGTTCGTGCAGACCAAGGCCAATGGGCTCGGCCGCATCGATCGCGCCGGGAAGGTGACCGAATTTCCCGTGCACACGCCCGACGCCTCGCTGCGCGGCGTGACGGTCGCGCCCGACGGAGATCTCTGGTTCACGGAAAACTTCGCCAACAAGATCGGCCGCATGGCGCCGGACGGGCGCGTGATCGGCGAATACCCGATTCCCGGGCCCAATTGCGGCGCGCGGGCCATCATCGCGGCGCCCGACGGCCGGCTGTTTTTCTCGGCGCACGATGCCGGCGCGATCGGCGAAGTCATTCCGAAGTCGCCAACATCGCGCTGAGGCGGGAGGAAGCCCATGCATGTCGAGCAGGTCGCCTACGAGCTGGCCGGCAAGAGATATGTCGGTGCGCTGGTTTATGACGAGAGGGTGGCGCGACCGCGTCCGGCGCTGCTGATGTGCCCGAACTGGATGGGCATGCGGCAGCAGGCGGTCGAGCGGGCGGCCCTGGTGGCGCAGGACCGCTACGTGGTCTTTGCGGTCGACATGTATGGCGAGGGCGTGCGTCCAAGGGATTTCGGCGAGGCGGCCGCGCTCGCCAATCCGTTGCGCGACGATCCGGCCGAGACCAAGCGGCGCGTGCGCGCCGCGCAGGACGCGTTCCTGGGGCTCGCCGGCAAGCGGGGGCTGATCACCGATCAGCGCGCGGCGATCGGATTCTGCTTCGGCGGTGGCAACGTGCTCGAGCTCGCGCGCGATGGCGCCGATCTCGCCGCGGTGGTGGCTATTCACAGCGATCTCAAGACCAAGGCTCCGGCCCAGCCGGGCGCCGTGAAGGCGGCGCTGCTCGTCATCCACGGCACGCCCGACCCGGTGGTGCCGAAGGCCGACCGCGATGCCTTCGAGGCCGAGATGGATGCGGCCGGCGCAAAATGGCAGATGCTGCTGTTCAGCGGCATCCTGCATGCCTACACCGACGATGACTCCAAGATGCCCGGCGTTGCGATCTATGACGAGAATGCGACGCGCCAGACCTATGCGTTGACGCACGCATTCATCGCCGATGCATTTGCGGGGCGGCTGTGAGCCATGCGCTTGAGCAGGCGGGGCGCGATGTGCAAAAGCAGGGCCGCGGGGCCGACGTGAACCGGACGACGGCGTCTCGCGACTAAGGGGCGTACGGCGTTCAAGGCGGATTTTGACTGGCAAAGGGATTTTCGACCCGTGCGGATACGATTAGCGAGCCTTCTTCTTGCCGGACTGACGATCGCCGCTGTCGGCGCGTCGGTGGCTGTCTCCTATGGGCAGAGTCCAACCCTTGTGGCGCGCTCACGCCATGGCGGCGATGCCGCGGCGACATCGGCCGCGAAGAACGAGAAGAACAAGCCGGCCGCCAAGAGGGATGCGACCCCGCCTCCGGTTCAACCCGACAAGCTCACCCGCCCGGAATTCACCGCCGCGGAAGAGGCAGTGGCCGAGGTCCCGGGCTTTGCGGGCGTGCGCTTCTGGGCGGATTCGGCGGCCGATTTCGAGCGCGCGCTGCCGAAGCCGGCAGGCCCCTGGCTGATTCTCTCGACCGGCGGCGCCGAAGGAGCCTATGGGGCCGGCTTCCTCAATGGCTGGTCGGCCGCAGGAACGCGGCCGCAATTCGCCGCCATCACGGGAGTGAGCACCGGCGCTCTGATGGCGACCTATGTGTTCGCGGGACCGGAGTACGACGACGAGCTGCATCGCGGCTACACCGAGATCACGGCGAGCGACATTTTCGAGATCGGCGCCACGCCGGAAAGCCTCACCGACGCATGGCCGTTGCAGAAGTTGATCGAGAAGCGGGTGACGCCCGAGATGCTGTCGGCCATCGCGGCCGAATATGCCAAAGGACGCCGGTTGTTCGTGGTGACAACCAATCTCGATGCGGGACGGCCGATGGTCTGGAACATGGGCGCTATCGCCGCCAAAGGCGGAGACGCGGCGCTCAAGCTGTTTCGCCAGATTCTGCTGGCCTCAGCCAGCATCGAGGGCCTGTTTCAGCCGGTTCTCATCACGGTCGAGGCCAACGGCCGCCAATTCCAGGAGATGCATGCGGACGGGGGCGCGACCGGGCCCATGTTCTTCGCGCCGGTGCCGTACCTGTTGCCGTCGTCGACGCTGCGGCTGCCCGCGACTGAAATGTACGTCATCGTCAATGGCAAGATGTCGGACGAGTTCTACATGCCGTCGCGGAATACGCCGGCCATCCTGGGCCGCGCGATCGGCATCGCGCTCGCCGCGGGCGGACGGCTTCAGCTTGCATTGGCCTCGCTCGCCGCCAAGCGCACCGGGATCCCTTTCAATCTGACCTATGTGGGCGACAACTTTGAGCAGGTAGGACGCGGATTGTTCGACCCTAAATATATGAGCGCGCTCTACGATTACGGATTCGCCCGCGGCCGAGGCGATTCCCGGTTCCAAAACGCGCAGTCTCCTTCGCCGTCCCCGCCCGAGGGCGGATCCCCGACCGCGAGCGGCGGCCCCAAGCTCTAGCAAGCGACGAGCGCCGGGCCGCGGCCCGGGGGAGTGCGGCTTTGGCGTGACAGGGGGGAAGTTTTTGGCCGCGCGGGCTGCCCCGCCATGACGATCGTGCTAGCGTAAGGCTCGCACCGCGTTTTGAAAGGCGTGGGCCTGGGGGCGCGTATGGTTGGGACTGCGTTCATCCATTGGATCGCGAACGTCTGTGTCGCCACGGCCACGATCGGCTGTGTCTATGTGCTCATTGCGGCGGCGCTGTCGCTGCGCTTCGGCGAAAACCGCCGTCGCTCGGCCATCTCGCATCCCTCCGTCACGATCCTCAAGCCGCTGTGCGGTCGCGAGCCGCATATGTTCGCCCGCCTGCAGGCGTTCGGGCACCAATGCTACAGCGCGCCCGTGCAACTGGTGTTCGGCTCGCAGAACCGCGCCGATCCGGCGATTGAGGTGGTCCGCAGCCTGCAGGCTGCCCGTCCGGATCTCGCCATCGATCTCGCCGTCGACGCGCGCGCCTACGGGAGCAATCGCAAGGTCTCCAACCTCATCAACATGGCTCCGCTGGCGCGCCACGATGTCATCGTGCTGTCCGACAGCGACATCGAGGTCGGTCCGACCTATCTCGACGAGGTGGCCGGGGCGCTCGAAGCGCCGGGGGTAGGGGCGGTGACCTGCCTGTATCACGGCATCGCGGCGGCTGGATTTTGGTCCCGCCTCTCGGCGATGTCGATCAACACCTATTTTCTGCCGAACGTCGTGGTCGCGCGCAGCATCGGGCTTGCCAATCCCTGTTTTGGGGCAACCATCGCGCTCCGGCGAGAGATGCTCGAGGAGATCGGCGGGTTTCAGACCTTCGCCCACTGTCTCGCCGACGACTATGCGATCGGCGAGGCGGTCCGTGAGCGGGGTTATGAGGTGGCGATCCCGCATTTCTCCGTCGGCCATGCCTGCTTCGAGCAGTCCGCGGGCGAGCTCCTGCGGCACCAGATGCGGCAGTCGCGCACCATCCGCAGCATCGATCCGATCGGATATCTGGGCGCCAGCATCACCCATCCGTTCCCGCTCGCCCTGATCGGCGCACTGCTCGGGAGCCCGCTCGGCCTGCTGGTGGCGGCCTTTGCGGTGGTCTGCCGCACCCTGCTCACAGTTTCGGTCGAACGCGCCTTCGATCTTCCGCGCCAGTCGTATTGGCTCGTGCCGTTCCGGGACATGCTGGCCTTTACCACATTTGTGTCCGGTTTCTTCGGCACCACGGTAAGCTGGCGAGGCAGCCGCTATCGCGTCCTGTCCGACGGCTCGGTGGTGCAGGAATCGAACTGACGGTCCACCAGGGTGTTACCCCAATATCCAGTCGAGGCGTGAATGCGGTCACTTTTTCTGCAGGCGCCGTCATATGACGGCTTCGACGGCGGCGCGGGCTCGCGATATCAGGCGCGCCGCGAGATCAAGTCGTACTGGTACCCGACCTGGCTCGCCCAGGCTGCCGCGATGGTGCCCGGCTCGAAGCTTATCGACTCGATCCCGCATCGCGTCCAGATGGCCGAGCTGCTCACGCAGGCGGGGGCCTACGATCTCGCGGTCCTGCACACCTCGACCCCTTCGTTCGCCGACGACGTGAAGGTGCTGGAAGCGCTCAAGTCCGCCAATCCGCGGCTCAAGGCCGGATTCGTCGGCGCCAAGGTGGCGGTGCAGCCGGACGAGAGCCTGAAGGCGTCAGACGCCATCGACTTCGTCGCCCGCAACGAGTTCGACTTCACCATCAAGGAAGTCGCCGAGGGACGCGACTGGAGCGCGATCGACGGCCTGTCCTACCGCAATGTCCACGGCGCGATCACGCACAACAAGGAGCGGGCGATCCTCGAGAACATGGATGCGTTGCCGTTCGTGACCGAGGTCTACAAACGCGACCTCACGATCGAGAACTATTTCATCGGCTATCTCAAGCATCCGTATCTCTCGTTGTACACCGGCCGCGGCTGTAAATCGCGCTGCACTTTCTGCCTGTGGCCGCAGACCGTCGGCGGGCATCGCTACCGCACCCGCAGCGTCGGCAACGTGATCGACGAGATCCGCTACGCCAAGGCCGCGTTCCCGCAGGTCAAGGAGTTCTTCTTCGACGACGACACGTTCACCGACGATGTCGCGCGCACCGAGGCGATCGCGAAGGAGCTCGGCAAGCTCGGCGTCACCTGGTCGTGCAATGCCAAGGCCAATGTCCGGCGCGAGACGCTCAAGGTGATGCGCGACAACGGGCTGCGGCTCCTGCTCGTCGGCTACGAGTCCGGCAACCAGAAGATCCTGCACAACATCAAGAAGGGCATGCTGGTCGACGTCGCCAAGCGCTTCACCAAGGACTGCCATGAGCTCGGCATCGCCATCCACGGCACCTTCATTCTTGGCCTGCCCGGCGAGACCAAGGAGACGATCGAGGAGACCATCCGGTTTGCGACCGAGATCAACCCGCACACCATCCAGGTCTCGCTCGCCGCGCCCTATCCGGGCACGTTCCTGTACAAGCAGGCGGTCGAGAACGGCTGGCTCGACGCGGCCAATGCCGAGCTGATCGACGACAAGGGCGTGCAGATCGCGCCGCTGCATTATCCGCACCTGAGCCACACGGAAATCTTCCATTCGGTCGAGGATTTCTACCGCCGCTTCTATTTCCGCGCGCCGAAGATCGCCTCGATCGTCGGCGAGATGATCCGCAGCCCGCAGATGATGAAGCGCCGGCTGCGCGAAGGCGTTGAGTTCTTCTCGTTCCTGCGCGCCCATCGCGAGGTCGCGCACTGAACCGCCTCATCGTCACGGCCGACGACTTCGGCCTCGCCGAGGAGGTCAACGAGGCGGTCGAGCGCGCGCACCGTACGGGAATTCTCTCAGCGACGAGCCTCATGGTCGCGAGTCCCGGCGCCGCCGACGCGGTGCGCCGCGCACGCAACCTGCCGGACCTGCGCGTCGGCCTGCACCTGGTGCTGGTCGAGGCCAGGTCGGCGCTGCCGCCCGAGCGTGTCCCCGATCTCGTCGACGCGAACGGCCATTTCCGCTCCGACATGGCGCGGCTGGGTGCTGAGATCGCGTTCAGGCCGGCAGTGAGGCGCCAGATTGCGGCGGAGATCGCGGCGCAGTTCGACGCCTTCGCGGCGACCGGCCTGCCGCTCGATCACGTGAACGCGCACAAGCATTTCCACCTGCATCCGGTGATCGCGGCGCAGATGATCGCGATCGGCCGGAAATACGGCGCCCGCGCCATCCGTGTTCCGATCGAGCCGCCGGCCGTGGTGCGGGCGGTCGAGCCGTCGGCAACGGGGTTCGGGCCCCGTTTGCTCGGCCTGTGGGCGCGGGGACTGCGTGCCCAGGCGCGAAGCGCCGGGATGGCGGTCCCCGATGCCGTGTTCGGCCTCGCCTGGTCGGGCGCGATGACCCGGGAGCGGCTGCTCGGCCTGTTGCAGCGCCTGCCGGAGGGCGCGGTCGAGATCTATGCCCATCCGGCGAGCGCGAACGCATTCGCGGGCTGCGCCCCGGGCTATCGCTACACCGAGGAGCTTGCGGCGCTCACCGATCCGGACTGTGTGGCTGCGGTGCGCCGCTCGCGCCATCGGCTCGGCGGCTTTG
>Ga0075436_100000663_pt1 | contig 22664 bp, 23 predicted proteins | sample RhiMethybrSRZTD5_FD_75303 | JGI IMG/M metagenome (GOLD analysis project Ga0075436, IMG submission 75303) | Populus rhizosphere microbial communities from Tennessee, USA - Rhizosphere MetaG P. TD hybrid SRZTD5 | ecosystem: Host-associated > Plants > Roots > Rhizosphere > Soil | place: USA...
GGGCCGCGGGGACGGCGGCGCGGAGGGCGGCGGGGACTGCGGCGCGGAGGGCCGCGGGGACGGCGGCGCTGATGGCGGCGCGGACGGCGGCTCGCTGGGCGTCGCCGTGAAGAGCTCGCCGACCGACGTGGTGACCGACGTCGACCGCGCCTCCGAGCGGTGGCTGGCCGACGAGCTGGCCCGGCTGCGCCCGGACGACGGGCTGCTCGGCGAGGAGGGCGCGCACCGTCCCGGCGGCAGCGGGGTGCGCTGGGTGGTCGATCCCATCGACGGCACCGTGAACTTCCTCTACGGCCTGCGCCCGTACGCGGTGTCGGTCGCGGCGGAGCGGGACGGGCAGGTGGTCGCCGGCGCCGTGCACGACCCGACCTCGGGGGAGACGTTCAGCGCGGCGCTGGGCGCCGGGGCATACCTGGACGGTGCGCCGATCGGCGGCCGCTGGGTCGCCGCCGAGCTGGCCACCGCGGTGATCGCGACCGGCTTCGGGTACGACGCCGGCGTACGGGCCGGGCAGGGTGAGGTGCTGGCCGGCCTGCTGCCCCGGATCGGCAACCTGCGCCGGCTCGGTTCGGCCGCGCTGGACCTCTGCTACGTCGCCGCGGGCCGGCTGGACGGCTACTACGAGCACGGGCTCAAGGACTGGGACCGGGCCGCCGGGTTGCTCGTCGCCACCGAGGCCGGCGTGGTCGTCGGCGGCCTGCGCGGGCGACCGCCGGGCGTGCTCACCGTCGCCGCCTCGCCGACCGTCGCGGCCGAGCTCACCACGCTGCTCGAGGAGCTCGGCGCCGACGACATAGCCGACCTATACGGTTAGCCGATGAGCGTGCCCGGGGCCGATCCGCGGGTGCTGGGGCCCTACCTGGCGCGGGAGCTGGACGACGCGCGCTGGGCGGCGCCGACCGTCGAGGTCGTCGCCGGCGGCCGCCGTTGCGCGCGGTCCGGCCGACCGCGCACGACATGACCCGCGAGCACCGGGTGATCTCCGCGCTGCACGGGACCGCGGTCCCGGTGCCGCGGCCGCTGCTGCTGTGCACCGACCCGGACGTGCTCGGCGCGCCGTTCTACGTGATGGAGCGGGTGGACGGGGTGATCGCCCGCGACCGCCTCCCGGCCGGGTACGCGCCGCCCGAGCGGCGGCCGGCGCTGACCGACGCGCTCGTGGACGTGCTCGCCGACCTGCACGACGTCGACCCGGACGCGGTCGGGCTGGCCGGGTTCGGCCGACCGGACGGCTACCTGGACCGGCAGCTGCGCCGCTGGGCGGGGGAGTGGCAGGCGCTGCGGGCCGGCGACGACCTGCCCGCGGTGGACGCGCTCGCCGCGGAGCTGGTCGCCAAGGTGCCGCGGGAGCCGAGCGGCCCGGTCGTGCACGGCGACTACCGGCTGGACAACGTCGTGCTCCACCCGACCGACCCCACCCGGGTCGCCGCCGTCCTGGACTGGGAGATGTCCACCCTGGGCGACCCGCTGGCGGACCTCGGGCTGCTGCTCGTCTACTGGCAGCCCGCCCCGGGCACGGTGGTCACCCCGTCGGTCACCAGCCTGCCCGGGTTCCCGCCCAGGTCAGCCCTGGTGTCCCGGTACGCGGCCCGCCGCGACGTCGACCTCGCCGCGCTGCCCTGGTACGTGGCGCTCGGCTGCTTCAAGCTCGCCGTCGTGGTCGCCGGCATCGTGGCCCGGCAGCGCGCCGGCGCCATGGTCGACAACACCGACGACGGGCTCGGTGCGCGGATCGGCCCGCTGGCGGAGGCGGGACGGTCGGCGCTCGCCGGCGACAAACCGTACGGTTCCTGACGATCAAGATAGGGAACATCGTGATCGCCACAAGGTGCGGTCCGGCGGCTACCCTCGGTTCGGGTAGATCGTCGAGCGCGGTCCGGGGCGGGGAGGCGCGATGGGGGCGGTGTTCCAGGGACCCAACGCACCCCCGCGCGCGCACTACACCCTGCGGCTGCGTCGGGCCCTGCCCGCCGTGGTCTGCCTGCTCGTGCTCTGCGCGCTGGCCGGGCTCACCTGGCTCAAGGTGATCGACCAGGTCGACGACCGCGTGGCCGCCGCCGCCTGCGGCAGCCGGCCGGTGGACTCGTCGAAGGTGCAGGTCCGCGTCTACAACGCCACCGCCCGGGAGGGGCTGGCCCGCAAGGTCGCGGGCCAGCTGGTCGGCCGCGGCTACGCGATCGTCGCGACCGACAACGACCCGCTCTCCGGCATCCGGCCGGTCGAGGGAGCCGCCGAGGTGCGGTACGGGCCGGCCGGCGCCCGCGCGGCGGCGCTGGTGCGCCGGCAGGTGCCCGGCGCGACCCTCTACAAGGACGCCAGGCAGGGCCCGATCGTCGACCTGGTGCTGGGCGACCAGTTCCGCCGCCTGTCCACGCCGGCCGAGCTGGCCCGCGGCCGGCAGGGCCTGCTCGCGTCGGAGGCGGCGCCCGGCGCGGCGCCGGCCGGGACACCGGTCGTGTCGGCGAAGAAGGCGGCCGGCGGGTCCACATCGACCAGGACCGCCGCCCCGTCCCCGTCCCCGAGCTGTTGACCGCCGTCGACTTCCGGCCCAGCCGGGACGGGTTCCGGTTCGGCAACGCCTGGCCGCGCGGGGCCCCGGTGCGGCTCGCCGGCGTCGGGTTCGGCCGGGTCTACGGCGGGCTCTGCGGCGGCATGGCGTACGAGGCGCGCCGGGCCTGGCTGGCGCGCGAGCCGCTGCCGCCCGACACCGTCGCGCCGGCCGACGGGGTGCTGGCCGACCGGCTGTTCAAGGCGCAGCTGTCCAGCCTGAGGCTGCCGGCCGGGCCGCTGCGCTACCTGTGGTTCCAGTTGCCGCCGAACGACCGCGCCCGGCGGGAGCTGACGCTCCGGCACGGGCTGCCCGGCCTGCGCCGGTCGCTGGCGGCGGGGGAGCCGGCCCTGCTCGGGCTGATCCGGGTCGTCACCTGGGACCCGCGCCGGGTGGTGGAGAACCACGTCGTGCTCGGGTACGGGCTGGACGAGCGGCCGGACGGCAGCGCCGAGGTCGCGGTCTACGACCCCAACCACCCCGGCGACGACACGGTCCGGCTGCGGGTGACCCCCGACGGCACGGTGGCATATTCACACGGCTCGGTGGCCGCGTTCAGCGTGGTCGATCCCCGTGCCGCGGGCTCGCCTTCCGGCCGGCCCTGACCGCCTTCGACAGCTGCTTCCACTGCCGCCGCTGCTCGGCCCGCTGGCGCGCGTCGTACCGGTCCCGCAGCCAGCCGACCTCCTGCCGCAAGGCCGCGTGGCTGGCCACCCGGCGGGCCGAGACCGTGCCGTCGGCGACCGCGGCCGCGATCGCGCAGCCCGGCTCGCCGGCGTGCCGGCAGTCCCGGAACCGGCACCGCCCGGCCAGCTCCACGATGTCGGCGAAGGCGATGTCCAGGCCCTCGTCGGCGGCCCACAGCTGGACGCCGCGCAGGCCAGGGGTGTCCAGCAGCAGGCCGCCGCCGGGCAGCGCGACCAGCTCCCGGGCGGTGGTGGTGTGCCGGCCCTTGCCGGTCGGGCCGACCGGCGCGACCGGCCCGGGGGCGGCGCCGAGTGCGTTGCGCAGGCTCGACTTGCCGGCCCCGGAGACGCCGAGCAGCGCGGCGGTCGTGCCCGGGCCCACCATCGCCCGCAGCTCGGCCAGCCCGCGGCCGTCGACCGTGCTGGCCAGCAGCACCGGCGCCGGTCCGGCGGTCTCGGCCACCTCGTCCCGCTCGGCCGCCGCGGTGCCCTCGGCCAGGTCGGCCTTGGTCAGCACGACGACCGGCCGGGCGCCGGAGTCCCAGGCGACCGCGAGCAGCCGGTCGAGCCGGCCGACGCTCGGTGGCGCGGCCAGCGAGACCAGCACGAAGACCAGGTCCACGTTCGCGGCCAGCACCTGCCGGGCCGCCGCCTTGCCGGCGGCGCCGCGGACCAGCTCGGTCCGCCGCGGCAGCCGCCGGGCCGCGCCGGGGGCGGCCGGGCCGCGGCCCGGCTCGACCAGCGCCCAGTCGCCGGTCACCAGCCCGGACCCGGCCGCGCGGACCTCGCCGGCCGCCGTGACCAGCAGCGCGCTGGCCCCGTCGGCCCGGACCACCCGGCCCGGCGTGCCGGCGCCGGCGGCGAGGGCGGCCCATTCGGGATCCCAGCCCAGCTCGTCGAGCACCTGACACACCTCCCACGGGCGGCACCACGCCCCTTGCGGGCGCATAGTGGAAACAGGGACCGGTGCCCGCGCGCCGCTGCGGCGGGCCGTTCGATCGGCACGGTAACCTCCCGCGGCTGCCGCGCCGAGGGGGTTTTCGGCCTCCCCGAACTGACCCGCGAGAGCGGGCACAAATCCGCTCGCTGAGGCGTTGCCCGCAAGCCACCCGCACGACCACAGGAGTGATCCAGTTATGGCAACCGACTACGATGCGCCTCGCCGCAGCGAGGTCGACGAGCTCGGGGAGGACTCGCTCGAGGAGCTGAAGGCCCGCAGGGCCGAGGCCCAGTCCGGCTCGATCGACGTCGACGAGGCCGAGCTCAACGAGAACCTCGAGCTGCCGGGCGCCGACCTGTCCGGTGAGGAGCTCACCGTCCGGGTCGTCCCGAAGCAGGAGGACGAGTTCACCTGCTCCAGCTGCTTCCTGGTCCACCACCGCTCCCGGCTCGCCGGCGAGCGCAACGGACAGCCCGTCTGCCGCGACTGCGCGGCCTGACCGGCGAGGAAACAGACATGGCGCGTCTCCCGTGGCAGCGGACCGTGCCCGCCGAGCCGATGGCTCCCGGGCCTGGTCCGTCCGCCGACGCCGAGACCGCCAAGCTGGGCGAGCTGGTCGCCCGGGTCGCCGACCACGACCGTGATCGGACCGGCGACCGCAAGGACCAGCTGGCCGCGCTGACCCGAGGGCTCGCCGGTGCCGCCAGGGGCGCCACCGGCCACGGGCTGCGCGGCGCCGGCTCGCTGCTCGCCGACGTGCTCGCGGATGCCGCAACGAGACTGCGGATCCGGGACGCGGCGACGCTGCGGGTCCACCATCCGGGCCAGTCCGACGACGAGATCGCGGCGGTGCTGGTCCGCAATGCCGCCCGCACCACGGCCGCCTTCGGTGCCGCCGTCGGTGCGCTGGCGGCCGTGGAGTTCACCGCGCCACCCACCCTGGTCGCCGCGCCGGTCCAGCTGGCGGCGGAGACGCTGGCGGTGGCGGCGGTCGAGATCAAGATGCTCGCCGAGCTGCACGAGCTGATGGGCCGGCCGGCGTACGGCAGCGGCGCCCAGCGCGGCTCGGCCTACCTGATGAGCTGGGTACGCCAGCGTGCGCTCGACCCCAAGGTCGGCGCTGCCGGGCTGTCCGCGATCATCGGCGCCGCCGCCAAGAGCGAGCTGCGCACCATGCTCATGCGCCGGGCCGGGCGGAGCATGACGAAGCTGGCGCCGTTCCTCGCCGGCGCGGTCGCCGGCGGCGTCGTCAACCGCCGGGTGACCCGGTCGCTCGGTGAGAAGGTCACCGCCCAGCTGCGCGGCCGACGCTGATCATCGGCGTGACACCGCCCGGGGTAACCTGCGCGCTGTGCCGCCATCCCATGTCGAGCCGGCGCCGGCCGCGCCGGTGGAGGTCCTCGTCCAGCGCCTCGATCCGGGCGTTCCGCTCCCGGCGTACGCGCTGCCCGGCGATGCCGGTGCCGACGTCGTGACCACCGTGGACGCCGAGCTCGCGCCCGGGGAGCGGGCGGTGCTGCCGACCGGGCTGGCGCTCGCCCTGCCGGAGGGGTATGCGGTGTTCGTGCACCCACGGTCCGGGCTGGCCGCCCGCTGCGGCATGTCGCTGGTGAACGCGCCCGGCACGGTCGACTCCGGCTACCGCGGCGAGGTCAAGGTCATCGTCATCAACCACGATCCGGTCGCGCCGCTGAAGCTGACTCGCGGTGACCGGATCGCGCAACTGGTGCTGCAGAAGGTGGAGCGGGCCGTGTTCACCCCCGTGGAGGCGCTGCCCGAGTCAGAGCGTGGGGCCGGCGGGCACGGGTCCACCGGCGGCCACGCACAGCTCGTGAGGGGTGCGTGATGGCCCTGGGTCGGCGGCGGCACCGCTCGGAGCGGCAGAAGATCGACGCCACCCCGCCGTGGTCGACCGACCGGGAGCGCGACACCGAGGTCACCACCGGGCCGTACGACCAGGACGACGCGCCGGACGACGGGCTGGAGCGGCTCGACCTCGGCGCGCTGCTGGTGCCGGTGATGCGCGGGGTCGAGGTGCGCGTCGATGTCGGGCCGGACGGGCAGGTCATCGCGGCGACCCTGTCGTACGGGGGGAGCGAGGCGCAGATCGGCGTGTTCGCCGCGCCGCGGACCGCGGGGATCTGGGACGAGGTGCGCAAGGAGATCAACGCGTCGATCGTCCAGCAGGGCGGCAAGGCACAGGAGAGCTCGGGCCGGTTCGGCACCGAGCTGAGCGGGCGGATCCCGGTGCAGGGCGGATACCAGAGCGTGCGGTTCATCGGGGTCGACGGGCCGCGCTGGTTCCTGCGCGGGCTGTTCAGCGGCCCGGCCGCGGCCGACCCGGCGAAGGCCGCGGTGCTGGAGGACGCAGTCCGCAACATCGTCGTCGTGCGCGGGGCGTCGCCGATGCCGGTGCGGGAGCCTCTCCCGCTGACCCTGCCGCCGGAGGTCCAGGAACAGGCCGAGCAGGCGCAGGGGGCGCACGCGGCGGTCGAGGAACCGGACGAGGAGGAGCCGGCCGACCTCGGCCCGACCGAGGAGGACGCCGTCCCCGCCCGCCCCAACCCCCGCCGCCGCCGCCGCTGACCCCGGGTCGTCAGCCGGCCCTGGCCGCGGCGAGGGCGGCGAGGGCGGTGGTGGCGAGGACCGAGCGGTCGGCGGCCGGGGCGACGAGCGGGAGCTCGCGGACCGTGGCGCGGGGCATCGCGGCGGCCCACTCGTGCGCGACCGCGGCCGGGTGCAGCGGGTCGCCGGCGAACGTGACCAGGCCGGCCGGCACCGGCAGCGCCGCCAGCTCGGCGAGGGTCGGCCCCGGTGCCGCCGCGGCCGCGCGCAGGCTCGCCGCCAGCCCGTCCCCGTACGCCGGCCAGGCCGTGGCCAGCTCCGCCGCCACCCAGCCGACCGCGGTCCCGGCCGCGGCGAGCGCCGCGGCGGTCCCCAGCTGATCAACCAGGTCGGCCGACGCGGCTGTCGCCGCCGCCACGGCGCCCGGAGCGCCGGTCCAGGCCGGCAGCACCAGGACCAGGCCGTCCAGCTCGGGGTACGCGGGCGGTGCGGCCGGCGCCGGCGTGGCCCGGTCCGCAGCGGTGCTGGCGGGGGAAGCGGCACCGGCGGCGGAGCCGGCGCGGGCGGCGGTGCAGCGGGCGGCGGTCCAGCGGGCGGCGGTGTGGGCGCCGAGCGAGACGCCGCCGACCAGGCGGAGGCGAGGGCCGTACTGCGCCGCCGCCGCGTCGAGCGCCCGGAACGAGGCCGCGACCAGGTCCGGGCCGGGCACCGGAGCGGGCGCGACCAGCGCGTACCCCGCCTCCCGCAGTGGCCGCGCGAACGCCCGCCGGACGAACTCGGCCGACGACCCGGCCCCCGGCAACACCACCGCGACCTGATCCACACCGGAAATCTTGCCGCTGGCCGGTCTCACTACGGCAAAGAGCACCGCTGCGGAGTCGCCCGGATGACCTACATTGGGATTATGAGCGAGACACCCACGCCGGCCCGCCGTGGCTGGTTGACCCGGGTCGTCGCGCGCCTGACCGAGGACGAGCAGGAGCTCGACGCCGCCGACCTGCGCGAGGACGTGCAGAAGGCGGGTTCGCGCCCGGTCGTGACCTGTTGCCAGGGCGAGCCGGTGACCGTGACCGGCAGGCTCCGCTCGGTCGTCTACACCCCGCGGGATACCGTGCCGACCGTGGACGCAGAGCTCTTCGACGGCACCGGGTCGGTGCACCTGGTCTGGCTCGGCCGCAGCCGCATCCCCGGCATCGAGCCGGGTCGGCAGCTGCTCGCCCGCGGGCGCATCTCCGAGCACGCCGGCGTCAAGGTGATCTTCAACCCCTGGTACGAGCTGAAGTCGGTGAGCGCGTGACCGACGCCGCCGACGACCAGCGCCCGGCGGACCAGCCCACGCAACCGACTCCCAAGCCGATGCTGGTCGAGTCGATCGGCGGCTGGCGCGGCCTGGTCGACAGTGCCCTGCCGGTGATCGTGTTCGTCCTCGCCAACGCCGTCGCGGGACTGCGCGCCGCGATCTGGGCCGCGATCGGCGCCGGCGTCGTGCTGGTCGCGATCCGGCTGGCCCGCAGGCAGACCGTGCAGCAGGCGATGAGCGGCTTCTTCGGCGTCCTCATCGCCGCGTTCATCGCGAACCGCACCGGTGAAGCCAAGGGCTACTTCCTGTTCGGCATCTGGGCCAGCTTCCTCTACGCGGGAGTCTTCCTGGTCTCGCTGCTGGCCCGCTGGCCGCTGGTCGGGCTGATCTGGGAGTACGCCGACGGCCGCGGCATCGGCACGGCGTGGCGCAAGGACCGCCCGCTGATGCGGGTCTACCTGCTGTGCACGCTGCTGTGGGTGCTGGTCTTCCTGGCCCGCGGCCTGGTCCAGCGCTACCTGTACGACCAGGACCTGACCGGCTGGCTGGCGTTCGCCCGGCTGGCGATGGGCTACCCGGTCACGATCGGGGCGCTCGCGGTCTCGGTGCTCGCCGTGCGGCGGGTGCGCAAGTCCGAGCATCAGGACACCACGCCCGAGGACGTGGTGGCCGAGCGGCTGCGGCTGCGCCCGGAGGGCTGAAAGCTCAGCAGCTGCCGTCGCCGCAGACCAGCCGGCGCAGCTCGGTCTCGGCGTCCTGGACGGCCACGAACAGCAGCTCGTCGCCCTCCTCCAGCGGTTCGTCCGGAGACGGGATCACCACCCGGGCGCCGCGCACGATCGCGGTCAGCGCCGAGTCCCGCGGCAGCCGCATGTCCGCGACCGGCTGCCCGATCACCGGCGCGCCCGTCGGCAGGGTGATCTCGACCAGGTTGGCCTGGCCCTGCCGGAACGTCATCAGCCGCACCAGGTCGCCGACCGAGACGGCCTCCTCGACCAGCGCCACCATCACCCGGGGGGTCGACACCGCGACGTCGACGCCCCAGGCCTCGGTGAACAGCCACTCGTTGTCCGGGTGGTTGATCCGGGCCACCACCCGGCGCACCGCGAACTCGGTCTTCGCCAGCAGCGAGACGACCAGGTTGACCTTGTCGTCGCCGGTGGCCGAGATCACCACGTCGCAGTCCTGCAGCCGGGCCTCCTCCAGCGAGGCGAGCTCGGCCGCGTCGGCCTGCAGCCACTCCGCCTGCGGCACCCGCGCGGGGTCGACCTTGTCCGGGTCGCGCTCGATGAGCATCACGTCGTGCTCGTGCTCGATCAGCTCGCGGGCGATGGACCGGCCGACGCCGCCGGCCCCGGCGATGGCGACCCGCATCAGTGCCCCTCCGTCCGCGGCGCGGTGCCGGTGATCTCCTCGACGGCGTCCGCGATGTCGTCGGTGACCAGCAGGTGCACCTGGTCGCCGTCCTGCAGCATGGTGGAGCCGGTCGGCAGCATGCCCCGGCCGAACCGGGTCAGGAACGCGACCCTGGCATCGGACGCCGCCTCCAGCGCCCGCACCTTGTGGCCGATCCAGCCCTCGTGCAGCGGGACCTGGACCAGCGACACCGCCCCGGACGGGTCACGCCAGTCCTCGACGTGCTTGTCGCCGAGCAGCACGGACAGGAACCGGTTCACCGTCCACGGCACCGTGGCCACGGTGGGGATGCCGAGCCGCTCGTACACCTCGGCCCGCTTCGGGTCGTAGATGCGGGCGACGACGTGCGCGACGCCGAACGTCTCGCGGGCCACCCGGGCGGAGATGATGTTCGAGTTGTCGCCGCTGCTCACCGCCGCGAACGCGCCGGCCCGGTCGATGCCGGCCCGGTGCAGCGTGTCCCGGGAGAAGCCGACCCCGGTCACCTGGTCGCCGGCGAACTCGGGGCCGAGCCGGCGGAACGCCGCCGGATTCTGGTCGATGATCGACACCGAATGCCCGACCCGCTCGAGGTTGCGGGCGAGGCTGGAGCCGACCCGGCCGCAGCCCATCACGACGATGTGCACGCCCGGAAGGTACCGCGATCCGACCGTCCCGAATCGCCCCGGCCACCCCCCTGGCACCCGACCGAGCGGACCGTACGCTGGGTGCGTGTCGCTGCTGACGAGGGTCGCCAAGCGGCTGGTGATCGGGCGACCGGTCAGCAGCGAGCGGCTGGCCGAGACCGCGCTGTCGAAGCGGATCGCGCTGCCCATTTTCGCCAGCGACGCGCTGTCCTCGGTGACGTACGCGACGCAGGAGATCCTGCTCGTGCTCACCGTCGCCGGCACCGCATACCTGTTCGTCGCACCGTGGGTCGCGACGGGCATCGTGCTGCTGTTCGCGATCGTCGTGGCCTCGTACCGGCAGGTGGTCCGGGCGTACCCGTCCGGCGGCGGGGACTACGAGGTCGCGACGACGAACCTGGGCCGGGTCGCCGGGCTCACGGTGGCCAGCGCGCTGCTGGTCGACTACGTGCTCACGGTCGCGGTCTCGGTCTCCGCCGGCGTGGACAACATCATCTCGGCGTTCCCGGACCTCAACCCGGTCCGGGTCTGGCTCGCGCTGGGCCTGGTCGCGCTGCTCGCGGCGGCCAACCTGCGCGGTGTGCGGGAGTCGGGCACCGCGTTCGCCATCCCGACGTACGCCTTCACGGTGGGCGTGTTGCTGCTGATCGTCACCGGGCTGATCCGCATGGTGTTCGGCGACACGCCACAGGCGGAGAGCGCCTCCTGGTCCATCGAGCCCGAGCCCGGCCACACCAACCTCGCCGGCCTGGCGTTGCTGTTCTTCGCGCTGCGCGCGTTCTCCTCCGGCTGTACGGCGCTGACCGGCATCGAGGCGATCGCCAACGGCGTGCCCGCGTTCCGGCCGCCGAAGAGCCGCAACGCGGCTGCCACGCTGGCGATGCTCGGCGTCCTCGCGATCACCATGTTCGCCGGGATCACGGCGCTCGCCCTGGTCACGAAGGTGCACGTGGCCCAGAACACCTGCGACCTGATCGGGTTCCCGGGCAACTGCGAGACGGATCCGCAGCGCACGGTCATCGCCCAGCTCGGCGCGGCGATCTTCGGCGGCGACCACTCGGTCGGCTTCTACTACATCCAGGCCGCGTCGGCGCTGATCCTGGTCCTGGCCGCCAACACGGCGTTCAACGGGTTCCCGCTGCTCGGCGCGGTGCTGGCCCAGGACCGCTACCTGCCGCGGCAGCTGCACACCCGCGGCGACCGGCTGGCGTTCTCCAACGGCATCATCGTGCTGGCCGGCTTCGCGATGCTGCTGATCTGGGTGTTCGATGCGTCGGTCACCCGGCTGATCCAGCTCTACATCATCGGCGTGTTCACCTCGTTCACGCTGGGACAGCTCGGCATGGTCCGGCACTGGAACCGGACGCTGCGCACCGAGCAGGACCCGGAGGCGCGGCGGCGGATCTTCCGGTCCCGGGTGATCAACGCGACCGGCGGCACGGTGACCGGCCTGGTCCTGATCATCGTGCTCCTGGAGAAGTTCCTGCTCGGTGCCTGGATCGTGGTCATCGCGATGCCGCTGATCTTCTGGACGATGAAGTCGATCAACCGGCACTACACCCGGGTGGCCGAGGAGCTGGAGCCGGACGACGAGCGCGGCATGCTGCCGAGCCGGGTGCACGCGATCGTGCTCGTCTCCAAGCTGCACAAGCCGACGCTGCGGGCGCTGGCGTACGCGAAGGCGACCCGGCCGGACACGCTCACCGCGCTGACCGTCAACGTGGACGACGAGGAGACCCGGGCGCTGCAGGCCGAGTGGGACCGGCGGTCGGTGAAGCTGCCGCTGACGGTCGTCGAGTCGCCGTACCGGGAGATCACCCGGCCGGTGCTCGACTACGTCAAGCGCGCGCGGCGGGAGTCACCGCGGGACGTGGTCGCCGTGTTCGTGCCGGAATACGTGGTCGGGCGCTGGTGGGAGCACCTGCTGCACAACCAGAGCGCGCTGCGGCTGAAGGGGCGGCTGCTGTTCACGCCGGGCGTCATGGTGACCTCCGTGCCGTGGCAGCTGGAGTCGTCCGACCGGGCGGCCCGGCGGCCCGAGCGGGCGCAGCCCGGGGCGGCCCGGCGCGGACTGGACGACCGGGCGTTCACCTCGACCGACGAGCCGCCCCCGCCGCCGGCGCCCGGGGTGGCGCGGTCGACCGCGGGCACGCCGGATGCGGTCGCCGACCGGGCCGACCGGCCCGACGGGCCCGACGGCGGCCGGCCGGAGGCGCGCGCCGGCGCCGACCCGACCCGGCACCCGTGACCAGGCGTCGGGAGTGGCGGTGAGCCGGGCGCCGGCCGCGGCGCGGCGGGGCCGGCGCGGCGCGGCCCGCCCGGCCCGCACCGGACCGTGGCTCGGCCGGGAGATCGAGCTCGACGTGGGTCCGGTCGCGCCGGGCGGGCACTGCGTGGCCCGGCACGAGGGCAGGGTCGTGTTCGTCCGGCACGCGCTGCCCGGCGAGCGGGTGGTCGCGCTCGTCACCGAGGACCGCGGCGGCGGGTTCTGCCGGGCCGACGCGGTGCGGGTGCTGGCCGCGTCGGCCGACCGGGTCGAGCCACCCTGCCCGCACGCCGGACCGGGCCGGTGTGGCGGCTGCGACTGGCAGCACGCGAGCGCCGGCGCGCAGCGGGCGCTCAAGGCGGCCGTGGTCCGCGAGCAGCTGGCCCGGTTGGCCGGGCTGCCGGACGTCCCGGTCACCGTGGAGGCGCTGCCCGGCGGGCTGCTCGGCTGGCGTACCCGGGTCCGGTACGCGATCGACCCCGCCGGTCGGACCGCGCTGCGCCGGCACCGCTCGCACGAGCTGGAGCCGGTCGGGCACTGTCCACTCGGGACGGACGCGGTCAGCGCGGCCACCGCCGACCGGGACTGGCCGCCGGGGGCGGAGATCGAGGTGGTGGGGTCCGGGCCGACGGTCGTGCTGGCCGCGCCGTCCGGCGACGACCCGCGGGCGCCGGCCGGCGGGAGCGTGCTGGCGGGACCGCCGCGGGTCCGCGAGCACGCCGCCGGCCGGGACTGGGAGCTGGCCGCGACCGGCTTCTGGCAGGTGCACCCGGCCGCCGCGGACGCCCTCTCGGCCTGCGTGCTCGACTACCTCGCGCCCGCGCCGGGGGAGACCGCGCTCGACCTGTACGCCGGTGCCGGGCTGTTCGCCGGCGTGCTCGCCGTCGCGGTCGGCCCGTCCGGTCACGTGCTCGCCGTCGAGGCCGACCCGCAGGCCGCCGCCGACGCCCGCGCCAACCTCGCCGCCGCGGACGGTGGGGCCGCGGTGGAGGTGCGGACCGGGCGGGTGAGCGCCGGGTTGCTCGGCGGGGTGGGGATCGTCCCGGACGTGGCGGTGCTGGACCCGCCGCGCGCCGGCGCCGGTCCGGACGTGCTGACCGCGCTGCTGGCGCTGCGCCCGCGGGCGGTCGCGTACGTGTCCTGCGACCCGGCGTCGCTGGCCCGGGACCTGCGCGCGGCGGTCGACGCCGGCTGGCGGCTGGCCCGGCTCCGCGCGTTCGACTGCTTCCCGATGACCCAGCACGTCGAGACCGTGGCGCTGCTGGAACCGGCATGACCGAGGTGCCGCCCTGGTGGCCGGCGGACGTGCGCCGGCCGGGCACCCCGGACTGGGAGCTTTCCGCGGTGTCCTGGCTGCTGGACCAGGTGCCGGGGGACTGGCGCGGGCACGACGTGCTGCGCCGCTACCCGGTGCTGCTCGCCCGGCTGGCCGCCGGCGAGACCACCGCCAGCCTGGAGGCGACCAGGGAGGGGTGGCGGACGCTGCGCCGGGACGCCGGCCGCGGCCCGGCCGCGCTGCCGCCGGACGTCGTCGAGGAGGCGATGGCCGCGTACGAGCAGCAGGGCATCCGGCTGGTCGAGCTGCAGCGCCAGATCGACGCGGTCCGGCAGGCGATCGACGGGCTGTCCTGGATCCCCGGCGCCGGCCGCTGGGCCCGGGTCTGACCGGGATCGGACGGGGACCGCGCACCGCGGTCAGCTGACGAAGATGTCCTCCGGGAGGAAGGCCGACACGAGCATGTTCGGGACGTCGACCAGCGCGCTGATCTTGAGGTCGACCGCCACGCTGCAGATCACGTACGCCTGCTGCCGGGTCCAGCCCCGCTCGGTCAGGTGCTCGATCATGTTGAGCAGCGCGTTGCGGGCGGCCAGCGTGATGTCCTCGGGGCGGTTGTCGCCGTCCTTGGTCACCGAGATGCCGGTGGTGGCGTAGAACCGGCGTGGCGCGGCGAACTCCGGCGGCAGGTAGTAGTCGTCCCGCCGGAACCGCAGGTCGCGGATCCCCTTCTCGGCCGCTTCGCCCTTGTGCAGGGCGAACCGGACCCGCAGGGTGGAGCGCATCTCGATCGCCGTCCCGCAGGTCTCGCAGTCGCCCTGGGCGAAGTGCGCATCGCCGGCGGAGAACAGGCCGCCCGGCGTGTCGACCGGGATCAGCAGCCGGGCGCCCTTCCCGAGCTGCTTGATGTCGACGTTGCCGGCCTGCTCCCGGGGCGGGATCGTGCGCAGCGCCTCCGCCGCGATCCGCGGGTCGGACGGCACGGCGTCCGCCGGCGACGGCGGCAGCGCGAACCCGCCGCGGTCGATCGCCGCCTGCTCCCGCGCCGTGGTCTCGGCGAGCAGCCGGTGCCCCGGCGACAGGCCGATGGTGCCCATGAACGGCGAGCCCGGGATGCGTACCCCGGGCAGGTCGGCAGAGGTCGCCCACCCGTCCGCGATATCCCAGTTGACCTTGAACGGGTCGGGGAACTCGTCGCGCAGGAAGCCGAAGCCCGGCACCTCCACGGTGAAGCCGTAGCTGTCCGGTTCGACGTCGACGATCTCGACCTCGAGCAGGTCGCCCGGCTCGGCGCCCTCGACGTGGACCGGACCGGTGAGCGGGTGCACGACGTCGAGATTCGGCGCGGCGACGGTCTCCAGGGTCGCGTCCGGGCTCATCTGCCCGTCGAACGCGTCCCGGGTCTCCAGCACCACCTCGTCGCCGGGCTCGCACCGGACCAGCGGTGGGATGTCGGGGTGCCACCGGTTGTGGCCGGTGTTCGGTTCCTCCAGGAGCGTCTTGCTCCGGTCGATCCGGATCTCGTGGGTGGCCACGCTGACTCCCTTCCGCTGATCTTGTGATCCTGGCACCGCCGGAGGCCCGCGGGTACCCCGCAGGCCGACGCCCTACAAGCGGCCGCCGGTCTCGTCCCCGGACAGCCGCAGCACGGCCCAGATCGGCAGCACCGACAGCAGCACCAGCACGGCGGCGACCACGTTGACCACCGGCGCCTGGTTGGGCCGGAACAGGTTGTCGAAGATCCACAGTGGCAACGTCTGCAGGCCCGGCGCCGTCGTGAACGTGGTGACCACGATCTCGTCGAACGACAGCGCGAACGCCAGCACCGCGGCGGCCACCAGCGCCGAGCGCAGCTGCGGGAACGTGACGTACCGGAAGGTCTGGAAGGTGGTCGCGCCGAGGTCGGCCGAGGCCTCCTCGAGCGAGGTCCCGGTCCGCCGGAGCCGGGCCAGGATGTTGTTGTAGACGATCACGATGCAGAACGTGGCGTGCGCGACGATCACGGTGAAGTACCCGAACGGCACGCCGCCGGCGTTGAACGCGGAGTTGAGCGCGATGCCGGTGACGATGCCGGGCAGCGCGATCGGCAGCACCACCAGCAGGCTGATCACGTCCCGGCCGAAGAACCGGTAGCGCTGCACGGCGAAGGCCAGGCAGGTGCCGAGCAGCAGGGCCAGCGCGGTGGCGCCGAGCCCGACCTTGACGCTGGTCCACAGCGCCGAGCGGGCGCCGGCGTTGTCCAGCGTCCGCCGCCACCACTCCAGCGTCAGGCCGGTCGGCGGGAAGCCGAAGGTCCGGGACGAGTTCAGCGAGTTGAGCAGCACCAGCAGCAGCGGCACGTAGATGATCGCGAGGCCCACGACCATCGCGCCGGCGAGGGCGATCCGCGCCCGCCTCGACAGGATCACTGTGCCCGCTCCGGGCACTCGCGCTCGCTCGGTGCCCGCTCCTCCGACCGGCCTCCGGTCGCAAGCTCCCGCCGGCCGGCCCTCGTCGCTCCCCGCTCGCGCTGCGAGCCCTCGCGCTCGCTCACAGGTTCTCCAGGGCGCCGGTGCGGCGGACCAGGGCGAGGTAGAGCAGGATCACCGCGACCGGCACCACCGCGGCCGCGGCCGCGAACGGGAGGTTCGCCGCGACGCCGATGTTGTCGTAGATGACGTTGCCGAACAGCTGCGTCCGCCCGCCGACGATCTTGACCGTGATGTAGTCGCCGAGACTCAGCGAGAACGTGAAGATCGACCCGGCCACCAGCGCCGGGAAGATCAGCGGCAGCACCACCGACCGGAACGTCCGCCCGGCCGGCGCGCCGAGGTCGGCGGAGGCCTCCAGCAGCGAGTCCGGCACCCGGTCCAGTCCCGCGTACACCGGCAGGATCATGAACGGCAGCCACAGGTACGCCAGCGTCAGCGTCACCGCGGCCAGCCCGTACCCGGGGCCGGACAGGTGCAGCGGGCCCAGCGCCCAGTCCACCGGCCCGTCCGAGCTGAGCAGGATCCGCCACGCGTACGCCTTGACCAGGTAGCTGGCCCACAGCGGGGTGAGGATCAGGGCGACGAGCAGCCGCCGGGCCCGCGGCCGCGCCACCTTGGCCATGTAGACCGCGATCGGCAGCGCGATCAGCGCGTCCACCACGGTCACGGTCGCCGCGACGCCGAGCGTCCGCAGCGCGATCCGCCGGTAGACCGGCTCCTCGACGAGGGTCCGGAAGTTGTCCCAGCTGGCCTGCTTGATCAGCGCGCCCGTGAAGCTGTCGGTCGACCAGAACGCGGCCGCGAACATCACCGCGAGCGAGCCGAGGTAGGCGACCACCAGCCAGACCATCGGCGCGGCCAGCAGGGCCGCCAGCCGGACCCGGGGGGAGCGGTGCAGGAAGCTGGCGGCCCGCACCCCGGCCGGGTCCCGGCGCGCCGGCCGGGACCCGGGTGCCTCCTGGACGGCGGTCAGCTCTTGATCTCCGTCCAGGCCTGCGTCCACGCCGTGTAGTCCTTGCAGGTGTTGCCGCGGTCGTCGCCACAGTTGCGGGTCGGGGTGGTCCAGTAGGAGATCCGGTCGGCGTAGGCCTGGTCGAGCGCGTGGTAGGTCTGGCAGTGCGACTTGTCGGCGGTCTGGTCACAGGCCTTGGTCTGCGCCGGCGCCTCCCCGAACCACTCCGCCACCTGCGCGTTGACCTTGGGAGAGATGATCCAGTCCATCCACTTGTACATGCAGTTCGGGTGCTTGGCCTTGGACGAGATCATCCAGGTGTCCGACCAGCCGGTCGATCCTTCCTTCGGCACGACCGAGTCGACCTTCGCCTTCGACCCGCCGTTGACCAGGTTGACGTTGACCTGCCACTGGGTGCCGAGCACGGTGTCACCGCTCTCCAGCGCCTGCACCGCCTTGGTGTAGTCCGACCAGTATTCGCCGATCAGCGCCCGCTGCTGCTTGAGCAGGTCGACGGTCGCCTGGAACTGGGTGTCGTCCAGCTCGTACGGGTTGGTGATCTTCAGGTCTGGCTTGGTCGCCTTGAGGTAGAGCGCCGCGTCCGCGATGTAGATCGGCGAGTCGTACGCGGTGATCTTCCCCTTGTACGGGCTGTTCGCGTCGAACACCGAGCCCCAGGTGTCGGGCGGCGGGCTGACCTTGTCGGTGCGCCAGGCCAGCACGTTGGCGCCCCAGCCGTGCGGGATGCCGTACATCTGGCCGTTGACCGAGTTCCACGCCCGGTCCTTGAGGAACGGCGCGACGCTCGCGTAGTTGGGCACCAGGTCCGGGTTGACCGGCGCCACGTCACCGCTGTAGATCAACCGCAGCGTCGCGTCGCCGGAGGCGGACACCCCGTCGTACTGGCCGGTCTTCATCAGCGTGACCATCTCGTCCGAGGTGTTGCCGATCTTCACGTTGACCTGGCAGCCGGTCTGCTTCTCGAACGGGGTGACCCAGTCGACGGTCTTGTCGTTGCTGCCGTCCTCGGCGTACCCGGCCCAGGCGATGATGTTGAGCTGACCCTCGCCGGTGCCGACGGAGCTCGCCGCGGCCATGCTCGGCGGCGCCGCGGCCGCTCCGCCGGACCCGGACGCCGAGGACGTCGAGTCCGAGCCGCCGCACGCCGCCGCCAGCAGCAGCACCGCTGCCGCGACCGGCGCGGCCCGGACCATCGTGCGCCTGTCCATGCCCATCCTCCTCCTGCCCGGCTCAGCGCCGGGCGGCGTCCTCGTCCCGAACCCGCTCCGGCGCCGCGTCGGGCAGCCGGAATGCCTGCTCGCGGCGCCACGCCAGGCGCACCCGGTCGCCCGGCGCGACCTCCGGCCGGCCGCCGTCCGCGTTCGGCCGGGCCGCGACCATCCGGGCGCCGGCGTCGAGGTCGACGTGCAGCCGGGTCTCGGCGCCGGCGTAGACGACCTCGGCGACCACGCCGTCCGCCGCCGCGTCGTCCGGGTCGACCGGGTCGCCCGGCCGGACCACCCTGACCTTCTCCGGCCGCAGCACGAACGGGCCGTCGGCGCCGAGCAGCGCCCGCGCGACCGGCCCGGTTAGCAGGTTGGAGGTGCCGACGAAGCCGGCCACGAACGGGGTGGCCGGCCGGTCGTAGATCTCCGCCGGCGTCCCGACCTGCTCGATCCGGCCGGCGTCGAAGACCGCGATCCGGTCGCTCATGGTCAACGCCTCGCCCTGGTCGTGCGTCACGAACACGAACGTGACGCCCACCTCGCGCTGGATCGCCTTGAGCTCGACCTGCATCTCCTCGCGCAGGCGCAGGTCGAGCGCGCCCAGCGGCTCGTCCAGCAGCAGCACCTTCGGCCGGTTGACCAGCGCCCGGGCCACCGCGACCCGCTGCCGCTGGCCACCGGAGAGCTGCGCCGGCCGGCGGGTGCCGAAGCCGGCCAGCCGTACCGTCGCCAGCGCCTCCTCGACCCGCCGGCGCCGCTCGTCCCTGGGCACCTTGCGGACCCGCAGGCCGTATCCGACGTTGTCGGCGACCGACATGTGCGGGAACAGCGCGTAGTCCTGGAAGACCGTGTTGACGTCCCGCTGGAACGGCGCCAGCCGGCTGACGTCGACGCCGTCGAGCAGGATCGCGCCCTCGGTGGGCTGCTCGAAGCCGGCGATCATCCGCAGCACGGTGGTCTTGCCGGAGCCGGACGGGCCGAGCATGGAGAAGAACTCGCCGTCGGCGACGTCGAGGTCGATCCCGTCGACGGCGACGACCGGGCCGGCCGCGGCGGCGAAGACCTTCCGCACGCCCCGAAGACAGACGCCCACCGCCAGCCCTCCTCCTGCGACGCGCGCCGGTCGGCCGAACCCGGCCCGGTGTCCTGGGGGAACGGTACTGGTTGCGAGACCGGCGGTCATCCACTGATTCCGCAGGGATCCGGCGCTGTCGCCCTGCTTTCCGCAGAGAGCGTCGCCACCTGCCGCCGCCGTGCCACCCGGCGGGTCCGGCCGGGTCGGTGCAACGCCGGCCCGGTCCGCGCCGAGCCTCCGCGGGTCGGCGGACGCGATCTGCGACAGTACGCAGATGCCTGATCCGATCAGCCGGCGGACGCTGCTCGCGGGATCGTTGGCCACCGTGGCCGCGGCGGTGGCCGGATGCGGCGGATCCGGCCGGTCGGCGCCGGCGGTCAGCGTCCCGCGCTGGTCCGGCTCGCGCCCGCGGCCGACGACCACCACGCCGGCCGCTACCACGCCGGCCGCCACCGCACCGGGCGCCAGCAGACCCGCCCCGCCGCGCGCGCCGGCCGACCCGGCCTCGATCGCCCGGCGCGCCACCGTGCCGGTGCTGTGCTGGCACCAGCTTCGCGACTGGACCGCCGGCGACAGCGCGTACGACCGCCAGGCGCTGATCTGCCCACCGGCCGCCTTCCGGGCCCAGCTCGACGCGCTGGCGGCGGCCGGCTACACCACGATCACCGCCGATCAGTACTTCGAGCACCTGACCGCAGCGGCGCCACTGCCGCCGCGGCCGGTGCTGCTGAGCTTCGACGACTCCCAGGGCAGCCAGATCAGCGTCGGCCTGCCGGAGCTGGTACGGCGGCGGATGACCGGCACGTTCTTCGTGATGACCGTGGTGCTGGACAAGCCGCGCTGGATGAGCCGGGCCGACCTGCGCCGGCTCGCCGGGGCCGGCATGACGGTCGCCGCGCACACGTGGGGCCACCAGCGCGCCGACCGGTACGCCGGCCGCGACTGGCAGGTCCAGCTGGTCGAGCCGCGCGCCGAACTGGAGCGCATCGTCGGCCGGCCGGTCCGGCACTTCGCCTACCCGTACGGGGCCTGGAGCCCGGCCGACTTCCCGCATCTGGCCGCGGCAGGCTACCTCACCGGCTACCAGCTCGCCGGCGAGCCGATGGACCGGACGCACCCGCTGTTCACGCTGCGCCGGATCCTGGTCGACTCCCGCTGGACCGGACCCGAGCTGCTGCGCGCTCTCGGCTAACCGGCCGGCGCGGACCCGGTGCCGAGGCGGCGGGACACCAGCCGGGCCAGCGGCGGCTGGATGTTCCAGCGGACCGCGCCGGCGAGGTCGCGGGCCCGCTCCGGCAGCGTGTAGTCGCCGGGCGCGGCAGCCTCGGCCTCCACCCGGTCCAGGTCGTGCCCGAGCCGGGCCAGCGTTCTGTCGAAGTCGCGCCGGATCGGCTCGGCCAGCTCGTACCCGAAGGACCGGTACAGCCGCGGGAACAGCGGCTTGTAGAGCCGGGCCCGATCGTGCAGCCCGGTGGAGTACGACAGCCCGTTCTTCGGCCGGCGGCGGACGTAGTCGGGCAGCATGTCCGCGAACGCTTCCCGGACGATCCACTTCTCCTGGCCGGCGCGGATCTTCAGCTCGGCCGGGACCCGCATCGCCAGCTCGACCAGCGCGGGGTCGAGGAACGGCACCCGGACCTCGACGCCCTGGCCCATGCTGGTGCGGTCGACCCGCTGCAGCTCGGTCCGGCCGAGGTTGCGGATCTTGTGCAGGAACAGCCGGCGGCTCTGCTCCGGCCCGATCCGCTCGTACATCGGGTAGCCGCCGAACAGCTCGTCGGAGCCGTCGCCGCCGAGCACGACCTTGATGCCGCGCTCGGCGATCCGGCGGAACAGCGGCACCGAGATCACCGCGTTGATGATGTCGCCGTACTCGGTCAGCTCGGAGACCCGGATCGCCTCCCGGATCTCGGCCAGGCCGATGTCGCGCGGGCGCAGCTCGATCACCTCGTGCTCGACGCCGAGCTCCCGGGTGAGCCGGCGGGCGTAGTGCAGGTCCTCGCTGTGCCGGCTGCCGATGGTGAACGCGACGCAGTCCGGGTGCATCTCGCGGACGTGCAGCAGGGTCAGCGAGCTGTCCAGGCCGCCGGAGAGGATCACCGCCACCGGCAGGTCGGTGTCGAGCCGGACCCTGATGCTGTCCGACAGTGTGGCCCGGACCAGCTCGACCGCCTCGGCCGGGTCCAGGAGGGGATCGGCGCCGGCGCCCAGGCGCAGCAGGTCGAGGTGCGGGACCAGATCCGGATCCGCGCCCGGCTCGGTCCAGCCGTGATGGCCCGACGGCACCTCGGACACCGGCGCGCCGACCGGGACCAGCGCCTTGACCTCGGACGCGACGTGCAGCCGGCCGCCGGACCTCGACCAGTGCAGCGGCTTGACCCCGAGCGGGTCGCGGGCCAGGTAGGTCCGGCCGGTCGCACGCTCGACGATCGCGAACGCGTACTCACCGCGCAGCCGGTGCACCGCCTGCTCGCCCCATTCGAGGAAGGCCTCCAGCACGACCTCGGTGTCGCCGTCGGTACGCATCCGGTGTCCGCGGCCGGCCAGCTCGGCCCGCAGCGCGCGGTGGTTGTAGACCTCGCCGTTGTAGCAGAGCAGGAACCGGCCGTCGGCCGAGAGCCAGGGCTGGACCGCCCGCTCCCGGTCGACGATCCGCAGCCGCTGGGTGCCGGCCAGCAGACCGTCGCTGAGCAGCGTCTCCTCGACGTCGCCGCGCGGCCGGATCGCCGCCAGCATCCGGCTGAACAGCCACTGGTCGGCGCCGGACCCGACGACCAGGACGATGCCGCACATGCTCAGGCGTCCAAGCCGTCGTCGAAGTCCCGGCGCAGCGCATCCACCGCGCGCGGGCTGACGCAGACGTGCCAGGCCTGGCCCTCGTCGATCAAGTTGATGTCGCCGTCCTCCAGCCGGCCGAGCAGCACCTGCTGCAGCGCGACGTCCGCGCCCCGCCGCCGGAACCACGCCATCTCGACGTCGGCGGCGAAGCCGCTGCAGTGCGCGCTCGGCAGCACCGCGGCGTAGCCGAGCGAGCGCAGGTGGGTCTGCTGGGCCACGCTCCGGGTGAGGCTGTTGACCCAGAGCCGCCGGGTGCCCGTGGGCGCGTTCTTGGCGAACTCGGTCGCGCACTGGTTGAGCAGCGCCACGGTCTCCGGCCGGCCCAGCGCCAGCCGCAGGCCGGCAGTCCGCGGGGTCCGCTCCGGCGCCAGCCGCCGCGCCGCCGCGGCCGCCGCCCGGCCGCCGAGGGTGGCCGGCTGGCGCCGGTAGTCGAAGGCCAGCCGGCCGGCCCGCCCCAGCTCGCCGAGCTCGACCAGCTC
>Ga0075436_100000664_pt1 | contig 22633 bp, 22 predicted proteins | sample RhiMethybrSRZTD5_FD_75303 | JGI IMG/M metagenome (GOLD analysis project Ga0075436, IMG submission 75303) | Populus rhizosphere microbial communities from Tennessee, USA - Rhizosphere MetaG P. TD hybrid SRZTD5 | ecosystem: Host-associated > Plants > Roots > Rhizosphere > Soil | place: USA...
TTGCCGTCCACCACGAAGAGCAGGAGATCGCTCTCCTCGACGGCCAGGAAGACCTGGGTGCTCAATCCCAGCGGATCGTCCGCTTCGAGCATCAGGCCGCCGGTGTCGATCACCTGCACGTGGCGCTCCCCCACCAGCCCGGCGATCCCCGTGATCCGGTCCCGCGTCACCCCCGGCAGGTCGTGGACGATCGCCTGCCGCTTCCCGACCAGGCGGTTGAACAGAGTCGATTTGCCGACGTTGGGCCGGCCGACGATGGCGACGGTGGGGGTCAGAGGCATCTCCGCCCCCTCCCCGCGAGGGGGCTCATCGCCGCTCCCGCTTCCTCTCGACGCGCCGCTCCCGCACCGGTGCGTCCGGCATCCCCGCGATCTTGAAGTCCAGGCTCCGGCGGCGCAGGTTGACGCCGGTCAGCTCGACCTCCACCGGGTCGGCGAGGCGGAAGACGCGGCGGTGGCGCTCGCCGACCAGGCGGTGCGCGTCAGCCTCATAGATGTAGTAGTCGTCCGCCATCGTCCGGATGGGCACCAGGCCGTCGACGAACAGATCGTCGAGCTGGACGAAGAGACCGAAGGGCTGGACGCCGGTGATGCGGCCCGGGAAGGTGTCCCCGACCCGGTCGGCGAGGAAGCGCACCTTTTTCCACTGCAGGAGGTCGCGCTCGGACTGCTCGGCCCGGCGCTCGGTGACGCTGCAGTGCTCGCCGATCTCCGGCAGCCGGCCGGCGATCTCCATCCTTTCCATCAGGTCAGAACCGCCGCGGAGGAGGGCGCGCAGGCTGCGGTGGACGATCAGATCGGGATAGCGGCGGATCGGCGAGGTGAAGTGGGCGTAGTGGCGGGAGGCCAGAGCGTAGTGGCCGCGGCATTCCGGGCTGTAGAGGGCGCGCTGCATGGTGCGCAGGACGACGAACGAGACGAACGGCTCGGCGGGCGTCCCCTGCGCCTGTTGCAACGCCTCCTGGAGGAAGGTGGGATGGAGGGCGTCGTAGTTGCCGCGCAGCTCGATCCCCAACGGCTCCAGGAAGTCGCGCAGGTCGGCCAAGCGGTCGGGGCTCGGCGCGTCGTGCACGCGGTAGAGCGCCGGCACGCCGCGGGTCTCCAATTCGTAGGCGACCGCCTCGTTGGCGGCGATCATGAACTCCTCGATGATCCGGTGGGCGACGGTCCTCTGCGCCGGGATGACCCCCACCACGGTGCCGTCGGTCCCCAGCTCGACGTTCCCCTCGGGGAGGTCGAAGTCGATCGAGCCGCGCACGACGCGGGCGCGATGGAGGATGGCCATCAGGATGCGCATCGCGCGCAGCGCCGGCAGCACCGGACCGTACTCGGCGGCGTCTCCCTGCCGCGGCTCCTCCAGGACGCGCCGCACCTCGTTGTAGGTCATCCGCCGGGCGCTACGGATCACCGTTTCCGCAAAGCGGCGGCCGGCGATGCGCCCGTCGCGGTCGACGTCGAGGAAGGCGGACAGGGTGAGCCGCGGCACGTCCGGGCGGAGCGAGCAGAGGCCGTTCGAGAGCGCCTCGGGGAGCATGGGGATGGCGCGGTCGGGATAGTAGACGCTGGTGCCGCGGCGGTAGGCCTCGCCGTCGAGCGGCGTCCCCTCGCGGACGTAGTGGGCGACGTCGGCGATGTGGACGCCGAGGCGGAAGCTGCCGTCGGCCAGCCTTTCGATCGAGACGGCGTCGTCGAAGTCGCGGGCGGTCTCGCCGTCGATGGTGATGACGACGCGGTCGCGGAGGTCCTCGCGGCCGGCCCAGTCCCGCGGCTGAGGATCGGCCGGGTAGGAGCGGACCGCCGCCAGAACGGGCGCCGGGAAGTCTTCGGGGATGCCGTAGTGGCGCAGCACGACTTTGACGTCGACGCCCGGCTCCGCCGGATCTCCCAGCACCTCGACCACCCGCCCCACCGCCACCCGGCCGCACTCGATCGCCACCATCACGTAGCAGTCCTCCGGGATGGCCTCCGCGTCCACCACTTCCAGCTCGATCGCCAGCTTGGGATCGTAGGGCGCCAGCCAGCGGCGCCCGCCGGCGGTCTCCAGGGTGCCCACCAGCGTCTCGTGGCGCCGGGCGAGGACCTGCAGCACCGCGCCTTCGGGGAGCTTCCAGTCGGTGTCCCTGGCCTTGCGCCCCATGCGGCGCGCCAGCACGGTGTCGCCGGCGAGGGCGCCGTGCAGGTTGCGGCGGCGGATCAGCAGCTCGGGGTCCTCCCGGGGACCGGGGCGCAGCAGGGCGTCGCCGCCCTCCACCGGATCGACGATCCCCACCGCCCAGGGCGTGTGCTCGACCGCGTACCAGCGCCCCTCGACCTCCGCCGCGCGGCCGCGCTCGGCCAGGCTGGCGAGCGCCGCTTCCAGCTCACCGCCGCCCACCTCCGGCTCCAGCCGCCGCCGCAGCTCCTGCTCCGCGATCCCCTCCCTGCCCGCTGCGTCCAGGACGGCGAAGGCTCTCTCCCGCGCGGGGCCTGCAGCCCCGGGCCTTACAATTGACATCCTCTCTCCTCTCTCCCTACAATCGCCGCGCTGCGAAAGTGGCGGAACTGGTAGACGCGCAGGTCTCAGAAGCCTGTGGTCGCAAGGCCGTGGGGGTTCGAGTCCCCCCTTTCGCACCAAACCCCAGCAAATCCCGGCACAGGATACACGAGGCGGTAGGTCAGGCTGCGGCGCTCACCCCGCGCGGCCCGCGACGGCGGCCAGGCCGGCGCGCAGCGGGACGACGCGGTCGAGGCCGGCAGCGGTGCGCAGAGGGCTCCAGGAGACGGCCGCGAGCACCTCGCCGAAGCGCGCCGCGAAGCCCGGGCGGCCGGTCTCGTGGATGAGCTTCGCGAGGCCGCTGAGACGCCCCGGGGTGGGCCGGCCCGAGACCTCCCAGGGATGGACCACCGCCACCGGCAGGCCGCCGTTCTGTCGGTGGTCGTCCACCGCGCGCACCAGGGTCGCCGGCCGCGCCAGGCGCCCGGTCCAGCTCCCGGCCGGCAGGCGCAGCGGACCGCCGAACGTCAGGGGTGGAAACTCCAGAAGCTCCCGCGGCGCCCCCGCCTGCCACTGCAGCAGGGAGGCGAAGCGCGGATTGGTCGGCCGGCCGGAGAATGCGCTCGGCGCGAGCGAGCTGTCGTAGAGGAAGCCGCACTGGGCGACCAGGGGGAGGCGCGGGCTCGACAGGCTGCGCAGCGACCACTCGGGCGCCCGGAAGCCGAGCACCGGCTCGCCGATCAGGTCCTCCAGGAGAGCCTTGGAACGCGCCAGGTCGCGGACGAAGTCCTGCGGTGGGCGGTCGCCGGCGCGCAGATGGAGATAGCCGTGGCTGCCCACTTCGTGGCCGGCCGCCGCGATCTCGCGGACGCGGCGGGGCAGCCGCTCCGCGACCTCGCCCAGGATGAAGAACGTGGCCCGGCAGCGCGCCGCGGCCAGCGTCGCGAGCAGCTCGGGCAGCAGGCGGTCCAGCTCCTGCGGCAGCTCCGGACGCATCTGGGGGTGGACGTAGTCGGGCACCAGACAGGTGTGGTACCACTCCTCGACGTCCACCGTCAGGGCACAGCCGAAGGGTCCTCCCAGACGGACGACCCGAGGGATTTCCTGCGTCATCGTCACAGGACCATTGCACGCGGCATGCCCGAACGAACCGCAATTCAGGAACCCGGGTCTTCATGTTGTCTAAAGGTTGCCGGCTGTAGCTTTCCCCCTGCGCACCGGGCCCTCGGCCCACAACCGCGCAAACCAAGGAGCTTCGAATTATGATTTCCAAGTCCCTGACCTCGTCGTTGCTCGCCCTCGCGCTGACCGCCTCGACGGCGGCCTTCGCCGGCACCCCGGCGTCCACGACCAAGCCGGCCGACACCAAGGCCGCCCCGACCTCCGCCGACACCACCAAGCCCGCCACCCCCGAGAAGACCCCCGCCAAGAAGTCGAAGAAGCACCACCACAAGAAAGCCCCCAAGAAGGACACCACCCCCAAGAAGGACGAGTCTCCGAAGCCGCCGGCGCGGTAAGCCTGCTCTCGTTTCCGGTTGGGGGGCAAGCCGATTGCCCCCCTTCCCCCTTTCGTCCACAATCTCCAGCGATGAGAGTCCTCGTCGTCGAAGACGAGCCCGATCTCCGCCGCCTCCTCGAACAGGCGCTGCGGGAGGAGAGCTATGCCGTCGACGTCGCCGCCGACGGCAAGACCGGCCTCTACAAAGCCGTCACCTGGGACTACGACGCGCTCATCCTCGACCTGATGCTGCCCGGCATGAGCGGCTGGGACGTGCTCTCCCGTCTCCGCGCCACGAAAAAGGACGTGCCGGTCATGATCCTCACCGCCCGCGACGGTCTCGCCGACCGCGTGCGCGGCCTCGACACCGGCGCCGACGACTACCTGGTCAAGCCGTTCGCCCTGGCGGAGCTCCATGCCCGGCTGCGCGCCCTGATCCGCCGCTCGGCCGGCCAGGCCAGCTCGCGCCTGGAGATCGGCGACGTGCTGATCGACGCCGCCTCCCGTGCCGTGACCCGCGCCGGCGAGCCCGTCCACCTGACCGCCCGCGAATACTCGCTGGTCGAAATGCTGGCGCTGCGCCGCAGCCAGGTGGTGACGCGGACGGAGCTCTACTCCCACCTCTTCGACGAGGAGGACGACAGCTTCTCGAACCTGCTCGACGTCCACGTCTCGAACATCCGCAAGAAGCTGGGCAAGGACTTCATCCAGACCCGGCGCGGCTACGGATACGTCATCGAGTAAGCGATGTTCCGATCGATTCGCTGGAACCTGCTCGGCTGGTACGCCGCCATCCTCCTCGGCGTCGTCGCCGGCTTCGGCTCGACCCTGTACCAGCGCCTGCAGACCCTGCGCTACCAGCGGGTAGACGCCGAGCTCGCCGGCGCCGCGCAGCTCATCGCGCAGCGCACCCGGCCGCCGCACCGGCCGCGCGGCCACAGCACGCCGCACCCCGAGCCCGAGCCGCAGATCAGCATCCCGGAGAGCCTGCTGCAACGCTTCGGCGCCGACGAGAACGAGGCCGCTTACGCCGTCCTCTGGCTGCGCGACGGCACCCGCTACTCCTCGGCGCAGGCGCCGGAGGACGTGCCGGCGCCGCAGCCGGTCAAGCGGGAGGATCCCGACCGGCCGCGCTTCCGCGTGCGCGGCGAGATGCGCGAGGTGATCCTGCCCCGGCGCAGCGGCGGCTATCTCGTGGTGGGCCGCAACACCAGCTTCGAAGAGGAACAGACCCACCGCCTGGTCTGGATCCTCGTCGGCACCGGCCTCGGCGTCCTGATCGTCGGCCTCGCCGGCGGCTGGACGCTGGTCGAGCGCGCGCTGCGCCCGATCGCGGTCATGAGCTCCACCGCCGAGGCGATCTCGGCCTCCAATCTCTCCCAGCGCATCGACGTGGCGGGCACGGAGAGCGAGCTCGGTCCCCTGGCGCGCATCCTCAACAACATGCTCGACCGCCTGGAGGACGCCTTCGAGCAGCAGAAGCGCTTCACCGCCGACGCCTCCCACGAGCTGCGCACCCCCTTGACGGTGATCAGCTCCCAGGTCGAGCTGGCCCTCGCCCGCGAGCGGACGGGCGCCGAGTACCGCCAGGCCCTCGCCACCTGCGCGGGCGCCGCGAAGCGCATGCGCGCCCTGGTCAACGGCCTCCTCACCCTGGCCCGCGCCGACGCCGGCATGCTCCAGCTCGACCGCGCGCCGTTCGACGTCGGGACCTGTGTCGAGGAATGCGCCCAGATGCTGCACCCGCTGGCCGAGGAGAGGGCCGTCACGATCGACCTCGACCTCGCCGACGTGGAGTGGACGGGCGACGTCGAGCGCTTCGCGCAGGTGGTCACCAACCTCCTCAGCAACGCCATCCGCTACAACCGCGACGGCGGCCGGGTGCGCGTCACCCTGAGCGCGACGGACGGCGAGGTCGTGCTGGCGGTGGCGGACACCGGCATCGGCATCCCGGAGGTGGAGATCGGCTCGATCTTCAAGCGCTTCTACCGGGTGGACAAGGCGCGCTCGCGGGAGATCGGGGGCACCGGGCTCGGCCTCGCCATCTGCCAGAGCCTGGTCTTCGCGCACGGCGGGACCATCGAATGCTCGAGCGCGCTCGGCCTGGGCTCGACGTTCACCGTCCGCCTGCCCGCCACGGCCGCGCCGCGGACGCCGGCGCCGCTCCCCCTCGCGGTCGGCGCGGGCCGCTGAGCCAGGAACGCCCGTACGGCTCCGTGGAAACCGCGCTTCGGCTAAGATCTTCCCCTGAGGTGACACCATGAAACGACTCGCGCTCTTCCTGGCCCTGCTGTCCCTCGCCTCTCCGGTCCTCGCCACCTGCGGTGGCGGCGGAGGCGGCGGCGTGGGAGGTATTCCGCCACGCAATCCCGGCTTTGACATGCCGCGCGGGATGGCCGGCGGGGAAACGGGGTTCTATCCGGTGCCCTGGAAGGCCGCGCTGGCCGGCGAGACCGCTCCTTCGGGCGTTCTGGTCCTCTACTGGTTCCCCACCTCGGCGAAGGATGAAAAGTCCTCCGAGCTGCAGGACTCGCGGCCGCTCACCCTGGCGGCCGGACGGTGCGTGGCGCTGGCGGTGGTGCGGGCCGACAACAGCGAGCTGCGCGAGAAGTACAAAGTCGCGGCCGACGCCTCGATCGCCGTCCTGGCGCTCGCCGCCGACGGCTCCGAGATGGCGCGCGTCCAAGGCAAGTACGGGCGTCCGCTGGGCAAGGACGAGGTCGAGAAGATGGTGAAGGACGGCATCAAGCGGCGCGAGAAGGACGTCGACGACCTCTTCGACGCCGCCCGCGCCAAGTCGGACCATGGCGACAAGGACGGCGCCGTCGCCCTCTTCACCAAGGTCTGGGAGGAGCGCTGCTTCGCCGAGCGGCCGGCGAAGAAAGCCGCCAAGGAGCTCAAGAAGCTGGGCAAGCCCGTGCCGGAGCAGGAGGGCCTCGCCCTCCCCGCGCCCGACCTGCGCCCCGCCACCGAAGCGGCGATCGTGCGCGCCCTGGCCAAGGGCCTGCGCGCCGAGAACGACTTGCGCCTCGCCGATGCCCAGAAGGGTTACGACGAGGCGCGGCGGCTCGATCCCGGCGATCCGGTGCCGCTGCGCTATCTGGGCGAGCTCTATCGCCATCACATCGGCGACTGGGCCAAGGCCAAGGAGACGCTCCAGCAGGTCCTGGCGATGCGGTCCGATCCGCTGTCGCGGGCGGTGGCGCTCCACGGCCTGGGCAAGATGACCATCCACGAGGGCGACTTCGCCAAGGGCCTCGGCATGTTCGAGGAGTCGCTGCGTGCCTATCCGCTGGCCCTCACCTACCGCAACCTGGCCGTCTACTGGAGCTCGGAAGGGGACGCGGACAAGGCCTACGGCTACGTCCAGCAGGCCCTCGCCGTCGCGCCGGGGGACGACTACACCCAGATCTTCGCCGCCACCTTCTTCGTCAAGCTCGGCAAGCCCGACGAGGCCGCCAAGGTGGCCCGCGAGCACGAGTCGCTTCTCGCAGCCTCCTACAACCTGGCCGCCATCTGGGCCCAGCTCGGCGAGCGCGACAAGGCGCTCGCCCTCCTGAAGCGCCACTTCTACGCCTACGAGCAGCTCGAGGCCGTGCGGCGCAAGGAGATGCAGGAGGCCCGGGTCGACATCGTCTTCGCCAGCCTGAAGACGGACCCGGCGTTCCAGGAGCTGACCTCGCTGGCGGACGGGGCGGGCATGCACTGATTGGCGTTTCGACGGCGTGGTATCGTTTAGAAGGGATTGCAGCTATGGCAATCGCGGCAGTCGAAGCCCATCACTGGTCACGCGAGGAGTATGAGCAGCTCGCCGCGTCCGGGTTGTTTCCGCCGGAGCGCAGGATGGAGCTGATCGATGGGGTCATCTACGACATGGCGGCGCAGAACAGCCTGCATGCCACAGGGTACCGCCTCGTCCAGGAGGCGCTGCGGCCAGCCTTTCCTCCCGAGTCCGGTTTCGATGTCCGGGGCCAGCTTCCTCTGGACCTTGGCGACGATTCCGCGCCGGAGCCCGATCTAGCGGTTGTCCGCGGCAGCATCCGGGACTTCCGCGACCACCACCCCACGACGGCGGTTCTGGTGGTCGAGGTCGCCGACAGCTCTCTCCTTCACGACCGCAAGAGGAAGGTCTCCCTCTACGCGCGGGCCGGAATCCAGGAGTACTGGATCCTCAATCTGATCCGGAGCACACTAGAGGTTTACCGCGACCCTTCGGAGGCGACCTACCGGTCCCGGACCTTCCTCCGGGCCGGCGACAAGGTCACGCCGCTGGCGCGGCCGGAGCTCAGTCTAGCCGTTGGCGAGCTGCTTCCGTGAGAGCGAGGAAACCACCGCCCAGATCCTTTGGGTCGCCGAGGCTCCCCGCAGGATGACGCTGGGGGCCGCTGTCGTGAATCTCACCGCGTGAGGGTTGTCTCCCGCCTGAGCTTGTGACATCGTTCACATGCCTGGAACGGCCCGTTCCTGGCCCTCTTCCTGCTTCTGGAGGTCGATCTTGCCGGAGCAGTACTACCCCGTTCTGCTGGCGCTCGGAATCGCCATGGTCATGGGGGTCGCCATCCTCGCCCTGTCGTGGCTCCTCGGCGAGCAACGCGGCGGGCGGGTCAAGCTGACCACCATCGAGTCGGGCATGCCGCTCCTCGACCGCTCGCACAAGCGGATGTCGGTCGCCTTCTTCCTGGTGGCCATCGATTTCATCGTCTTCGACCTCGAAGCGGCGTTCCTCTATCCCTGGGCGCTCACCTTGAAGGACGGCGGCTGGCAGCTCTTCGCGGCGGTGATGGTCTTCGTCTTCCTGATCCTGGTCGGCTACGCCTACATCTGGCTCAAGGGCGGCCTGGACCTCGGGCCGCGGCGCGGCATCTCCCGTCGAGGGATCGAGGTATGAGCGTCTCCGAGCCGCAGGTGACCGCGGCGGGGCTGCCGCCGGACGCCAGGGCGGAGCTCGACCGCATCCGCAAGCGCTACCCCACGAACGAGGCCGCCCTCCTCCCGGCGCTCTCGATCGCGCAGCGCGTCTGGGGCGGCTGGCTGCCCGATGAGGCCATCGCCGCGGTCGCCGCCGAGCTCGACCTCCCGGCTTCCACGGTCTACGGCGTCGTCACGTTCTACGACCTCTTCCACCAGAAGCCGGTGGGAAGGCACCGCATCCGCGTGTGCACCAACCTGCCCTGCCAGCTCCGTGGCTGTGAGGAGATCATGGAGACCCTCCACCAGGAGCTCAAGGTCGAGGAGGACGAGGTCACTCCCGACGGCCGCTGCTCTTTCATCCACTTCGAGTGCCTAGGCTCCTGCGACACCGCGCCGATGATGATGGTGGGCGACGACTACCACGAGAACCTCACCCCGGAACGGACGCGCCAGATCGTGCGAGGGCTCAAGTAGTGTCTGAGACATTCGAGCCGGTGCTCACCCAGAACGTCGGCAGGCCCGACGCCCTGTCGCTCCAGGGCTACCGCAAGACGGGGGGGTACGAGGGCCTTGCCAAGGCGCTCAAGATGGAGCCCGCCGCGGTGGTCGAGGAGGTCAAGAAGTCGGGCCTTCGCGGCCGCGGCGGCGCCGGCTTCCCCGCCGGCATGAAGTGGAGCTTCATCGGCAAGGCCAAGCCGCGCTACCTGGTGTGCAACGCCGACGAATCCGAGCCCGGCACCTTCAAGGACCGCCTGCTCATGGAGGTGGACCCCCACCAGCTCCTCGAGGGGTGCGCGATCTGCTGCTGGGCGGTCGAGGCGAACACCTGCTACATCTACATCCGCGGCGAGTACACGAAGGCGGCGGCGATCCTCGAGCGGGCGATCCGCGAGGCCAACGAGGCGGGAGTCCTCGGCGACAACGCGATGGGCTCGGGGTTCAAGCTCGACATGTATGTCCACCGCGGCGCCGGCGCCTACATCTGCGGCGAAGAGACCGGCATGCTCGAGTCGCTGGAGGGCAAGCGCGGCCAGCCGCGCGTCAAGCCGCCGTTCCCGGCCGTGGTCGGCGCGTTCGACAAGCCGACCGTGGTCAACAACGTCGAGACGCTGTGCAACGTGCCGCACATCCTCACCCGCGGCGCCGACTGGTTCAAGTCGATCGGCACCGACGAGCGGAACACGGGACCCAAGCTCTATGCCATCTCGGGGCACGTCGAGCGCCCGGGGACGTATGAGTTCCCCATCGGTGTGCCGTTTCGCGAGCTGCTCGACAAGGCGGGCGGCATGTACCGGCACGGGACGCTCAAGGCGTTCATCCCGGGCGGCGCCTCGGCGCCGATCCTGCCGGCGTCGCAGATCGACCTCAAGATGGACTTCGACAGCGTCGCCAAGGCCGGCTCGATGCTCGGCTCGGCGGCGGTGATCGTGATGGACGACACGACCTGCCTGGTGCGCTCCGTCGCCCGCCTCGCCAAGTTCTTCAATCACGAATCGTGCGGCCAGTGCACGCCCTGCCGCGAGGGGACGAACTGGATGGAGCTCCTCCTCCACCGCCTGGAGGACGGCCAGGGGAGCGAGGGGGACGGCAAGCTCCTCCTCTCGATCTGCGGCCACATCGGCGGCCAATCGCTCTGCCCGCTGGGCGATGCGGCGATCGGCCCTGTCAAGTCGCTGGTCGAGGGCTTCTGGCCCGAGGTCGAGCAGCACATCCGCGACAAACGCTGCCCGTTCCCGCACCGGCGCTACTTCGGAAACGGAGCCCACTAGTGCCCACTGTCACCATCGACGACCGCACGGTCGAGGTCGCGGCCGGCACGAACCTCATCGACGCAGGGCTCCTGGTCGGCGTCCAGATCCCTCATTACTGCTATCACCCGCGCCTGACGGTGGTCGGCCAGTGCCGTATGTGTCTGGTGGAAATCTGGGACAACGGCAGGAAGATGCCGAAACCGCAGGCCGCCTGCTCCTCCGCCGTGACCAAGGAGGGCTGGGTGGTGCGCACCGACACTCCCGAGGTGCACGAGGCGCAGCGCGGGATGATGGAGTTCTTCCTCATCAACCATCCCCTCGACTGCCCGATCTGCGACCAGGCCGGCGAGTGCGCCCTCCAGGACTACGCGTTCAAGCACGGCGTGGCGTTCTCGCGCTTCCGTTTCGAGGACAAGCGCACCTACCCGGGCCGCGAGCGCATCCCCCTGGGCTCGAACGTGCTCCTCAACATGAACCGCTGCATCCAGTGCACGCGGTGCGTGCGCTTCACCCACGAGGTCGCGAAGACCGGCGAGCTCGGCTTCTTCAACCGCGGCGCCCGCGTCGAGATCGGCACGTTCCCCGGCAAACCGCTCGAAAACCACCTCTCCACCTGCGTGGTCGACATCTGCCCGGTGGGAGCCCTCACCTCGACCCGCTTCCGCTTCGCCGAGCGCGTGTTCTACCTCGACAAGAAGCCGTCGCTGTGCACCGGCTGCGAGGTGGGCTGCAACATCACGGTCGAGCACCGGCGAGGGAAGATCAAGCGCTACAAGCCGCGCTTCAATCCCGAGGTGAACGACTACTGGATGTGCGACTACGGCCGCACGACGTTCGAGCGCTATGCGCAGATGCCGCGCCTCCAGGTGCCGCGCAACGGCGGTGTTACGAGCGGGACGATCGGCTGGAAGGAGGCGCTGGACCAGGCCGCCCGCAAGCTCCGCTCGCGCAGCGCCGAGGGCGCCGTGGCGTTTCTCGGCTCGCCGTTCCTCACCGTCGAGGAGGCCTGGCTGTTCGCCAAGCTGGCGGACGCCGCGGGCTCGCCTCACCGCTCGGTGCCGGTCGATCGCGGTCCGACCTGGACGATCCCCAATCTCAAGGGCGGCATCACCGGCATCGAGGCGGCGCCCAACCGCCGCGGCGCCGAGCTGGCCGGCTTGACGCCCGGAACACCAGCCGGAGAATCCGCGAGCGCCGACGTCCTGGACCACGACGCGCTGCTCGCGGGCGACGGCGCCGCGCAGTGCTCGGTGCTGGTGGTCTGCGACAGCGACTTCGGCCGCGCCGCCTGGTCTCCGGAGACGGTGGAGCGGCTCCGCCGAGCCCGCTTCCTGGTGGTCTTCGGCTGGGCGGACTCCCCGCTCGCCAAAGTCGCCGATCTGGCCTTCCCGGTGCCCACCCACACCGAGAAGGAGGGCACGTTCGTCAACGTCGAGCATCGGCTGCAGCGCTTTGCCGCCGCCTACCCGCCGCCGGGCCAGGACCGGCCGCTCGTGGACGTGCTGGTGGATCTCCTGAGCCGCTTCGACGCGAGCTGGGCGCAATTGCCGTCCCCCAAGACCGCGGCGGTGTTCGACAAGCTGGCCGCCGAGATCCCGGCTTTCGCGGGGATCACCTGGGAAACGATCCCGGCGACCGGCACCAGCCTGCACATGCCAGAGGCCAAGGCTCGCCTCGACACGATCAGCGCCGAGCGGGTGCCCGAGAGGGACTAGCCATGGCGGGATCGACAACCCCCGATCTGGTCGCCACCCTCGTCAAGTACGCGGTGATGTTCCTCGTCTTCATCAACGTCGCTCCGATCATGAACTGGGTCGAGCGGCGGGCGTGCGGCCTGATCCAGGATCGGCCGGGCCCCAACCGGGTCGGCCCTTTCGGCCTCTTTCAGCCGGTGGCGGACGCTCTCAAGTTCATGTTCAAGGAGGACGTGACGCCGGCCGCGGCCGACAAGCCGCTCTACCTCCTGGCCCCGGTCCTCGCGCTGGTGCCGGCGTTCACCACCTTCATCGTCCTCCCGTTCGGGCCGGACCTGGAAGTGGGCGGACGCCTGATGCGGCTGGTGATCGCGGACGTCGACACGGGAGCGCTCCTTTTCCTCTCCATCGCCAGCTTGAGCGTCTACTCGCTCGTGCTCGCCGGCTATGGCTCCAACAACAAGTTCTCGCTCATCGGCTCCATCCGCGCCTCGGCGCAGATGATCAGCTACGAGCTCGCCCTGACGATCACCGTCCTCGCGGTGCTCATGGCCGCCGGCTCGTTCCATCTCGGCGACGTCGTGGCCTATCAGCGCCAGCACCATGTCTGGAACGTGATCCCGCAAATCCTCGGATTCGTCGTCTTCCTCGTCGCCTCGTTCGCGGAGACGAACCGCCTGCCGTTCGACCTTCCGGAGGCGGAGTCGGAGCTGATCGCGGGCTTCCACACCGAGTACAGCGCGATGCGCTTCGCCCTCTTCTTCCAGGCCGAGTACACCAACATGGCGGCCCTCGCAGGCCTCGGCGTGACCCTGTACTTCGGCGGCTGGAGCCTGCCGGGCGTCCATGTGCAGGGCTTGCCCGGCGCGGTCCTCGGCCTCGTCACTCTCGTGGTCAAGATCGCGGTCTGGATGGGACTCTTCGTCTGGGTGCGCTGGACGTTCCCGCGTTTTCGCTATGACCAGCTCATGCGGCTCGGCTGGAAGGTGCTGCTGCCGCTCAGCATCGTCAACCTGATCGCGGTCGCCGCGATGTCCCTGGCCGGCTGGATCTGAGGCCGGAGCGAGGAGCGCGCGCATGGAGACGGTCATCTTCCTGATCTTCGCCGCCCTGGCCCTCGGCTCGTCGCTGGTGGTGGTCGCGCACAAGAACCCGATCTATTCCACGATGAGCCTGGTGCTGACGCTGTTCTCGGTGGCGGTGCTGTTCGTGATGCTCGGCGCGCCGTTCGTCGGCGTGCTCCAAGTGCTGATCTACACCGGCGCCATCGTGGTGCTGTTCCTGTTCGTCATCATGCTGCTCAATCTCCAAAGGACGGGGCGGGACGACTCCCGGATGGCGGGTCAAAGTCTGCAGATCATTGTCGCACTGGGCGGCGCCGCGCTCTTCGCGCTTCTCATCGCCCTGGCGCTCTCGCGCACCAGCCTCCCTCCGGTCCAGGCGCTGACCGCGGACATGGTGTCGTTGAAGCTCCTCTCCAGGCAGCTCTTCACCGAATACCTCCTCCCCTTCGAGATCGTCGGCCTGCTGCTGCTGGTCGCCGTCATCGGCGCCACGGTCGTCGCCCGCCGGCCGCCGCAGGCCGACACGACGACAAGCTACGTGGAGTCGACGAAAGGCTCTGAGCCGTGACCGCTCCGATGGAAGTGCCGATCCAGTGGTACCTGCTGCTCGCCGCGGCGCTGTTCGCCATCGGTGCCGCCGGCGCGCTGACGCGGCGCAACGGCATCAGCATCTTCCTGTCCATCGAGCTGATGCTGAACGCGGCCAATCTCACCCTGGTGGCGTACTCGCGGCTGCTCGCCGTGCGCACGGGACAGCTCGTCGTCTTCTTCGTCCTCGCGGTCGCCGCCGCCGAAGCCGCGGTGGGGCTCGCCCTCTTCATCGCCGTCTTCCGCCAACGGCACACCATCGACGTCAACCGCATCAACCTGATGCGCTGGTAAATCCCGGGACCAGACCGCATGCTCGATTTCCTCTGGCTGATCCCGATCCTGCCGCTCGCCGGCGCGGCTTTGAACGGCTGCCTCGGCCGCAAGCCGCCGAAGGCGCTGGTCACCCTCCTCAACGTCGGCGCGCCGCTCCTCTCCCTTCTCGTCGCTCTCGGCTGCCTCTGGGAGTACGGGCACGGCACGGCGCAGGTGATCGAAAAGGCGTACTACGCGTGGACCGCGGGACCGCTGGCCATCGAGGCCGGTTTCCGTCTCGACCAGCTCTCGGCGGTGATGCTGTTCGTGGTCACCTTCGTGGGTTTCCTGATCCATGTCTACTCGGTCGGCTACATGGGGCACGAGGAAGGGTACCGGCGCTACTTCGCCTATCTGAACCTGTTCATGGCGGCGATGCTGCTGCTGGTCCTGGGCAGCAACTACCTGGTGATGTTCGTGGGCTGGGAAGGCGTCGGGCTCTGCTCCTACCTGTTGATCGGTTTCTATTACGATCAGGATTTTCCGCCCTACGCCGGCAAGAAGGCGTTCATCGTCAACCGGGTCGGCGATTTTGCCTTTTTGCTTGGCATGTTCGCGCTGATCGCCAAATTCGGAACGCTCCAGTACTCGACGATCTTCAAGCAGATCCAGGAACAGCCGGGCCTGGTGACCGGTCCCTACGTCGGCGGTTTCACTCTGGCTGGCTTCGTGGCCCTCTGCTTCTTCGTCGGCGCCATGGGCAAAAGCGCACAGATCCCGCTCTATGTCTGGCTGCCGGACGCCATGGCCGGCCCGACGCCGGTGTCGGCCCTCATCCATGCCGCGACGATGGTGACGGCGGGCGTTTACATGGTGGCGCGCACGAACGTGATCTATCAGCTCGCGCCGGGAGTCTCCCAGTTCGTAGCGGTGATCGGAGCGGCAACGGCGCTCTTCGCGGCCACGATCGGCCTGGCACAGACCGACATCAAGAAAGTCCTCGCCTACTCGACCGTGTCGCAGCTCGGCTACATGTTCCTGGCCGCGGGGCTCGGCGCCTACTCGGCGGCGATCTTCCATCTGGGAACGCACGCCTTCTTCAAGGCGCTCCTTTTCCTGGGCTCCGGCTCGGTGATCCATGCCATGGGCGGCGAGCAGGACATGCGCCAGATGGGCGGGCTCAGGAAGGCGCTGCCGCAGACCTTCATCACTTTTGTGATCGGAGCGCTGGCGATCGCCGGCATCTTCCCGTTTGCCGGCTTCTTCAGCAAGGACGAGATCCTGCACGCCGCGGCGGAGCACGGGCAGTGGCCGCTCTACGCGGTGGGCCTCCTCACCGCGGCCCTCACCGCTTTCTACATGTTCCGGGCCGTGTTCCTGACGTTCTGGGGCCGCTTCAGGGGGACGCCGGAGCAGGAGCATCACCTGCACGAGTCGCCTCCCTCGATGACGATCCCATTGTGGATCCTGGCCGTCGGAGCCCTCGGCTCGGGGTGGCTCGGCTGGCCCGGCAAACACAACTGGATCGCCAGCTTCCTGGACCCGGTCATCCTGCATCCCGCGGGAGCCCAGGCGGCCGAGCACGCGATCAGCCCCCTCCTGCTGGGTCTTCTCGCGCTCGCCGTGGCGGCCGCCGCCATCTGGTATGCCTGGAAGGTCTATGGCGACGATCTGGGGACCGAACAGGGCGAGCAGTGGGCGGCACGCTTCCCCTGGATTCACGACCTCCTGGTCCACAAGTACTACGTCGACGAGATCTACGACCTGATGATCGTGCGTCCGCTCGCCGCCTTGGCGGACTTCTTCTGGAAGGGGATCGACGGGATGGTCATCGACGGCGCGCTCCACACCGGCGCGGCCACGGCCAAAGTGGCCGGCGAGGTGAGCCGCTTCAGCATCACCGGCAACGTGCGCAACTACGCCCTGTACTTCTTCCTGGGCGTCATCCTGCTCTTTCTCTGGCTGATCTTCTGAGCTGATCCGACCATGGATACGGTCTTCGCGCTGCTCACCGGCAACACCCTCACCCGCCTGGTGTTCTTCCCGGCGGTGGCGTGCCTGCCGCTGCTCTTCTTCCCGCGCAGCGCGGTGCGCGCGACGAAGATCTACGTGATGGCCGCCTCGCTCGTCGAGCTGCTCTTCGGCGTGCAGCTCCTGGCGGCGCACTTAGGGGCGGACGGCACCTTCCCGATGATCCATGATCTCGCGGGGAGCGGCCGGTTCACCTGGATCCCCTCCTTCGGCATCGGCTACGACCTGGCCATGGACGGCATCTCGATGCCGCTCGTGATGCTCGGCATCTTCCTCGTGCCGCTCGTCGTGCTCGGCTCGTGGAAGGGGATCGTGGACCACTGGCCGGCCTTCGGCGCTTCGCTCCTCCTCCTCACCACGGGCGTGCTCGGCGCGCTCCTCGCCTGGGACCTCTTCCTCTTCTACGTCTTCTGGGAGGTGATGCTGATCCCGATGTACCTGTTGATCGGGATCTGGGGCGGCGAGCGGCGGATCTACGCGGCGGTCAAGTTCTTCCTTTTCACGATGGCGGGGAGCCTGCTGATGCTCATCGCCATCCTGTGGATGGCCTGGACCTTCAAGAGCCTGAACAACGGCGTGTGGAGCTTCGCCTATGGGGACATGCTGCGCCTCCAGTTCCCGCCCGGCCAGCAGATCTGGCTGTTCGCGGCTTTCGCGCTGACCTTCGCCATCAAAGTGCCGATGTTTCCGCTGCACACCTGGCTGCCCGATGCCCACGTCGAGGCGCCCACCGGCGGCTCGGTGATCCTGGCCGGCATCCTGCTGAAGCTCGGCACCTACGGCTTCCTTCGCTTTGCCCTGCCGCTCTTTCCGCAGGCGAGCCTGGCGGCGCAGCCGCTGCTGGTCGGTCTGGCGATCGTGGGCATCCTCTACGGCGCCCTGGTCGCCTGGGCGCAGACCGACATGAAGAAGCTGGTGGCGTACTCCTCGATCGCCCATCTGGGCTTCGTAATGCTCGGGCTCCTGGCGTTCGATCTGGTGGCCTGGCAGGGAGCGCTCCTCCAGATGGTCAACCACGGCCTTTCGACCGGCGCGCTCTTCCTTCTCGTGGGCTTCCTCTACGACCGGCGGCACACCAAGAAGCTCGAAGACTTCGGCGGCCTCGCCAAGGTGATCCCGCTCTTCGCGTTCTTCCTGGTCTTCTCCACTCTTGCTTCCGTGGGCTTGCCGTCGCTCAACGGGTTCGCCGGCGAGTTCCTGATCCTGGCTGGGAGCTTCCGTTCCCTCGGCTGGCCTGCAGCGCTCGCCACGTTCGGCGTCGTGCTCGCCGCGGCCTACCTGCTCAAAATGCTGCAGCTCACTCTCTGGGGACCGCTGACGAAGGATGAGAACCGTGGCTTGGCCGACCTGTCGCTGCGCGAGATCGCGGCGCTCGTGCCGCTCTGCGTCTTCATGCTCTGGATCGGCGTTGCGCCGAGCCGCTTCCTGGAGCCCAGCCGGCCGGCGCTCGAGGCGGCGCTCACCGCGTTCCGCGAGGGGAATAAACAGGCGCCGGTGGCGTCGGCGGCTCTGCGACCTCACCCCGTGGCCCCCTCTCCCATCGCCCCCCCTTCCACCGGGAGAGGGGGTAACGGCGACAGGATCGCCTCGGCGGGCTCGGAGACGGGTCGATGAGCCGCGGCGATCTGATCAGCCTGCTGCCGGAGATGATCCTCACGGGCGGTGGCATTCTCGTGCTGCTGCTCGAGGCGATGGCGCCCCGGATGCGGCGTGCGTTCACGGCGCTGGCGCTGATCACCGTCGGTGGCGCAGTCTGGGGCGCCTGGGAAGCCTGGAGCCACGTTCCGGGTCTATCGCGGCTGACCTGCAACAGCCTCTTGGAGACGAGCGGCGTCACCTACGCACTCACGCTCGTGATCCTCCTCGCCACCGGCCTCTGTCTGCTGGCCTCGCACGGCTACCTGCGGCGGGAGGGGATCCTCTCCGGCGAGTACCACGCGCTGCTCCTCTGGTGCGCGGTGGGCCTGCTGCTCATGCTGCGGGCGACGGAGCTGCTTACCGTCTTCGTCTCCCTGGAGCTGCTGTCGCTCGCGCTCTACTGCCTCGCCGCGTATCACCGGCGGCTCGCCGTGGGCACCGAAGCGGCCATCAAATATTTCCTCATGGGCGCCTTCGTGAGCGCCTTCGTGCTCTACGGCATCGCCCTCATCTTCGGCGCTACCGGCAGCACCCGCTTCAACGCCATCGGCCAGTCCATCGCCGGGATGTCTCAAGTGCCCGCGACGCTCAGCCTGGGCCTCCTGCTGCTCGTGGCCGGCTTCGGCTTCAAGATGAGCGTCGTGCCGTTCCACGCCTGGGCGCCGGACGCCTACCAGGGAGCGCCGACGCCGTTCGTGGCCTTCCTCTCCGTGGCGCCGAAGGCGGCGAGCGCGTTGGTCCTCTGGCGGGCGCTCGACGCGGTGGTCGGAGCGGGCGGGCCGGGCGTGGCCGTCAAGTGGTCGGGCGTCGTGGCGATCCTCTCCGTGCTCTCGATGCTGGCCGGGAACCTGTTGGCGCTGGTCCAGCGTGACATCAAGCGCATGCTCGCCTACTCCGGGATCGCCCACATGGGGTACCTGCTGCTCGCCCTGGTGACCACCGATCGGGCGTCGCTCGCGCCGGTGATCGTCTACCTGCTGGCCTACGTGCTGATGAACGCCGGCGCCTTTACCGTCGTGGGGATGCTCTACAGCCGGCCGGGCGAGCACCACCCGATCTCGGCGCTGTCGGGCTGGGGCTACCGCTATCCGCTCCTCGGCGGGTGCCTCGCGGTGTGCATGCTGTCGCTGGGCGGCATCCCGCCGACCATCGGCTTCCTCGGCAAATACCTGGTGTTCCTGAAAGCGGTGGGAGACGGTCTGATCGGTCTTGCCATCCTGGGCGTCCTGGCGAGCCTGATCGGCGTCTTCTACTATCTGCGGGTCGTCTACGTCCTCTACATGCAGCCGGAGGAGAAGCAGCCGGAAGGGCTGCTCATCGACGGCTGGGGTCGGGCCGCGGCGGTCTTGGCCGCCCTGGGCACTCTCGTGCTCGGTGTCTGGCCCAGCGGGATCGTGCAGTGGCTCCTCCAGGCGACCGCGGCGAAGTGATCGACAGCGAGGAGGTCTCTCCTCTCACCCTCAACCGGCTGTCGTTCTATCTCCGCTGCCTGCGCCACCTCCAGGAGCTGGGGATCCAGCGCATCTCCTCGCAGGAGCTGGCGCGCCGCTACCATCTCTCGGCGACGCAGATCCGCAAAGACCTCGCGCAGTTCGGCGAGCTCGGCATCCGCGGCGTGGGCTACGCGGTCGACGACCTCGCCGCCCACCTCAATCGGCTCCTCGGGCTCGACCGCCAGCATCCCATGCTGATCGTGGGCATGGGCAACCTGGGCAGCGCCCTTGCCCAATACCTCGGCTTCAATTACGGCGCCTTCCACGTCGCCGCCGGCGTGGACAACGATCCGCGCAAAATCGGCCGCAAGGTGGGGAGCTTCGTGATCCGCTCCATCGATGACTTGAGCGCCGTGGTGCGCGAGTCAGGGGCCGAGATCGGAGTCCTGGCCGTCCCGGCCGAGGCGGCGCAGGAGAACTACGACCGCCTCGCCGACGCGGGCATCAAAGCCGTCCTCAACTTCGCCCCCGTCCGCGTCAAGAGCCGGCCCAAGGTGCCGCTCAAGAACGTCGACCTGCGGATCAATCTCGAGGAGCTGGCGTTCTTCCTGACCGCAACCTGATGATCGTCATCAGGGCCAAGGCGAAAGCGAGCAAGAACAGGCCGAGCAGCGAAAGCGCGGGGACCTGGACCAAGTCCAGCGTCTCGAAGGACGCCGCCCCGCTGAATGGCGTCCAATTGGTATCCCTTCGGAAGACCCCAACTCCCCCTGCGCCGCCATCCGAATAGTTCGCGGCCGTTTGCGTATTCCAATACGCAGTATCCGGAAACGGATTGCTCCCCACCGACGGCGGCTGGGTGGCCAGGCCGAAATTGAGTGACACGTACGGCCCCGGCGTCCCGATTGGATTGTACCCCCAGGTCTCCGTGTTGAAGGCCACGCCATAGATGATCTGGTTCGGCACGGGCGTCCCCGTGAAATCGAACGTGACCGTGAAAGCAAACCCGCTGTAGCAGTTCCCGTCGCTGGCCCGCCACGCCGTCCCTCCCGGACACGTCGGGTCTGCCGGCGGCCGCCATGGGATGGCGAACGTCTGCGTCCGAGTGGCGATCAGCGTCCCCGGAGCCGGATTCGGCCCACTGTTGTCCACGTTGTAGAGGTTGAGCGTGAGCGGATGGTTCCACGTCGGGCCGCCGGACCCGGGGAATGACGGGTAGTCCGAGGCCAACGCCCAATCGCTCATCGCCAGCGTCACCTGCTTCAGCACGCGATTCCCAATGCCGAACTGGATCAGATCACCGAATTCGGAGGTCTGGGTCGCCTGATACCCCAGGCTCGGCACATTCGGAGGCAGCGGGCCGGGAATGCTGTCGTAGATGGTCGCGGCGCCCACGGCCAGGGGCGAACAGACGGCCACGAGAAGGACCGTGAGCGCGGCGTGCGCTCCACGACGCGCCAGTTCGGTCGACATGACGGGCTCCTGTGCACAGAGAACTGCTTCTTGATCGCCGACGATACCACGGGCGAGGCCGAAGAGACGCCACGATCTGAGGAAGGGCCTCAAGCAGCAATTCGGTCCGAAGGCGAAGCAGCTCACGGCCTGCTCATCGGCCGCAAGCTGCCCCTGTTCCACGCCGGGGCTCCGGAAACCATAATGGGCCGTCACGGTTCCACAACGAGCCACAGGAAACCACAATGGGCCGTCATGGTTTCATGACGGCGCTCCGGAAACCACAATGCGCCGTCACGGTTTCATATGGCGCTCCTGAAACCACAATGGGCCGTTGTGGTTTCATATGGCCCTCCGGAAACCACAATGGGCCATTATGGTTTCATGACGGCCCTCCGGAAACGACGAACCGACTATGGGCCGTCGAGGAGCAGTTGCTTGAAGGGCACCGCGCCGAGTCACTCTCCTGGGAGGAGGCGGCAACACAGTGGGCGGTGGGGGCGGAGACCTTCGCGTCGGTGGTGGCGATGGAGGGAGTCGCCTCCTCGGCAGTGGCAGAGGACGAAAGGCCCATGGCGGAAGGACAGGCCGCAGAAGCCACGAGGGCAAGGCCTTCATCGGAGGGGGGCGCACGACGCGTCCTTCCCCCTCATGGAGCCGGCGGGCTATAGGCCGCAGAACGCGTCAGCAGCAGGACTTGCCTCCGCCCCACTGGAGCTGGAAGATCGGCCCACCAGATCTCGTACTGCCTCATCGTTCGCCCGGCGTACCGCGGCCTTCCCAGACGGCCGGATCGAACGCTGTGTCGAGGCTGTCAGGTTGGCGCGCGTACGCCTCGGCCGTGGCTTGCTCCTCGGCCTCCCAGAACGGCCCCAAAATCGCCGCTCGAACGAACTTCGACAGACGGCGAGAACGGGCGGAAGCAATCCGCTCCAAGCGATTCGCCAGCTCGTCGTCCACCTCTTCAAGGAGTGACTTCATAAGCTAGAGCATATACCTCGGACAGTCCACCTAATTCAAAGGCGTGTTCAGGTGCTGGCAAGACCGGGAAGGGTTCCAGCCGAGTGAATTCGGAGCCCTCGCCACGAGGATAGGATGCCGACCGACTTGAGAATCTGTTTCAGCTCGGCACCGCGCGCAGGTCGAGGTCCGGCATGGGGTAGTGCCGAGGGTTGCAGGTAAAGAGAGGAATCGAGGCGAGCAGAGCCGTCGCTCCGATCAGAGCATCAGGAAGCGAAAGGGTGATTCCCTGGCTGCGGAAGGCACGGAAGATCTCGCCGGCACGGTCTGCCGTCGCGCCCATTACGGGCAGGGTCTCGCAACTGTCGAGGAACAGAAGAGTGAGCTCTCGCTCGGGTTCGCGCATGCCGAGAAGAACCTCGGCCCGCGTGATCGCCGACAACCCGATACGGCCTCTCCTCGCGAGGCCAAGAACGAGCTCGACGATCGCAGCGTGCCCCCGGAGGTGCCAGATCACCACGTCCGTGTCCAGCAGGACATCAGCCATCGACCGAACCCGGCCCGGTCCGACGCCGCCGAGCCTCCCATGCCCGCCGGCCCTCATCGATCTCTTGAGACGGTTCCCCACGGCCCTCGCCGCTCCAAGCGCCTGCGGCAGCCTCGGCTGCCTGGATTTGCCTCAACTGCGCGAGCCGCGCCCGCACGGCCTCTTCGATGAACCCGCTACGCTGCCGCGAGGGCACGAGCTCCCTCATCTCATCCAAGAGGACGTCTTCGAAGACCACGTTCATGCGTGCCATTCTAATGCCTCCACGTGCACACTCATAAAGGTACCTCTGTATGCGCCCAGTGTCAACTCGCTGGCCGACTCTGACGCATGAAGCAA
>Ga0075436_100000671_pt1 | contig 22502 bp, 13 predicted proteins | sample RhiMethybrSRZTD5_FD_75303 | JGI IMG/M metagenome (GOLD analysis project Ga0075436, IMG submission 75303) | Populus rhizosphere microbial communities from Tennessee, USA - Rhizosphere MetaG P. TD hybrid SRZTD5 | ecosystem: Host-associated > Plants > Roots > Rhizosphere > Soil | place: USA...
CCGGCGTTCTACCGCATATCGAAGCTCCGCCCGAGCCGCTCTCCGATCGCCCCCGGTGCTCAGTGTTTGAAACATTCCCTCCCGCCGAAAATAATGCACCAGCGTTCCTTGGTCAGCCGCCAGATGTCCCCGCACCACCGCCACATACTGCCTCACCGGCGTGTGCTCCAGAAACTGCTGCACCAGCGCATTCCGGTCCCGTTCGGTTTTTGCAAACAGTAGAATTCCCGACGTAAAACGGTCAATCCGGTGCACCACAAAGGCTCGCTGTTTTGTTTTCCTGAGTTCCCCCGTTATTAGCGACCACGCTGAAACCGCGCCCGAACCCTTTACTGGCACCGCCGCCAGCCCCGCGGGCTTATTAATCGCTAGTACCGCGTCATCCTCGTAGAGTCTGGCCAGCTCTCTTGAGAAATGTGGATCTCCCAGCCCCCGATTTCGTGTGTGGCCGCCGCCGAAAGGTCTTTTCATAACCGATATTCAGGAACCATTGGCATGCTGCCGGTGTCTGCTTGCCCTGGGACCGGAGTATAGTACCCTGCGCATAGACTAACGAGACTGGGATGATGATCGGTAAACCAACGCCCGACCCGGACAGCGTGCGCAATCAGGGGGAGCAATCGTCATCGTGGCTTTGGATCGAAGATGCCTGGCGCGATCTTCGCTTCGCTCTGCGCTCGCTGGCCAAAATGCCCGGGTTTACCGCCATAGCCATCATCGTCATCGCGGTAGGCATTGGCGCCAACACCGCGGTTTTTTCGGTCATCAACAGCGTGCTGTTGAAACCGCTTCCTTATCCCGACCCGCAATCCCTGGTGCAACTCACGGAGACCGGCCCGGAGGGAACAAATTACGGTTCCAACGTTCCCAAGTTCAATGTCTGGCATCAGCAGTCCAGCATCTTCCAGTACGTCGCGGGCTACGACCAGGGCGGTTCCGGGCTTAACCTCACCGGCGGAGCCGAACCCGAGCAGGTGCAGGGCATTCACGTCACCGCCGATTATTTTCGCCTGTTCGGCGCGCCCATTCTGGCAGGCCGCACTTTCACCGCTGCCGAAGACAGCCCGCATGGCGGCCAGGTCGTCGTCCTCAGTTACGGTCTCTGGAAGCGCCGCTTCGGCGGCAATCCCAATATTGTCGGCACAAACATCCAGCTCGATGGGCAGGCCTACCAGGTGGTGGGCGTTATCGGACGCGGCTTCATCACCGAACCTGCGGGCGATCTGTGGTTACCCTACCAGTTTGATCTGACCTCCCAGGACATGGCCAACTACTTCGTGGTCGCGGCGCGCCTCAAACCTGGCATCACCCTGCCCATGGCTGCCGCCCGGCTGAAGCTCGCGGTTGATCAGTTCCGCCGTACTTATCCCGGCAGCATGGGCCCGCAGACCGGTTTCAGCTTGATTCCACTTGAGCAAGCGATTGTCGGCGACACTCGTACGTCTCTTCTCGTCCTTCTGGGGGCCGTCACCTTCGTGCTGCTCATCGCCTGCGCAAACGTAGCCAACCTTCTGCTCATCCGCGCCACCGGCAGAAGGCGCGAGCTCGCGACCCGCTCCGCCCTGGGCGCCAGCCGCAGCCACATCATCCGCCAGCTGCTTACCGAAAGCTTGGCTGTCTCCCTCAGCGGCGGCCTGCTCGGTCTCGCGCTCGGCTTTATCGGGGTCCGTCTCCTGTTGGTCATCAATCCCGGAGTCAACATCCCACGCATCGGCGAAAATGGCACGGCGGTCGCACTTGATCACAATGTCCTGCTCTTCACTTTCGGCGTCTCCGTGCTTACCGGAATCCTCTTCGGTCTCATACCGGCAATCATCGTCTCCCGCACCAATCTTGCCTCGGCTATCAACGAGAGCAGCACCCGCTCCAGCGGCGGCTCACGCACCGGGAACGTTCGCTCCGTTCTGGTGGTGAGTGAAGTGGCGCTCGCGCTGGTCCTCGTCGTCGGTGCCGCCCTTCTCATCCGCACTTTCATGAAGCTCCAGGCCGTGGATCCCGGCTTTGATACTCACAACGTTCTCACCATGGCGATGTCGATCGGCGGGGAGCGCTTCCAGAAAACCGCCGGCGTGGCACAGATTATTCGCGATGGAACCGAGCGCCTGGACGCCATTCCCGGTGTTGCCGGCGCGGCCGCTGCGTGCTGCCTGCCCTTGCAAGGCGGCTTTGGCTTGCCCTTTGACGTGGTCGGCCGGCTCAAGGGCAAGGACCCTTCTACCGGGGGCGGCGGCTACTTCCCCGTTTCCTGGAGCTACTTCGATACTTTTAGAGTCCCCATCCTGCGTGGCCGCAACTTCAACGAGCAGGACAACGGCGCCGCCCCCGGAGTCGTGATCATCAATGAAGCCATGGCCAGAAAATATTGGCCCAAGGGCGACCCGCTGAAAGACCGGCTGCTCATCGGCCCCAACATGGGTCCGGTGTTTGTCGAACCTGCACGCCGGATCATCGGGGTGGCCGGCGATGTGCACGACGGCGGCCTGGATCAGGAGCCCTATCCCACCATGTACATCCCCATCGCTCAGATGCCGGACCAAGTCACCGCGCTCAACTCCCGCATCACGCCGCTCTGGTGGATCGTCCGCACTCGCGTGCAGCCTCACACCCTGGTCAAGCCCATCTCCGTCGCCCTACGCGACGCCAGCGGAGGCCTGGCCATCGCCCACATTCGCACCATGGATGAAATAGTTGTTCTCACCACCACCCGCCAGCGTTTTAACATGCTCCTGCTCACCATTTTCGGTTCCTCCGCGCTGCTCATGGCGGCCATCGGCATCTATGGGCTCATGGCCTACTCCGTACAGCAACGCACTCAGGAGCTCGGCATTCGCATGGCTCTTGGCGCCCAAGCCTCTAACCTACGCAATATGGTCATCCGCCAGGGCATGGTGCTTGCCGTAATCGGCGTGGTCATCGGCATCGGCGGGGCTTTGTGGCTCACTCACTTCCTCAGCAGTCTCCTTTTTGGAGTCAAAGCCTGGGATCCTGCCGCCTTCATCGCAACTCCGCTTCTGCTCAGCTTGGTCGCGCTGCTGGCCGTCTGGATTCCCGCCCGGCGCGCTACCCGCGTCAATCCCATTGAGGCTCTGCGGTTCGAATAAGCAACTCGTCTCTTGAGGCGGCGCGCGGCACCGCCGCGTTCGTCTTCCGCAGCAAGACGCCGTTCCGAACCTTTTTCGGCCCGAAACCCCTCGCGCGCTCAGCAACACAATTGCTGACGCGTGGGGCTGGCCGCTACTGCAAGTCGTTCTTGTCGGGGTTGTAGTAGAAATTGAAACGCAGGGCCAGGTAGGGGCCGTGGAATTCCTGCGGCAGGGGCTCAAACGGATTGGACGCGGTGATGCCGCCCCAGGCGCCGCGGTCCAGCGAAACATCGCCGGAAGTACTCACCAGCTGCATGCCCGTCACGCTGCCGTTGGGCATGATGGCGAACTGGATGGATACCTTGCCCTTCTTCAGCAGCGGCGGTCGCGCAATTTCGGGGATCAAGTTGTACCAGTTAAGGCGCACCACGTGCACGATCCGGCTCAGGTAAGGACCGAAGTTCACGCCCTGCGTGTCGCTCAGAATTTCCAGGTTGCTCTTGACTCCGCTATGCGGGCCGGTGCCCAGGCCGTAATCGCCGCCCTCGCCGCCGCCAAAGCTGCCCCGCGCCGAGGCCGCTTCCCGCGTCGCCTGCTGGATCGCCGCGCCCGCCGACATCGGCTGCTGGAAAGGGTTCGGCCCCTTGCGCGCCTGCTGCGCCGGTAACGGCAGCTGCGATTGTTGCGGTGTACTCTGGGCGGGCGCCCCTCCTCCCGCCGGATTAGGCGAGGGCTGAGCCTGTGCCATTTGCTGCGGCTGCGCTGGAACCGCCGGGCTGGGCTGCGCCATCGGTGCTGCTGCGCCCGGAGCCCCCGCACGCCGCATGTCCCGCAGCCGTTCCAGGGTCTTTTTGTCAATCACAGGATTGCGTGACTGCGCGATCCGGTTCTTATCGGAAAGAACATTGGTGTTGGGTTTGGCGATGTTCTTCTCCAGATCCGGCGGCACCTCCAGGAAGGTCACCTGCTTGCTGCGCATCAGGTCGGCCGCCGAAATCAGCGCCACTCCCTTCCTATAGCCCGGCAGATACTTGGGCGCTACCACCAGCAAAATCGCGATCAGCAGGTGCGCCGTCACCGACATCCAGAACGCTTCCCGCAGCCGCGAGCGGGACAGGTCGTCCTTCAGTTGACTCACCATTACGTGGGTGAAGTCAATGTCCACGCGAATCGGTTTACGCGGCGGCGCTGGTGGCGCACCCGGTACTCCCGGCCGGGCATAATCGGCCTGGGGTTCATCGGGCAGGAACACCTTGGGTGTGTCAATCAGAGAGGACCAGTGCGGCGCCCGCAGAATTTTTTCCGACGCCACGTATGGGTCCACCGGCTGCGAGGTCATCTCCAACGGCGGCAGCTGTTCCGGATGAATGCCATCGCGCACGCTCTGCCACAACGAGCTGAACCAGGGATGGCTCATGCGGTCGGCTATGAGTTCGCCCACGTCCACAGGGCGCGATTCCAGTTCCAGCGGCGCCAGCGTCTCCGGCGTGATCACGTTGCCCAGGTTCGTGAAAACGGTGCGATACCAGGGCAGGGTCAGCATGTCCCCGGGCAACATGCCCAAGTCCACGGGGTGGGAAGTCAGTTCGAGCGGCGGCAGATTTTCAGGAGCGACACGATCGCGCAGGCTGGAGGCCAGCGTCCGCCACCACGCCCGGTTCAAGGTGGGCGGTGGCAGCAGGTTTATTTCGTAATCAGAAGGTGTGTCCTCGGGGCCGCCGTTGAGCACATACTCGGTACGGGGTTCCTCGGGCGGGATTTCCGTTCTGGGCGTCACACTAGTTGGCTACGATGCACCCACACACCATGGGCTTGCTGGCTGGGAGGGCGGGACCAGAGTATCTCACTTTGCTAGCTGCAATTGTAGCCGTTTATGGCGCAGGATGGCGGCTCTCATTAAGATTTCTGCGAGTCCGGTAAAGGTTCGGTCCTAGACAATCCGGCCGTGTTCTTTCAACGAGTTACAGCCCGCCTGCGCGGCTATGTCGCGAATCCGCAACAGCTTTGCGGCGTCGCTCAGGTCACTCCCAAGCACCTGCTCGATCTCGGCCATCCAGCGCCGCACCGCTGCATGTACTCCGCTGGCCAGCTCGTCAGCGATTAGGTCTATGAATTCTCTTTCCGCGCTTAATGTGGGGGATGTCATAGGTTGATTAAGGCAGCTCGAAACCTCTGCTGCTCCCATCCATAGAAACACGACCTGCCCGAAAACGATGTAAAAAGACAGTTAAATGGGGTAAAGAACTGTAAAGCCGCTGTTACATTTCTTTACATACCTGGACGTAAGCGTGAGCTCAGCCGCCAAGCGGCGCAAGAATCTAGCCCACGGCGTAAGCCGTGGGTAGGAATGGCCCATGAGTGAAGCCCGGTAGGGGCGAAAGAATGGAGTTCTCCGCGAACTCCGGTTTGATCTTTACTTACGCGCGGGAGTGCCGCACTCGGTGAAGGTCATGGCTCGAGCGGAACTGCGGGTGCGCTGCTTCCAGTCCAGGAACAATTCCGCGTAGTTCTTTGTAATGTATTGCTCCGGGGACACACCTAACCGCTCGGCGGTGCTATCAATCCACTCCGGCGGTCCTTCGATTTCTGCCAGGTTGCCGATGGGCGTCTCATCCACCACCACGTGCCCCTCCGCATCCTTCCATTCGGCGCGAAACTTCTCGTACTGGAACGAAGGTAAGTAGCCCAGGGCCAGCAGGATGGCCTGCATGTTCTCGCCATTGGCCACTTCAGTCTCCGTTTCAACCCTCGTCTTGTGTATCCCTTTTTTTCCGCGTGCCTTGTGGGTGAGCGTCCACGCGTCCCCATACTGGCGTAATCGCAGCAGTTGCGCGCTTTTGCGCAATTGGCCCTTGGCTGTGTCGTAAAGCGTGTTGAATTCGTGTGTGCGGGAAGTCTGCTGGTGAAATCCCAGGGCGCGCAGCTTATCTTCGAGCGCGGCGATGTCTTCAACCACGAATTTGATTTCGACTTCGTCGGCCACGTGAACTCTTCCCACCTAAAACGAAAGACCCTCGTTGTCGAGGGCCTAAGTGCGAACTGTCCTTTACCGCAACTCTTCCATACACTCTTCCAGCACTTTGCGGCTGGGACGCGTAACCTCCTGCGGCAGCGTGGCCAGCGGCTTGTCCGTCATATTCACCAGGTCAATGAAGTTGGGCGCCTTGGTGTTGACGTAGAGCACTCCGGTCAGGACTTCATTCTTCTCGTGCGCTTCGAGGAGGCGGGTGATGGCGCCAATGCGGTGGGTGGGGTCGTAATCCTCTTCCAGCTTGCGCAAGTGCAGCTGCGAGCCATCGTGCATGGTCACGTCCACGGTGGTGCCGGGATCGTAATCCACGCTGATGTCCTCGAACGCAGGCACGAAGTTCACTTCGTGCAGCGGCTCGTCGTGGTCCTTCATGTACTTGTACGACTTAGTGGAGCCCTCGTGATCGTTAAAGGTCACGCACGGCGAAATCACGTCCAGCATCACCGTGCCACGATGGGCGATGGCAGCCTTCATCATGGCCGAAAGCTGCTTCTTGTCGCCGGAAAAAGAGCGTCCCACAAACGTGGCACCCAACTGGATGGCTAGCACGCAAGTGTCGATGGCAGGGAGGTCGTTCACCACGCCCGTCTTCAGCTTGGACCCGACATCGGCGGTGGCGGAGAACTGGCCCTTGGTCAGTCCGTACACGCCGTTATCTTCAATGATGTAAATGATGGGAAGGTTCCGCCGCATGAGGTGAATGAATTGCCCCATGCCGATGGAGGCGGTGTCACCGTCGCCGCTCACGCCCAACGCCAGCAGGTTGCGATTAGCCAGCACCGCGCCGGTGGCCACGGAGGGCATGCGTCCGTGGACTGCGTTGAAGCTGTGGGAGCGGTTCATGAAATAAGCCGGGCTCTTGGATGAGCACCCGATGCCGCTCAGCTTGGCCAGGCGCTCCGGTTGCACCCCCATTTCGTACATGGCCTCCAGAATGCGCTCGGAGATGGCATTGTGGCCGCAGCCGGCGCATAGCGTAGTCTTGCCGCCCTTGTATTCCATAACGCTCAACCCAATCCGGTTGGTCTTGGGCGTCGGAGTTGATGTGCTCGCCATTTACTTACCCTCCATGGTCATGATCTCGTCAGTTACCGAACGCGCATCCAGAGGCAGCCCATGGATGTGCGCGATGCTGCGCAGGCGGGTGATGCGCTCCGGCGACACGTCCAGCTTGAGCAGCGACAGCAGCTGCGCATCGCGGTTCTGCTCCACCACGTACACGCGCTCGTGCTTCTCAATGAAGTCGTGCACTTCGCGCGTAAATGGATAGGCCCGCACCCGCAGGTAATCGGCTTCCATGCTGTACTCGCCGCGCAACTGATCGAGGCTCTCCGTAATAGCCCAGTGCGAGGTGCCGTAGGCAATGATGCCGATCTTGGACTTGCCGGTGTGTACCTCGGGCCGCGGCACATGGGAACGCGCCGTTTCAAACTTCCGGTTGATGCGTTCCATGTTGTGTTCGAAGTCGTCCGGTCGCTCGCTGTATTGCGACTTTTCGTTGTGGCCGCTGCCGCGTGCGAACCAGGCCGCCGCCGGATGCTCCGTGCCCGGCAGCGTCCGGTAAGGTATGCCGTCGCCATCCACATCCTTGTAGCGCTGGAAGCCGCCCAGCCGCTCCAGGTCTTCCTTGCTCAGCACCTTACCGCGCTGGATAGGCTTCTCTGGGTAGTCGAAGGGCTCTGACATCCAGTTGTTCATGCCCAGATCAAGATCAGAGAGCACGAACACCGGCGTCTGGAACTGCTCCGCCAAATCAAACGCCTCCCCCGCGAATTTGAAGCACTCGTGCGGCGACGAGGGGAACAGCAGAATATGTTTGGTGTCGCCATGGGAGAGGAATGCGGTGGAGAGCACGTCGCCCTGCGAGGTGCGGGTCGGCAGCCCGGTGGACGGCCCCACGCGCTGGATATCCCAGATGACCGCAGGGACCTCCACGTAGTAGGCCAGCCCGGCGAATTCCGCCATCAGCGAAATACCCGGGCCGGCGGTGGCGGTCATGGAACGGGCACCCGCCCAGCCCGCGCCGATCACCATGCCGATCGCGGCCAGTTCGTCTTCCGCCTGCACAATGGCGAATGTCGCCTTGCCATCGGGCCCAATGCGGTATTCCTTCATGTAGTCGATCAGCGTTTCCACCAGCGAGGAGGAAGGCGTAATCGGATACCAGGTGACCACCGTGACGCCGGCGAACATGCAGCCCAGGGCGGAGGCGGAGTTGCCATCAATGATGATCTTGCCCTTGTTCTTGTCCATGCGCTCGATGCGGTAGGGGTCCTGCTTGGTCAGGCTGGCCACCGCGTAATCGTAGCCGGCGCGGGCCGCCGCCAGGTTCAGCTCCGCCGCCTTCACCTTGCGGGCAAACTGTTTGCGGATGGCCTTTTCTACTTCCGCCATGTCCAGGTTGAGCAGGCGCGCCACCACGCCCACGTAAACCATGTTCTTCACCAGCTTGCGCAGCTTGGCTTCCGGGCACACCGTAGCCACCAGCTTGTCGTAAGGGACGGAATAAAAGATCAGATCCTGGCGCAGGCTGCGCAGGTTGAGCGGTTCGTCGTACAGCACCACCGCGCCATCGCCCAGCGAGAGGACGTCTTCCTGAGCGGTTTCCGGGTTCATCGCCACCAGCAAATCAATTTCCTTTTTGCGCGCGATGTAGCCGTCCTTGTTGGCGCGGATGGTGTACCAGGTGGGCAGGCCGGCGATGTTGGAAGGAAACAGGTTCTTGCCCGAGACCGGAACTCCCATCTGGAAAATGGTGCGCAGCAGCACCGTGTTGGAGCTCTGCGAACCCGAGCCGTTCACGGTCGCTACCTGGATGCTCATGTCGTTGACAATGGGTTTGCTGGCCGGTCGCCCGGCGTGCTGGATTGCTACATCAGTGGTGGCCATGGGGTCCTATCCTTGTGCCCTCTGCTGGACTGGAGTGGGTTTCGCATTGATGGGGAAACTCTTTATTATACAAACCGCTTTGGATGGCGGTAAAGCCGAGCCCGGCGGGAGAACAGGACTGGTAACCGCCCCGGACGCTATTCTTCGTGGAAGAACTGCGCCATCTGGCGGAACTTATTGTATCGTGTAGCGACTATTTCCGGAGCAGGAATTTTTTTCAGCGCACAGTAGTTTCTCTGCAGGGCCGCATCCAGCAGCGCGGCCGCGGCATCGTGGTCGCGGTGGGCACCGCCTTCGGGCTCCGCCACAATCTCATCTACGCAGCCCAGCTCGCGCAAGTCGGAGGCGGTAATGCGCAGCGCCTGCGCGGCCAGTTCCTTCTTGCCTGCGTCCCGCCACATGATGGAAGCGCAGCCCTCGGGCGAAATTACCGAGTAGATGGCGTTTTCCATCATGAGCACGCGGTCGGCCACCGCAATGGCCAGCGCACCTCCGCTGCCCCCTTCTCCCGTGATGGTGGTCACGATGGGAACCTTCAGGCGCGCCATTTCGCGGAGATTGCGGGCGATCGCCTCCGCCTGCCCCCGCTCCTCCGCTCCCAACCCGGGGTAGGCGCCGGGCGTGTCCACAAAAGTGAAAATCGGCCGCCCGAACTTTTCCGCCACATGCATGGCGCGCAGAGCCTTGCGATACCCCTCCGGGTTGGGCATGCCGAAATTCCGATAAACCTTCTGCTTGGTGTCACGCGCTTTCTGGTGTCCCAGCACCAGCACCTCGTCGCCGTGGAACCGGGCCATGCCGCAAATAATCGCGGGATCGTCGCCGAAAGCGCGGTCGCCGTGCAGCTCGCTCCAATCGGTGAAAATCCGCTCCACGTAGTCCAGCAGGTAAGGGCGTTGCGGATGCCGCGCCAGCTCCGTCTTTTCCCAGGCGTTGAGATGAGCGTAAATCTGCAGCCGCAGCGCGTTCACACGTTCGTGCAGCTGCTGCAACTTGCGGTGCGCCGCCTGGTTATCACCGGCCAGCGACTCCAGCTGTTCGATCTGCTGCTCGATTCGTTCCAGCTCGTGTTGTGCCTTAATCGCCGATTCCATCTTGTCCTGCCGGCCGTCCAGCGACGCTGCCCACAATGACTCCACCATGGAAAGCAAAAACTCAGAGACGGCAAACACGCCGTCGCTGCCCTCCCGCGCCCGCGCCGTTCCCGTGCCCGCTCCGCCGTGTTTCGTCGTGACTGCCACTCGCTTCAATCGATAACCCGCACGCTGCCACGGCCGCAGAGCTCCTCCACGCGGTCAATGAAGCTGCGGTCTGGTTGGACATTATAGCCTTCGGCCTCCATCACCACCATGAAGTCGCCCTGGCGTTCCACGTCAAACAATACCTTCGCCGCCCCTTTGCGTTCGCTGCACAGCGCGTACAGTCTGTCCACCGTGGCTTCGCTCGCCGTTTCCAGCGGAATGCGGATGCGCAGGTGGTTGGCCAGCTTGGGCCGGACGTCCTCCAGCGGCAGAATTTCGCTGACCGTCAGCTTGGGGTTCGCACCTTCCTCTACCCGCACCCCGCAGCGGACCAGCACCGGCACTTCCAGCTTCACCCGCTCTCCCAGGCGCTTATAGGCATCAGGAAACACCAGCATGTCGAGTGAGCCGGTCATGTCTTCCAGCGTGGCCTGGGCATAGAGGTCGCCCCTCTTTGACTTGAGCACCCGCACATTGGCGATGATGCCACCAATGCAGATCTCCTCGTCCTTGGCGGTGGAATACTTCATTTGCCCGACCTCTTCCCCGGTGCGCGCGTTCAGATCCCGTAGTTTGTCGCGGTATTTCTCCAGCGGGTGGCCGGTGATGAAGAAGCCCAGGATCTCCTTCTCGGCAGCCAGGCGCTGGTGTTCATCCCAGTCCGGCACCTCGGGCAGGTGATCGTTGTGGGCGTGCTCATGCTCCTGCTGGAACACGCCAAACAACCCGTGCTGGCCGGATTCGGCGTCGCGCTGTGCCTTAGCCGCGCGCTCCATAGCTTTGTCCAGCACCTCCATCAGCTGCGCCCGCCTCCCCAGCGAATCCATGGCCCCGCTCTTGATCAGCGACTCCAGCACCCGTTTGTTGAGCAGCCGCAGGTCCACCTTCTCGCAGAACTGGTAAAGGGTCTGGAAGCGGCCCAGCTGTTTACGCGCCGCCACAATGGATTCAATGGCATTGTGGCCTACGTTTTTTACCGCCGCCAATCCGAAGCGGATGGCGCTGCCGTGAGGCGTAAAGTTGGCGTCGCTCACGTGGATGTCCGGCGCCTCCACCGCGATGCCCATCTCGCGGCATTCGTTGATGTACTTCACCACTTCATCGGTATTGCCGGTCACCGAGGTGAGCAGGGCCGCCATGAACTCCACTGGATAATGCGTCTTCAAATAGGCGGTGTGGTAGGCCAGCAGCGCGTAAGCCGCCGAGTGCGACTTGTTGAAGCCGTACCCGGCAAACTGCTCCATCAAATCGAAAATCTTTTCGATCTTCTTCTGCGGGAAACCTCGCTGGGTGGCGCCCTCCACAAAGCGCTCCCGCTGCTTGGCCATTTCCTCCGCTTTCTTCTTGCCCATGGCCCGCCGCAGCAGGTCGGCTTCTCCCAGGGAGTACCCCGCCAGCCGGTTGGCGATCTGCATCACCTGTTCCTGGTAGACGATGACGCCCAGCGTCTCCTTCAGGTTTTCTTCCAGCTCCGGCAGTTCGTACTCGATCTTCTTGCGCCCGTGCTTGCGGTCAATGAAGTCATCAATCATGCCGCCCTGAATGGGTCCTGGGCGGTAAAGCGCGTTCAGCGCGGTCAGGTCCTGGATGGAGTTGGGCTGGTAGCGGCGCAGCACGTCCCGCATGCCGTGCGATTCAAACTGGAACACGCCCGAAGTCAGCCCTTTGTGGAAGACCTTCTCGTAGGTTTCGTTGTCCTCCAGGGGGATGTCGTCCAGGGTCAACTTCTGCCCGCGGGTTTGCGCGATCAGCTTGAGCGCGTCGTCGAGAATGGTGAGCGTGGTCAGCCCGAGGAAGTCCATCTTCAGCAGGCCCAGTTTCTCGATCGCCGTCATGTCGAAGGCGGTGACAATTTCGTCGTTCTTGGTCTTGTGCAGCGGCACCAGTTCGATCAGCGGCCGCGGCGAAATCACCACCCCAGCCGCGTGCACCCCCGAGTTGCGCACCAGCCCTTCCAGCTTCTTGGCCGTATCAATCAGTTGCTTCACCTGGCCATCGCTGTCGTAAGCCGTTTTCAGCGGCGGCGAATCTTCCAGCGCCTTATTGATGGTGATATTTAGCGTGGTGGGCACCATCTTGGCGATCCGGTCCACTTCGGCGTAAGGAATCTCCATCGCCCGGCCCACATCCTTGATGGCTGCCTTAGCCGCCATCGTCCCGAAGGTGATGATCTGGGCCACGTTCTCCCGCCCGTACTTCTGGGTGACGTAGTTGATGACCTCGCCCCGCCGGTTCATGCAGAAGTCAATATCAATATCGGGCATGGAGACGCGTTCCGGATTGAGGAAGCGCTCGAACAACAGGTCATGCTGCAGCGGATCAATGTCGGTAATGCCCATGGCATAGGAGACCAGCGAGCCCGCCGCCGAGCCGCGCCCCGGCCCCACGGGAATATGGTTCTCCTTGGCGTAGCGGATAAAATCCCACACAATCAGGAAATACCCGGCAAACTTCATCTGCTGGATGATGGCGATCTCGCGCGACAGGCGTTGGTCGTATTCGCTGAGCGGATGCTTCAGCCGTCCCTGAGCCTCAAGCGGGCGCAGCGACTCTGCCCGCCGCGCGAAGCCCTGGCGCGCAATTTTCTCGAAATATGTATCAAGCGTTTCGCCTTCGGGCACGTCAAAACGCGGAAAGGGATGGCTGATCTTCTCCAGGCGCAGGTTGCAGCGCTCCGCGATGGCCAGCGTTTGCGTGAGCACGTCGGGCGCATCTTTGAATACCTGGTACATCTCGTCGTAGTTCTTGACGTAGAACTGGTTGCCCTGGAACTTCATCCGGTTGGTGTCCTGGATGGACTTCCCCGTCTGGATGCACACCATCACGTCCTGCGCGTGGGCGTCTTCCTCGCACAGGTAGTGGCTGTCGTTCGTCGCCACCAGCGGCGTGCCCAGCTCCTGGCCCAGGCGGAACAGGTCCTTGTGGATGCGCCGTTCCATCTCCAGACCCTGGTCCTGGATCTCGATGAAGAAGTTCTGCGGGCCGAAAATTTCCCGGTAGAAGGCGGCCGCCTTCTTTGCCTCTTCGTACTTCCCTTCCGTCAGCCGCTCGCAAACTTCCCCCTTCAGGCAGCCGGAAAGGCCGATGAGTCCCTGCCCGTGCTCGGCCAGGAACTTCTTGCTGATGCGCGGCTTGTAATAGAAACCATGCAGCGATGCTTCCGAGGTGATCTTGGCCAGGTTGCGGTAGCCTTCCTCGTTTTCCGCCAGCAGCAGCAGGTGGTTATAGGTGTCGCCTTCGGGCGGCGTGCGGTCGGTACGGTGGTCGTCTTTTTTGCAGACGTAGACCTCGCAGCCGATAATCGGCTTGACCCCGGCCTTGGTGGCGGCATTAAAAAAATCCACCGCGCCGAAGATGTTGCCGTGGTCGGTCATGGCCACCGCCGGCATGCCCAGCGCATGCACCCGGTCCACTAGTTTGTGCACGTCGCAGGCGCCGTCCAGCAGCGAGTAATCGGTGTGCAGGTGAAGATGGATGAACTGTTCGGCCATGCGCTCTGGAAGCTGCTTCTAATGGGATTTCGTTACTTCCATTCTACCCACCTGCACTAGCCACGGCGACACCCAAATATCCACAGCTACGCAATTGAGTGGGCACAAGCGCCTTCGCCTGTGCAGCCGGGGCAAAGCGCCCCTATGTGTGCGCGGCACGGCGAAATATGTCATCCTAGTGCTCCCCAGGTGCAAAGGAACAAAGCCCGTGAAATCGCGCAGGCCGCTCATCATTCTCCTCATGCTTGCTTTCTCTTCCCTGGCTGCCGCCCAGCCGGTACGCATCATTTTCGATACGGACATGGGCAATGACATTGACGACGCCCTGGCCCTGGCCATGCTGCACGCACTCGAGAGCCGCGGCGAGGCCAAACTGCTGGCCGTTACCATTACCAAGGACAATCGCTGGGCCGCCCCCTACGTGGATCTCATCAACACGTTTTATGGCCTCCCCGACATTCCCATCGGGATGGTGCATAACGGCAAGACGCCGGAAAGCAATCCCATGATTCAGGGGCCTTCGGACCGCAAGCGGCCGGACGGCAGCTACGTTTACCCCCACAAAATTACCGACGGTAGCCAGGCTCCCGAAGCCGTTTCCCTGCTGCGAAAAATTTTGGCGCAGCAGCCCGACGGCAGTGTGGTCATCGTGCAGACCGGCTTCAGCACCAACCTGGCGCGCCTGCTCGAGTCACCTGCCGACAGCACCAGCCCGCTTAGCGGCCGTGAACTGGCAGCGAAGAAGGTGCGCCTGCTCGTCGCGATGGCGGGAAACTACGTCTCCACCAAGCCCGAATTCAACGTGGAAACCGATGTGCCTGCAGCCAAACAACTCTTTGCCGAATGGCCCGGTCCCATCGTGGTCAGCGGCTTCGAAGTCGGCCTCGCCATGCTCTTCCCCGCCACCAGCATCGAACACGACTTCGCCTATGTGCCCGACCACCCCGTCGCCGAGGGCTATCGCCTGCTGATGAAGATGCCCTATGATCGCCCTACCTGGGACTTGACCGCTGCTCTCTACGCGGTATGGCCGGACCACGGGTTCTTCGACCTCTCCCCTCCCGGCAAGATCACGGTCCTTCCCGATGGGGCAACAAAGTTCACGCCCGATCCCCAAGGCAAGCAGCGTTACCTGATCGTTACCGAAGCTGAGCGCCCGCGCACGCTGGAAACCATGATCCTGCTGGCCAGTCAGCCTCCGGAACAAACCCGTGCAGCCGTAGGGGGACGTTAAGATGCCCTGCTTGCTCGGCGTGGAATGTGAAAGCCCCGGACCTTCGGTCCGGAGCTTCCGGGTGGTTAATAGTGTTGTTCGTCTGAGAAGTGTGGAAGCGCAGGGCTTCAGCCCTGCGAAAAATCAGCATCAAGAACCCCGGGCTTTAGCCCCGGTGGAAGCTTTCCAGCACATGGGGTGCGCAAGCCCCGGACTTCAGTCCGGGGACAATTCGAGACCCCGACTTATGCCGAGCTAGCGCAACCCGTAAACACTGAGCTGTCCCTTTGCGCCCACGTAGACCTTGCCGTTGGCGATGGTGGGCACAGCGAACTTGACTGCCCCGCCGGCGTTGTCGCGCTGCGCGTTCTGCGTGCTGTCGTAGAGCTCCCGGGTTAGGTCGGTGGCATCGTAGGCGCGCAGAATCTCGGGGCTGCCATCCACGTAGCCATCAGCCTGGATGATCCACACAATCCCGTTATGATTGCCATTAGCTGAAATTGAGGGCGTCGGCCCGGGAAACTGGAACGTCGTGGACGATTGCGATTCCGGCACCGCCCGGAAATTGCTGCCCTCGGCATCGAATTTGAATGCCTTCAGCGTGTCCCAGGTGCCGCCCACGTAGAGGCTGCCGTTCCACCACGCGGGTGTGCCCCACACTCCCGCGCTAGCCAGCGGGATGGATTGCAGCACGCCGGTATCGCCGGTCGGGTGGAACTTGCCCATGTGGGCGGCGTCCAGCAGGTAAATGGTTCCCGACTTGCCCGTAACCACCATCAACTGTCTGCCCTGCAGAGCGCTCAGCTTGGGCAAAAGCACCACGCCACCGGAGCCAGGTTCGATGTCACTGGCATTCAGCGCCTCCTGGTCATAGGGGGTGAAGTAGTCGCGCACCGAAAACTCGCGGCTCTTGCTCAGGCCCAGCCGCACCACAGTGTTGCCGAAATTCAGCCCACCCTTAGGCAAAGCGTCAAACACGCCGTTCCCGGTGGCAAAGAACAGGTCCTGCCCGTCGCCAGCGGGCGCAGCGCCCGATTGCCAGATGCCGCCACCCACGCCGTTGGGAGTGGCGTTCCAGGCTGCAACCTGGCGCAACGTGCGGGCGTCATAGGCCATCACCCAGCCGTGGTAAGGCCAGCCGTCGCAATGCGAGGCCCAGGCGATGTAAACCTTGCCATCCTGCAGCAACAGGCCGGCGCGCTGGTGCTCGCGCAAGGGGTCGAAGCGAACCACGCCGCCGCTGGAGGCCGCGCCCGTGCCCGGCACCGCGGCGGAAATCACCACCGGCCCGCCCAGCCGCTCCCCACCTGTGCGAACGTCCAAGGCGTGCAGACGCTGCACCATCTGCCCGTTCTCTTCCGATTTACTCACCACGTACAGAATGCCGGCGCTGGCATCAATCACCGGCGTGCCGGTAATGCCGATTTCGGGCACGATGTCGGAGCAGCCGTATTCGTTCACATCCTGCGCGGGGGCGGGTTTAATGCCCTTCGCTGGATCCACGAAGGTGGTGTGCCACAAGGGCTGGGCATTGTCGCCGTCGTCGGCATCAGCGTCGAAAGCGTAAACGCTGTCGTGTTCCGTGGCCACAAACACAATGTTGTGCACGCCTTTGTGCGGCACGCGGATATCCGGCAGATAGAGCGGCTGCGTGTACACGTAGCCGTCCACCGCGTGGCTGAAAACTTTCCCGAACTGCCTGGGATTCACATTTTGGGGCGTAAGGATGCTTTCCAGGACGTTGCTGCCCTGCCGTGCCGGGTTGTTGTGGTAGGTGGTGACCCGGACCTTGCCGTCACCATTGCCCGGGGCCAGGCTGAGCAGCAGCAGGGCAAAAATAAACGCCAGGGCCAGCGGCCAGCTCTGTTTCCGCGGAACTCCCATGGTTATGCTATTCGATGCTTCCGCAACCCTCGGTGGTGCTTGTGTCCTGCGCAAGCCGGAAGCAACCTATCCTGTCAGGCTGAAACGTAAATCCGCGCACGTGATTCCCTGGTGCGATGCTAAACCATCCGCCCGCTCTTGTGTCCAACCTTTACACAAAGCGCTTATCGTGCGCCGCCCGCCAGCACATGTTCTTCCTGCTGGATTTTGCCCAAGGTTGCGCCAAGCCTTCTGCAGCCACCGTCTTAGGGCGATCCCGATGTTTGTGTGGAGACGGGGCTTCGTCCCGTCTGAGCCCGTGTGGGGACGGGGCTTCACCCCGTCCAGGGCGAGCGCAGCTCGCCTTTCTTCCATTTGGCAATCCTGAGCGCGGCGTGGAAGCGTACGGGTTGCACATCAGCCACTACTCGGTCGCGAATTTCTATATATTTCCTCTGGCGATTAGTTTCCCGATGGGGGGAGAAAAGCTCGTGATCCAACCGAAACCCGCATTCTTGCTGCCACTGGCGGTGGTTTTATTCCTTCCGCTCTCCGCGCAATCGCAGCACTGGCCGGAGGCCCGCGCTAATGCCTGGTACCAGCAGCAGCCCTGGCTAGTGGGCAGCAATTTCATTCCCGATAACGCCATCAATGAACTGGAGATGTGGCAGGCCGCCACCTTCGACCCGCGCGAAATAGATACGGAGCTGGGCTGGGCCGAGGGCCTCGGCATGAACACCATGCGCGTGTTCCTGCACGACCTGCTCTGGCAGCAAGATGCCGACGGCTTCAAGCAAAGGATTAACAGTTTTCTGGAAATTGCCGCCCGCCACCATATTCGACCCATTTTTGTTCTCTTCGATTCCTGCTGGGATCCCGATCCGAAGCTGGGGCCGCAACATCCGCCCATTCCCGGAGTGCATAACTCAGGCTGGGTGCAGAGTCCGGGGGCGGCCGCGCTGCAGGATCGGTCGCAATATCCGCGCCTGCAGGCCTACGTGCAGGGAGTGATCGGCGCGTTCGCCAATGACTCGCGGGTTCTGGCCTGGGATCTATGGAATGAGCCGGACAACACCAACGGCGGCTCTTACTCGCGCTTCGAGCCGAAGAACAAAGTCGCCCTCGTGCTTGCCCTCCTGCCCCAGGTTTATGTATGGGCGCGCGCCGCTCACCCCTCCCAGCCGCTCACCAGCGGCGTCTGGGATGGTGACTGGTCAGCCGAAAACAAGCTGACGCCCATGCAAAAAATTCAGCTGGAGAATTCCGATATCCTTTCCTTTCACAATTACTCGTGGCCGGAAGATTTCGAAAAGCATGTGCGCTGGCTTCAGCGCTATCACCGCCCCATCCTCTGCACCGAATTCATGGCCCGTCCCATGGGCAGCACCTTCGACACCGTCCTGCCCATCGCGAAGCAATACCACGTCGCCGCCATCAACTGGGGATTGGTCGCCGGCAAGACTCAAACTTATCTGCCCTGGGATTCCTGGCAGCGGCCTTACGTTCTCGAGCCGCCGCCCGTCTGGTTTCACGAAGTGTTTCATCCGGATGGCAAGCCTTACCGGGTGCGGGAAGCCCTTATCATCCGCCAGTTGACCGGCACCCACGCTGCCGCCAAGCAAAAGTAGGGGCGGAACTAGAGTCTCGAAGCAAAACTATCGGGGCAGAGCTACAGTCTCGCAGCAAAATAGAGGGGCGGAACTGGAGGTGGAAGCCCCGGACTTCAGTCCGGGGACTTAGACGTGTAAAAGCTTGGGCTTTAGCCCCGCTGCGCAACAGCTGAACTCGTCCAGAGCGTGCCTATGCGGCTCACTGGGTGGAAAATTTATAGCTCGTGGTGGACCGGAACCAGCGTCCCGCCTTCAGTTCCGTGGAAGGGAACTTAGGCTGGTTGGGCGAATCGGGAAAATGCTGGGTCTCCAGGCAAAATGCAGAGCGCCGCTGATACTTCACTCCGCCCTTTCCCGCCACGGTTCCATCCAGAAAATTCCCGCTGTACAGCTGAACCCCCGGCTGCGTGGTCCACACCTCCAGCACCCGCCCGGAGCTGGGATCGTAGGCGCGTGCCGCCAGCACCGGCTTGCGCCCCGCTTTTCCATCCAGCACGAAGTTGTGGTCGTACCCGTGTGCCAGCTTCAGCTGCTCATAATCGGCATCAATGCGCGCGCCGATCGCGGTGCTCTGCGTGAAGTCCAGCGGCGTTCCTTTCACGCTGGCAATCTCCCCCGTGGGAATCAGGTCGGCATTGATGGGCGTGAACCGGCCGGCATGCAACATCACTTGCTGCTGCAGAATGTCGCCATGCCCCTGCCCCGCCAAGTTGAAATAAGAATGGTTGGTCAGGTTCACCACCGTGTCTTTATCGCTGGTGGCCGCGTATTCAATTTTCAGGCTGTTGTCGTCGCCTAGCGTGAAGCGCACGTCCACCGACAAATTTCCTGGGAAGCCCTGGTCCCCATCCTTGCTCAGGTAAGTCATCTGCAGCGCCGCAGCCGCAGGCGTGGAAACGTCTTCCGCCTTCCACAGCCTCTTATTGAAGCCGCTGGTACCGCCGTGCAGAGTGTTGTCGCCGTTGTTCTTGGGCAGGGTGTAAACATGCCCATCTAGCGTGAACTTGCCGTGGGCAATCCGGTTGGCATAACGGCCCACCGTGGCGCCGAAGTACGCTTTATCGTTGACGTAGCCTTCCAGGTTGTCGTAGCCGAGCACCACGTCCTCAATCTTGCCGTGACGGTCGGGCACTCTCATGCGCACAATCGTGGCGCCGTAGTTAGTGATGGCCACCTCCATCCCATTCTTGTTGCGCAGAATGTAGAGGTCGGCCTGGCCGCCATCCGGGGTCTTGCCAAATAGTTCCTTGTGCATCCTGTTATTCGCCGCTGCCCTTTCGAATTTTGGCTGGTGTTGCGCGAAGGTCAAAGAAACATACACAGCCAGCGGCAAGAGCAGCAGCTGGGCACAAAAAGCGATGCGTCGCAAGGAGCCTCCTTCGATTGCCGCATAGCCTGGCTAATCCCTGTGGTGAACAAAGAACGGTAATGCCATCGCCCTGTCCGGGTCAACCGCCGCGAACTCCCTCATGCCATCAGAAACCGCTACAGGCGCTGTGGTAAACTCGGCGTCCCCTGTAGGTCGAGCCGTTGCTTGTTATGAAGCGTGCCGTCGCACCTCCTCGCGTGGTCAAGGTGGAAGACCTCCGGCGCGTGGCCCAGCGCCGCGTGCCCCGCGTGGTTTTCGATTACCTGGATGGCGGCGCCGACGGCGAAGTCACCCTGCGCGAGAACTGCCGCGCTTTTGAGCAGGTCACGTTTCGTCCTCGCCACGCGGTGGCTGTGCCCACCTGCGATCTGCGCACCCGCGTGCTGGGCCTGGACCTGGCGCTTCCATTTCTGCTGGCTCCAGTGGGCTACAGCCGGGTCATGCACCCGGATGGCGAGTGCGGCGCCGCGCGCGTTGCCGGCAAGGCCGGCACCGGCTACATTCTCTCCACCCTCTCCGGCCATCGCTTGGAAGACGTGAAGGCGGCCTCCACCGGCCCGGTCTGCTACCAACTGTACCTGGTGGGCGGCCGTCAAGTCGCGGAAGGCACGGTGGCGCGCGCCCGCGCCGCCGGATGTTCAGCGCTGGTGGTCACCATTGACACCGCCGTCGCCGGGCTGCGCGAACGCGACGTCCGCAATGGCATGGTCGAACTGCTAGGCGGCAGCATCTTTTCCAAGCTGCCCTATCTATCCCAGGTGCTGACGCATCCGCGCTGGCTCATGGATTTCCTGCTCGATGGTGGCGTGCCGCCCATGGCCAACGTTGTGCTCTCCGACGGCAAGCCCCTTCCCCTGATTGACGTGGGCGCTGCCCTGGCCGCCGCCGCGGTCACCTGGCAGGATTTGCGCTGGCTGCGCCAGGCTTGGCCCGGTCCCATTGTGGTGAAGGGCGTCCTTACCGCCGAAGATGCCCGCCGCGCCGTGGATGAGGGCGCGGCGGCGGTGGTGGTCTCCAACCACGGCGGCCGGCAACTGGATTGCGTTTCGCCCACCTTGCGTGCCTTGCCGGAGGTGGTCGCGGCCGTCGGCGATAAGACCGAAGTGCTCATGGACGGCGGCATCCGCCGCGGCAGCGATATCGTAAAGGCCATCTGCCTGGGCGCCCGCGCCGTGCTCATCGGCCGCGCCTACGCCTACGGGCTGGCCGCAGCCGGAGAAGCGGGCGTGACCCGCGCCATCCAGATTCTCATCGCCGATCTGGAGCGCACCTTGCGCCTGCTGGGCTGCTCCTCCATCCGCCAACTGGACCGTTCCTATGTCGATGTCCCTGTGGAATGGACGAAACGCTCGTCGCAGGCCTCCGCCTGATGTGGAAATGATAACCGCAGAGGACGCAAAGCCGGCAGAGAAGGAAATTACTCAGTTGGTGAATCCATCTATCTAAGTTGTTTTCCTGATCCGTCAGGTACAGAAGGGAATGCAATAAATTTTCTCTGCCTCCTCTGCGGTTTTGGTTTGTTTTGGTTTTTCTCGGCGTCCTCGGCGTCCTCTGCGGTTATGGTTTGGTTTTGCTTTTGTTTTGGTGTTGATTTACCCAGGAGCGCGAAATTTTCACCCAACCGCTCAACCCGGCCGGCAACATGTGGCTCACCGTGCTGCTGGCGCTGGTGCCCCTGGCGGCGCTGCTTTTTCTGCTCGCCATTGTGCGCCTCACTGCCTGGCTAGCCGCTCTCATCGCGGGTGGAGTGGCCCTCACGCTTGGCGCGGCGCTCTGGCACGCGCCCTGGGGAGGCATGTTGCGCTCCTACTCCTATGGCGCTCTCTCCGGCGCCTGGGTGATTGACTGGATCACCTTCTGGGGCCTGGTCATCTTTAACACCCTGGTCGTGACCGGCGACTTCGCCCGTTTCAAAGTATGGATGGTGCACCACGCCACCGCCGACATTCGCGTGCAAACCATCATGCTGGCCTGGGCTTTCGGCGCGCTCCTCGAAGGATTAGTGGGTTTTGGTTATCCCTGGGCCGTGGTAGTGCCCATCCTCGCCGGCCTCGGCATCGCCGATCTGGAAGCCATCCGGATTGCCGCCCTGGCCAACAACGCTCCTGTTTCCTATGGCGCGCTGGGCGTCCCCATCCTCGCCCTTTCGGTGGTGACTTCGCTGCCCGTCATGGCGCTCTCCGCCTCGGTGGGAGATATTGTGGCCGTGCTCGCGCTGCTACCCCCTTGGGTGCTGATTTACCTGGTCAGCGGCTGGAAGGGCGTGCGCGAGGCCTGGCCCTTGGCGCTGGTAGGCTCCTTTTCCTACATCGCCGGACAATGGCCGGTGGCGCACTATCTCGGCCCCTACCTGCCCGACCTGAGCGGCGCGCTGGTTTCCTTCTGGGTCCTGTTCGGGTTTGTGAAATTCTGGTCGCCCAAAACCATTCGCGGCTTTGGCGGTCTGCCGCTGGAAGTGGTTCCGCGCGATCCCGACCCGCCGGTCACCGGCCGGGAAGCGTTTTCCGTCTGGCTACCCTATCTGGTGCTCATTAGCGTTGTGGTGGCCTGGACCGGACCTTGGTCGCACCTGCCCTCCATCAGCCTGTTTCACTTGACGGAAACGGCCCGCTCCTCCGTCACCCAGAAGTCAATCGCTTCGACCTTCAACTTCAATCCGCTGAGCGGAGGCACCTCAATTTTCGTTTCCTGGCTGGTGATTCTGGGCCTCCT
>Ga0075436_100000673_pt1 | contig 22494 bp, 24 predicted proteins | sample RhiMethybrSRZTD5_FD_75303 | JGI IMG/M metagenome (GOLD analysis project Ga0075436, IMG submission 75303) | Populus rhizosphere microbial communities from Tennessee, USA - Rhizosphere MetaG P. TD hybrid SRZTD5 | ecosystem: Host-associated > Plants > Roots > Rhizosphere > Soil | place: USA...
ACGATGAGCCCGCCCACGTCCGCCGAGGAACGCCACGCGATGGTCGAGGCCCTCCACCTGCCACGGGGAGCGATCGAGCGTGCGATGCGCACCGTGCCCCGCGAGGCGTTCGTCCCGGAGGAGGCCCGGTCGATCGCGTACGAGGACGCGCCCGTACCGCTCGGGACCGGAGAGTCGACCGCCTGGGCCCCTCACATGGTCGCGATCCTACTCACGACGCTGGACCCACAACCCGGCGAGAGGATCCTCGAGGTCGGCGGCGGGATGGGGTACCTCGCAGCCCTCCTCGCCGAGCTGGTCACCCCGGGCGGCCAGGTCCACGCGATCGAGCTCGAACCGGCGCTGGTCGCTGAGGCGCGTCGTCGGCTGGCGGCCCTCGGATACGCCCCGAGCGTGGTCGTGCACGCCGGGGACGGGTCGGTCGGTCTGCCGGCCGAGGCGCCGTTCGACGGGATCGTCGTCTCGTGCGCCACCCCCGAGATTCTGGGCGCGTGGAAGGACCAATTGACGCCGCGCGGCCGGATCGTGGCGCCCGTCGGCACCGCGCGCGAGCAACAGCTCGTGCGCTATCGGAACGAGGGCGGGACACCCACGATCGAGCGAGGACCTCGCGTCCGGTTCGTTCCGTTACGGGGGCGGAGTACTCCGCATATATAGACCCACAGAATACCGCGAAGCCGGCCTTTTTGAGGTTCGATTTCTCGTGATTCGGTTCGGACCCGCAGGAATCCCTCTTTCCTGCAAGGGACGTACCCTGCGCGACGGCATCGCGGACGTGCACCATCTCGGGCTCACCGCGATGGAGGTCCAGTTCATCAAAGTCAACCCGCTCACCCGCGTCGTGCTCGACGAAGAGGTGGGCAAATCGCCGAGGGAGATCCCGCTCCAGCTCGTCGTCGGGGTCGGCGCCCACCACGACGCGCCGGACGAGCCGCGCGCGGCGGCGCTCGCGCAGCCGCTCAAGAAACGGGAGTCGATCACGACGCTGACGTGGAGCCTCGCGAAGGACCACGCCGACCTCCAGATGACGCGGGCGCTCGCGCGGGCGCTCGACGTCGACCTGACGATCCACGCCCCCTACTACGTCGACTTCTTCGGTAGCCAGGAGGCCCGCGCCCGCTCGATCCGGCAGCTCCAGTGGTCGACGGTCCTCGCCGAGGGGCTCGGGGCCCGCCTCGCGGTGACGCACCTCGGGTTCTACGGGCCGAAGGAGCGCGCCGACAGCGTCCGGGAGCTCACCGACATCGCGAAGGAGGTCAGCGACTGGATGCACACTTTCGCGAGGGGCGCCGTGCGCCTCGGGGTCGAGCCGAGCGGGCATCCGGACGTCTTCGGTTCGCGCGAGGAGATCCTCGAGCTCGCGCACCGGGTGAAGGGGATCGTGCCGGTGCTCAACCTCCCCCACCTGGCCGCGCGCGAGCGGACGAATTTCGAGGACGCGGCCCAGCTCCAGCCGCTGATCGAGCAGTTCGTGGAGGCCGGTGGGGGCGAGCTGTACCTGAACTTCTCCGGGGTCGAGTTCTACGGCCCGGGCGAGTTCCGACTGAGCCCGATCAAGCGCGGCCAGGTCCGCTTCGACCCGCTCGCGGACATCCTCGCGGACCGCGACTACGACGTCACGGTCATCTCGAGCTCGCCGCTGTTGGAGCACGACGCGATGTACATGAAGCTCCTCTACGAGCGGGCGCTGACGCGCCGATGGACGAAACGCCACGCCCCGCCGCCCCCGCCGCCGAAGCCGAAGGTCCCGGTCGCCGGCAAGCCGGCCGCCAAGCCCGCGGCGAAGCCCCCCCTGCGACCGCCCGCCCGGCGCGCGAAGGCGGGCTCGTCCGCCCGGCACCGCCCGCGGGGAGGGAAGTCGAATGCCGGACGTCGTGGGCGCTAAGGGCGAGGTGTTCGGCGCCGCCGAGCGGTTCATCGGCGAGCGCGTCACCCGGTCGCTCGAAGCGATCGACGCGAAGCTGATCCGCACGGTCGTCGACACGCTCCTCAAGGCGCCCGCGATCTTCGTCTACGGCGCCGGCCGCTCCGGCATCATCGGTCGCGCCTTCGCGATGCGCTTGGTCCAGACCGGGCTCACGGCGTACGTGATCGGCGAGAGCGTCACCCCGATCGTCCGCCGCGGTGACGCGGTGTTCATCCTCTCGAACCGCGGCGAGAGTTACTCGTCGATGCAGACCGCGAACATCGTGCGACGCGAGGGAGCGGAGCTCATCGTCGTCACCGCCCTCGCCGGCTCCAAGCTCTCCCACGCGGCGTCGGTCCTCATCCCGCTCCGCTTTCCGGAGGAGGCCGTTCGACCCGTCTACGCCCCGCTCGGTACCCTGTTCGAGTCGGCCGCGCTGCGGCTCACCGACGCGCTCGTCGCGGAGATCGCGATCGCCCGGGGCGAGACGGAAGAGTCGATGCGCGCCCGGCACGCGATCATGGTGTGAGCGTCGCACCAAACGTTATGCCCTTCGACCCCTCGCAGCGCTCCGTGCCACGTCGCCCGGCGCCCGCGGGGGGAACGCTCGTCCCGGTACCGACCCGATTCTTCGTCACGAGCGGGAAGGGGATCAACAAGGTGAGCGAGCTCAACGCGTTCGACCTCGGCCTCCTGCAGGCGGGGATCGGAGAGCAGAACCTGGTCTCCGTCTCCTCGGTCCTGCCGATCGGGATCCGCCAGGTCGAGCGCGTTCCGATCGCGCGGGGCGCCATCACCCACTGCGTCCTCGCCCGCCACGGTGGTGGCGAGGGCGAGGTGATCAGCGCGGGGATCTCCTACGGGTTCCGGGTCGACGGGCAGGGCGGCTACGTCGCCGAGGGCCACCTGCACGGCACTCAGAAGTCGCTCAAGGAGTTCCTCAAGTGGAGGATGGAAGAGATCGCCCACTTCCGCGGCGTCGAGCTCCGTCGGATCCACTACCGGACCGAGGAGCTCGTGATCCCGATGGACCACTACGGGGTCTGCATCGCGGCCTGCGTCTTTCTTCCCTGACGCCCACCTCGAGCGCGCCGCCTCGGTACAACGGCGCCGGCGTGGGCCGGGGGTCCGCGTTCAGAGGAGCTTGCGGAACAGCAGCTTGTCCTCGAGGCTTCCCTCGATCGTCATCTTCCGGGTGACGAGGGCCTTCATCGGCCCGAGCTCCTTGTGGACGAGTCCGAGGAACGTCGCGCGGTCCGTCACGATCCGCAGGTCGACCTTCTCCGGGTCGCCCGGGCGCAGGTTCTGGAGCTTGCCGTCGAGCAGCTCGACGGCGAAGCTCTCCCCGTCGGTCAACCGGACCGCGATCGTCCGATGGAGCCCCGAGAGCTCCTCGCGAACGGCGGGCGTGCGCTCCGCGTGACGGTTGAACCGGTCGACGATGGACGCGAGGGTTTCCGCGATCATGCCGAGTACGCGTCGAGGGTTCGAGTCGCCGCCGCGCGCTTAAGGTTTCGGACGGTCTTCCACGATCCCCGCACCCAGAATGGGAGCGGGGCCCCGCGCTCGACCAGGTCCGTAACGTACCGGCGCGTCGTCGGGTCGGACGGATAGCCGCTCCCGATCTCCTCCGGTAGGGTACGGCGGAGCGCATCGACCTCCGCGTCGCGCTGGACCTTCGCGATGATGGAGGCGGCCCCGACGAGCAGGTGGTCGCGGTCCGCGTGGTGCCGCGCGATCACCCGACCTGGTGGTACGCCCGCGCGCCGGGCCACGAGGCGACCGAACCGGGCCTCGACCGGATCGCACGCGTCCACGAACGAGCGGTGGGGCCGGGCGCGTCGGACGAGCCGGCCGAACGCCTCCGCTTCCAGATCGTTGAGCCCGCCCCGCGCGACCGCCCGGTCGATCCTCGGCGGTGGGATCGAGATCGTCGACGGCGTTCCTAATTCGGCGAGGGCCCGCGCGATGGAAGCTCGCCGCGTCGGCGAGAGGAGCTTCGAATCCCGAACGCCCAGCTCCCGCAGTTCGCCGAGACGGCTCTCGGGGAGCAGGAATCCGCCGACGACGAGCGGGCCGAGGACGCTGCCGCGGCCCGCCTCGTCGAGCCCCAGGCTCCCTCGCCCGGCGGGTGGCGTCGGGGGCCGACCGATCGCCACACGGCGGGGAGGTCGACCGACCGTTTAAGGGCGGTGCGGCGATGGTGCGCCCGTGGAGCTCGCAGGGCTCGCGGTCCCGACGCCGACGCTCTTCGACGCGAACGGCGATCTGGACCCGGCGCGGAACGCCGCGTTCCTGGAGGGTCTGACGGCGGCAGGGGTCGACCACCTCTTTGTCCTCGGCAGCGTCGGAGAGTTCGCCTCGGTCTCCGACCCCGAGCGGAGCGCCCTGCTCAAGGCCGCAGAACCGGCGCTCCGTGCGCGCACCGACCTCTGGGTGGGGGTCGGCGCTCCCGCCACGCGCCGCGCCGTGGCGTATGCGCGCGAGGCCGAGGCCGCTCGCGCCGACGCGCTCGTCGCCGTACCGCCGTACTATCTGCGGCCGACAGACTCGTCGATCGTCGCCTACTACCGGACGATCCACGCCGCGGTGGGCGTGCCGCTGCTGGCGTACAATATCCCGTCGAAAGTGGGCTACGCCCTCTCCGTCGAGGTCGTCCATCGGCTGGCCCGCGAGGGAACGGTCGTCGGCGTCAAGGACACGTCCGGATCGATGGCGAGCTTGAGCGGGTTCCTGCGCGGCGCTCCCGACGGGTTCACCGTCTTCCCTGGGGACGACGTCCTCGCGAGCCGGGCCGTGGCGGCCGGCGCGAGCGGCGCCGTCATGGGCACGGCGAACGTCGTACCGACGCTGGCGGTCGAGCTCGTCGCGGCAGCGCGATCCGGTGACCGGGGCCGCGCCGCGCGACTGCAGGAGGTCGTCGACCGGCTCGCGTCGGTCGTGCACGAGGGCCCGTTCCCGTCGACGCTCAAGTTCCTGGCCCATCGATGGCGCGGCGCCCCCGAAGGGTACCGATCCCCGTACGACCCCCTGACCCCCGCCGAGGAGGAGCGCGTCCTCGCCGCCTTCCATGCCCTCGACGCGGAGCTCGCGCCGTACCGGTAGACGATGCGCGCGATCGTGGTCACGCCACCGAACAAGGGCGCGCAACTACGGGACGTGCCCGAGCCGGGCCCGGCTCCGGGCGAGGTCAAGGTGCGCGTGCTCGAGTGCGGGGTCTGCGGTACCGACCGGGATATCGTCGACGGTGCGTACGGGACCGCCCCCGCGGGTCGCTCCGACCTCATCCTCGGGCACGAGAACCTCGGGGAGGTCGAGTCCGTCGGTCGCGGGACGGTCGGTTGGCACCGCGGCGACCTCGTCGTCGCGACCGTCCGACGGGGGTGTGGGAGCTGCCGATTCTGCCGGACGAACCAGTCCGACTTCTGCGAGACGGGGCGCTGCCAGGAACGCGGGATCCGCGGCCTGGATGGGTACCTAGCGGAGTACTACGTGGAGCGACCCGAGTATCTCGTGCGCGTGCCGGCCGCGATCCGGCCGATCGGGGTGCTCCTCGAGCCGTTGAGCATCGTGGAGAAGGCGTACGTCGAGGGCCGGCACGTGCTCGATCGGCGGGGCGCCACGCCCGGCGAGCCCGAGGAGTCCCCGCCGAGGGCGCTCGTGGCGGGGACCGGTGCCATCGGCATGCTCGCGGCCCTGCTCCTCCGGTCCGAAGGCTACGAGGTCACGGCGATCGACCGGCACGGGGAGGAGACCCCCGCCGCCTCCGTCCTCGAGGCCGTCGGGGCGCACCATGTCGACGCCGCGGCGGGGATCGAAGCCCTCGGAGGAGAGAGGTTCGAGCTCGTCCTCGAGGCGACGGGTAGCGCGCCGCTCGACTTCGACCTGCTTCGCGCGCTCGGCCGTAACGGGGTGCTGGTGCTCACGGGGATCCCGCCCGCGGACCGCCCTCCCTTCCCGGTGGCCGGAGGAGCGCTGCTCCGGGACCTCGTGCTCGAGAACCAGGCGGTCGTCGGGTCGGTCAACGCGAACCGTCGGTACTTCGAGTCCGGCCTGCGCCACCTCGAGCGGTTCCGCCGGCGCTGGGGCGATACCGTGGCCCGCCTCATCACGGAGCGCCGTCCCCTCGATGAGTTCGCCCCGGTCCTCACGGACCGGACCTCGGGTGCGATGAAGTCCGTGCTTGTCGTGGGCGGCGCGTGACGAGCGCGGTCGCGGAAATCTATTATAGCGCACCCTTTTCCGAGCGCTCCACCGGCGATACCATGGGCATCTGGCAGGGTCGATCACGTCGCAAGCCCACCGGCGGTCGCCTTCGACCGATCCGCGGCAAGCGCCGGTTCGAGATCGGGCGCGAGATCCAGCACGCCACCGTCGGGACCGGCACCGTGAAGCGGTACCGCGTTCGGGGCGGGAACCAGAAGCTTCGGATCCTCACGGCCCAGACCGTGAACGTCTTCGACCCGGCGACGAAGACGATGAAGGTCGCGAAGATCGTCACCGTCCGGGAGAACCCGGCCAACCCGAACTACGTGCAGCGCAACATCATCACGAAGGGCGCGCTCGTCGAGACCGACCTGGGGCTCGTGAAGATCCGCTCCCGGCCGGGCCAGGACGGCGTGCTCAACGGCGTCCGGATGCCCTCGGCCGCCGCAACGTAGATCGACCGGCGACGGTGGATGCCGGACCACTTCTACGTCTATCCGGCCTACCTGGACCGGGCGAACCCTCGATCGATGGGCCGTCGCGTCGCCGGGTCGGACGCCCCGGGGGACGTGACGCTCGACGAGATCGTCGCGGCGGCGCAGGCGCTCGGAGCGACCGCCAAGGCCGAGCCGGAAAAGCAGTACCCGCGGACGTTCTTCACCTACAGCGGACGGGTCCGGATCGCGAAGCGCCCCGGCGTCACGAAGGCGCGCTTCCTCCAGGACCTGGGGCGCGAGATCCTGCGACGCCGCCCGGCGGCGAAGAAGGCGTGAATGGAGGAGCCCGGCACGATCTACGTCACCGGCACGGCCGGCGCCGGTAAGACGCGGTTCGTCCAGGCGTTCCACGCGTGGATGAAATCCGCCGGCTACGAGGCGATCGTGGTGAACCTCGACCCCGGCAACGAATCGCGCGGGTTCGAGCCGGACGTCGACATCCGCGAGTGGGTGCGCCTCTCCGACGTGATGGACGAGTACGCCCTCGGACCGAACGGCGCCCAGGTCGCGGCCTCGGACCTCATCGCCCTCAAGATCTTCGACGTGAAGCAGGCGGTCCTGGAGCTCAAGACCGACTACGTCCTCGTCGACACGCCCGGCCAGGTCGAGCTGTTCGCGTTCCGCGAATCGTCGAAAGCAATCGTCGACGCGCTCAGCGGGGACCGGTCGACGATCGCGTTCCTCTTCGACCCGGCCCTCGCGAAGAGCCCCGCGGGGTTCGTCTCGCTCCTGATGCTGTCGGCGACCGTCGAGTTCCGGTTCCGCCTGCCGACCCTCAACCTCCTGACCAAGGTGGACCTGCTCAAGCCCGAGCAGCTCGAGGAGATCGGCGCGTGGGGCGACGACCCGAGTCGGCTCGCCGACGCGGTGTCGATCGAGGCGCCGACGCCCGACGTCCAGTTGATGACCGAGATGCTGCGCGCCCTGGGCTCCCTCGCGCCGATGACCGCGCTCCTCCCGACGTCGAGCGTCGACCGGACGGGCCTCGAGGCCGTCTACCAGGCGGCGCAGCGGAACTTCGGGGCGTCCGACGACCTCGAGCCGTCGCAGGCGCCGCCCGAGTCCGAGTGATCCTCTACGGTTCGTCGAAGAAGAGACCCATGCCGGCCGCGGCGGCCTCGTCCTCGTCCTTGAACCGCCGGTAGAGCGCCTCCGCGTCGGCCGCGGGGAGCTTTTTCCCTATCGGAGCGAGCAGCTCGTCGGCCCGCCGGACGGCCGGTTCGGCGCCCTCGACGAGGACGTAGAGCTCGCCGGAGGCACCGCCCGCGGCGGCGGCGTCGCGGACCTTCTGGCTCTGGCGCGAGACCTGGTCGTCCGCGAGCGCCGCGTCGAGCTCGGTCTTCTTCGCGGCCGCGACGGCGTAAAGGACCCAGGCCATCGCGCCGCCGGACCGGCGTGCCTTCTTAGGGATTGCGCGTGCGAGCGGTCCTAGATCCCGAACGTCCGCCGGGCGGCCATCTGCCGGGCGTCGTCGAGCCCCATCACGTCCGGGTTCCGCCCCTCCGAGACCGCCGTCCAGTACGCCAGCAGTTGGAACGGGACCACCTGAAGGACCGGTGGGAGCAATCGCCCGCCGTGGGGGACCGCGACGATCCCGTCCTCAGCGGCGCCCCCGCTCGCATCGACGAGCAGGGTCCGAGCGCCCAGGACCCGCGCCGCGGCGAGACCTTGGAGGGCTCGCTCGCGCTCGAGCGGGGTCGACGCGATCGCGTAGACCGCGGACCGCTCACCGATCGACGGGAGCACGCCGTGGAGGATCTCCTCGACGCCGACGGTACCGCAGAAGCGTCCCGCGGCCTCGCGCAGCTTGAGCGCGGCTTCCCGCGCCGACGCTTCGGCGGCACCGGAGCCGACCAAGAGGACGCGGTCGCGGTCGGCGAGCCGTTCGACCTCGTCGATCATCCTCGGCTCCGTCGCCAGGGCGGCCGTGAACGCCTCGACGACCTCCTCTTCGGCCGCCTCGAGGTCCATCGGGGCCCCCGACCAGTGGTCGAGGACCGCCCCCCACGCAACGAGCGCGGAGGTGAAGCTGACCGTGTGGGTCCACGACTCCTCGTCGGCGTACTGGGTGGGGAGGACGCGGTCGGCCGCACTCGACGACGTTCCGGCCTCGCGGGCCGTGATCAGGACGACCGCGGCCCCGCTCGACCGCAGCGCCTTTTGGGCCTGGATCGTGAGCGCCGTCTCCCCGGACGCCGAGAAGACCACGGCCGTCGTTCCCGGGGCCAAGCGCTCGGGTTCGTCGAGCACGTCGAACGAGGTGCACGCGTCGACTACGGCGCGCCCCCGCAGCGCCCCCGCGGTCGCGTGCGCCGCGGCGAGCGCGGCGTGGTACGACGTGCCCTGGCCGACGAACAGCATCCGTTCGGCCGGGGCCAGCGGCGCGGCCACGAGCCGCTCGGTCACCTCACGGAACGTGCCCCGACCGGCCACGGACTGGCGGCGGATCATCTCGTGCATGACGTACGGATGCCGCGTCCGCCCGAACGGTGGCGCGGGCGAATCGGGGCCCGGCAGGTCGACCATGGTGGGGTCGAGCACGGCCGAGCCGATATGACGTTCGCCCCGGCACGCAACGGAGATACGGAGCGGCGGGGTGAGCATCGCATGTGGTCGACGACGACCGAGGCTCCGGTGCTCCTCATCGGGGCGGCCCACGTGGTCGACCTTGAACCGGCGCTCCGCCGGCTCCTGGACGGACGGCCGCTCGACGCGGTGGCGCTCGAGCTCGATGACGAGCGCGCGTCGCACCTCCTCGCGCCCACCCCGACCCCTTCGACGCGGAACGCCGACGCGCCGGTGTTCCTTCGGCTCTGGGGCCACCTACAGCGCCGCTTGGGCGAGCAGATGGGCGGAGGGCTCGCGGGGGCGGAGATGCGCGCCGGGGCCGACATCGCGCGCGAGCGCAAGCTGCCGATCCTGTTGATCGACGACCCGATCCGCGAGACCCTCGCCCGACTGCTGCGCGCGCTCTCGTTCCGCGAGCGGATCTCGCTCGTGGTCGGGTCCCTCGTCGGGCTCGTCCTGCCGGCGCGCGTCGTGGAGCGCCAGCTCGAGAAGTACAACGAGAGCCCGGCGCCGTTCCTCGAGGAGGTCCGACGGGCCTATCCGAGCGTGAGCCGCGTCCTGCTCGACGACCGGAACGAGCACATGGCCGACCGACTGGTCCAGGCGCGGCGGCAGGGGATGGGACGGGTCGCCGCGATCGTCGGCGACGCGCACGTCCCCGGGCTCGCGGACGCGCTGCGGCGCCGGGGCGTACCGGTCGAGTCCGTTCCGTTGGGATCGCTCGTCGCCGGCGCTACAGCACCGTGAGCTGACCGGCCTTGGCTGCCTCGAGCGACGCGAGGAGCGCCTCCGCCAGTTGCTGGGTCTCGGGGCTCTCGTAGCTCTCGGTCTCGCCCGCGTCCCCGAGGACCGACACCTTCGGGTCGATGGGCAGCCGCGCGAGCAGGGGGATGCCGTACTCCCGGGCGACCCGCTCGACGCGGCTCGGACCGAATGGCTCGACCCGCTCGCCGCAGTGCGGGCAGAGCATGTAGCCGAGGTTCTCGACGACGCCCAGGAGCGGGACGTGGAGGTCGCGCGCCATGTTCATCGCCTTCTGCACGATCAACGCCGATAGCTCCTGGGGGGAGAACACGAACACCATCCCGTCGAGGGGGATCGTCTGGAAGACGGTGAGCGGCACGTCGCTCGTGCCGGGCGGCATGTCGAGGAGCAGGTAGTCGAGCGGGCCCCAGTTCACTCCGGCATAGAACTGGATGATGAGTCGCGTCACGAGCGGCCCGCGCCAGATGACGGGCGTCTGGTCGTCCTCGACCATGAACTGGGAGGAGACGACCGAGATCCCGCCCGGCGTAGCGGCGGGCTCGATCCCTTCCCCCTTGTCGACGAGCGGTCCCTTGAGACCGAGGAGCTTCGGCACCGACGGGCCCGTGACGTCGGCGTCGAGGATGCCGACCGTGAGGCCGCGCCGGCGCAGCGCCGCGGCGAGGAGGGTCGTCACCGTCGACTTCCCGACGCCCCCTTTGCCGGAGCCGACCGCGATGACGTGGCCGATGGCCCCTTTTTCCATCCGCGTGAGACCGCCGCCGGGGCGCGGCGCCCTCGGCGCGCCCGTCGGGGTCGAGGCCGGCCGGGTCGCCGGAGGCTCGCCCTGCGCCGACATCGGCGTTGCACCGTCCCACGCTATATAACACGGGCCGTCGTGACGGGCACCAGGGTCGATCCGTGACGGTCGGACGGTCGGCCGGGCTCGAGGAGCTCTTCGAGCCGCGCTCGATCGCGGTCGTCGGAGCCTCGAACCGGCCCGATAGCGTTGGGGCGAGCCTGTTCCGCAACCTCCTCCAGGCCGGGTACCGCGGCGTCGTCTACCCGGTGAACCCGAAGTGGTCGAGCGTCTCCGGGGTACGTTGCTACCCGTCCGTCGAGGCGCTCCCCGAGGTCCCCGACCTCGGCGTGCTCGTCGTCCCCGCGGCCGGGGTCGCGCCGGTCGTCGAGAAGCTCGGGACGATGGGAACGAGGGGGGTCGTCGTCGTGTCGGCCGGGTTCCGCGAGGTCGGCGGCGAGGGGGTGGGCCGCGAGGAGGAGCTGGTCCGGACCGCCCGGCGGCACCGGATGTCCGTGGTCGGCCCCAACTGCTTCGGGGTGATCAACACCGATCCGGCGTTCCACCTGAACGCGACGTTCTCCGACAACCTCCCGGCGCGGGGGAACATCGCCTTTGTGTCCCAGAGCGGCGCGTTGTGCGCGGGGATCCTGCGCTACGGCCTATCGGAGCGGATCGGGTTCTCGCGGTTCGTGAGCGTGGGCAACCGGGCGGGCGTCGACGAGAACGACTTGTTGGGCGCCCTCGGACGGGACCGGGCGACGAAGGTCGTCCTGCTCTACATCGAAAGCCTGGCCGACGGGCGTCGGTTCCTCGAGGCCGCCCGCGACGTGACCGAGCACAAGCCGGTCCTCGTGATCAAGAGCGGCCGGTCCGCCGCCGGTGAGCGCGCCGCGCGGAGCCACACCGGCTCCCTCGCCCACGCCGCGCAGGACCGGCTCTACGACGCCCTGTTCGAGCAATCGGGCGTGCTCCGCGCGGACTCGATCGGGGACCTGTTCCGCACCGCAAAGATCTTCTCGACGGGGCTGCGCTTGAAGGGGCCGCGCCTCGCAATCCTCACGAACTCGGGCGGGCCGGGGATCGTGGCCGCCGACGCGTGCGCGCGCCACGGGCTCGAATTGCCAGCTCCGCCGCCGCGCGTGGAGGCCGCGCTCCGGCAGACCCTCTCGTCGTCGGCCTCCGTGGCCAACCCCGTCGACATGACCGCCGACGCGCGCGCGGCCCAGTACCGGCGCTCGCTCCGATTGCTGCTCGGCGCGTCCGACATCGACGGCGCGCTCGTGATCGCCACGCCGACCGGAACGCTCGGTGGGATGGCGCTCGCGGAGGCGATCCGCGTGGCGCGGGGCTCGAGCCCCAAGCCGGTCGCGGCGTGCCTGTTCGGGCTCCACGACCTGACCCAAGAGGTCGCGTTCCTCGAAGGTCAGGGGATCCCGACGTTCACGTTTCCCGAGGAGGCGATCGAGGGGCTCGCGAGCCTCGCGCGCTACCACGCCTGGTGGACGCGCCCGCGGACGCGGGTGCGCCGCTTCGCCGTCGACCGGGCTGCGGCCGCTCGGACGATCGCGGCGGCGCGTCGGGCGGGCAACTCCGTCCTGCCGGAGTACGCCGCGCGCTCGCTCCTCGAGGCGTACGGCATCGCCTTCCCGGCCGTTCGCCGGGTTCGCACGCTCGACCAAGGGATCGAGGCCGCGGAGGAGATCGGCTATCCCGTCGCGATCAAGGTCGCCTCCCCAGACATCTCCCACAAGACCGACGTCGGCGGGGTGGCCATCGGCGTCGCGGGCCGGGCGGAGTTCCGGGCCGCGTGGGCGGGGATGGCCCGTTCGATCGCGCAGAAGGCCCCGCGCGCCCGGATCGAGGGGTTCGAGGTCGAGCGTATGGTCGGCGGTGGAAAGGAGGTGCTCGTCGGGGCCCAGCGCGACCCCGGGTTCGGACCGATCGTCGTCTTCGGTCTCGGCGGGATCTACGTCGAGGTCCTCCAGGACGTGACGTTCCGCCTCGCGCCGCTGCGCCCGCTCTCCGCCGAGCACATGGTGCGCTCGGTGCGCGGCTTCCCGCTCCTCACCGGGATCCGCGGCGAGCCCCCGAGCGACCTCGGGGCGCTCTACGAGGCGATCGAGCGGATCTCGCAGCTCGTCGTCGAGCAGCCGTCGGTCGTTGAGCTCGACGTGAACCCGCTCATCGTCCGCGGCGCGGGGCACGGGGTCGTCGCCGTGGACGCTCGGGTCGTACTCGGTCCGACTTCCAGATCGGTACGTCCCGCTTCAGCGTCTCGATCAGGTAGCGGCACGCGCTCAGGGCGGCCTCGCGGTGCGGCGCCGCGGCGCCGACGATGACGCTCGCCTCCCCGACCTCGAGATCGCCTAGGCGGTGCCACAGGACGACGGCCCCCAGTCCGAACCGCGCTCGCGCCTGCCGCTCGAGCCGCTCGAGCGCCCGTCGGGCCACGGGCAGGTGCGCCTCGTAGTACAGCGCGGTGACGCGGCCCGTTCGGACCCGATCCGGTCGCACCGTCCCGACGAACAGGGCGACGCCGCCGTGCTCCGGTGCGACCAGCGACCGGTACGCGCTCGCCACCGACAGGGCGTGGCGCACGAGGCGGATCGACACGCTCACCCTCCGCTGTACGGTGGGTGGATCGCGATCTCGTCGCCCGACCGGACCACGAGGTCGCGGCCCGCCACGTACTCGCCGTTCACGACGAACCGGCTCGCGCCCAGGACCTTGCGGAGCCGGGGAAATTCGAGCGACAGCGCGTCGAGGAACGTCCGAAGCGGGGTCCCACCGGGCGCGATGGGTCGGGCGAGGTCCGCTCGACCGACGGCCTCCCGCGCCGTGGAGAACAGCAGAACGCGGACGCGATCGGGCACGATCGGTGGCAGCGGTGGCGCGGGTAAGGGGTTTGCCGTGGGCGCGCGAGCTCCGCTCCGTGACGATCCGTTACCCGGCCGGGAAAACCCTCTAATACGCTCCTCCTCTCGAATCGCGGATGGCCGAGCTAGCGATCCGGGCCGGCGGCGCGGCGGGGGACGGGATCGCCTCGATCGGCGAGACGTTCTCGCGGGCCCTCTCCCGCATGGGCCAGCACGTCTTCGGTCTCAACGCCTACCAGTCGGTGATCCGCGGCGGGCACGTCTGGTTCCAGGCCCGCGCGTCGTCGGCGCCGGTGCATTCGCAGGGGGACGCGTTCGACCTCCTCTACGCCCTCGACCGGCAGACCGTGGACATCCACCTGCCCCTCCTCAGCCGGGGCGGCACGCTCGTCTTCGACCCGGAGAAGTTCGCCGTCGCCGAGTCGGACCTTCCGGCCGGCACGCGCTCGCTCGCGGTCCCGACGCTCGAAATCGCGCGGAAGTTCACGCCGCAGTCGATCCTCCAGAACGCCGCGGGGATGGGCGCGACGGCGTTCCTCGCGGGGATCCCGCTTGCGACGCTCCACCAGGTCCTCGCCGACTCGTTCGGGAAGAAGAAGGGCGAGATCGTCGACTGGAACCTCGGGGCCGCGGCCGAGGGGTACAAGTTCGCCCAGGACCACGCGCCCGCGAACGACCACGCCGTCGCGCCGTCGGGGCCGCCGAAGCTCCTGATGACCGGCAACCAGGCGATCGCCCTCGGGGCTGCCGCGGCCGGGCTCAAGTTCCTCGCCCAGTACCCGATGACGCCCGCGTCGGGCATCATGCACTGGATGGCGGCCCACGCGCACGAGCTCGGGATCGTCGTGAAGCAGGCGGAGGACGAGCTCGCGGCGATCCACATGGCGATCGGCGCGTCGTTCGGCGGGGTCCGGTCGATGACCGCGACGAGCGGCGGCGGGTTCGCGCTGATGGTCGAGGCCCTCGGGATGGCCGGGATGTCGGAGATCCCGCTCGTCGTCGTCGAGTCCCAGCGCAGCGGTCCCTCCACCGGCCTCCCGACGAAGACCGAGCAGGGCGACCTCAACATGATGCTCGGCGCCGGCCAGAGCGAGTTCCCCCGGGCGATCCTCGCGCCCGCGAACATCCTCGAGGCGTACCACGCGACGATCCGCGCCTTCCAGCTGGCGGAGGAGTGGCAGACGCCGATCCTCCTCGCGAGTGACCTCCACCTCTCGGAGAACTACATGACGGTCGACCGGGAGGCGATCTCGTTCGACACCCCGATCCCGTCGTTGTTCTCCGTCGAGCCGAACGGCGGCGAGTACAAGCGCTACGCCTACACGCCGACCGGCGTGTCGCCGCGGTCGATCCCCGGCCAGCCCGGCCTCCAGTACATCGTCGGGTCGGACGAGCACGACGAGAAGGGCCACCTGATCTCGGACGTCAAGTCGGGGATCCCGATCTGGGTCGCCGAGCGCACGAAGATGATGCAGAAGCGGATGGGGAAGCACGACGGGCTCCTCGCCGCGACGACCGACCCGCTGATCGAGGGGTCCGAGACCCCAGAGCTCACGTTCGTCGCGTGGGGGTCGACGGTCGGCGCGATCCGGGACGCGATGGGCCTCCTGACCGCCCAGGGCCGCCGGACGAAGCTCGTCGCCGTCGAGACCGTCTTCCCCGTCCACGGGGCCGCGCTCCACAAGCACCTCGGCCACGGGGAGAAGCGCCTCCTCGTCGAGAGCAACTACTCCGGCCAGCTCGGGCGGTTGATCCGCTCGGAGACGGGGCTCGACTTCCCCACCACGCTCCTCAAGTACGACGGCGAGCCCTTCTACCCGATGGAGATCGTCGGGCGCGCGCTGGAGGTCATGAACGATGGCGGGCACTAGCGCGCAGGCCGCGACGGTCGTCGGGACCCCGCTCCCGCTGATCGGCAAGTCCGACACGAAGCCGACATGGTGCCCCGGGTGCGGGGACTACGGGACGATCGCCGGGATCGAGATGGCCGTGAAGCGCCTCAAGATCCCGTCGCACAACGTCGTCATCGTCTCGGGGATCGGGTGCTCGTCGAACCTGCCGCACTTCCTCTCGAGCTACGGGTTCCACAGCGTCCACGGCCGCGCCCTTCCGGTCGCCGAGGGGGTCCGGTGGGCGAACCACGGGCTCACGGTGATCGCGACCGGCGGCGACGGCGACGGGTTCGGCATCGGCTGCGGCCACTTCGTCCACTCGATGCGGCGGAACGTGGACCTCACGTACGTCACGATGAACAACCAGATCTACGGGCTCACGACCGGGCAGGCCTCGCCGACGTCGATGATGGGCCAGAAGACGAAGTCGACGCCCACCGGCGTCATCGAGAACCCGATCGACCCGATCTCGCTAGCGCTCGCCAGCGGCGCGACGTACATCGCGCGCGGCTTCTCGGGGGATGTGAAGCAGCTCGCGGACCTTATCGCCGGCGGGATCCAGCACAAGGGGTTCGCGTTCGTCGACTGCCTCTCCCCGTGCGTCACCTACAACAAGGTCAACACGTTCGACTGGTTCCGCCAGCGGGTCTACAAGCTCGAGAGCGCGGGCCACGACCCGAGCAATATCGTCGCGGCGTGGGAGCGGTCCCTCGAGTGGGGGGAGAAGGTCCCGACGGGCCTGTTCTACCGCGTCGAGAAGCCGACGTACGAGGACCTCGAGGAGGTCCTGAGCGCGGGGCCCCTCGCGCTCCAGCCGTCCGGGCTCAAGGGGCGCGAAGCGCTCCTCGACGAGTTCGTCTGAGCGCGATCGGCCGGTCCCCCTCAGGGGGCGACGGCGAACAGGTACGCATCGTCCTCCTGGAAGACCGTCGGATAGCCGGCCGCGACGAGCGGCGCCGGGTCGAAAGGGCGGAACAGGAGGTTGTTGCCTTGGGTGACCGCGATGTACCCGGCACCGAGCGCGGCCAACGCCCGGCCGCCGGCCGCGTCCCACGTGCCGTTGGTGAGCTCGGCGACGACCAGCCAGTACGACGCGTTCACGGTGCGGTACCCGCTCGACATTGGGTAGAGGAGGTGGAGCCCGGGGTTGTACGCCGGAAGGAACTCGGCCGCGCTCCCGGGGGCGACCACGACGACCGACCCGGCGGGCAGGTTCGAGCCGGCCCACGCGAGAAGGTCGAAGTCCGAGGCCGTCACGTTCCCGTACCGGTCGTAGAGGTCTCCGAGCTGGGACGGTAGCTGGCCCACCGTCAACACACCTCCGGGCAATAGTAGCACGAGCGCGATCGCTCCCGCGACGAGCGACGCCCGGCCCGGGCTCCGACCCGCGGGCCGTCGGTGCTGGCTCGGTTCGGCCGCGATGCCGGGGGAGACGGACGGAGGGGATTCGAGCCAGCGGAACAGGGCGATGAGCGGCACCGCGGCGAGGGCGCTGTAGAGCATGAACAGAAGTATCGCCTCCTCGTTCGTGCTGAGTACGGACAGTACGGGGAGGAGCAACGCCGCTCCGCTCGCCGCCACGACGCCGATCCCGAGCAGCGCGACCAGGACCGACCCGCCGACGAGCAGCGCGCGCCCGAACGGCGCCAGATCCGTGCCCCGGTAGAGCCGCCGGACCAGGATCCACGCGCCCGCCACGATCATCAAGGCCAGCTCCGCGCGGAGAAGCGGGAACGGGGAGAGGAATTGGTCGTTCGGCCGGAAGAGGAACGGGTCCACCGAGCCGACCCACTGGGCGAGGGAGATGCCCGGCGACGACGCGCCGGTCGGCCCTCCCGCGCCGGCGAAGGCGAGCGCGTAGAGGCTCGGGAGGATCCATAGGACGGCCGCGCCGAGGGCGGCGAACCAGCGCACGATCCACGCTCGAGGACGCCCGCCGAGGCGAGGAACGCTTACGAGGGCGACCAACGGCAGGAGGAGGAACAACCACTCCGACCCGACCGGGTTCAACGCGGCGGCGTAGCCGGCCACCGAACCGAACGCGAGGGCGTCCACGATCGAGATGGGTGTCGCTCCGGTCCAAGCAGTGGCCCACCCGGCCAATAGGAAGACGAGGGGGACCGCGAACACGAAGTCGTTGCTCCCGACGACCAGACCGCGCGTCCACGTCGCGACGAGGGTGAACACGAGGGCCAAGGCGACGCCCACGGTCGCGTCGCCAGTCCAACGGCGACCGAACGCGTAGACGCCCAGCGGGAGCGCCGCGAAGAAGAGCGGGGTCACGAGGAGGCTGGTCCGGGCGGGAGGGAGGCCGAACACGAGCTGGGCCAGCCCGAGCCAAGCGGTCGTACCCTGAGGGTACGCGATCGTCTGGGCGACGACCGGAGCAAGGGAGATCGGCAGGGTGTGGTGGGCGAGGAGCAGTCCGGTGTAGAGCGAGAGCAGGCTCGCATCGTAGGTATTCCCGGTCGGAACCCCGTCGATCGCGGCGAGCTCGACGGCGAAGAGCAGGAGTGCGCAGCCGGCGACGATGAGGTGGGTCCTACGGATCGTGGGGAACGGGGAGCGCGCCACGGGCGGGGTCGGACCGCGCCGCCGGGACCATACGACCCCGACCCAACCGAGGCCACCGAGGACGTAGACCCCGAACACCACGGGGGCGTAGAACAGCCCTGGCGGCAGGACGGCCAGGACGTAGAACGCGGCGCCCCCGAGGTAGAAATCGAGCAGCGTGCGCTCGACGATCTCGAGGTCGCGGAAGAGCGCGACGCGACGGGCGACCCCGCGACGGACGAGCTCGCCCAGCCCGACCGACGCGAGCGCGAACGCGGCGAGCGCGACGCCCCAGAGCGGCCCGCCGGGACCGGGAATCGTCACCGTCGGCCCCAGTGGGCCGCGGGGTAAAGAGGCTCGTCCGGTTCGCGCGGCAGCCTTTTACCCTCGGACCCGCCCGATACGTTAGGATCGATCGTGGCCGACGCCTCCTCGGGAGCCCGCGACGGGCTCACCTCCGTGACCAAGGGGACGCTGGTCATGATGCTCGGCACGCTCGGGTTCGTCGCCGAGAGCTTCGTCTCGCGCGTCCTCCTCATCCGGACCCTCTCCGTCGACCAGTGGGGCCAGTTCTTCATTGGGCTCACCTTGGTCGGTCTCCTCTCCTCCGTCGGGACCCTCGGTCTCACGTCCGCGATCCCGCGGAGCCTGCCGTTCGAGACCGAGGCCCGCGAACAACGACGGATCGTCCGCACGTCGTTCGTGGTGCTCGTCCCGTCGGCGGTGACGCTCTCGGGCGCGCTCGCGCTCCTGAGCTGGCCGATCAGCACGACGTTCGCCTCGCCGGTCCTCGGCGAGACCCTATTGTTCTTCTCAGCGGCCGTCGGCCTTTCGATCATCGGGGCCCTGATCGCGTCGATCTTCCAGGGGTTCGAGGACGTCCTCCCGAACGCGATCTTCGTCCAGGTCGTCAACCCGACCCTCTTCATCGCTTTCCTCCTCGTCGCCGAGGGCCTCGGCCCGTTGCAGGCCGCCTACGCCTCCGCGCTCGCGGCGTACCTGATCAGCGGCGTCGCGACGATGGGGCTCCTGCTCCTCTACGCTCGCCGACGCCTCCCCCGGGTCCTGCCCCCGGGCCCTAGGGAACCCGGCCTCTCGACGCACCTCCTGCGGTTCGCCGTCCCTCTCTTCGTGGTCGGGGCGTTCGGGTTCGTCGCCGGCAACGGCGACGCCCTCCTCCTCGCGGCGTGGGACCGGACCTCGGTCGCGTACTACTCCGCCGACCTCTCGCTCGCCCGCCTGCTCCAGGTCGGCGTCGGCTCGCTCGCGTACATCATCCTCCCGGTCACCGCGCGGTTCGTCCGAAAGGGGGACACCGCCTCCCTCCGGACGACGTACACGACCGCGACGAAGTGGATGGTGCTCACGTCGCTCCCCCTGTTCCTCCTGTTCCTCTTCTATCCGGACCACTCGCTCGCGTTCGTCTACGGGGCCCAGTACACGGGCACGACGCTCGCGCTCCAGATCGTCATCCTCGGGGCGTTCCTCTCCACCGTGGTCGGCCCGGCGACGGCGGCCCAGGTCGCGTTCGGCCAGACGCGCCTGCTCGTCTACAACACGATCGCCGCGGCCGCCGTCAACGTCGTCCTGAGCGTCTGGCTCATTCCGGCGTACGGGATCACCGGCGCGGCCGTCTCCTGGGCGTCGGCGACGGCCCTGTACCCGATGCTCTCGATGGCGGAGCTCGCCTACCTCACCGACGTCCACCCGTTCGAGCGCCACTACCTATTGCCCGTCCTCGTGACCGGGGTCCCGGTGGCGTTGCTGCTCGGTCTCCTGCCCATCGCGCCCCCGCTCTGGACCCTACCGGGCATCGCGCTCGCGATCGCCGGGTTGTATGTCCTCGCCGTGCTGGCGACCCGCAGCCTCGACGAGGGCGACCTCCTCCTGCTCGACGCCATCGAGGGGCTCGTGGGCACGCGATTCACGACCCTCCGGCGCATCGGCGCCCTCTTCCTTCCCCCGGCGCAGCGCCCCCGCGGGACCCTCCTTTCGGGCGACCCGCCCCTCCCATAGGGCAAACCGGCGCGACCGTCCGAGTGCGGCAAAACGGTCCGGTCGACCGCGGGGCGTGCTAGCACGGTACGGTGCCGTCGCTCGGTGCCTTCCGCCCTCGACCGGGCGACCGCCGGTGCGGTGAGGATGTGCTCGGAGGGTTTACATACACGACCCAATCATCTTACCGCCAACTATCGGCGGCCATCGATGTCTCAGACGGGCGAAAGTCATCCATTTCTACGCGTCGCCCTGAGCGCGGGCCTCCTGGTCCTCCTGCTGGCCCTGGCACTGATCCCCAACACGGGGGCCCTGCCAGCCGCTGCCAACTGCCAGTACGGCGGGTGCGAGTCGACCAGCAGCACCTCCTCCGGGCTCTGGTACGGCCTGCTGGCCGCCCTGGTCATCGTCGCCGCCGCCCTCGGCGTCCTCCTCCTCATGCGCCGCCGCCGTGCCCGCCCCGGCGGCCCGGGCCCTGTCGAGCCTTGGGCCGGAGAGAGCGGCGCCGTCGCGGCCACCGCCGGCCCCGAGGGTCCGTCGCCGTCGGTCGAGCCGATGGACGTCGCCCCGGAGGTCCCCCCGGGCGCCTCCGCCTACACCGAGGGCCCGGAGGACGTCGGCGCGGTCGCCGCCACCGGGGCCGCCGCCGCCCCCGCCGCCGAGAGCGGCGAGGCGGACATTGACTCGCTGATGCAGGAGCTCGACAAGATCAGCGGCGAGATCCTGAAGAAAGGCCCGCCCAAGAAGGGTTCCGCGGCCAACGCGCCGCCCGACGACGAAGGCACGGCGGACTAGCCCTCACCGCCCCGACGCTCCGTTTAAGTGCCCCCAGCGGCTCTTCAGTACCGATGGCGGGATCGAGCCCCGGGGAGGATCGGCTCTTGCGCGAGCTGGCCGACGCGCTCCGGAACGCCGGCGGCCCCGTCCGCGAGATCGAGGTCGGCATCCCCCTCTCGATCGCGCTCGGGAAGATGCGGCCCGCCGTGACGTGCGGCGGCTGCTCGACGCCCCTCGAGTTCCAGGGGATCCCGGCCCGAACGAACGCCCGGCTCGCGGCGCCGTTCCACCTGGTGCTCGCCGACGCGGCCGCGACCTGAACGGGGCCCGCGCTCCCCATGGTCAACCTGCCGATCATCGAGACGGTCTTCGACCTCATCACGTCGTTCATGGGGAGCGGGGGCCTCCTGGCCCTGTTCGCCCTGATGGCGGTCGAGAGCTTCGGAATACCGCCGTTGCCTAGCGAGATCATCCTCCCGTTCGCGGGGGTCCTCGTCTTCATGGGCACGTACAGTTGGACCGAAGCGATCGTCGCGGCCCTAGCGGGGGGGCTCGCCGGCGCCTTCGCCGCCTACGCGGTGGGGCGGTGGGGCCGCGGAACCCTCGAGCGGCCGACCGGGTTCCTGCGCCTCGACCCGAAGCACCTTGCGACGATGGACCGATGGTTCGCCCGGCACGGCGAAGGGACGGTGTTCGTCGCGCGCCTGCTGCCGATCGTCCGGAGCTACATCAGCTATCCCGCAGGCTCCGCCAAGATGGAGCCCGTCCGGTTCGGCGCCTACTCGCTCGCGGGCGCCACCCCGTTCACGATCGCCCTGATCTACGCGGGGTACGTCCTCGGCCAGAACTACACGGAGATCCTGCCGTACTTCCGCATCGCCGACCTCGTCGCCGCCGCGGGGCTCGTCGTGCTGCTGGTCTACATCGCGCTGCGATGGCGCCGCGTGATCGGGCCCGGGTTCCCGCCGCGCTTCACTCCGCGTGGCGGATCGCCTCGGCCGGAGGAAGGCGCGACGCCTTCAGCGACGGACCCAGGATCGCCGCCACCGTGAGCGCGTAGGAGACGACGAGGACCAGCGCGATGTTGGCCCACGGGATCGTGAAGGCGAGGATCCCGCCGGTCGTCTGCGTCGCATTGTAGATCAAGAGGATCGCGAGGGCGGTCCCGATCCCGATCCCGAGCAGCGCGACGTACGAGTACTCGAGCAGGAACACCCGAAGGATCATCCCGCGCGTGAACCCGGTCGCGCGCAGCATGCCGATCTCGCCACGGCGCTCGGAGACCGCCCGCAGCGCGACGATCCCCATCGCGGCGATCCCGACGGCAAGGCCGAGAGCGACGAAGATCTCGAGGAGGCCGATCACCGCCTCCGTCGCCTGGATCGAGGTCCGGAGGATCTGGGCGAACTCGAAGAGGACGAGCCCGAACGCGAAGTACGCCGCCTTCGTCACCTGGGCCGCGCGGACGCTGTCGACGCCGGGCGCCGTCGTCAGGAGGAACGCGGTTTCGTTGTGGTAGCCGAGCGCGCTCGCCGTGTCGGGGCTCACCCACACCCCGCTCACGAAGCTCTGGGCCATCAGGCCGATGACCGTTAGCGATCGGTGGGCACCGGTGTCCGGGTTCAGGACGTCGATCGAGCTCCCCACCGAAAGCGTCGGGTGGGTGGGTCCGAACCCG
>Ga0075436_100000675_pt1 | contig 22482 bp, 19 predicted proteins | sample RhiMethybrSRZTD5_FD_75303 | JGI IMG/M metagenome (GOLD analysis project Ga0075436, IMG submission 75303) | Populus rhizosphere microbial communities from Tennessee, USA - Rhizosphere MetaG P. TD hybrid SRZTD5 | ecosystem: Host-associated > Plants > Roots > Rhizosphere > Soil | place: USA...
CCTCAGGCGCTGACCGCATTTTTCGAGAAAGTGAAGGCCCTGGAGAAACGTCCGCAGAACGCTGTGGTAAAGGCGTTCCAAACCCACCCGCAGACGCCGGATCGCATCGAGAAAACGCAGAAGGAAATCAGCACGCTTCTGCCGCCACAGACGCAGTACAAGGTCGATACCTCGGAGTTCGAGGACGTCAAGGCGAAGCTTAACCAGATCGAGAACCGCTTACGGATCGAGAAGCCGCACGCGCATGGACCGACATTGCGGCGAGTCCCTCACACCGAATCGGAGTGACCTGAGGAGCACTTGAAAGATCGTGGGCGCCAGCCTTCAGAGTCAGATGCCATTCGCAGGACTTATTGAGGAATCTTTCCTTCCGCCAGTCCGTTTACGAGCTCTAAATCAGCTTCAAGAAAATCATAGGACGGCAACCGGGCCGGATCAGCCCAAACCACGTCGCGGAAAATGCGATTTTCGAGCTCGCCCGAATACTCGCGCACATCGTAGAAACGCAGTTCTATCGATCCCCCAGCCGGGTAGTCATGACGAATGCGCGCTACTTCGCCTCCGATGACCGCGGTAATTCCCAGTTCTTCGTCCAGTTCGCGGCGCAAGGCATCGCGCGGTTGCTCCCCCTCTTCAATTTTGCCGCCCGGGAATTCCCATTTGAGCGGCATTGGCTGATGCCGGGTCCGCTGGCAGATCAGAATCTTGCCGTTCTTCCAAATGAGTGCAGCGACGACGCGTTTCATATCGGACGCTCGCTTCCCGTTCAGCGTCCACGATCAGATGTGACCGGAGGGGTCATCGCGGAGTTGATACATCGTAATCCTTCCGCTTGTGGAAAATGTTCCGGATGTATCGCGGAGGCGAGACCGTGCAGGCCGCAGAGAAGCGTGGGGGCCGGCGTGTTGAGATATTCGTCGCGAATGCAGTAGACGCGGCTGCTTCTTACGGCCGATATGTTTTCCCAGTTGCGGCTGCGGGCGATCTTTTCCAGAGGAACGCGGTCGCCGGCTCCGCACCAGGCGGCAATGATGACATCAGGATTGGCCGCAGCGACTTGCTCGAAAGAAATTTGCGAGCCGGGAGTTCCAACGAATTCACCTCCAGCGGCTTCGACCAACTCTTTGACCCAGAGTTGCGAGGCAATCAGCGGCTTGCCCCATTCTTCGCAGAAAACTCGCGGCTTTGGCAGATCTGCCGTGCGCTGGCGGACCGCTTCGATCTCTTCCTGCATATTGCGAATCAGTTTGTCGCCTTCGCTGGGCGCGTTCACAATTCGAGCAATGATGGCGATATCCGAATAAATATCGGCGAGTTTTTTCGGCGCCAGCGCCAGGAAAGGCGTATTCGCCTTCAGAATCTCAATTACAGATTTCTCTTGATACGGGACCGAAGCAATCACGAAATCCGGCTGTAGCTTGCGGATTTGTTCGCTCTGGGCAGTCCAGGAGTCGGCGACGATCGCGATGTTCCGTTCTTGTATTTCACGACAGACATCAACGCAATACTTAGTGCAGCCCACCAGCAACTCCACCTTTCCCAAGTCGCGCAGAACCAGTGTCGCGCTAGGCTGCAGCGAAACGATTCGGTGCGGAATGTAATCAGAAGGCATGCAATCAGTATTGCAGAATAATTCTGCCTCGATTTGGTTTTCCTTTGTGCACCGTCGTGTCTTCGCGGTAATCACTTTTTGACCACAAAGGACATAAAGTTACACAAAGGTAAAATCAAACTGTGTATTCTCCCCAGGTGTTGGACCACTTCGAGCATCCACGAAACGCTGGCGTGCTGGAGACGCCAAGTGTCGCTGTGCAGGTTGAAAATCCTGCGTGCGGAGACGTGCTCAAATTGATGGCGAAATTCGCCGGCGGGCAGATCACGCACATTAATTTTCAGGCGAAGGGGTGCGTTCCGGCGATTGCTTGTGGATCGGTCCTAACGGAGCTGGTTTCAGGCAAGACTCTCGCTGAAGCAGCGAATTTGAGCCGAGAAGAATTGATTCAGAATTTGGGGGGACTACCCGAAGCCTCGCAACATGCCAGCCATCTGGCGATCGACGCGCTATCAGCGTTGATGAAGGCCCTAAAATCTCAAATCGGCCGTGCTCCCTCGGGCCAGTAGACTGTCCATCCGCGCTGCCGGGCGACCTGCTCCAGGTCGGGATTAGGATTTACCGCAACCGCATAGCGAGCTATCAGCAACATCTCGACGTCCCAGCGCGAATTCCCGAAGGCTGCGTCGGGAGGCCGTCCGATCACTTCAAGTATTGCTTTGGGTTTCCCGATCCCCGACGGCACTCGAATCAGCCGGTCGGTAATAATTCCGTTTTCGATTTCTACCGATGTAGCGAGAATCTTTCCCTGGGGAATTCCGAAGTGCTTCATAGCTTCACCGATGACCCATTCGTTTGTGGATGAGACTGCCCAGATGTCACAGCCGGAGTCCTGCAATTCGGAGATGAGCTGGCGCATCTCGGGGAAGATGTTCTGCACGAACTTTTCTTCGAAGAACTCTTTGCTCAGCCGAAGGACCTCAGCTTCCTTTAGGCCTTTGTGCAGTGTCACCATCTCGCCGCACATGTCATCTTCACTGACTTTGCCGGCCTTGTACTCGGCATAGCGCTCGCGCGCCCAACGGACAATATCGGGCGCTAAGACGCCCCGATTGAGTTCCCAGTCGAAGAAGCGCTCGCCGGCGTCGCCCGCCCATAGCGTGCCGTCGCAGTCGAATACAGCGAGAGTGGGGCGAAGGCGAAGAACGGAATCAATCAGCACAGAGGATGGGGACGCGGTCGTCATATTGAGTTCCCAATTTTAAATTACGCAGCTGAAGTGGGCGGCGGTTTCGACTTTCGCTGCGACTTTCAAACAGGTCACTTATATCCCTGACTGCAACGTAGCGTAGTCGGTCGGAGTATCAATGTTCGTTCTGACAAACGCGTCCTTGACCGGCACGTAGCGGATTCTATCTTGATTCGCATGTTCCACTTCGCGCGCGTTCCCGGTTGCCGGTGCCCGAAGGAACGCCTCCATCATCTCGCGACCGATCAGAATGGGATGACCGTGCTGACCCCCGTGCTCGGGAACAATCGCCCAGACACCGTGCTCCCGGCTGGCAAACGCATTCACCAAAGCGTTCAAAGTTTCGCTGCGAGGCGGAGGCCTGTCGATCAGCGTGATCATTGCCGAATCACGCCCAAGGTTCAGCACTTCCTGCAAGCCGGTTTGCATGGAGCTGAACTGGCCACGTTCCGGGGCAGGATTGCAAATAATCGAGGCTCCGCAGGCGTAGACCACGGGCCGCAGCGCAGGTTCGTTCCTGCCCGCGACGACAATCGTGATATCGCAAAATCCCAGGAAAGCCTGAATCGCCGAAGAAAGAATTGTGCTTTGAGGGCCTGCCGAAGGTTTCGCATTTGCACTCGCAGGCGGCCAGGGGAGCAGGGCTTTGTCGCGGCCCATGCGGGAAGACTCACCCGCAGCGAGGATGACTCCAGCGATTCCAGTCAAGCTCATCTACTCCGGCACTTCGCCGTTCAAGAGTTTGCCGAGATTGCACCAGGAGCACCGCACGCCGACATAGAAGGTCCCAAACAGCGCGTACACGGCGCTGACTTCATCGAATCGCATTTCGTAAATGAGTTTCTTGAAAACGAGTGGATCGTCAGCGAAGAGATCGACGCCCCACTCCCAATCGTCGAAGCCGATCGAGCCGGTGATGATCTGCCTGACTTCGCCGGCGTAGCGGCGTCCAACCAGTCCGTGCTTGTTCATCTGCCGGGCGCGCTCTTCGATCGGCAGCGTGTACCAGTTCTTGTCTTCGCCGCGCCGTCGGTCCATGGGATAGAAGCAGATGTATCGGTTCTTAGGAATGTCGGGGAAGAGGCGTGGCCGCATGGCTTCGCGCTGGCGGGACAAAGTTTCCTGAATCGCCCGGTTCCATTCTTCCGAGTGCGGCTCAAGGCCACGGTCGGCCAGTTCGCGATAAGTCTTCAACGTGGATTCGTACAGCCCAAGTTCAATCACCGACAGATATGACGTAGCCGGTTCGAGATAATCGCTCAAGCGCAACTGCGAGAAATGCATCTCCGCGCGGTTCAGCTCGTCGAACGACTCGCGAAAATGTACCAGCATCAAGTCGCCCTTGTGCCCGAGCATAGAAAAGAGCGCTGATTGACCCGACGTGCTCTCTTCCCAGCCTTTTAAGACCTGCGCGGCTTCATCGGCAATTTCTGCCTTTTGCGTCGGACGAAGCGGTCGCCAGGCCTGCCAGCGGAAACGGAACATCTGGTGTAAGACGCTGTATCCCTCGATGGTGAGGGGGACTGGGGGAATTTCAGCGGAAGCGGTTTGCGGTCGTGCGGCCGTCATGAATGCAGAGATACCTCTCAAAACATATCACGTAGGCGTGCCTGGGCCACTTTCACCTATCTGACAGCAGGTCGCAATTTGACCGCCTTTGTCTTGATAACGATCGTTGCCGGCTTCAACTTTGGCGGCGGCCAGTCTTTTGTGTAAGCCTCTACTGTGATCTCGCCCGGCGTCTTGCCGGTCTGGACGATGACTTGGGCGAGTCCGCTGAACAGACTGCGCTTAGGTTCTTTATCGGACTCCAGGCAGTTGGGATCGCCGTTGCCAACTCCCAGCAACTTCCCATCGCCCGTGATCTTGAACTCGATCAGGCTGTCAGCAGTCGGAACGTGGCGGCCTGCGTTGTCGAGGGCCTCCACGCGGATGACCGCGACGTCTTCGCCATCAGCGTTGATCTCTGTCCGATCAGCGGTCAATTTGATCGACTCGGGTCCACCCGTGGTTTCGCGTTTCTCCGTGAGTACGACTGTGCCATTTTTGCTGCCTTTGGCCTCGAGCACGCCGGGCTCGTACTTCACCTTCCACTCTAAGTGGGTGAGCGGCTCCACTTTCTTCGTGCCCTGGCTTTTGCCATTCAGAAAAAGCTCGACTTCTTCCAGGTTGGAATGCACCCAAACCGAGATCGGCTCGCCTTCGCGCTGCTCCCAATTCCAGTGCGGAAACAAATGCAGCACCGGGTCCGTGCCCCACCAGGCTTTGTAGTAATAAAAATTGTCTTTGGGGAAGCCACACATATCCACGATGCCGAACTGCGAATTGATGGAGGGCCAACCATACGGCGTCGGCTCGCCGCGATAGTCGAATCCTGTCCAGGCGAATCCGCCGGCCAGCCACTCGCGCGTGCCATAAAATTTCCACCACTCTTCTGCCAGTTCTGCCCACGGCGGATGGTTCGCGTCGTATGCGCTGACCCAATTACGCAGTGAGTCGGTTATATAAATCCCGCGTGTACAAACCGTGCTGGCAGTTTCGGATCCAACCCCCGGAGTTTTCGGATGAGCCGCATGCCATTTATCAATCACATTCAGGTTGTAGTTGTACCCCATGACGTCCAGCTGTTCGGGAAACCGTGTCTCGTAATCCTGATTGACGGCAGCCGTGCAGAGTCGCGTGGGGTCAAGCTCGTGCGATCTGGCAATCATGGCGTCGATGACGCGCACGCCTTGCGGCTGCGGCATCATCGTCCACTCTTCGTTGCCCATGGACCACATAATGATCGCCGGCGAGTTGCGGTAGCACTTGATCATGGCTTCCAGCTGCGCCATGCCTTCTGGGTTCGAGCTCATCTGGCGGGTTTCGCACAGCATCATCATGCCCATGCGGTCGCAGGCTTCCACCAACTCAGGGGTGGGCATGTTGTGCGAAGTTCGCACCGAGTTCGAGCCCATTTCCTTCAAGACGCCGATCCGGTATGACTGCAGCCGATCTGGCAATGCTGCGCCCACTCCGGCGTGGTCCTGATGATTGCAGGTCCCTTTGATCTTGACCGGCTTTCCGTTCAGAAAAAATCCCTTGATTGCGTCGAAGTTCAGCGTCCGGATTCCGAAGGTGACCTGCTCAGCATCCACCCGCTTTCCACTCGATTCAACGCTGACGATTGCGGCATAGAGATTCGGTTCATCGGGAGACCATAGGGCCGGACGCGGAAGGCGCGCGGAGGCGGTGACCTCGACCGAGCTGTCAGGGGCCAGGTTCTGCGGAGCAGAGTCAGCCGAAGCGACCGCTTTCCCGGAAGCATCCAGAATTTGCCAGCGCACACGAAAGTTTTCTGCTTGCTTGCTCTGATTCTGGACTACCGTCCCGAGACGTAGGGTCGCTGTATCCGCCTTCACCTCCGTGCGGACATAACTTTCCCATCGGTCGAGGTGCAGCGCTTCAGTTTTCAGCAACCAGACGTGACGATAGATTCCCGCGCCTTCATAGAACCACCCGTCACCAAAGCTGGCGTCAACACGCGCGACCAGGTAATTCTTCCCCCCATAATTCAAGAAATCGCTGACATCGAACTGGAAGGGGATATAGCCATTGTTGTTCCGGCCAATGAAGTAGCCGTTCAGAAAGACCAGGGTGTCGCGAAAGGCACCGTCAAACTCGATTGTGGTCCGCCGACCGAGGTCTTTCTTGGGAATCTCAAAAACGCGCCTATACCATCCCACGCTCGTCTCGGGATAACTCCTTCCCAGCGGCTTGTAGCCATGGCCCTGCAGGGCGTCGTCGTGCACGAATGGCAATTCGACTGCAAAGTCATGAGGTAAATTCAACGCCCGCCACTTGGAATCATCGAATTTTGCCGTGGCGAATTTGAATTCGCCGGATTTGGCAAAATCACCCTGGTTTTTGCCGAAGTCCAGATCTCGCGCCGGGTCAGCGGCGTTCCCCTGAAAGAACTTCCAATCAAAATCGAGTAGCAGGTGCTCGCGAGGCGCAATCGCAGGGGTGTTCTCCGGTAATGGAGACTTGGAAGCTTCCCCAACCGCCTGACTAGCGGTGCGCAGACTACTCACAGGCAGCAGCGAAGATGCCGAAACGGCAATTCCGGATCGCAACAGATCACGGCGTGTGAAAGGAGTCATTCAGGGCCTCAGAATGAAAATGGGATTTTATCGCGGTTGTTGCCTGCCGACCAGCGACCCCGCGCACGAAGGGCAAATTTTGTTGCTTGAATCATTGACAATACTTCCATAATCGGCACATTCTCAACATATGAGTCATATAGCGCTCACCGAATTGATCGGCGTGTCGGTCACGGAAGCTTCCGGCGTCGTTTGCGGGCGTGTGCGCGAGGTGGCTCTTACCCCGGCGGAAGATCGTGCTAAGGTTTCGAGCCTCATTGTCCGGACAAAAAAGGGCGATCGGGTTTTACCGTTTGCCGCAGTTTCCGGCATGAATGGTGGAATCAGGGCTTCTACGCCCGCTTCTGAATGGTCTGTGCCGCAAACCGATGGCTGCTTCCTGCTGGGGCGCGATCTTCTGGACCAGCAAATCATCGACGTGCATGGCCGCAAGGTCGTGCGAGTGAACGACGTCGAGTTACATCCTGAAAACGGCGGCGGTAGCATCGTACTGAAAGTTGGGGCGGTGGATGTCGGCGTCCGCGGCGCGATGCGGCGATTGTTGAAAGGCATCGTACCCATGGCAGCGCTGAGACCCGTGCTGCAAAGGATCCCGCCTCGCCTGATTCCCTGGGAATTCGTTGATCTCATCGAAACTGATCCCGCGCGCCGCATAAAGCTGAAGATTTCTCACGAACGCCTGGCCCGGCTGCATCCAGCGGATATTGCCGACATCGTCGAAGAACTTGCCCCGGACGAGCGCGAAGCTGTCTTCGAAACTTTGGATGAAGATGTCGCCGCGGGCGCCCTGGAAGAAGTGCGCCCGAAGGTACAGAAATCTATTGTTGAATCGCTCGACTTCGGGCGGGCAGCGGAAATTGTTGAGGAAATGAATCCTGACGCCGCCGCCGACTTGCTGGCCGACCTGCCGGAAGAGCGCACCTCTCAAATCCTGCAAGAGATGGCGCCGGAGGAGCGCCAGGAAGTTGCCGACCTGCTGGAATTTGGAGAAACCACCGCAGCCGGGCGCATGAACACTGAGTTCCTGGCCCTCGACGCAGATGCTACCGTGAACGACGCCATTGAGGCATTGCGCCACTTTGAAGGCGGAGTCGAGACGGTAAGTACGATCTATCTGGTCGACGCAGAGGGCCACCTAAAGGGTGCTGTGCCGCTTGCCAAACTGGTGTTGGCGAAATCTGACGATAAGCTTTCCCCGCTCACGCAGGAACCACTGATCTACTGCCACGCCGGAGCTCGCGAGAAGCAAGTCGCCGAACTCTTCGACAAGTACAACCTGCTGACACTCCCGGTTCTCGATAAGGACAACATGCTGACCGGTGTGATTACCTCCGACGATGTGATCAGTCTGCTGCGGGCAAAGTTGTAGCCGCGCTGTGCCGCACGCTTTTGACGGCAGGCGCCGCAAGACGTAATTCACTCCCTTGCTGGTTCCGCCTTTTCACAATTTAATTGATCTCGACAACTTTGGCCTGTTCAAGTTCCAGCGTCTGCATATATTCTGAACGTCCGCAGTGCGAAGCATTCAAATCCAAAGCGACCGTGCGCGTGATGAGATTACTGAGAAGCTGGAAAATCCGGATACTGCTGTTTTTTGCTGTCGTAGGGCCGGGTTTCATTACCGCAAATGTCGACAACGATGCCAACGGCATTGTCACTTACTCACAAGCCGGCGCTCAGTTCGGCTACCACCTGCTTTGGACCATGATTCCAGTCACGGTGGCGTTGATTGTGGTCCAGGAGATTGCAGCCCGTATGGGCGCGGTCACCGGCAAGGGGTTGAGCGATCTTATTCGCGAGGAATTCGGCTTTCGCATCACCTTCTTCATGATGCTGGCGATTCTCTTCATAAACTTCGGCAACATTCTCGGTGAGTTTGCCGGCATTGCCGGCAGCCTTGAGCTTTTCGGCCTTTCCAAATACATCACCGTTCCGGTCTGTGCGGTGATCGTCTGGCTCATCGTGGTGAAGGGCCAATACAAAGGCGTTGAAAAAATATTCCTGGTCGCGTCGTTTATTTACATTACTTATATTTTTGCCGGGATTCTGGCAATGAATTCAGCCTCAGAGGGCGGGGCCGTGCGTGAGTGGATCAAGGCTGCGATCAGCACGGTGAAGCCACCCGGAAAGGAACTGTTTCAGCACGACTATCTGCTGATGACCATCACTGTGATCGGGACCACGATCGCCCCGTGGATGCAGTTCTATCTTCAATCTTCGGTGGTTGAAAAGGGAGTGAGTCGCAGGCAATACAAGGCTTCGCGGCTCGATGTCATCTCCGGCTGCATTTTCACCGATGTGGTGGCCTGGTTCATCATCGTGTCGTGCGCGGCAACACTTTATGTTCACGGGTTCCACAACATCAACGACGCCAAGGATGCGGCCGAAGGCCTGCATCCTTTGGCTGGCGACAACGCTTACATATTGTTTGCCGTCGGGCTTTTTAATGCGTCCTTGTTTGCGGCTTCGATTCTGCCCCTTTCGACCGCATACACTGTGTGCGAAGGACTGGGCTTTGAGTCGGGAGTGGGAAAGAAGTTTTCTGAAGCGCCCGCGTTTTACTGGTTGTACACGATTTTGATCGCCGCCGGAGCAGGCCTGATTCTGCTGCCCCACATTCCTCTGATCAAGATCAATCTCTACTCACAAGCGGTCAACGGTGTTGCCATCGCACCGGTTCTCATTTTCATGCTGCTTCTGGTGAATAAAAAAGAACTCATGGGCGAATACGTAAATTCGACCCTTTACAACGTGATCGCATGGGGAACCACCGCGATCATGACCGTTCTCTCAGTCCCGCTGATTTGGGGATACGTGCGCCAGATCTGGCACTGAATCACACGCCCATCAACACTACGCCGGCAGCCACAAACAGGGCGGCAGCCCATCGGCGCCGGTCGACTGTTTCATGCAGAAAAACCCGTGCCGCTATCGCATTCGCGACGAAGGTCAGAGACGCTGCTGCCGGGCCGATCAGGCTGACATCATTCCAGGAGAGACCAAAAAGCAGGCTATAGAACGAAATCGCCATGCAACCGACGCCGAGCAGGAAGTAACGATTCCGCAGCATCAGCATGAGCACGAATTTTAAGCCGCGCCGCTGCCGTAATTGGCCGAGGTCGCCAATCTTCTTCATGGCCCGCGAAAGCAGCACATCGCCTGCGCTCGAGGAAAGCACAACCGCCAGGATTGCCAGCCATGCGTTCAGGTTGCTCATCGCGTGCTGGATCATGAGCGCTCCGGGGCAGTGTCAGTCAGTCGGCCGCGTGGCTTGCGACTGGTGCGTTCCGGGCCGCTGGTCACGAATCCGACTCCGCAGGAGACCAGGGCAATTCCCATCCACCGGGTCAGGCTTACTTTTTCGTGCAGAGCGAACCGCGCAATGAAAGCTAGAAGCACATATCCGAGGGAACTGGCAGGCAACACATAGGTAAGGTCCGCCCACGAAAGCGCGGTCATGTACGAGGCAAAGAACCCCAGAAGGAAAATGATTCCCAGGCCGACCCAGGGATTAGCGATGGCGAGCAAAAGAGCGGGAATGTCGTGCAGCGAGATGTTTCCGACCTGCTTCATTCCGTAGGAGAGCAGGGAATCCCCCACCGGGGCAAAGATGGTGACCCCGGCGAGCACCAGATATTTTCGGAGGTTCACGGACTCTAGACCTGGACTGTCTCCTGCGGCTGGGACTTGGACTCGTCTGACGGCGAGGCACCGCCGTGGGCGCCATTTCCGTTAGTCCCATGTCCGTTTGCGGCGTTGTCTTTCACCAGCTTGTTCCGCATGGCCCGTACTTTCAGAAACGTCTTGGCTTCCTTGTAGAGCCGCTTGCGTTCGCCCGAGGTGAACATAGCTTTTCGCAAAATGCGGAAAGCCGCTTTCGGACGGAAGTAGTATTCGTCATAGAAGCGATGGACCGAGTGCAGAATTTCATCTGCCGGCAAGCCTGGATATTGAATGTGCGCGAGTTGGTGACCGCCTTCGTCCACCATCTTGTTGCCGTTCACCATGAAGCCGTTCTTCACTGCATAGTCATACAGTTCCGTGCCGGGATAGGCGTGGGCCACGGAAACCTGGATGGTTTCGACATCAAGCTCTTTGGCGAAAGCAATCGTGTTCTGAATAGTCTCGCGGGTTTCACCCGGCAACCCCAGAATGAAGTCCCCGTGGATGACCAGGCCCAGCTTATGTGCGTCTTTAGTGAATTGGCGGGCCCGCTCGAGGGTAGCGCCTTTCTTGATGTTCTTCAGGATTTGCGCATCACCGGATTCGAAGCCGACGATCAGTAGGCGGCAACCCGCTTCCTTCATTGCCTTTAACGTCTCGTAATCGGTGGTGACGCGCGACGTGCATGACCAGGTTAGCTTCAGCGGCTTCAGCTTTGCGCAGAGTTCCACCGTGCGCGCCTTCTGAATGTTGAAGGTGTCGTCGTCGAAGAAGTACTCTTTCACAAACGGCCAGTATTCTTTGGCTTTGGCCATTTCGCGGGCAACATCGTCGGTTGAGCGCTTACGCCAAGCGTGTCCGCTGGTGGTTTGCGGCCACAAGCAGAACGTACACTGCGCCGGACAGCCGCGCGTCGTGTACAGCGAAACGTACGGATAAAGCAGAAAAGGTACGTTGTAGCGCCGGACATCCAGGTCGCGCTGGTACACATCGGTCACATGTGGAAGTGAATCCAGGTCCTGAATCTGGGGGCGGTCCGCATTGTGCTCAAAAGACCCATTCTTCCGATAGGAAACGCCCAAAATCTGGTCCAGGGGCTTACCGTCGGCGAACTCCTTGACCGCGTAATCGAATTCCTTCCGCACCACGAAATCTATGGCGGAGCAATCACGCAAGCTCGGCTCCGGAAGCACCGTCACGTGCGGCCCGACGAAGGCGATCTTGATTTTGGGATTGACGTCCTTTATGCGCTTGGCCAGGCGAATGTCACCCGGAAAACCCGGCGTGCTGGTATACAACACCAGAAATTCATATTCCTTCGCCATCTCAATAGTCTCGTCGGCAGAAACATGATGGGAGGGGGCATCCAGCAGACGAGCACCCTCCAACATTCCGGTTGGATACGCGAGCCACACCGGATACCAGTAGGACTCGATCTCACGGGTTGCAGGCCAGCGCGAACCCGCGCCACCATCAAAATTTTCGAAAGAAGGGGGATTCAGGAACAGTGTCTTTAAAGGCATATTTGTGTGGAGTATTTATCTTAGCATCGAAAGCGGCCGTGGACGGGTCGGTGGTGCCGTCTGGATCAATGGCCGGGGAAGCTGCCCAGATAAGATCAATTCCTTTCTTCTCTGCGATTTAAGGCTAATGGTCGTGAGGATGTTCCACAACCGGTTTGCCCCGAACGGCGTTTGGATGCAGCCAACAGGTAAAAAGGACCATCGCCGTGGTGAACTCATTTGCTTTGTTCCACCCATGTTTCCAGCTCACCCGTCGCCCGAAGCAGGCCTATCCGTGCACGCTCCAGTTGGAAGCCGGTATCCTGCAACGCATTGTATTTCTCGGCCAACTGAAGCCGCGCATTGGCGGCGTCATGGACGGTGGCGTTTCCAGAGCTCATGCGAATCTGTACCGCATCCACTTCCGACTTTGCGATTTCGTATTCCAGTTCCGACACCTCTTTCGCTGCCGTCAGTTGCTCAACCGAATGTTGCAGCTTCAGAGTCTCTTGCGAGACCTGGTTCTTCGTGGCTTCTGCCTCTTTTCGTGCGCGGATGGCTTCAGCATCGGCTGCCTCCGCGTGCGCATGCTGGGAAGCATTAAAAAAAGGGAAGCGGACAACTACACCGACAGACGCATTGTTACGCTGGAAGGCATTCGTCGGAAAAAACTGCTGCCAGTTGTTAAATTTCGCAAGCACCGCGTATTGCGAAGCGAAGTCCACCGTGGGCCAGAGCGCCAAGTGCTCAGCCCGTGCCTTGAAGGTTTCCGCTCTTGCATGTTCTTGAGCAAACTCCACAGCAGGATTCGCCTTGACCGAGCTAGCGGTATCAGCGGAGTTGGTGGAGGCTTCGGGCAAAGCGGGTACGGAATCAGGCACAACCTCAATCGAAGCCGAAGGCATGCCGGTCAACTGTGAAAGGATGCTGCGCAGTTCGTCGATCGCGCCCTGCGCCTGTGCTAGCCGTAGTTTCGAGCGCGCGGTCGAGAGTCGTGCCTCAGTGTCCTGGCTTGGACTGTCAATGCCTTGCTGAATGCGCTCTTGTACTACCTCCTCCATGTTCGTGGCGTCGCCATGTTGTTGCTGCAAAGGACCGATCAGCTGCTGCCATTTCACCAGCTCCAGGTACGCCAGCGTCGTGTCCTGAACGACCTGATTGCGACGGTCTTTGGCTCCTATCTGTGCCGCTTTGTATTCGCTACGGGCAGCATGTATGCCGCTGCGCAATGCGGGGCTAAACAGGGCTGACTGGGCAGTAAGGTTGACCAGTGAGGGCGCGGACCCCTCCAGGCTGAGCGGATAGCCCCATGAATCTCCCAAGCCTGAGCCGATGAGCAGCTGCGGAATGAACTGGTCGCGGGTCTCGCGGAACGACGCGAAGGCACGTTGCTCATCGGCCGCGGCCTGACCAGAGGCCGGGCTATGAGTCAGCGCCAGCTCTACCGCACGTTTAAGTGTGAGTGGCTCCCCGCTGGCTGCGGGTACAGCGGCGGCTGCAAGAAAAAAGCAAAATAGAACGCCAACCAGATTGAAGGCAGGTTTCATATCTCCACCTTAAATGCGGAAATCAGAAATGCAATTTGCCTGAGACGATTCGTTGAGAAGTCTTGTTCGAACAAGCTTGCTTGAACTCAATGATAATGGCTAGCGGTTCACGCGTTCTAAGGCCTGACGCGCGGGCTGGTACTCTTTGGCTAACTCGAGCGCTGACTCGTACTCCGCCGCTGCAGAGTGCTTGTCCCCCAACTTCTCGTTTGCCGAGCCCAGCAGAAAGTGGACTTTGAATTCCGGCGCCTGCTCTACCGGTGAGCCGGACTTGAGATATGCACGGAGCAGTTGCACCGCCTCGGGCAGATTGCGCTGCGAGCGGATCAGGATTTCAGCTGCATCGACCAGAGCGTCAGGGCGATCCAGAGAAGCCGAACGCACGTGTAGAAGCGCGTCCTCCATTTCATCCCATCGCTGCCGATGGCGGTAGAACAAGCCAAGGTTCAGCCAGGAGCTGGCGCTTCCGCCGCTCGCCTCAATTGAGCTTCTATACTCCTTCTCGGCGTTGGGGTAGTCCTTGCGCTTTTCCGATATCCGGGCGGTGACCCAATGCGCCCGTGGCGGATCCAGACTCAGCAATGATTCCGCCTCTCTCTGTGCTTTGTCGCGACCTCCGCCAACTATGCCTGGCGCCTCTAAGTAAAACTCCGCCAGATCGCTGCGCGCATCCACGCTCTTGGGGTTCAGATGCACTGCCTTTTCAAACTCGTCGCGGACCCGTCGCGCCAGGCCAGCCGCGGTCACGAAACCAGACCGGTCCGCCTTCTCACCGTAAATTCGTCCCAGCCAGAGGTGAAATTGACTGTTCTCGGGGGACAGGGCGACCGCCTTTTCGCAGTTGGAGATGCCGCGGTCCCACTCGCCCAAAGTGAAGTAGGCGCGGCAAAGCAGGTTGTGGGCGACCGGATCATCCGGCGACTGCTTGATCTGTCCGTCCAACGCGGCGATGGCTTCATCGACATGCCCCGTCGCCAGCAGCCTGGGAACGCTCTCGTCCGCGCCAGCTACGGCTGGAGCTGCAAGCAGGGCGAGAACAAGAAGAGAAAACAGACGGCTCATATTAGTGAACAACTCTCACCGAGAGACCGTCGCGCAGCGGCTTTGAATTCGTGGAAGCGATGGCTACAACGGCGTGCTCAGAAATTCCACCCGTAACTTCCACCTTGGTGAGATTGGAAATCGACGTTTGCACGTTCTGGCGGTGAATTTCAGTGTTGTTCACTACCTGATAAACGTATGGCACCGAATCGTCCTGCCGCAGCGACTCGCGCGGAATAGTCAAAGCATCGGAGTGTTCGGCAGTGACAATCGTGACCCCAACGTTGATATTGGGCAGCAGCTTGAAATCCTGATTGGCGACTATACACGTGGTTTCGCCCACATTGCGGGTGCCGTGGAGCTTCACCGATGCCGGTACCGTGGTCACAATTCCGGTCCATATTCGTCCGGGCATGGCATCCCACGTTACTTCAATCTTTTCGCTGGGAGCGAGGCGCGCCACGTCCGGTTCATCGACATAGGCGCGCACCAACACCTTTGACAAGTCAGCTTCCTGCAACACCAGGTCGCCGGGATTCACCCAACTGTGCTGCTTCACCGGAAGCGAATATACGATGCCGGCAAAAGGCGCCCGAATCACAAGTTGATTGAGTACATCTTGGGCTGCGCTGAAAGCGCTTTGCGCCTCCGAATGTTGCGCCTGAACCCGGGTGACTTCAGGCCGCGAATAACGGTCCTTTTGCTTGGTTTCGAGAAGCTTCAGCTCGGCTGCGGCTGCGTCTAACTGATTTTGCGCCCCCTGCACTTCTCCTGGAGAGGCGGCACCAGACTGCTGCAATCGCTTTAACGCATCCAAATTTCTCTGCGCGGCTTGGTAACTCCCGCGGGCCTTGACCAGTTGCGCTTGCAGCGTCAGCACCTCTTCCTGCGTGCCGCCGCGCTCGAGCGCATTCATGTCGGCTTCGGAAGTCCGCACCTGTACGAGGGCTTGCGCCGCCTGGCTGCGGGCGCTGGCTGCATCAAGCTCAACCAGCAACTGTCCCTTCTTTACGCGGTCACCTTCTTTGACGTAAACGTTCTTGACCGTCGTGCCTACAGGCGCATGGGCTTCGAAGTTCTGCACAGGTTCGACTTTCCCGTTAGTCGACACCACGCTGCGAATTGCACTTCGAGAAACTCTGGCGGTCATTACCGGCACAGAATCATCACGCGACATGAATGACGCAAGAACTATCACCGCTACCACCGCGCCAAGCAGCCACAACAGCCAGCGCCGTCGCCCGCGAGTGCCGATTTTTGCTCTATTCTGGGCCATCAAGCTAGATCAGATTAACCTAACCCTCGTGTTATCTGGGGCCACAAAGCAACCGCGTTCTTAGCGAGTTAGATGCACTGAGTTGCAGAAAGACGTAATGAATCGCGCCCGCGAAGCCGCGCGGTTACTCGCCTGACTCAGGCCAGCGTCACCCGCTCAGAATCGTGCGCAGGTTGTACACGGAGCTGCAGCCCTTCAACTTTCTCTACCACAACTTTGTCCCCTGCAGGAACATTGGCAGAGGCGACCGCATCCCATAGTTCCCCGTGAACGAATACTTTTCCAACAGGCGCCAATGCAGTCTGTGCAATTGCAACTTCACCCACCAGACCCTCAGCTCCTGTAGTCACCTTGCTCCTTCGCGCACGTAGCGCCACCGTCATCAGGAACACAGTGATGAGTCCGACGGGAATACTCACCGCCAACGCTGTTGCCAGCTTTACCCGCATCTCCGGAATGGGCGCGTCAACCAGCAGCAGAGCCCCGATAACCAGCGTGGTGATGCCACCGATGGCAAGCACTCCATGGGTCACAAACTTCGCCTCCAGAGCGAACAGAACGAATGACGCAAGTATTAACACCACCGCGGCGAATCGGATCGGTAACAAGTGCAGCGCAAAGACGGCCAGCAGGATGAAGACAACGCCGACTGTACCGGGTATCACAGCGCCCGGATGATTGAACTCGGTGTAGAGCGCCAAAGCTCCGATGGCCAGAAGGATGAACGCGATGTCAGGCTCCATGAGAAACGAGAGGATGCGTTCCTTAAGCGTTTCCTCCATTAGACGTTCGGGCTTACCGACCAGGTTAAGAGTGATTGATTCACCGTTGAAACGTTTCACCGGCTTTGAAGCGATTTCACGAAACAGTTCTTGTTCGCTGGGCGCGACATAATCAATCAATTTCTGCGAAAGCGCTTCGGCGTCGGTGAATGATTTCGATTGCCGGACCGCGCTCTCCGCCACATCGACATTTCTTCCCCTTTTTGAAACCACTGAGCGCATGAGAGCGGCCGCGTCGTTCTCAACTTTTTCCTTCATTGTTCCCTGAATGTCGCCGCCAAAAGCGCCGACTGGGTGCGCCGCACCGGTATTTGTCCCTGGCGCCATGGCAGCAATGTCGGCGCTTTCCAAGATGAAGAAGCCAGCCGAGGCTGCGCGGCTGCCGCTCGGGGTCACATAAATTATTACCGGCACTGGCGAGGCCAGGATCTTCTCCATGATCTCCCGCATGGCATCCATTACGCCGCCCGGCGTGGTCAATTCGATCAGGACGGCTTCGTCTTTACGGGCCGCCGCCTGATCGAGAGCTCGCTCGATTCGTTCGGCGGTGGCGGCCTGGATGGTGTCATCCAGCACCACTTTCAAGACGTCTGCGGAAGCAAAGCTGGAAAGCAAACACAGAACAACGGCAATGAATCCCAATCTGCGAAGGCACATGTCCCTTTACTCCTGGGCAGAGCTGCTTACCGTATTGTCTCGCAAACTGGTCGTGTAAGCACGGAATTGACGAACCGCCGAGCCTCACAAGTTAGGGCCGGAGTTGCTCCGCTCATTTCCGCAATACTGCTTCCGGTTCGTACTTGTCGGATTTCGTCCAGCCCGGCAGGATCGTACTCCCTGTAATGAGTCTTGCCCCACGTTCGTAGGTGATATACGACCAGGCCCATTGGATCAGCACGATAAGCCGGTTACGAAAACCGATCAGGAAGAATATGTGTACGAACAGCCAGCCCAGCCAAGCCAGGTAGCCGGAGATGTGCAGGCCCCTGAATTGCGCGACCGCGGCCGCCCGACCGATGGTGGCCAAGCTGCCTTTGTCTACATAGTGGAAGTCTTTCCGGGGCCGGTTTCTCAGATCGCGAGCCACGGTCTTTGCCACCGCGCGTCCTTCTTGCAAGGCCACCGGCGCGACTCCGGGCAGCAAGTTCCCGCGTTCATCTTTGAATGCAGCAAGGTCTCCAATCACGAATACTTCCGGATGTTGTGGAATGCTCAGATCTCGATTGACTGCAACCCGTCCGGCGCGGTCCACTGGAACCTGCAGTTGGCGGCCCAGCTCAGAAGCTCGAACTCCAGCGGCCCAAAGCACGACCGCGGCGGGGATTTTTTCTGTTCCCACCCATACCGCTCCACCTTCAATCCGGGTGACCATCGCCGAGGTGCGGACCTCAACCCCGAGCTTTTCCAATTGGCGAGCCGCGCTTTGCGACAGGTCCTCCGCGTAGGCCGGCAAAACCCGAGGACCGCCCTCGAGCAAGATGATGCGCGTTCGCTTCGGGTCAATGTTCTGAAATTCATCTTGCAGCACGCGTCGCGCAATCTCAGCCAGAGTTCCGGCGAGTTCAACGCCGGTCGCCCCCCCGCCCACAATCACAAAGTTGAGAGACCAGAGCGGTCCACACTCCAGGTTTTCCCGCTCCGCCAGTTCGAACGCCAACAGGACGCGGCGGCGAATTTCGAGCGCATCCTCAATGGTTTTCAATCCGGGGGCAAGCGGTTCCCATTCGTCATGACCAAAATAGGAGTGCGTGGCGCCAGCCGCTACGATCAGGTAATCGTAGGGAATTTCAAAGTCTGGCAGCATTACGGTTTTTCGCGAGAGGTTGAAACCAATAACTTCTCCGAGCAGAACTTCCACGTTCTTACGACCTCGCAGGATCCAGCGGATGGGCGCAGCTATTTCTCCCGGCGAGATGCCCGCAGTCGCAACCTGATAGAGCAGCGGCTGAAAGGTGTGGTGGTTCTTGCGATCGATTATCGTGACTTTAACCGGCAGTTTCGCTAATCTACGCGCGGCTTCGAGTCCTCCAAATCCAGCTCCGATGATCACCACGCGAGGCCTGATTTGATCCACGGGCGCTCCTTTCACCCTCGGGTGCATCTAGAATCGCACCATGCATCTGAACGTTATATAGATTCCGTTATGGCCGAGAAGTCAGAACTTTTTTGCAGCGCAGAAGCGCGCGATTTGCACGTTGTTTCGTCACACGAAGACACGCAATCCAGGAGAGACCTGCTGGAAATTGCCATCGTTTTGTCCTTGATCCTGATCGCGGTTTGGACTCCGCAGGGCAAACTGAATGCCGTGGTCAGCATTGTTGCCGCGGCTTGTGTAGTTGCATTTGCGATCGCAGGCCGCAGGGGAGCCGAGCAATTGGGACTCACACGGCCGCTCGCCGGCACCACATTCATGCTGCTTGCCGGCGCGATTCTGTGTGGCGTAGTGCTGTTAATCGGATTGCTTTTACGGTTTGTGGGACCCGTCTATCACGTGCCTTTGAGCAGGTCATGGCAGTACGCCACTTGGGCGCTGCAACAGGAATTCATCCTGCAATCCATCTTCTTCGTTCGCCTTGAAGCTATTCTGGGCCCGCGACGGGCCGTTGTTGCAGCCGCATCTTTGTTCGCGTTGGTGCACGTGCCGAGCCCGGTTCTCACTCCACTTGCATTTTGCGGTGGAATTTTGTTTTGCGAACTCTTCCGCCGGTTCCGAAATCTCTATTCGCTTGGGATTATTCACGCCGCACTTGGACTTACTATCGCCGCCAGCTTTCCTGACAAATGGCTGCACCACATGCGCGTGGGATTCGGTTACCTGATGATTCACCACTGAAACTGATTTCAACGTGTGAAGCCTGGCTACCTATGCGAAACGAGGGTGCTGCCTTGCAAAAATCCAGAGTAGGTGTACCATCCTCCTACTCTCAACAGGAGCGCCTTCGTGAAAAGACACTTGCAAGTTGTGGCTTTCGCAGTCGCCATCCTCGCGCTATGCCTGATGGCCGCCCAGGCTCAATCGGCGCCTGCGAACTCCAGTACAACCCAGCAGTCGCCATCAACCACTGCCGCTGACACGCAAGCCGCAACCGTCCAGTCGACCAGAGTGACCGCATATACTCTGCCGCCCGACCTGTACAAGAAAGCACACGACCGCAGCCGGATTCGCCTTCATCTGGCCTTGATCGGGTCCGTTTATGGAGTGCTCGTACTTTGGCTCATCTTGCACTGGAAGCTTGGTCCCAAGTTTCGGAACTGGGCAGAAACATTTTCGCGGCGCCGATTTCTGCAGGCATCGGTGTTTGTCCCTCTGTTGCTCCTAACCATTGCGATTCTCACTTTACCTCTGGATATTTATGGCGAAGTTATCGAAAAACAGTTTGGCCTCTCAGTGCAGGGATGGGGGTCCTGGAGCTGGGATTGGATAAAAGCGGAGATCATCTCGCTAATCATCGGCACAGTTCTGATCTGGCTTTTGTACATCGTCATTCGCCGCAGCGCGCGGCGCTGGTGGTTTTACTTTTGGCTGATCTCGTTCCCGATTGGCGTGTTCTTGTTTTTTATTGGCCCCTGGGTGATTGATCCGTTGTTCCACAAGTTTGAACCGCTGCAACAGAAAGACCCGGCGCTTACCGCCAGCCTGGAGCAAATGGTGCAGCGCGCAGGTGAAGACATTCCGCCGCAACGTATGTTCTGGATGGGCGCCGGCGAAAAGACCACCGGGTTAAACGCCTACGTTACCGGCATCGGGAGTTCCAAGCGCATAGTGGTTTGGGACAACACTATCGCCAAGATGAACACGCCGCAGATTGTATTTGTCGCAGGACACGAGACCGGCCACTACGTTCTTCAGCACATCCCCAAGCTATTGACGTTTTTCGCCGCCCTGCTGTTGTTGTTCTTTTATCTGGGCTATCGCTCGGTGGGATCCGTGTTGGGCCGCTGGGGTGCAGCCTGGGGAATACGGGGTTTGGATGACTGGGCATCCCTGCCGGTCCTGATCCTCCTGCTTTCAGTTTTGGTTTTCATCTCGACTCCCGTGGGTAGCGCTTTCAGCCGGTATTTCGAACACCAGGCAGATCAATATGGATTAGAAGTCACCCACGGGCTCACGCCTGATTCCGGCCAAGTGGCTGCCCAGGCCTTCCAGATACTCGGCGAAGTCGACCTGGGCGATCCTGACCCTAATCCGGTAGCTGTTTTCCTGTTCTACGATCATCCGACGATTTCGGATCGGGTCCGTTTCAGCCTCACCTATGACCCGTGGGCAGCCGGAGGGCAGGGTGAGTTCGTGAAATAAAATCATATCTGGTTGTTAATAAACCCCTTGCAGCCTTTCCAGCTCAGTCGTCAGCTGCGTTCCTGATGCTTAGTCGCTCTCTCGGGTTGATTCATATCTTATTGCCTTAAGTCAGTGATCTCCCGTCGATTGCTACCCCATCGCACCGATTGTTGCCGCGCGCCAAGTTCCTTAGGCTGAGACGTGCTTCCAGGAGCCAAGCCGTGACTACTCACTCTTCACGAATCATGCTTACTGGCGTCATCTTAGTTCTAGCTCGTTGCCTGGGAGCGGCTCAGACCGCAGGACAGCAGGCGCCTGTTGAACTCGTCAAAGCCGTTATCTACAACGAAGTGCATCCAGCGAATCATGACGAAGTGCACTGGAAATACCGTCTGGAAAAAATGTTGGATGGTAAGCAGGAAACCAGAGAGGTTGTCGAAACGAAATCGGGATCGCTGGACAAGCTCCTTTCAATCGCAGGTAACCCTCTTAATGATGTCCAGCAACGCGGTGAGGCAGACCGTATTTTGAAGTTGTCGCGGGATCCAGGGCAGCAGCGCAAAGCAGAGCAGGCGAAGCGCAAAGATGCCGACCAGTGCAATTCATTTCTGCAGATGATTCCCAACGCCTTTGTGTTCGAGAACGCTGGTCAAAACGGCGACTTGATGAAAATCACCTTCAGGCCAAACCCTAACTTCCAGGCTCCCTCGCGCGAAGGCAAAGTTCTGCAGCAAATGGCGGGGGAAATGTGGGTGGATGCCAGGCAGAAACGTCTGGTCAGCATCGACGGCCAACTCGTGAATGAAGTGAAATTCGGCGGAGGCTTGCTGGGCCACCTGGAGAAAGGCGGCCAGTTTGCCGTCAAACGTGCCGAACTCGCGACCGGTGACTGGGAAGTGACTGAAATCAACGTGAACATGCATGGCAAGGCGCTGCTCTTTAAGAGCATTTCGGTCCAGCAGAAAGAAATCCATAGCAACTTTGAGCGCGTCCCAGAAGATTTGACTCTGGGCGATGCCGCCAACCTTCTTCTCCAACAAGCCTTGGTTGCCGCCAAACAATAACCGGCAAGCAGGCACCAAGAACTCTCTATCTCGCTCGCGTCAGGATATTCCTGATGCCATTACAATGCTCGTTTCCTGGTGAGGCGAGCTATTGCGAACAGCTGATGTAGTAATTATCGGCGGAGGCATTGTCGGTTCCAGCATTGCCTACCACCTGACTGCCTCCGGCTGTAAGAGCGTTCTAGTAATTGAGCGAGAGTCCTCGCAGGGCAAAGGTTCGACCGGCAAGAGCATGGGAGGGGTGCGCGCCCAGTTTTCGACTCCGGTGAACATTCAGATGTCGCTGTACTCCATTCCCTTTTATGCATCATTTGATGAACGGTTGGGTTATCCCTGCTGTTATCGTTCGCAGGGTTATCTGTTTTGCGCAACCTCTGAAGACCAC
>Ga0075436_100000676_pt1 | contig 22467 bp, 24 predicted proteins | sample RhiMethybrSRZTD5_FD_75303 | JGI IMG/M metagenome (GOLD analysis project Ga0075436, IMG submission 75303) | Populus rhizosphere microbial communities from Tennessee, USA - Rhizosphere MetaG P. TD hybrid SRZTD5 | ecosystem: Host-associated > Plants > Roots > Rhizosphere > Soil | place: USA...
TTGCGCCGAAGCGGCGCCGGGCGGATGTTGATGAGGACGATGAAGAGGCCCCAGAGCGTGGCGGAGAGCGCGTGGAAGGCCGCGGCGCTGACGCTCGGGGCGGCGCCGACGCCGAGCACGGACACGGTCGCCATCGTCGTGAAGAGGAGCGTCGGGATCATCCGCGAGCCGACCAGCGTGAAGAGGTCGGAGACGCGCGTGATGGGAGTGGCCGCGAGCTCGCTCATACAGGGGTCATCGGCGGCCGCGCCCCTCTACATGAGCGCCACCCCAACGGCCTCCACACCCTGCGGGTCGAGGCCGGCCAGCCAGTCGCCGGCGCGCCTCCCGCGCAACACCAGATCCGGGTCGAGATCGGCCAGCGGCCGCAGCACGAACTCGCGCTCGTGCGCGCGCGGGTGCGGCAGCGTGAGGCGCTCGTCCGTCCGCTCCTCACCGTCGTACCAGATCAGATCGAGGTCGAGCGTGCGCGGCCCCCAGCGGACGTCACGCACCCGGCCGAACTCGGCCTCGACGGCGTGGAGCACGTCGAGCAGCGCCTCCGGCTCATGAGTCGTCTCGACGCGGGCGACGGCGTTCGCGTAGTCCGGCTGGCCGGGCGGCCCGATCGGGCGGGTGCGGTAGACGGGCGAGCCGGCGACCAGCTCGACGCCCGGCCGGCGGCCGAGCGCGACGGCGGCGGCCCGCAGCGTCTCGACCGGCTCACCGAGGTTGGCGCCGAACGCCACGTATGCCGGGATCACCCCTCCGGGGGCACTTTGCACGGATCACCCTTACGAATTGTTCACATTTGCCGATGCTCTTGGTGACGGCTCGCGTTGGGCCGCCGAACCGCTCCGCTCCAGCTCCGGAAAACCACAGGATGGTGCCATGTCGACCCTCATGGAACTTGCCGTCGTGCTCGTACTCTGCCCCGCCGCGCTCGCGATCTGGGCCGATGCCCGCTATCCCAACCTCCGGCCCAAGGAGCTCCGGCGCACGACCGTGCACCTGGGCATCGGCGGTCTGCTCGCCTTCGTCCTCATGCGCCCGCTGCTCGTCGGCATCGCGGAGCTCGTGTCCGGCGCCGCCGGCCAGGCCGCCGCGATCGTCGCCGCCTGCACCGTGATCACCTACTGCCTGACCGTGTCGGTCTGGATCGTGCGCCACGCCGCCGAGGCGATGCGCACCGATGCCTAGGCCATAACCTCGCGCAGGGCCGCTGCGGCCTCCGCGCGGGTGCGCGCCTTCAGCTTGCGCAGGATCGCCTTGACGTGCCAGCGCACGGTCTCGGGCGAGAGGAACAGGCGCCGTGCGATCTCGGTGGTCGTCTCGCCGGCCGCGATCAGCTGGAGGATCTCGAGCTGGCGCGGGGTGAGGCGCTCGCGGTGCGGCAGCTTCGTGGCCAGCACCATCCGCCGTTGCGTGTCGCGGACGTCGGCGATCAGGTGCGCGGCCATCCGCCGCGACAGCGCCGCCTCGCCGCGCAGCACGCCGCGCAGGGCCTCGGCCAGCCGCTCGGGGGCCTGGTCCTTGGTCAGGTAGCCGACGGCGCCCGCCCGCACCGCCGCGATCATGTCGGCGGGGTCGCGCGACTCGCTCAGCATCACGACGCGCACGCGCTCGCCGTGGAGCTCGAACAGCCGCCGGGTGGCGTCGATGCCGCTGCCGTCGGCGAGCTGGAGATCCATCAGCACGATGTCGGGCATGCGCGCGGCGACGACGTCCATCGCCTCACGCACGGTCCCGGCGGAGCCGTCGACGCGGAACCCCTCCGCGTCGAGCAGGTCGATCAGACCGCGCCTGAACAGTGGCTGGTCCTCGACCACCACGATGCGCATCCCGTCCATGAATCCGTTATACGGGTGCTTCCAGGCCGCCGATAGCCCGTTTACGGATCAACCATCTCGACGACGCCCCGCTCGATCGTGACGGCGACCTCGGCGACGTCGTGCTTCACCGGGGCGTGCGGCTTGGCGACGCGCACGCGCAGGCCCGTGGCCGGATAGCGCTCGGCGAGATCGTCCGCGATGACAGTCGCGAGCCGCTCGAGCAGGTCATACGGCCCGCCGGCGGCGAGCTCGGCCACCCGGTCGCACACGGCGGAGTAGTTGACCGCGTCGTCGAGGTCGTCGGTCTGCCCGGCTTGCGACCGTCGCGGGTGCAGCCAGACGTCGATCACGAACGGCTGGCCGCGCTCGCGCTCGAAGTCGCGCACGCCGTGGTGGGCGTACACCCGCAGGCCGCGGATCTCGACCGTCATCCGCTCCATCTTCAGGAAGGGGTCGTTCACGCGACCGCCTCGATCGCCGCCGAGACGGCCAGCGCGTCGCGGGTCGGCCTGACCGCGTGCACGCGCAGCATCCACGCGCCCCGCCGGACCGCGGCCAGGTTGACGGCCACGGTGGCGATGTCACGGCCCTCGAGCGGCTGGCCGGTGAGCACCCCCAGGAACGACTTTCGCGACGCACCGACGAGCACGGGCGGGCCGATCGCGGCGATCCGGTCCAGGTGGCGCAGGAGGGCCAGGTTGTGGTCGATGGTCTTGCCGAAGCCGATCCCGGGGTCGACGCAGATCTGGCCGGGATCGATGCCGCTCGACCGGGCGAAGGCGGCCCGCTCGGTCAGGAACGCAGAGACCTCGGCGACGACGTCGTCGTAGTGGGGGTCGTCCTGCATCGTCTTCGGCTCGCCCAGCATGTGCATCAGGCACACGGGGACGCCGGCGGCGGCCACCACCTCGGCCATCGCGGGATCGTGGCGCAGGGCGGTCACGTCGTTCACGAGGGCTGCGCCGGCCCGGATCGCCTGCTCGGCGACCTCGGCCTTGACGGTGTCGATCGAGATCGGCACCTCGGTCTGGCGGGCCAGCCCGTCGATCACCGGGAGGACGCGCTCGAGCTCGACCTCGAGCGGCACCGGATCCGAGCCGGGCCGGGTCGACTCGCCGCCGACGTCGAGCACGTCGGCGCCCTCGGCGGCGAGCTTCAGGCCGTGAGCGATCGCAGCGGCCGGATCGAGGAACGTGCCCCCATCCGAGAAGGAGTCGGGGGTCACGTTCACCACACCCATCACGGCCGGGGCCGGGAACCTCTCACGCAGCGGCAGCACGCTGCGCAGGTTAGATCAGTGATATGCGAGCGCGGTCGCCTCGGTGATCTGGCGCTCCCAGCCGGGGGAGAACGTCCAGGTGCCGCGACCGGGCACGTACATCTCGGTCGACGAGTTGTTGTCGAAGCCGATTGCATTCTGGGCGCCGAGCTGGACGAGCATCTTGCCCCAGTTCCAGCCGTATACGCCGTCGCCGTACTTGACGCCGCCCGTGATGATCAGCCAGCCGTGCGTCGCCGTCTCGGCCACCGCGGGGCGCCAGTGCGGGTAGTCCCACTGCCAGCCGTCGCTCGACATCATCGGCGGGTTCACGTGCGCCAGCGGGTACTGCACCCTGCCGTCCTTGACGAGGCGGGGCTTGCCGCCCATCACGTCCGTCACGGCGGCCCAGCGGGGCGTGTCCGTCGAGATCGTGAACGCGTGCGCGGCCGCGTTCGCCTTGTGCTCGAGGTCGCCGGCGGCGAAGTGGCCGGCCTTCGTGATCATGAGCGCCTGGCCGGCGGCCAGCGGGACGTCGACCTGGCCGGTGCAGACGTAGCCGCCGCAGGTGGCCGAGTTCGCGACCGTGAGCTGGGTCGTCGTGGTCGTGCCCGTGCCCTCGCCGAAGCGGAAGCCGCGGACCGTCTCGCCCGTCTTGAGGCCGGTCGAGTTGTTGACCTGCTGGCTGCCATGGAGCATGTCGGCGAAGAACGAGGGATCGGCGTTCGTGACGACGAAGCCCACCCATCCGGTGGGTACGCGCGCGAGCGTCCCGGTCTTGATCGCGACCTGGTCGCCCTTCACGGACGTGAGGCCCGCCGAGCTGGGGTTGAAGGCGCCGACCGTGGCGGTGTGGCCCTCGAGCAGCGTGATCTTGGCCGGGCGCGCGATCGGCGAGCCCATGACCATGCGGCCGGCGGACTGGTAGCCGACGGCCGGGCCGCCGGTGCCGAAGTCGACGATGTGGCGGCCCTGCACCAGCATCCCGCTCGGCTTGCCGTAGCTCCAGTTCGAGCCCTGGCCGAAGAAGTCCGCGTTGATCGCGCCGAGGAAGCCGGCCGGTGCGCTGGCGTGGGCCCAGTTCGAGATCGTGTTCAGGCGGATGCTGCCGTTCGCGGTCGGGTGGTTGAGCGCCTCGGCGATGAGCTGGACGTGCGGGTCTCCGAGCTTCCACGAGAGCCTGTAGATGTCCTGGTTCGTGCCGCTTCGCATCCGCGCGCGCCAGTGGGTCAGGGTGACGCCCGGCTTCAGCGTCCGGGTGCAGAAGAGCGGCGCCGGCGGGCACTTGTAGGAGAGGATCGGCCCGCTGATCCGCGGCGTCGTGGCGAGGGCCTGCGGCGCCATGAGGCAGCCGGCGACGCCGACGGCGAAGGAGAGTGTGACCCGGACGAAGCGCAACGAAGACCCCTGGAGACGGTGGACGGGACGGCTGTCCAGGTGATCGGCAGGCAGGGGTCATCCGACCCACCCCCTTTTCAGGGATTCGGCATGGGGACAGTCCCCGCACGGCGGGGACTGTCCCCGATTTTTGTCGGACTCAGGAGGGCTGCGGCGACTCCGGCGGCTGGCCGGAGGCGATGTTGCCCGGAAGCGGCAGGCCGATCCCGCGGGGCCGCGACGACTCCTTGCGCGGCTGCTCCGTCGGGGTCTCGGTCGGCTTCGGCTCCTGGTCCTTGAAGATCTCCTCGGGGGCCTCGCCGGCGAGCAGGCGCTGGAACTGGCCCGCGTCGAAGGTCTCGTACTGCATCAGGATCTTCGACATCCGGTTGAGCTCGTCGATGTTGGCGCCGAGCACCTCACGGGCGCGCTCGTGGGCCTGCTCGACGATGCGCCGGATCTCGTCGTCGATCTCGCGCGCGATCTCCTCGGAGTAGTCGGCCTCGTGGCCGAAGTCGCGGCCCAGGAAGGGCTGGCTCGAGTCGCGGCCGAACGTGCGCGGGCCGAGCTTCTCGGACATGCCCCAGCGGGTGACCATGCGCTTGGCCGTGTCGGTCGTCTTGTTCAGGTCGTCCTCGGCACCGGTCGTGACCTCGCCGAACACGAGCTCCTCGGCGGTGCGGCCGCCCAGGTTCTTGGCCAGGCCGTCCAGCAGCTCCGCGCGCGAGCGCATGAACTTGTCCTCCTGGGGCAGCGTCACGACGTAGCCGAGGGCCATGCCGCGGCCGACGATCGAGATCTTGTGCACCGGATCGTTGTGCTCGAGGAAGTGGCCGACGAGCGCATGGCCCATCTCGTGCACCGCGGTGATCTCGCGCTCCTTCGGCGAGAGCAGCCGGGTCTTCTTCTCGGGCCCGGCGATGACCCGCATGATGCCCTCTTCGAGCTCGAGGTTCTCGATCTGCTTCTTGCCCTTGCGGGCGGCGAGCAGGGCGGCCTCGTTGACGAGGTTGGCGAGGTCGGCGCCGGTGAAGCCCGGCGTCTGACCGGCGAGCGCCTCGATGTCGACGACCTGCGACATCGGCTTGCCGCGGCTGTGCACCTCGAGGATCTTCTTGCGGCCGACCCGGTCGGGGCGGTCGACGACGACCTGGCGGTCGAAGCGGCCCGGGCGCAGCAGCGCCGGGTCGAGGATGTCGGGCCGGTTCGTGGCCGCGATCAGGATCACGTTGTCCTTCATCTCGAACCCGTCCATCTCGACGAGGAGCTGGTTCAGGGTCTGCTCCCGCTCGTCATGGCCGCCGCCCATGCCGGCGCCGCGGTGGCGGCCGACGGCGTCGATCTCGTCCATGAAGATGATGCAGGGCGAGTTCTGCTTGGCCTGCTCGAACAGGTCGCGGACGCGGCTCGCGCCGACGCCGACGAACATCTCGACGAAGTCGGAACCGGAGATCGAGAAGAACGGCACGCCGGCCTCGCCGGCGACGGCCCGGGCGAGCAGCGTCTTGCCGGTGCCCGGAGGCCCGAACAGCAGCACGCCCTTGGGGATGCGGGCGCCGAGCGCCTGGAACTTCTTCGGGTTCTCGAGGAACTCCTTGATCTCCTGCAGCTCCTCGACGGCCTCGTCGACGCCGGCCACGTCCTTGAACGTGATCTTGGGCGAGTCGACGGACATCCGCTTGGCCCGGCTCTTGCCGAAGCTCATCACCTTCGAGCCGCCGCCCTGCATCTGATTCATGAGGAAGATCCAGAAGACGAAGAAGAGCAGGAAGGGCAGGATGGTGATCAGCGCGCTCCACCACGGGGAGCCGCCGGCCTTGGCGCCGTCGATGGCGACGCCCTTCTCGTTCGCGAGCGCGAGCTCCTTGTTCAGCAGCGCCACCGACGGGACGCCGACGCTGTGCGTCGTGTTGTCGGTCTGCGTGTAGGTGACGCTGTTCCCGGTGGGATCGGACTTGAGGGTCTTGACCTTGCCGCCTTCAGTCTGGCTGACGAGGTCGCTCCAGTTCTGGCTCGGCCCGCTGCTCGACGAGTTGACGATCTTCAGGGCGAAGAACGCGAGCACCAGCACGACGAGAATCGGAAAAAGTGCGCTCTTGAAAAGTCTGTTCACGACGTGTCGCCTACTTCCCCCGGGGATAGAGTCGGACGGCCCTGCCCGCGGTCGCCGGGAGTCGGATTACCGGTCCAACGATACCACGGGGGTTTCCAATGCCCCGGTATCGGCAAGGACGGGAGACTCCTTGAAGCCCGGGGCGGTTTCCTTGGATATTCGGATCGGCCGCCGACTTGGATTCGTCGGCGACGCCGGGCTGACCCGATGAGGCGCTCCGATCCGGCCCTCGCTCACGGACTGCGCGCGAGGCTCCGAGGCGCGGCTGCAGGACAAGGAGGGGCAACAGCGGAGCCCTGGGTTCCCCCGTTATTCGAACTCGTCGGGGAGTTTGGATTCATCGAGGGCTGCTACGAAGGGCAGACCGCGGTAGCGCTCGCCGTAATCCAGACCGTAGCCGATGGCGAACCGGTTGGGGATCTCGAAGCCCACGTAGCGGCAGACGATGTCCGCCTTGCGCCGCGCCGGCTTGGTCAGGAGGGCGCACACCTCGACCGACGCCGGCCGCCGCGCGCGCAGGTTCCGCAGCAGATAGGAGAGGGTGAGGCCGGAGTCGACGATGTCCTCGACGACGATCACGTGGCGGCCCTCGATGTTGGCCTCGAGGTCCTTGAGAATCCGCACGACGCCGGAGGAGTCGGTGCTGTTGCCGTAGCTCGAGACGGCCATGAAGTCGATCTCGCACGGGACGGTGATCCGGCGCACGAGGTCGGCCAGGAAGAAGACGGCGCCCTTGAGCACGCACACGAGCAGCGGGTCGAGCCCGGCGTAGTCGCGGGAGAGCTCCTCGCCCAGCTCGTCCACCCGCGCGCGGACGGCGTCGGCCTCGACCAGCGTCTCGGCGATCAGGGGATCGTGCTCGAGGCCGGTCTGCTCGACGTTCATCCCGGCGGAGGATACCTAGTTCCAGGCGGGACGAAGGCGAGTGTGGCGCGGTCGCGCACCGCCTCGATGTCCCGGCCGAGCGAGAGCCGCTCGACACCCTTGCGGCGCTCGGCCATCGCCTCGAGCTTGGCGGTGAGCGCGCGCGGCAGCCGCAGCGGCCGGCCGGCGGCCCGCTCCGCCGCCTCGCGCAGGACGAGCACGCGCAGCGCGCGCGGCATGTCGTCCAGGTCTGCGAGCGCGATGTGCGGCTCGACATGTTCGCCCGTCAGCTCGCGCAGGAGCTCGTCCAGCTCGCCGAGCAGCTCGGCCGAACGGGCCAGGTTGCGCTCGGCCCCGGGATGGACGCGCGTGAGCGCGGGCATCACCTCGCGCCGGATCAGGTTGCGGCGCAGGCGCTCGTCGGCGTTGGTGCGGTCTTCGCGCGGCTCGATCCCGTGCTCGGCGCACCACGCTCGCGTGTCCTGCGCGGTGGCGCACAGGAGCGGGCGGACGATCCCGCCCGCTGAGGGCCGCATCGCCCGAATCGCCCGGGCACCGGACGACGAGACGAGCCGGTAGAGCACGGTCTCGGCCTGGTCGGACAGCGTGTGGCCGGTCACGATCGGGCGATCGCCGGCGTGCTCGCGGGCGGCGGCATAGCGCGCCTCACGCGCGCGCGCCTCGAGATTGGGGCCGTCCGCGACGTCGACCGCGACGACCGTGGCGCCGAGGCCGGCGCAGTGGGCGGCGTCGGCCATGCCGTCCGCCCCGCGCAGGCCGTGCTCGACGTGCAGCGCCTCGACGTCGTAGCCGAGCTCGCGCGTGAGCCCCCAGGCGCAGGCCGAGTCGGCGCCGCCGGAGACGAGGGCGAGCACGGCCTCGCCCGGCTCGAGCAGTGCGTGCTCGGCGATGTAGGCCGCGACCCGGCTAGCCAGCGGTTCCGGCTCGGTCATCGAGGACGAAGCGGCGCATGAAGGTGGTCCCGAGCTCGATGTAGCGGGCGTGCGCGGCCTGGGCGGCGTTGTCGTCGCCGGCGGCACGGGCGCGCTCGATGTCGTCCTGCAGTCCGGCCAGGCGGCCCTCGAGGCGCAGCTCGAGCTGCTGCTCGCGGGTGAGCTCGTCCTCCCGGCCGAGCAGCACGAGCGCGCGGGAGCGCCACAGCCTGGCCAGCCGCTGGAGCCGCGGATCGTCGCTCGCTTCCAGGGTCGCCCAGCCCCGCTCGGCGAGCGGACGCAACGCCTCGGCCTCGAATCGGGGTCTGACCCCGAACGCTGGGCGTGACACTTCCGTTGCAGTTCCGTTCGGGGTCTGACCCCGCATGAGGGGGCCGCCGCAGTCGCACGGGGCGAGCAGCGGCTCGATGTGCGGCTCGATGCCGTCGCTGCCAAGCCGGAAGCCGGCCTCGCCGTCGACGGCCAGCCGCACCAGGCCGACCTCCAGGGATCGGGTCGCGAGCTCGTAGGTCGTCCCGCAATCGCGGCACGACCAGAGGTCGGAGCGGGCGGCCGGGATCATGCAGGCACCGTAGCCGAGAGGAACGAGCGGACGGCCGTCGTGAACGCGTACGGGGCCTCGAGCATCGGCATGTGGCCGACGCCGGGCAGCACCACTTCCGTCGCGCCCAGCGCCGCGGCCAGCGGCGGCCCGCTCGCCCAGCCGCCCGCGTCGTGGTCGCCCCACAGCACGAGCGCCGGCGCGCGGACCTCCTGCGCGAGGGCCGAGAGGTCGAGGCTCGCGAGCGGCCCGAGCACACCCGGCACCACGTGCGCCGCCCGGCCCGAGTCGCGCAGCATCTGGCGCGCCATCGCCGGTTCGAGGCCGTCGAGGCCGGCCATGCCGACGAACCAGCCGAAGATCACCCGCCGCGACGGCGGCAGCCGGACGGCGGCGGCGCCCCAGGCCCGCTCGGTGAGGGCGAGGGCGCGGTGGAAGGGCAGCACGTAGCCGGCTCGGCGCAGCTCGAACGGCACCATCCCCACGGGCGAGCACGCCACGACGCCGGCCACCGGCCGCTCCGCCGCCCATGCAACGGCGAGCGGCGCCCCGAACGAGTGGCCGAGAACGACCGGTCGCTCGACCCCCGCCGCGGCGACGGCGTCGGCCATGACCCGGGCAGCCTCGGAGAACGAGAACGGCTCGAGCACGTCCGAGCCGCCGTGCCCGGGCAGGTCGACCGCGAGGACGCGATGCGTGCGCCCCAGCCGCTCCGCGTACGGCAGGAAGTAGGCGCGCGACCCGGTCAGCCCGTGCAGCAGGACGACCGCCGGTCCCCGCCCCCACTCGGTCAGTTTGACACTCCGGCCGGCGACGGCCAATGTCCACTCATGCACCCCGAGGACGCTACCAGCGCCGCCGCGGACGCCGAGTACCGCGAGCGCAGCACGCTCAACTGGGAGCAGGCAGCCGCGGGCTGGGAGTCCGAGCGTGACCGGATGCGGGAGCGTGTGTCCGCGGTGACGGACTGGCTCGTCGACCATCTCGAGCTGCGTCCCGGCGTCAGCGTGCTCGAGCTCGCGGCCGGCCCGGGCGACGTGGGCATCAGGATCGCCGGCGAGCTCGGCGGGGACGGCCGCGTGATCGTCTCCGACCGCTCCGCGGCCATGGTCGAGGCCGCGGGCCGTTGGGCAGCCGAGCGCGGAGCGACCGGCGTCGATCTGCGCGTCCTCGACGCCGAGGCGCTCGACTTGCCCGACGCGGGCGTCGACCGGGTCGTCTGCCGGTTCGGCTACATGCTCGTGCCCGATCGCGAGGCCGCCTTCCGGGAGACACGGCGGGTGCTCCGGCCGGGCGGCCGCGTCGCCTTCGCGGTCTGGGCTGCACGCGAGCGAAACGACTGGGCGACGACGCTCTGGGACGTGCTCGAGAGCCGCGCGCCGCTGCCGCCGGCTCGCCCGGACGGCCCGGGGATGTTCGCACTCTCCGACCGCGGCGTCGTCGAGGCGCTCCTCGTCGGCGCCGGCCTCGAGCCGCAGGCATTCGACGAGATTCCGGTCGAGTGGCGCTATCCCGACTTCGACGCGTACTGGCGCTCCGCCGCCGCCGTGAACGGCGGCCTGACCCGGCTGCTCCCGACATTGTCCGATGCCGAGCAGGCCGATCTCACCGCCGCCGTCCGCACTGCGATCGAGCCCTTCCGCGAGGGCGAGGGCTATCGCCTCCCCGGCCTCGCCCTCGGTGTCGCCGCCGGTCGAGCACGGTAAGCTCTCGCGGCCGTGCCGATCCACCTCCGCGCGAACCAGGGCGACTACGCGCCCGCCGTGCTCCTGCCCGGCGACCCGCTGCGGGCCGAGCGGATCGCGCGCGAGTTCCTGGACGACGCCCGTCAGGTGAACGGCGAGCGGGGCATGCTCGGCTACACGGGCAGGTTCGACGGCAAGCCCGTCTCGGTGCAGTCGACCGGCATGGGCTGCCCCAGCGCGGCGATCGTGATCGAGGAGCTGATCCAGCTCGGCGCCCGCCGCCTGATCCGGGTGGGCACGTGCGGCGGCCTGCAGCCCGACCTGCGCCTCGGCGACCTCGTGGTCGCGCTCTCGGCCGTCCCCGGCGACTCGACCGCGCTGCGCTACACCGGCGGCGAGGCGCACGCGCCGACCGCGCACTTCGGCGTCACCCACGGGCTGATCCACGCCGCGAAGGGGCTCGAGCTGCGCCCCCACGTCGGCGCGATCGCGAGCTCGGACACGTTCTACGACCCCGATCCCGGCCGGCATACGCGCTGGGCCGAGCGCGGCGTGCTCGCGGTCGAGATGGAGGCGGCCGTCCTGTTCACGATCGCCGCGATCCGCGGCGTCGAGGGCGCTTGCCTTCTGACCGTGTCCGACATCATCTCGGGCGAGGAGTTCACCCGGATCTCGGACGAGGAGCTCGCGGCCGCGGTGGAGCGGATGACACGGCTCGCGCTGCGGGCGGCCGTGGACGAGCGCTGATCCGACCGTGCGGGCCGTGATGATCGTGAACCCGGCGTCCGATAGCGGGCGGACCGCCAAAGCTTGGCCGGCGATCGCCGGCCGCGCCCGCGAGCACGGGCTCGAGGTCGATGCGCGCCTGACCGAGGCGCCCGGCCACGCCGCCGAGCTGACCCGCGCGGCGCTGCGCGAGGGCGCCGAGCTGATCGTGACGGTCGGCGGTGACGGGACGGTGTCGGAGACCGTGAACGGCTTCTACGAGGACGGCCAGCCGGTCTCGGCGGCCGCCGAGCTCGCCGTCGTCATGCGCGGCAGCGGCTGCGACTTCGCCCGCACGTTCCGGATCCCCAAGCGCACGGACGCGGCGCTCGAGGTCGCGGCCAAGGGGGCGGCCCGCACGGTCGACCTCGGCCGCGTCACCTACACTGCACACGGCGGCGGCCAGGAGTCACGCCTCTTCTGCAACATCTCGAGCGCGGGGCTGACCGGCGAGGTGGCCGAGCGGGTGAACCGGTCAGGGAAGCCGCTCGGGGCGACCATCGCCTTCGCGTGGGGGGCGATCGCGGGGTTCTTCGGCCATCGCAACAGCCGGTTCCGTGTGCAGATCGACGAGCGCGAGCTCGACCAGATCTCGAACAACGTGATCGTGGGCAACTGCCGCTACTTCGCCGGCGGCATGAAGATCCTGCCGATGGCGGAGCCCGACGACGGCATGCTCGACGTGCTCGTGTGGGGCGACGTCGGCAAGCTCGACCTGGCGATGACGCTGCACAAGCTCTACCGGGGCACGCACGTGAACCACCCCAAGAGCGACTTCAGCCGCGCCGTCCGGGTGGTCGTCGAGCCGGAGACGCCGCTGCCGATCGAGGCCGACGGCGAGCAGCCGGGCGTGACGCCGGCGACCTTCGAGGTCGTCCCGGCGGCGATCCGCCTCCGCGTACCGGCCGAGCTCTAGCTCGAGGCGCTCGAAGTCTTCGGCTTCGCGCGCGTCGTGCGGGTTGCGCGCGGCCGCGCGGCCGGCTTCTCCTCCGGCATGCGCTTGGCCAGGTCGTTCACCGCGGCCTCGATCCGGTCGAGCGAGGCCTGCAGACGGGCGACGTCGTCGCGCGTCGCCAGATGCAGCTGCTGGAGCGCCGCGGTCTGGGCGCGCTGGCGGACGGCGTGCGCGCGCTCCTTGGTGGCGGAGACGCTGGGGGTCTGGACACCCTGCTGCACGCGGTTGACCGTCGCGTCCCGCGCCTCCAAGACCCGGTCGATGATCGTTTTGCGGTCGTCCATAGAGGGGGCCCTCCCTACCTCTTCCAGGTTTCCTTACAAACGGTACCAACCGGATCGGCTGGACTGCCACCCCCGGAAGCGGCATCCTCTCGCGTATCGTTCGGGTGTGACCTGGAACGACAGCTCCGCCGAGCTCGAGACCGTCCGCCGCTGGTTCGCCCAGCGTGGGCTCGAGCTCTCCCTGCAGCCCTGGGGCGAGAGCGGGTGGCGGGCCTGGGTCACCGCGGCCGACTCGTCGTCCGGCGCGGGCGAGTTCGTGGACGGCGCGACGGAGCTCGACGCCGCCCAGCGCGCCCGCCGCCACTACACCGGCCGCCGGTTCAAGTCGGCCGTGTCCGCGCTCGGCGACATGGCCCAGACCGAGGTGGGCCAGCTCCTGATCGCCGAGGTGGCGCTGACGAAGCTGCCGCTCGGCAAGCGCCCGTTCGCCCGCCAGACCATGCTCGCGACCGGGATCTGGATGCTCGACTCGCGCCGCCGCGGGGTCGCCCGCGAGCTCGGCAGCGCCGCCGGCGACTGGATCTCGATCCAGGCGACCGAGCGGGGAATCGCCCGCCCGCGCATCGCCGACCACCCGGCGCTTCCCGCGGCCCGCCAGGCGGCCGACGACGGGATCCGGCTCCTCCGCCGACGCTTGCGGGGCCGGTAGGGCGTGAGCCATCGCACGTCCGTGCCCATGCGGGTGCGGTTCTCCGAGACGGATGCCATGGGCGTCGCCAACAACGGCGCCTATCTGGCCTGGTTCGAGGTCGGCCGCATCGAGTACCTGCGCGAGCTCGGCCACAGCTACGCCGACGTGCACTCGGGCGGGATGGACATGGTGGTCGTCGAGGCGCGCATCTCCTACCTGCGCCCACTGACCTTCGACACCACCTTCACGATCGAGTGCGAATGCGTCGGCATCCGCGGCGCGACCTTCACGTTCGGCTACGAGCTGCGCGACGCCGAGGGCGTCTGCACCCGCGGAGAGACCCGCCACGCCTGCGTCGACCGGGCCCGCATGCGGGCCGTGCGCGTGCCCGAGTGGCTCGTCCAGGCCGTCCGCGACACCGAGTAGCCGGCTAGGAGCCCGCGTCCCAGGTGCGGCCGCCGTCGTCCGAGCGCAGCAGCCGCCCGCCGGACGTCGCCGCATAGGCCAGCCGCCAGTTGCGCAGGTCGAACGAGATGGCGCGCACGTCGTCCGCGCTCGAGGTGCGCGTGAACGTGTGGCCGCGGTTGCGCGAGAGCTCGATCCCCCGTGGCGAGGCGACCAGCAGGAGGCGCTGGTCGTCGGTGGTCGCCGCCACCGCCGTCGCCGCGCCGGCGGCGGCGACACGCTGGAACGTGGCGCCGAAGTCGCGCGAGCGCCACAGGCCGTTCGCCCCGCAGGCGACGTAGATCGTGTCGGGCTTGTGGACGTCGTCGCGGATCGCGGCGATCGCCACGGCCCCCGCCGGCAGCCCGGCCGCCCGCAGCCGCCCCCACCGCGCGGCGTTTCGCACCGAGACCCACAGCCGGCCCTCGGCGTCGATCCCGTAGAGCCGGCTCGTGCGGTAGTACGGGGTCGCGACCGCCACGAGCGGCACGCCGACGGGGCGCGGCGCGCGCAGCGTGGCCGCGCCGAAGCCGCCCGTCTGGACGCCGCGCGCGCCCACGGTCACGACTCGCGTCGAGAGGAACGCGACGCCGGTCGCGCCACCGCGGCCGGGCACGACCCGCCAGCTGTGCCCGCCGTCGTGGGAGCGGTAGACCCGCTTGCCGGTCGCCGCCCAGATCGTCCCGGAGAAGTCGGGTGCGACCGCGAGCGCCGACGCCGTCGCCGGCATGGTCACCGAGGGCTCCCCCGCGCGGGGGGTACACGCGGCGGCCAGGAGGACGACGATCAGCGCAAACGTGCGAAACCGCTCAACCGATCCGGTCATTCACCCGACAAAACTAGAGGACGGCACGCCCGTGCGCGCCGGGTCGACGGACCCGGCCCGCGGCGGCCGGCCAGACCCCGTCGTGGCCCCACCTGATCCTTCAGCCATCGCCCGCCTGCGCGCCCTCCTGGACGTGACCAGGCTCGTGCGCGCCGAGACCGACCCGAACACGATCCTCGAGGCGATCGCCGACTCGATCGCAACGTCGCTCGGGTTCGCGACCGTCGTCATCAACACGTACCGGCCGGCCTGGAACGACTTCCAGGTGACGGCCGTCTACGGCAGCGACGAGGCGCGGCGGACGCTGCTCGGCGACGCCCTGCCGTGGGAGGGCTGGGAGCCGCTGCTGGACGACCGCTTCGCCCTCGGGGGCGCCTACATGATCCCGCACGGCGCCTTCGACTGGGAGGACGACGTCGGCGCCCGCTACATCCCCGACTGGGAGCCGAGCCAGAGCCCCGACGCCTGGCACCCGGACGACGAGCTCTTCGTGCCGATGCGCCACACGGACGGCCACCTGCTCGGGATCATCTCGGTGGGCGAGCCGCGCTCCGGCCTGCGGCCCTCGGCGCACGACGTGGCCGGGCTCGTCGCCGTCGCCGACCACGCCGCCCTGGCGCTGCAGAGCGCCCAGGAGGCAGCTGCCGCGGCGTTTCACCGGGCGGCGCTGCGCCAGCTCCTGCAGGTCTCGTCGAGCCTGACCGAGACGCTCTCGGCCGGCGCCATCCTCCAGTCCGTTTGCGACGGCATCTCCGAGGCGCTCGGGTTCGACAAGGTGTGTATCGACCTACCCGACCCCGTCACGGGCGTCTTCACGACCCGGGCGGCCACCGGCTGGACGCTCGACGACATGCGCCAGAACACGCCGCTGACGCTGTGGGAGCTGGCGCCGCTGCTCGATCCGCCGTTCGAGCGCCAGGGCTGCTTCCTGCTCTCGCTCGAGCAGGCGATGGCGCGCCTGCCGAACGCGCTCCGGATGCGCCGCTCCGAGCTCAACGGTCGCGGCCCGCACGCGTGGGACAGGCACTGGCTGGCCGTGCCGATGTACGACCGCGACGGCGAGGTGATCGGCCTGATCTGGGCCGACGACCCCCGCAGCCGGCTGCTGCCCTCGACCGAGCTGCTCCAGGCGCTGCGCGTCTTCGCCAACCAGGCCACCGCCGCGCTCGACTCGGCCTCGCGCTTCGAGGAGATGCGCTACCTGGCCGAGCACGACCCGCTCACCCGGCTCTACAACCGGCGCGCCTTCAACCACCGCCTGCGGGTGGAGGCCTCGCGGTCGCGCCGCTACGGCTCGCCGTTCGCGCTCGTCGTGCTCGACGTCGACGGCTTCAAGGGCATCAACGACGTCCACGGCCACCTCGCCGGCGATGCCGCCCTGGCCCGCGTCGCCGACCTGCTCGGCCAACTGCTGCGCGCCGCGGACGCGGCGTTTCGGATCGGCGGCGACGAGTTCGCGCTGATCCTGCCCGAGCTCGACCGGGAGACGGCCCACGCGGCCGTGCGCCGCATCGCCGCTCACCTCGAGCAGGTATGCGCGGCCGAGGGCCGCCCGGTCACCGCCAGCTTCGGCGTCGCCGTCTTCGGCGGCGACGCGCACGACCCCGAGGCGCTCCTGCGCGCCGCCGACGCGGCCATGTACGCCGCCAAGCGCTCCGGCGAGCGCGTCCGCCTGGCCGCGTAGGCCGCGTTCCGGTTCCCCCGAATGAGGCTTGCCGGGCGCCGCCGCGCCCGCCACACTGAGCCTCGGGACACGCCCCCAGTCCCTGCCTGCTTCTCATATGCCGACACCCCACCTGCAGCAGCTCTCCCGTCTGCGAGGCTTCCTCGAAGTCACGCGCCTCGTCCGCAGCGAGGACGAGCTCGACGACCTTCTCGCCGCCATCGCCCGCGCGATCTCGACGTCGCTCGGCTACGCGACCGTCGCCATCCACCTCTACCGCCCCGCCTGGGACGACTTCGTCGTGACGACGGTGCACGGTGGCGATGCCGCCCGGGAGCAGCTGATGGGCGACACCCGCCCGGCGACCATGTGGGAGCCGCTGCTGGACGAGCGCTTCGAGGCCGGCGGCGCCTATCTGATCCCACACGGCGAGTTCAACTGGGCCACCTATGCGCCCGGCTCGTACGTGCCGGAGACCGAGCCGCGGGGCGAAGACGACGCCTGGCATCCCGAGGACGCGCTGTTCGTCCCGCTGCGCCATTCCGACGGCCACCTGATCGGGATCCTCTCGGTGGACGAGCCGGAGGCGGGCCTCGTGCCGCGCACCGAGGAGCTCGAGGTGCTGGTGGCGATGGCCGACCACGCGGCGATCGCCGTGCAGAGCGCTCAGGAGGCATCGGCCGCCGCCCGCCACCGGGCCGCGCTCGAGCAGCTGCTTGCCGTCTCCTCACGCCTCACCGAGACCTTCTCGATCGACGCGATCATGAGCTCGGTGTGCGGCGCGATCCACGCCGCCCTCGAGTTCGAGCGCGTGTGCATCGACCTGCCCGATGCCGACACCGGGTTGTTCCGCGTCCAGGCCGCCCACGGCTGGGCCCTGTCCGACGACGCGGTGGCGGTGCCGATGAGCCGCTCGGATCTCGAGCGGATGCTCCAGCCGGAGCACGAGATCGAGGGCTGCTACCTGCTCGAGCACGACGAGGCGATGCGGCTGCTCGCCCCCGAGCACGACAGCTACCACTCGCAGATCAACGGCACCGGGCCGCAGGCCTGGCGCAACCACTGGCTGCTCGTACCGCTGTGGAGCCGCAGCGGCGGGCTCATGGGCGTCATCTGGGCGGACGACCCGGTCGACCGCATGATCCCGGCCGACGCCAAGCTGCAGGCGCTGCGCGTCTTCGCGAACCAGGCCACGACGGCGCTCGACACGGCCGCCCAGTACGAGGAGATGCAGTTCCTGGCCGAGCACGACCCGCTCACCCGGCTCTACAACCGACGCGCGTTCAGCGAGCGGCTCGAGCTCGAGGCGGCCCGGGCGACGCGCTACGGCAGCCCGATGTCGCTCGTCCTCTGCGACCTGAACGGCTTCAAGGCGCTGAACGACGCCCACGGACACGCCGCGGGCGACGCCGCGCTGGAGCAGATCGGCGCGGTGCTGCGGAGCGGCCTGCGGCGGGCGGACGCCGCCTACCGCATCGGCGGCGACGAGTTCGCGCTGATCCTGCCCGAGACGTCGGCCGAGGACGCCGCCGGCGTGGCCGGGCGGGTCTCGGATGCGATGTCCGGGGCCTTCACCGGCAACATGGCCGGCCTCGGCGCCAGCTTCGGCGTCGCCGTCTGCCCGGCTGACGGCACGATGCCCGAGACGCTCTTCCGCGCCGCCGACGCCGCCATGTACGCGGCCAAGCGGCCCGGCGAGGGCTTCGCCCTCCCCCGCGCCAGCTAGCCGCCGCGCACCCGGCGGGGTCAGACCGCTTTTGGTGCATCGCCCGCGTCGAGGCGATGCACCCGCCAATAGGGGTCAGACCCCGTGTGGCGGGTCCACGACCCGGCGGCCGGAGGCGTACAGGAAGAGCCGGTTCGGCGTCTCTGCGGCCGCGACGTCGAAGCCGGACGCCGCCAGCTCCGCCTCGAGCCCGGCAGGCGACCAGAACCGCTTGACGATGTCGAACTCGCGGCCGTCGGCGAGGCTGCGCCGGGCCACCTCGTCGCCCATCCCGACGGTGTGGCGGGGATCGCCCGCCCGGGCGTTGTCGATCAGGAACACGCGCCCGTCCGGCCGGAGCGCCCGGGAGACAAGCGCCCAGAACTCGGCGACGCGCTCCCGCGGCACGTGGGAGAGCCAGAACGCGAAGAAGCAGGCGTCGAACGGGCGCGGCGGCTCCCAGGCGAAGATGTCGGCGACGACGTGCTCGACGCCCGGGCCGGAGCGGTCGCGGTTTCGGTCGAGGGCCTCCGGGGATGCGTCGACGGCGGTGAGACGGTGCGCATACGTCACCAGGCGGCTCGTCCAGATGCCCGTGCCGGCGGCCAGCTCGAGCACGTCGCCCGCCGGATCGAACCGGGCGAGCGCTGCCTCGAGCGCCGCCACGTCCTCGAACCAGCGCTCCTCGGCCTCGGCGTCGAGGGCGTAGCGGTTGCGCCGGAACCACCAGTCGTCGTACTCCGGCGCCCGGGCGCGGTAGTAGCGGCGCTGCTCGGAGAGGAGCTCGTCGAGCGCGGACTCGTCCACGCCCCGATGCTAACCGCCTCCCTGTCCCGGGGTGCCCCGATAGGATCACTCGCCGAGAATCCGGCGGCGAGGAGCGGGTGTGGACCTACAGTTGACCGACGAGCAGCGCGCGATCCAGGAGACCGTGCGGGAGTTCGTCGACCGGCGCGTGCTGCCGGTCGCGCAGGAGAACGACATCAACCATCACCTCGATATGGGGATCATCGAGGGGATGGCCGAGCTCGGCCTGTTGGGCGCGCCGATCCCGGTCGAGCATGGGGGCGCGGGCCTCGACTACGTGTGCGAGGCGCTCATCTGCGAGGAGATCGAGCGGGGCGAGTCGGCGTTCCGGACGCTGATCTCGGTGCACGTCGGCCTGAACTCGCTGTCGCTCCTGCGGTTCGGGTCGGACGAGCAGAAGCGGAAGTACCTCGAGCCGATGGCGCGGGGCGAGAAGCTCGGCTGTTTCGGCCTGACCGAGCCGGCGGCCGGGTCGGACGTGTCGGCGATGCTGACGACGGCCATCCGCCAGTCCGACGGCACCTACCTCTTGAACGGGCAGAAGAACTGGATCTCCTATGCGACCGAGGCGGACTACGAGCTGGTGTTCGCGAAGACCGATCCCGAGGCCGGTCACAAGGGCATCTCGGCGTTCATCGTCGAGCGTGCGTGGGAGGGCGTGGAGGCGCGCCAGATCCCCAACAAGCTGGGCGTGTGGGCCGGGTCGACCGGCGAGCTCTTCTTCTCCAACGTGCAGGTGCCGGCCGAGAACCTGGTGGCCGGGGAGGGCGAGGGGTTCAAGGTCGCGATGCACTCGCTCGATCAGGGCCGCTTCACCGTGGCCGCCGGCGCCGTCGGCGTGATCCGGGCGTGCCTGGAGGCGTCGGTCAAGTACGCGAACGAGCGCAAGACGTTCGGCAAGGAGATCGGCCGCCACCAGTTCGTGCAGGACATGATCGCCGACATGGTGCTCGGGTACGAGACGTCGCGGCTGCTCGTCATGCAGGCCGCCGACGCCAAGAACCGCGGTGTCCGGAACACCCGCGAGACGTCCCTCGCCAAGTGGCACGCCACCGAGAGCGCGTTCAAGGCCGCCAACCTCGCCATCCAGGTGCACGGTGCCTACGGCTACTCGGCCGAGTACCCGGTCGAGCGGTACTTCCGAAACGCCCGCGCTCCCATCATCTACGAGGGCACCACCCAGATCCACAAGATGATGCAGGCCGAGCACGCCCTCGGCTACCGGAAGATGAATGGGTAGCGAAGGCCGGCTGGTCTCACTCGAGGACGGCGGCGAGCTCTTCATCGCCGAGCACGGCTCCGGCTATCCGGTGATGCTCCTGCACGGCGGGCCGGGCCTCGACCACCATGAGTTCCGGCCGTGGCTCGACCCGCTCGGCGACATGGGTCTGCGCCTGATCTACGTCGACGAGCGCGGCCAGGGCCAGTCGCCCCGGGTCGACCCGGCGACGCTCTCGGTGCGGGTCTTCGCCCAGGACATCGACCGGCTGGCCGCGGCCCTCGAGCTGACCGAGTACGCCGTCCTCGGCCATTCGTTCGGCGGGATCATCGCCCTGTCGCACGCGCTCGAGCGCGGCAGCGCCAGCCACTACATCATCTCGGCAGGCGCGGCTTCGAGCGAGGCGCTGATGGCCGACGTCGAGCGCGAGATCGAGCGCTTCGAGCCCGCCGCGATGCGCGAGCAGATCCGCCGCTCGTGGGACGAGGAGGCGCACCTCACGACGGTCGAGCAGGCGCGCCAGAACACCTACGCGCAGATGCCCTTCCACTTCTGGGAGATGGGCGACGCCTACAGCCGGTTCATGCAGTCCGACGAGACCATCTACGCGCCCGAGGTGCTGGCCCACTTCGCAGCCCAGGGGTACGGCGGGTTCGAGTGGCTCGACCACCTGCGCTGGATCCGCCGGCCGATGCTGGTGATGGTCGGCCGCTACGACCGCACGTGCACGCTGGCGCGGTCGGAGGAGATCCACAACGAGGTCGAGGGCTCCGAGCTCATCGTGATCGAGAAGGCGGCCCACATGGCCCACGTCGAGCAGACGAAGGCCTACATCGACGCCGTTCGCTGGTGGTTCATCCGCCAGGGCGTCCTGCCCGACCCCACCGCGCCGCCGCCGGAAGCGTGACGCCGCACCCGCTCGCGGTGCTGCTCGACGACGCGGCCCGCGGGAGGTTCCCCGACCCTGACGGGCTGGTCGAGGTGCTCCCTCCGGCCGGCACGGCGATGGCAGTGGTCGGCTTCACCGCCCACTACGCGATCGCCGTCAACCTCCCGGAGGAGTGGGTGCGGGAGCGGCTCCCCGAGGGCGACCTGATCGCGCCGCTGAGCGCGCCGTTCCTGGCCGAGCTCGGCAGCAAGATCGGCCGGCGTGACGACGGCATCGACGCCGTCCTGGCGGCGGGAGGCCTGGAGGGCGAGCCGGCGCTCGCGGAGACGGGGGCGGCCGCCCACCCACGCGCCGTGCGCGCGTTCGCCCGCCGCGACGAGGTGCGCGTGTTCGAGGGCGACGGCGCAGTGGTCACGTTCGGCCGCGGCCTGGCCGGCCGGGCCGAGGTATCGATCGAGGTCGAGCCGGCGGCCCGTGGCCGCGGCGTCGCCCGGCGAGCGCTCGTCGAGTCGCGCCGGCTGGTCGGTCCGGACGGCGTCCTCTTCGCCCAGGTCGCCCCCGGCAACGCCGCCTCGCTGCGGGCGTTTCTGCGGGCGGGCTTCGAGCCGATCGGAAGCGAAGCGCTCTTTCTCTGACCGCCGTCCGACGAGACGGTGTACGCTCTCGAGGTTCTCGCCCCCCTCGCCGCCCAGGGATACGGAGACTTCGAGTGGCTCGACCACCTGCGTTGGATCCGCCGGCCCGATCCGTTGGCCGTACCGGGCTGACCCGGGCGCGGCGGGCGGCAGCGGTGCTGGCCGCCGCCTGCGGGCTGGCGATGGCCGCGGGGACGGCTCCCGCACTGGCCGACTCCCCGCTCGGTGCAGTCGCAGCCATCGGCCGCCTGCGCGCACAGGTGGGCGTCGCCCGCGGCATCGTCGCCACCACGGACGGCGGGCACTCGTGGCAGCTCGAGCGCTACACGAGCCACCGCGTCCACGAGGTGCAGTTCCCCACGGCGAAGATCGGCTTTGCACTGTCGCGGCGAGGCGTGCTGGCGACGAGGGACGGCGGCGCCCACTGGACCCACCGCGGGCTGCGCACCACGCTCGCCGAGGTGGACTTCCTCGGGCCCCGAACTGGCTGGGGCCTGGCCAGGACGGCGGGCGGCCTGCAGGTCGTTCGCACACGGGACGGCGGCCGCACGTGGAAGCAGCGGGGGGAGCAGGCCCACTCGGTGTGCTTCACGACCGGGGCGGTCGGCTGGATCGGGAAGGGCAGGAAGGTGCTCTTCACCGACGACGGCGGCGCCACCTGGCAGCCGCAATTCACGCTCGCCCACACGGCCGAGGAGGCCGTCGTGCACTGCACACGCGGCGGCACGGTCTGGGCGCTCTTCACCGACGGAGCAGCGACCAGTCACCAGGCGTATGCCGTCTATGCCAGCTTCGACGGCGGCGTGCACTGGCTTCCCGAGCTGGCCCAGTTCATCCACACCCCGCGCAAGGTGCCCCGCATCGACGATTACCCGGGCCCGTTCGACGTCGTCTCCGCGACCGTGGAGAAGTTCCTCGGCCTGTGCGTGGCGTGCGGGCGCGGCCGGCCGTCCCTGACCGCGACGGCGACCCACGGGCGGGTATGGGTGCACCGCCGGATGTCGGCGCCGCGCGGGGTCGGCGACTACGCCGTCATGTTCGT
>Ga0075436_100000677_pt1 | contig 22463 bp, 23 predicted proteins | sample RhiMethybrSRZTD5_FD_75303 | JGI IMG/M metagenome (GOLD analysis project Ga0075436, IMG submission 75303) | Populus rhizosphere microbial communities from Tennessee, USA - Rhizosphere MetaG P. TD hybrid SRZTD5 | ecosystem: Host-associated > Plants > Roots > Rhizosphere > Soil | place: USA...
GCGACGATGTTCTCGATTGGCTCGAGCCAACGATGTCCGTCTCGCGTCGCGAAGTGCCGGGTGGGACAGGGCCTGCTTCTGTATCCGCGCAGCTACAGGCCGCGCGGGACTCGCTAAGACCCGAGATGGAAATCGCCCGCGGAAACGAGCTGATCCTGCGCGCTGTCTAGAACATCAAGCCGAATGTAATCGGCACGAACTGAAACACACCTCCCTTCGCGACCGTGCGCGAAATGGAGTGATATCGAGCTTCAAGAAACGCCGCTGCCGGACCGAATCCGAATGTGATTCCGAGTCCGCCGTTGAAGCCAATATTGTTTTGTGCTTTGGCTCCGGTCGTGTCGACTTTTGATCCGTACCATCCCGCGCCCGCCAGCACGTACGGTTTGGCATAAGTCCCTGGAAACGCGTACACGAGATTGAACAGCGCGCCAGCAACGCGTAAATCGCCGAGGGTTGGTGCGGCGCCTGCAACCGGTGCAGGTGTCGCGTGCGTTAGATTGTTGTATATCCCGTCAATTCGCACGCCGATGGGAAACTCAGGCGATCCAAGCGCCAGGGCGATGAGCGCTGAATATCCGGTATTTTGTGCGTCGCCCAGTTTGCCGACCGGTATGGCGGCACCTCCACCGATACCAAGCGCATATCCCTTTTGAGCTGAAGCCACAGCCGGGATCATCGTGCTCACCGCAAGCATGGAAACCAGGAATTTTCGCATAGGTTCCTCAAAGAGGAGTGCTCTTGCATTAATTATCCTTTGCTACTAGGATAATTGATGGCCCGCTCATATACTGTTGCTACTGCGGCACTTGCACTTCAAGTGCCTGCCAAGTGGATCGACAATACCCTATCCCACTTCGCCGTGCAAGGGGTTAGTCAAGCCCGACAAGGTGTGTCTCGAAAGCTTTCAGTCGAGTCCCTAAGTATACTCTCAATCGCCCTCGCCTTGATTCAAGATCTCAGCGTTCCAGTTGGCACTGCCATCGATATCGCGGCTCAACTACTCCGATCCAGCGGAAGAGTCACACTTCCTTCAGGCATCGCACTCGAGATAGACATCGACAAAACTAACGCCATGCTTCTTGAGAGACTCGAGCACGCAGTCGAAATCGCACCGCTTCCCCACCGCGGCCGACCACCACAAAAAACAACGGGGCGCCTCGATTGAGACGCCCCGCCAGATTGTGCCAGTGAAGCTGGTGTGACTAGGAAGCCTTCGTCACGTTCTCGGCAGCCGGGCCCTTCTGACCTTCGACGATGTCGAATTCTACAGCATCACCTTCAGCAAGGGACTTGAATCCCGAGCCGGAGATTGCGCTGTAGTGAACGAAGCAATCCTTCTGCCCGTTGTCAGGTGTGATGAATCCGAAACCCTTCGCGTCGTTGAACCACTTCACTTTGCCGGTCGTACGCATTCCCTGCTCCTGAAGAAATTTGTGTCTTGGGGAGCGCGAAACGCCCGACCCTCGACAATCTGTTACGCGAGTCTCAAACACCTCGCGCTGGATGAAGCCCGAACAAAAGCGGATTGCCCTGCTCTGGCTTGACTTGGCGGACAAAATAGCAAGGTCCGGCTGAGCAGACAATAGACAGTATCACGGGTTTATTCGGCGTACTCCGGTGATGAAATACTCCGTGTCCCCGAAGCAGCTGCTCGGTACACCGCGGTGTTGTTCATAGACCAGGGACACTTGTTTCCCTGCGTATTGCTCCAGCAGCTGCGCGATTGAATCGTTCCTCACTGTGAAGTCGAACATCTGCGGCGTAGCGCCCGGTAACGGCGTCTGCGCAATCTGACCCTCCCACGTTTTGCAAATCCACCCCTTCTTGGAAATCTTCTGCAGATAACCGGCGCGCTCGCCGCTTGAATAGGTGTATCCAAGCGTGACCCAGATCCACAGCGCAATTACCACCGCCGGGATCAGGATAAGGAGTAGCGCAATGGTAAGCGCCTTGTTCCGCGTTTTGTGAGGCGGTGACACAGGTGCTGCAACGGGTGGCGAGGGTTCCGCCGCCTGTGGGGTATCATCAACCATCCAGAACTCCGGTTCGGATAAAGCAGGGAAGTGAGTTGCTGCTTTATGCAGCGCTCAGGCCAGCGAATTAGCTTTCATTTTCACTACAGACCAGCACCGTTGTCCAGCATTACCCGCAGAAAGACCCCAACCGCATTCGTGGGCGACGTCCCCGTCGGGTCCGCACATCCCATCGTCGTGCAGTCAATGACGAACACGGATACCGCCGACGCTGTCGCCACCGCCCTGCAAGTCGCGGATCTCGCCCGAGCTGGTAGTCAGCTCGTTCGGGTCACGGTCAACAATGACGAGGCAGCACGTGCTGTTCCGGAAATCGCGAGCCGCCTTGCCGACATGGGCGTAAACGTGCCGATCATTGGCGACTTCCACTACAACGGCCACCTCCTCCTCACCAAGTATCCTGCCGCCGCGAAAACGCTGGCCAAATACCGAATCAATCCAGGCAACGTCGGCGGCAAACGACGCGACGAAAACTTCCGCACCATCATCAAGGTCGCACTCGAGAATTCCAAGCCTGTCCGCATCGGGGTCAACTGGGGCTCGCTCGACCAGGACCTGTTGACCGAGCTGATGGATGCAAACGCGAAAAGCGCGGAGGTAGCTGAAGCAAAAGACGTATACATCGAGGCGATGTTGCTGAGTGCACTCAGGTCGGCTGGCATCGCCGAAGAGATGGGGCTCGGCCACGATCGCATTCTGATTTCCGCGAAGGTTTCCGGCGTGCAGGATTTACTGACCGTTTATCGCCGCCTCGCAGCGCGTTGCGACTATCCACTTCATCTCGGACTCACCGAAGCGGGGCTCGGATCGAAGGGAATCATTGCCAGCACCGCGGCGTTGTCGATCCTGTTGATGGAGGGAATAGGCGACACCATTCGTGTCTCCCTTACGCCGCGCCCCGGCGGCGATCGCACCGAAGAAGTGCGTGTCGCTCAGCAGATTCTGCAATCGCTCGAGTTACAAAGCTTTACTCCGCAGGTCACCGCATGCCCTGGGTGCGGCCGTACGACATCGACTTTCTTCCAGCATATGGCGGAAGACATTCAGACCTATTTGAGCGAGCAGATGCCGGTCTGGCGCGAGCGTTATCCGCGAGTTGTCGACATGCGAGTCGCGGTAATGGGCTGTGTCGTGAACGGGCCAGGGGAGTCCAAGCACGCGAACATTGGAATTTCTTTGCCCGGTACTTTCGAGGAGCCCAAAGCGCCCGTCTATATCGACGGGAAATTATCCGTAACGCTCAAGGGCGACAGCATCGTGCCCGAGTTTCTAAAGATCCTCGACGACTACGTCGAGAAGACTTACGGCGCGAACCGAACCGCCGCGCTCACCTAGGCTGCGAGTTTCGCGAGCTCCGCTGACACTGCGTCGAGCTCGGCCATGATTGGAGCATTGAAGCCCAGCTCATGCAGGCGCTCGTAGACATCGCGGTACCAGCGCGCGGTGCCTGTCTTCCCGAGGTTGAAGCGCGTCCAGACGCTGTCGGGATCGACTGTCCGTCGCAGGTCTGAGATTATGGATGCGGCGTTGTGGAGCTTATCGGCTGCGCAGACCCAGCGTGCTTCTTCGCTGGCACCAGCAAGACGCTCGAGGTAATCGGCGCGACGATCGTCACCCGAGAGCTCGACGCCATCGTCATCGTGCCGGCGGTAGGTGACCGCGAGCACCGTTTCGAGAACGTTTGCGCCGAACTTGTCACCGATACGTTGCTCGAGCATCTGTCTGGTATAACCGTCTCGCACGCAATCCTCGATGACGTCATGCAGAATACCAGCAACGATGATCTCGGTGTCACGGCCGTAGCGCGTGAGGATTATGGCCACATTAGCCGGATGCGTGAGGTAGGGAAGCTTCGTTCCCTTTCTTACCTGACGATCGTGATGCTTCGCGGCGAAGGCGAGCGCGTGATTGATGACGTCAGAATAGCCGGCGATGGACATTACGGAGTGGCTGCGAACCAGGACATCAACTTTTCCAGCCCCTGCTGGTCTTCTTTGTCGAAAGTGTTGAGCCGTTCGGAATCTACGTCGAAGACAGCGAGGAGATCACCCTTTCTGTTCCGCACCGGCACTACTATCTCCGACTTTGACCGCGAATCGCACGTTATGTGTCCGGCAAACTTCTCTACGTCAGCTACAACCACTGTTCGCATTTCCGCAGCGGCTGTGCCGCAAACTCCCTGTCCGAACGCGATATCAATGCAACCCAGCGTGCCCTGGTATGGACCAACGCGGAGCAGCTGGCCGGGCACTACCACACGGTAGAAGCCGGTCCAGAGGTGTCCGAACGCGTGATGTACCAGAGATGCAATAGTCGCCATTGCGGTCACGACGTCATCGACGTCTTCGAGAATCGCATTAGCGTGGCCTGCCAGCTCGGAATATGCGCGAGCCTTGGGCAGTCCGCGCAGATCCGGAATTGTCTCAGCCATTACTGATTTACTGCGCGGTCGCCAACTCTGGCCGGAAGGATTCCGACTGTCGGGCGGCGCCGAGCATTTCTTCTCGGGTCTCCAACTGCGGCATCTCCGCGTCCCAGAGAACGAGTCCATGGATACGCATATCCGCCGCTCTCAGGCCCTCTACAGCTGATTTGAGTCCGCCGATTGTCGTGTGGGCCATTCGTGCGCAAAGAATTACGTCGGGAGCGGGAATTATGCTCGCCGCACTCCGCTGCACGTAGCTCGTCGGCGCTGCGATAATGATGAAATCATAGCGTCGCTGCAGGCGCGCGAGCTCTTTCTTTACCTCTTCCACGACATTCGCCTCCGGCATCCCCGAACGCCGCGTCCCGCTTGGCAGCACATCGAGTGGCCGGTCGCGGCCGATAGTCGTTGGCACGATTGCCTCTGGCCACGTCGCACCACCATTGATGATTCCGCCGAGGCCCGGGTCGGGCCGAATGCGCAGGACACTGGCCACCGCGCACGTGGTTGGATCGACGTCCACCAGCAGGGTACTTCTCGCTTCGTACGCGGCTGAAGCCGCGAGGTTTGCGGCGACGGTAGCAACTATACCGGGATCGTCACCAGTGATAGTGACAATCGGCACACTCGCTTCAACCGACGCGATGTGCAGGTACAGAGTGCGATAGCTCTCCGAAACGACATCGATCAACGGGGGCGCTTCGACATCAGCCTGTCTCCGACTTCGCTCGACGACAATCTCCGGCGGCTTGATCACCGTCAGTACACGCGCGTTGCTGATCTGCTCTGCTTCTCGCGGGTCTGCAATGTGTGGTCGCTTGAGCTCTGTCCCGAACGAAGCGGCAAAACCAACGGCAAACGCCAGCACGACTGCCGCAGCGAGCATTGCCCACGGAGGCGCCCCGACATTGGCGAGCTCGCGTGCGCGGGCCGTTTCCTGGTCGATGCGCTGATTCTTTTGTCTTATCTGGTCAAGCTGCCTCACGGCGGCCATGTATTGCTGCTGCGCCGAATTCCGCTGCGCCAGCACCTGGTTGGTATCGACATTTATCACCGGCTTCACGACAGGCGCGGGCGTCGGTCGAATCAGCGCAAGCTTGCCTCGCATTTCGCCGCGTTTGGCGTCCGCGATTCCTTTGATCTCGCGCCCGATCGCCGTCGCGCGGGAAGTCAGCGACAAATAAACCGGATCGACACCGCCGACCGCACCGAATGCATTTCGCTCGCGCTCGATGTCGGCAAGCGAATCGAGAAGCGCGCGCACGCGAGGGTCGGCCGCAACCGTCGGTGATGCCGCGAGCGCACGGTACGACGTGGGCAGCGGAGCATTCTCGGCGCGGTCGATGAGGCGATTGAGCGTCGTCAGCTCAGCGCTCAAGGAATCACGCTGCGCGCGCACTGCCGGAGGAAACGTGTCGATCACGGCGACCGGCTGCGGAGCCAATGCAGCGCGCGTCGCGTTCATTATCGAATCCGCGGTATTCACCTGCGCCAGGAATCGGTCGCGTGCTGCAACCGCTGGCGCGGAGTCGCCGCGGGTCTCGATCCGTGACGCGACCGCGAGTGCTTTTCTCGACGCGCTTCTCGGCACCACCACGAACGCAATCAGAGCAGCGATGAATGTCACCCCGCCGACAATGCCGAACACCAGCACACGCCGCAGGGCATTACGGGCACGCGCCGCCATCCAGAGGTAGGCAGAGCCCCCGCTCATTCGAGCAATGCTATGAACATTCATGTGGTCAAAGATTCACTTTAAACAGGACAAAAAAAAGGCGGAGCTTTAAGGCTCCGCCTTTTCTTCGTTCGAGCATTACTGAACGGTAATCACGCCCTTCATACCAAGGGCAAGGTGTGGTACACAGTGGAAGGGGTATTTACCCGCCTTGATGTTACCGAAGGACACGGTGACCGCATCGCCCGGATTCATTTTCATGTTGCTGGACAGCTCACCCATCTTGTCGGTCCCCATGTTGGCGTCGAGCTGCGACTTCACATCGGGCGGAATGGTTGCTGGATCGAAGGCCACGTTGTGCGGGCCACCGCTGACTACCACGAATTTGATGGCGTCGCCCTGCTTGACGGTGACGTTGGCTGGCTCGAAGCGATAGCCCTTGGCATCGCCGACCATGTTGACCGTGTGTGTCGTGCCGGTAACCGGGGCTGCAGTCGCGGCACCGCCAGTTGCTGCACCGGTCGTCGTCGAGCTCGCGCCGCCAGTGGTTGTTGTTGTCGTCGCCGAGCTGCTGGTGTCAACGGCAACGTGCGTTGTGTCGGCAGGATTTTTCTCTCCACCTGCGCACGCGCCCAATGTGATAACTCCAACTGCTACCGCGAATCCGTAGAACCGCATCGTTTGTGGCCTCCCAGAGCCGTACGTGTTGCACTTGCTAAAAGAAATGGTTGCACTGCTAAAGAGATTGTGAATTTATTCACAAGCTCGCACACATGCAATTAAAGCAGCAGTTTCGCTCTCATGATCCGTGCCTTCAAACCTTACAGAACCCGATGATCGCCATTCCTGCACTGGATCTTCGCGGAGGTGCATGCGTTCAGTTGGCTGCCGGATCGTACGATCAGGAAGTAATCCGTATCCCGGATCCGGTCGGCGTCGCGATCGCCTGGCGGCAATATGGCTTTCGGCATCTGCACGTGGTCGACCTGGACGGGGTGGCGGGACGCGGAAATAACCTGCCCGAGATTCAGGGGGTTTTGGGTGCTACCGACGCAGAAGTGCAGCTTGGTGGCGGCATCCGAAGTAGAGAAGCAATCGATCAGGCACTTACAAACGGCGCTGAGCGCGTGATCGTCGGCACCCGCGCTCTGGAAGATCCCGATTGGCTCGTCGAGATGAGTGAGCTTTTTCCGGGACAGATTATCGTTGCTGCGGACGTCCGTGATCGAAAGATCCTTTCACACGGCTGGACGCGTACTCAGCCCAAGCTCGTTCTCGACCTGGTCGAGGAGCTTGTTGGCCTCCCCCTGGCCGGGGTTCTCGTGACCGCGGTCCACCGCGAGGAAGCGATGCAGGGGACAGACTTGCCCTTGATGGAGGATGTTGTGGACGCTGCGGACTTCCCGGTTTTCGCCGGCGGCGGGCTCGGCACACTCACCCACCTTCGCGCCCTTGCCGACCGCGGCGTCGCAGCCGCGGTCATCGGTATCGCTCTCTACACCGGTGCTATCGACCCTTGGGTCGCGGCCGAAGAGTTCGCCGACTAGGCGTCTCTAGAAAAGAGCGATGGTGCCCGGGTTGAGCTTCGATGGATCGCCAACGTACGCGAACCGGAAATTCTTCATGTAACGTCGGGCCACGCGCTGCACGTCTTCGGGAGTCACGCGCTTTAGCTCGTCGACGAAGCGATCTGCTTCACGATAGTCACCTTCATAAAGCTGAGAACGCGCCAGGAAGTCGGCCTGCGCGGCATTCGTCTCGTTATCGAGGAAATACTCGGTGATGAACTGCTCTTCGAGCTGCCTCAACCCGACTGGATCCAAAGTACCGGTCTGCAGATCGAGAATCGCAGAACGCATCAGTTTGAGGGTAGTATCCGGTGCGACAGTCGAGACATACAGGCCACCCGCAGTTGCCGCGCGGTCGACAAAGGGCGCGTGCACGTCGTAGGTGAGATTCTGACGAGTCCTGATTTCTGCGAACATGCGCCCCGTCAGCACCGAGGTCGCAACGCGCAGCGCTTGATAATCCTCTCCGCTCGCCAATGGTCCGCTATAGTAGCCGAGGATGTAGTTCGTCGGCAGGTTGCGTCTTTCGATGACTAGCGCCGTCTGCGACTCCGGAATTCTCGGCGGGGCAGACCACGCGTAATTCCCTTTGGGGAGCTTGCCGAGGGTTTGATTGACAAGACGCTCGATGTGCGCGCGATCGATGTTTCCCACGACCACCAGCAGCATGCGTGATGTCACGATCTGATTCTTGTGATAATTGCGCAACGCGGCGGAGTCGATCGATTGAATCGATTTCTCATTGCCGGTCACTGAAACGGAATAAGGGTGTCCGACAAAGGTGATACTGTCGGCGAGATAATCGGCGAGCGCATCGGGATCATCACGACGCTGCCTGATTCCCGAGAGATACTGCGCCTTGACCAGGTTCACTTCCGACTGAGTCAACGTTGGATACATCACGCGATCGGCAAAGATTGCCCACGTCGAATCGAAGACCTCCGCGCTGGAGCGGATTCCAAACATTGTCCAGTCTGCGTTCGGGGCTACGACGATTTCGCTGCCCAGACGGGACATCGCCCGGCGCAGCGCATTCTTCGGATAGTGCAGCGTTCCCCGCTCGGAGACATCGAGAAGGATCGGCTCGATACCGGCGTTGTCGTCCGTTACCTGCCGCGAGCCGCCCAGCAGGTAGAGATTGGCGGCAACCACGTTATTGGCGTTGTTCTGCCGGAGTATGACATGCACGCCTGAGACATCGAAGCTCGTAGTGGCCTGCGTCAGAATCAGTGCTGCGATTGCGAGTAGCATTAGCGTGTTCCCGCCATTACGAGGTCCTGCGGATTGAGTTTGAGAGCCTGCCGCGCCTCAGGCGCGATCAGCACTCCTGTGATATGCGGCTTCCCGACGATGTATTTGCGCGCATAGGCACGCAGATCGTCGACAGTCTGCTGCGCCATATTGTCGACGTAGCCCATGTAGTACTCGAGGCTCGCGACACTCCACCAAAAGCCAAGAGTATGCGCAAAGCCCGAGGCTCGCTCGCGGTCGAACGCTGACGTCACCGCGCGATGCGCTTTCACTGCTTCGAGCTCGTCAGAGGTGAAGTATCCCGGGGTATCGAACTTTGCGATCTCACCGGACAACGCCTTCATCGCGTCTCGCAGCTGTTCAGGCGATGTCTGCCCCCCGATAGTGATCGGGCCGGTGTTGTTGAGCGTGTAGTAGTTCACACTGATGGCTTGCCACAACCCGCTGTCGACGAGTTTTTGCTGGAACTGAGAGCGCGGATCATTGAGAACGTCCGAGAAAACGTCGGCCGCGTACGTCGACTTGGGATCGCGCCCCACGCTTGGACCCTGCCACTGCACCTGCACAGTGACCGCCCCGACGGGAGCCTCGACCACCACGGCATCGCTCTTCTGCAACGCAGGAATTGCCGGGATCGGATCGGTGGTAAATGGATCAGGACCACGCTGCCAGTCGCCCAATTCGCGATCGACAAGAGAAAACACCTCGGCGGGCTTCACATCACCGGCCACGATCAGCGCTGAATTGTTTGGAACGTAGTACTTGCCCTGGATCGTCCGCATTTTTTCCGGCGTAGTCGTTGAAACAATTTTTCGGTCGCCAATAACGTCCTTCCGACTGAAGTTGCCCGGATAAAGTTTGGCATCTCCTTCGCGACTGAGCTCGAAGAAAGGGCTCGACTCCTGGCGGTCATACTCGCCGATCACGACTTGCCTCTCTCGCTCGAGCTCATCGCGGCGGAAGAGGGGAGTTCTGAGCGCCGTTGCCAGCAGCGAGACAGCATCCGACAGCTTCTCCGCGGGAACCGTCATGTAGTAATTGACGACTTCTTCGCGAGTGGATGCGTTGAACACGGCACCGAGATCCGACGCCTTATCCCAGAACTGATTTGGCTCGGGGTACTTCGAGTTGGCGCGGAAGAACATGTGCTCGTACATGTGTGCCAAACCTTCGTACTCAGGCGTCTGAGTGAACGAGCCGTTCTTCACATCGATCTCGACGGTTGCCAAAGGAACGCCGTGGTTCTCGACGACAATTACCTCGAGACCATTGGGGAGGACCTTCCGTTGGATGATCTTTTCCAGCTCGGCTCGCTGAGCGTTTGCCGACAACGGTACGAGCGCTGCAATAAGAACGGTGACGGTGGCGAAGCAGCGCCGGAGATCATTTCTTTCAAACATGTCAAATACTGTGAAAGTGCGCCCCGAGGTTTACGGGGAATTGGCCAATCGACTCGACACAAAGAGGCTCAAACGGAATGAGCCTCTTGCTCAATACACCACATTCAAGATCGGTGGTCCAGCTGACTACTTCTACGATGCCACATCGGCCGATGATCTGGCAGTGGCTGTCAATGCCGCTCGTGAGCTGGGTGTAACCTTTTTCGTGCTCGGTCTTGGCGCCAACATTCTGATCGGCGACAAAGGCTTCCGCGGCTTGGTGATTCGGAACACTTCGAGTCACCTCAAGTTCTACGATGATGGGCGGCTTTGGGTTGAGAGTGGGGCAGTGATGGCAAAGCTCATTCCCCAGGCTGTCGCGCGCAGTTTCTCGGGACTCGAGCACTACGTCGGCATCCCAAGCACGGTTGGTGGGGCCGTTTGGCAGAACCTGCACTTTCTTTCGCCAGCACCCGAGCGCGAGAGAACGATGTTCATCGCCGAGGTCTTCGACTCGGCTGAACTGCTTGAGGAGGATGGAAGCCGCAAGACAGTTAACCGTGATTACATGAAGTTCGGCTACGACACCAGCGTGCTTCATAACGGTCGCGAGATCGCACTATCGGTCACTTTCAAACTGGAGCCCGGCGATCAGGCAACGATGCACCGCATCATGCAGGAGAACCTAAGCTGGCGCGGTGGGAAGCATCCGTGGCTCGAGTACCACCCCAGCGCTGGATCCATCTTCAAGAAAATCGAAGGGGTTGGCGCCGGTAGATTGATTGATCAGGTGGGCTTGAAGGGCTTCCGTCACGGTGATGCGCAAATCTCGCACATTCACGCCAACATTATGGTCAACCTCGGCCACGCAACCGCGAAGGATGTGCGCGAGCTGATCGCGATGGCCCAGACGAAGGTCGAAGAGAAGTTCGGACAGCACCTGCAGCCCGAGATTGGTTTTATCGGCGAATTCTGATCAGCGAATGGCCAGCTTTTCAGCGCGCTCGGTAAGCGCCGTCCACCGTTCTATAGCCGCTTCGAGCTCCCGCCGCCGATCCTCGAGATCCTTTCCCGCAGCAAGGGACTTTTCGGTTCCCTCACGCGAGGTATAAAGCTCGGGATCTTCGAGCAATCGGGTCAGCTCGCCAACAGCGGCTTCGAGCGCTGCTATTTCTCGCTCGACTTCCTCCACCTGACGTCGAATTTCGCGCAGGTTCGCTCGTGAATCGTCCGCGCTGTCCTGTCGTCGCTGAGTGGTCTTTTTCTCACGCAGGCGACGGAGAGCCTCCTGCTCGGCAAGTGCGACTTCCGCTGCGTGTTTGCGTTCCCGACTCTGGTCCTCCCATTCTGCGAACGAGCCGTGGAAATCGGTGACATGCCGATCGTGAAGAATCCAAACCCTCGTTGCCAGCGCATCGAGCAGCGCCCGATCGTGACTGACCAGCAAAATCGTCCCTTGGAAGTCGGAGAGCGCGTCTTCCAGTGCTTCGACTGATTCGATGTCGAGATGATTCGTCGGCTCGTCGAGGAGCAGAAAGTTGGCGCGGCCGAGCATCATCATTGCGAGAGCAACGCGCGCCTGCTCGCCGCCCGACAACGTGTCCGCGCGCCTTTGCACCTCGTCGCCTGAAAAACCGAAGCGACCGAGGTGTCCCTGGACCATCCTTCGCTCCCAATGCGGTCGTAGATCAGCAATCACCTGGTACAGCGTGCGATCCGTAGGCACCTGGGCGAGATCCTGGCGATAAAACGCGGGAATTATGGATCCACCAAGTCGCAATTCCCCGGCAACGATGCCACGCTCTCCCATCAGCGACCGAAGGAAAGTGGATTTCCCGCTCCCGTTCGGTCCGATGAAGCCGATGACATCGCCGCGCTGGATCGTCGCCGAGAAATCCTGGATCAAGGTGCGGTCTTCTACCTCGATGGTGACTCCGCGCGCTACTGCGACCTGATCGCCACCTCGTTGGGTGACGTCGAGGGAGAGGTTTAACGAGCTTCCTTGTGCAGCATTCGGCCCGGTTAGTCGCGGCAGTCTGCCGAGTCGTTTGCGACGACCCTTTGCCTGTCTCGAATTCTGTCCGGCGATGTTACGCCGGATGTAGTCCTCCTCGTCAGCGATGAACTTTCGCTGCTTATCAGCGGCACGTTGCTGAGAGAGCCGGCGCTCGTTCCGTTGGGTGACGAAAGACTCATAGCCGCCAGCGTAGGCGTACGCCGTTCCCGCTTCCAGATGAAGAACGTGATCCACGACATTGGCGAGGAATGCACGATCGTGGCTGATCAAAAGGACGGTCCTGTCGGTACCCCGCAGAAATTCTTCCAGCCAGCGAGTTGTCTCCAGGTCGAGGTGATTGGTCGGCTCGTCGAGCAGCAGAACGTCGGCCGGACTGACGAGCTGACGCGCCAGCCCAAGTCGTCCACGCTCACCGCCGCTCAATTGAGCTAGTGATTGAGTACGCGCCTGCTCTGGATTGAAACCGAGGCCGTCGAGCACCGCGTCGACCCGCGACGCGAGCGTATAGCCGTCTTCTCGCTGAAACCGCTCGAGATCCCTGTCGTAGCGCTCAAGCATCTGAGTGGTAACCGACTCTCCCGCTTCGGCCAGCTTCTGCGCCTGATTGGCGAGCGATTGCTCGAGAGCGAGGAGCTCCGCAAATTCGCCGGCCGCTGCTTCCCACACAGTTTCCGCACCGACGAATTCGCGATGTTGCTCCAACAACGCCACCCGCAATCCGGGCTGCCGCGAAATCACTCCCGACGTCGGTTGCTGAGTGCCGGTGATCAGACTGAACAGCGTCGTCTTGCCGCTACCGTTTCGTCCGAGGACGCCCCACCGCTCACCGCGAGCGACGGTAAACGTCACTCCCGAAAAAACTGTGGTGGCTCCAAACTCGACGCTGACGTTCGAAACCGAGATCTGTGTCAAGAGCGCAAGACAGTCGAGCAGGCGCTTAGACAGCGCTGAATCGTCTCGACTGTGTGGTCCCCCATGTGTCCGATGCGGAACGTCGTGCTCTTCAACTTCCCATAGCCGTTGCCGACGACGATCCCATGTTTGGCGACGGCGGCGGTGAAGCGTTCGGCAGGTAGGTCCTCGGGCAGGCGAATCGTTGATACAGTTGGCGACTGCGACCCGAGTGGTGCGATGTTGGCCAATTTCTTACCGGTTTCTGTGTTGATCTGCGCAATCCACTCCTGCGTCTTCGCGGCCATGGCTTTGTGCCGCGCCCATCTCGCTTCCATGCCTTCACTCAGAATCGAGTCGAGCTGCGCGTCCAGAGCGTAAAACAGTGTCAGTGCCGGCGTACTCGGCGTCTGATTGCGGCGGGCATAGGCGTCCAGCTCGACGAGATCGAAGTAGACACCGCGCGCCTGAATGCTGGCTGCGCGATCGATGAACCCTGCCGACGCAACGCCAAACGCCAATCCGGGCGGCAGAGCCAGCGCCTTTTGGGAGCCGGTGAGGACGTAGTCGAGATCCCAGTCGTCGAAGCGCAGCTCGGCGCCGCCCAAACCACTCACGCTGTCGATCAGACAGGCGCAACCATGCTTGTGAGCGACGTCGGAAATCGCTCGCACATCATTCAGCGCGCCGGTAGAGGTCTCGGAGTGTGTGACGGTGATCGCACCGTACTGTCGCATCGACAACCGCTGTTCGAGCTGAGGCAGTGCATGCACCTGACCCCACGCTACATCGTAGCGATCGACTTCGCGTCCACACATTGAGGCGATGTGCGCAAATCGCTCCGAGAAAGCACCATTCACCAGGCAGAGTACCCGACCGGGTGGGGCACATCGAATCGCGGCTTCCATCATGCCGGTGCCCGAGGAGCTGCTGATGTAGACCGGCCGGTCGGTCATGAAGACAGGACGCAGCCTTTCCTGCAACCGGCAGAAGAGATCTTCGAATTGCGGTCCGCGATGGGGCAGCATCGGCCGGTTCATCGCCGCCATGATTTCTTCCCGCACTTCTGTGGGACCGGGCAGGAAGAAGGTGCCGAAGTTTTTGGAGGTCGTCATCTGAGAATCAGATCGGTTAGCTGCTCGAATGTCTCCACCACAAAATCAGCCCGCTCGATTACCGGCTGCCGCCGCGTGAATCCGGTGAAAGCAGCGAAGTTGGTGACTACTGACTTCATCTCGGAGTCCGTCATGCCGTCACCAACGGCAAGCGTTGGTGTACTCAAACCCATCTTTCCAACTGTGATTCGCTTGCCTTCCTGTCGCGTCATCGGCGAGGTGCTTTCAAAGCCCGCGTATTCACCATCTTTGTCGAAGTAGACAGAAACGGCGTGCAGCGCGGTCTCCGAAACTCCCACTTCGCGCGCCAATGGAATGATAGCTTCGCGGAGCCCACCGCTCACCATCACAAGTGCAACACCTTTTTTTCGCAGCTCGGCAAGTGCTTTCTTGGCCCCGGGCGCAATTCGCGCGACGTACTCCTGACCGAGGGCCTCGATCTCACGCGCGGAAGGCCTGACCGCGTTCATTCTTTCCTCGTAGACAGCTTCGATCGGCAACTCGCCCTTCATTGCACGCTCCGTCAACGATGCGCTCCAGGCCTGCATCTCCGGACCTCGCAGCGCTGCCAGCCAGTCGATTCCCTCGATACCGCTGAGCGTTGAGTCCACGTCAAATATCACCGACTTGTACCGCGTCATAGGATGTTGCCCGGCGCTAGCAGGTGCTGCGGGTCGAGCTCCTTTTTCACGGCAGTCATCATCGCGATTTGAAGTGCATTCATCTGCAGCGGTAACCAGCGCCGTTTGATCTTTCCAATCCCGTGCTCTGCGGCGACAGTGCCTCCGAGTGACAGCACTCGCTGCAATGTTTGCTCGACGACCTTTTCTATCGTAGAGAGCTCCGTTGAATCGCGAGCGATGAAGTTCTGGTGGGGATGGCCGTTGCCAGCATGACCGTAGATGACCGGTTGAGCGATACCGGCATCCCGAGCAAATCCGCGAGCACTCGCGACTGCTTCGGGTAACCGTCGATAAGGAACGGCCCAGTCCGTCGACACCTTTCTGCCACCGGCGTCACGATGCCTGCCACCACGCTCGTTCATCGTTGCCGGGATGCTGTGACGGAACTGCCTCGCTTCCCTCAGCTTCGCCTCGCCTTGAAACACAAGCGGCTCAATTTCGGATGACTCGCCAACGAAGTCCGCCCACACACTCAGCGTTGCATCAACGTCGTGAGCGATTTCTTCCTCGACATAGACCATTCCCTTCGCGTCGGCGGGTAGTGCGGAGCCCGTCGGACTTTGTCTCGCAATCTCGAGTGCAAGGTTGTCGAAATATTCGATACATCGTGGAGAGACTTCACCGTTTTCGCGAGCGGCGATGACGAATCGCAATGCGTCTTCTTCGGTCGCAAAGAAAATCGCGAGACCAATCACTTCAACGGGCAACGGGACTAGTGAGAGTTCGGCTTCGACCACAACGCCAAGCGTACCTTCACTGCCAATGAACCAATCAATCGGATCGTGAGCGAACGCGTATCCAACGGTGTTCTTCTCGAGATTGGGTCGCCGAAAATCCTTGACCTCGCCGTTTGCCATCACGACGGTAAGAGCCTGCACGTATTTTCGGGTCGCACCGTATTTGTACGTGCGCGCACCTGAAGCATTGCATGCGATTGCCCCACCGATTGTCGACTCCTCTTCACTGGTGGGGTCCGGTGCGAACAGCAAACCCGCGGCTGCCGCCTTCCGTTTCACATCGGCTACGAACGCGCCTGGGCCGACTCTGATCGTACGCCCTCGTTGATCGACGTCAGCGATTTTGTCCAGCTCGCGCATTGAAAGCAGAATACCGCGATCCGTGATCGACGCTGCCGTTGTACTTGACTGTGCGCCCGCACACGTCACCGCGAGACGATCCGTGCGCGCTTGACGCATCACTTCCAAAACATCGGCTACGGATTCCGGACGAGCGACGAAATCGGGAAGGAGGCGCAAGCCGGACGCGTCCGCCTCGTAGGCCTGACGCACCTCTTTGTCTGTGATTAGGTCGAGCGTCACCCTGGATTGAAGCAGACGACCGCAGCGGACGAAACGTCGGGCAGCCCCAGCAGCGATGAACGAACCGCCTCGGTGATATCTCCGTCGACCGACACCGCGGCCAATGCCTGACCGCCTTGAGCGAGGCGAGCCTGATGGTACTCCGCGATGTTGACGCCCGCTTCGCCGAGAAGCGTGCCGACCCGTCCGATCACACCAGGAACGTCGTTGTTTGTGAGTATCAGCAAGGTATCGCGCGGCTGTACGTCGACGTGAAAGGCGCCGATCCTTGTCAGCCGTGCAGCGGAACCTGGTTGTGCCGTTCCAGCCACGGCAATTTCCTGCATTCCGCCGCTCAATCTCACTTCGATGGCGTATGGATTGTACTGGACAGCAGTCTCTGTTGTCGAGAGATCGATTCCACGATGCTCGGCGATGGACCTCGCGTTGATCAGGTTCAGTCGCTCCTGTTCGACTGTTCCCTCCAGCAGGCCCCGCGCGGCCGATGCTAATAACGCGCTCTTTGCTGGTGCCAGAGCCGATCCGGAACGCACGTCGACTCTCTGGACGACGCGCATTCCCTGTGTTGCGAGAATCGCACGTCCAACGGCAGCGGCACGACGCGCCAGTGTGAGCGCCGGCTCAACCTCGGACCACTGGCCACCCACGGCAGCGACGTTGATCGAGCGTGATAGCTCACCGCTCAACAGCGCATCACGAACGGCAACACACACATCGACAGCCACGTTGCGCTGAGCCTCCATCGTTGACGCACCGATGTGCGGCGTGAGAAGAACGTTCGGTCGGTTGCGCAATGGATGATCGGCCGCTAGCGGCTCCTTCTCGTAGGCGTCGATTACAGCGCCGAGCAGTTGATCACCAGCAAGCGCATCAAGCAAAGCCTTTTCATCTACAATTCCGCCACGCGCCATGTTGACCACGATCGCCTGCCGTGGTAAGCGACCCAGCTCGCGTTTGCCGATAAGACCCGTCGTTTCATCCGTGAGCGGTGTATGTAGTGTTACTACGTTCGATTCAGCGAGCAGCTCGTCTAGAGATTCCTTTTCCTGAACCCTGAGCGCCTCAAACCGGCTCTGAGCGATATAGGGATCGTACGCGATGACATTCATCCCGAACGAGCGAGCGCGGGCAGCAACCTCGCCGCCAATCCTGCCGAGGCCAACGATGCCCAATGTGCGTCCCTTGAGTTCCGAGCCGAGCAGTGCGGAACGATCCCAGCGTCCCGCGTGCATCGAGGTGTCAGCGCGCGGAATGTGTCGCAGGAGCGAGATCACCGCGCCGAAGAAGAGCTCGGCCACCGCAATCGTGTTCCCGGCAGGGGCGTTGATTACCGCAATTCCGAGCGATGTCGCGGTATCTAGCGCGATGTTATCGACGCCGACACCGGCGCGGCCAACGACCTTGAGCTTGACCGCTTTTTCAAGGAGGTCCGCCGAAATTTTGGTCGCGCTCCGTCCGACGATCGCATCGTACGCAGGAATTCTTTGAAGCAGCTCGTCCTTCGGCAGTGTTGGCACTTCGTCGACTTTTATCCGCGGATCTGCGGAGAGAAGTGCCACACCCTCAGCATCGATTTCGTCAGTTACCAAAACGCGATAGGTCACCGGTTCTCCATCCAGCTTCGCATTATTTTCTCGTCGGCCCCGATTAGTACCTGATTTCCGCTCCGGACCAGTGGCAAACGCAAGAGCAACGGCTCCTCGGAAAGCTTTTCAAGCCACCGTTCGTCCGAAAGTTGCGCATACCGAAGCCCGAGCTCGTCGAAGCGTTTGGAGTCCCGGTCGACCAGAGAGCCCACTCCGAACTTCTGAGCGAAACGGCGCAACTCACCGAGCGAGGCCGGCCGCTCCATCAGATCCACGAAGTGCGTTTTTATTCTTCTTTCGGAGAAGAAACGCAGCGCCTTGCGCGTATCAGCACTTTTTTTGACGCCGAATATCTGCACTTCCAATTTGATGGCGATTGCGTGAAACGGGCGGGAGCCGGACAGTTCTTCAATGAGCGCTGACATAATCTATTCGCCCGCGTGGTGGATTCGCGGCGGTCACATGCAAACATTGTGGGGAAAGTTTTTCCGGCGACAGTCGCCCGCGCCGACCCGGGTTGAGCGCTGGGACACTCCCGACGGTGATTTCCTCGAAATCCACCGTGTTGATAGTGCCCCGGAGACGCCGCGAGTCCTTCTACTACATGGGCTCGAGGGAACGATACGTTCTCATTATGCCCAGGGCTTGCTGAATGAGGCTTTCCGCCGCGGGTGGGGCGCTGACCTTCTGGTATTCCGATCATGCGGATCCGAGCCCAACAGGACCAGGCGGTTCTACCACTCCGGCGAGACCGGAGATCTTACATTAGCCGTCGACCGGATTACGGCCGCCTTCCCGGAAGCGCCGCTTGCGATTGCCGGAGTTTCTCTTGGCGGTAACGTCCTCCTCAAGTATCTCGGTGAAAGGCAAGATCGATTACCGCCACAACTGAAGGCGGCGGCCGCGGTATCCGTTCCGTTCGATCTTTCCCGCTCTTCGACGCGGATCAATCGCGGGTTCTCTCGCGTCTACCAGCGCTTCTTTTTGGGTTCACTCCGTCGCAAGGCACTCGAAAAGGCTGGCCGCTACCCCGACCTGGCTCCGCTGGAGCGTATTAACGGACTGCGGACCCTCGAGGACTTCGACAATGTGATTACTGGACCGTTGCATGGATTCAGGAATGCGCAGGACTACTATGAGAAATCGAGCTCGCTATCGTACCTCAGTCGAATTAGACTCAAAACGCTACTTTTAAGCGCGGTTGATGATCCAATGCTCCCGCCGGCAGTTCTCGCCGACGTCAGGAAAATCGCGGAGCACAATCCGGCGCTGGTGCTGGAGTTCCCGGCCAAGGGCGGACACGCTGGATTCGTCGCTGGCTCGCGGCCGTGGCGCCCATTTTATTATGCCGAGTATCGAGTAGGAGAGTTCTTTGCGAATGCATTTGCTGAAACTTCACACCAGCAGGCAGCTGCTGTTCAGAGGAGTCGCTGAAATGCGCAACCACACCACGTCCATCGTCAACACGTCCATCGTCGCCTTCCTTTTCGCCATTGCAGCAGCAGCATGCACGACCACCAAGGTCGTCCCCGCGTCAGCCGACACCCACGATCACTCCACCACTGTCTCGGCGCCGGCTCCGCAATCCTCCGCGCTGCCGCCTGACGCCGCGGGGGCACCAGCGAGACTGAGCGCATCGCCGCGACACGGAGAGATGACCATGATCCACACTCCGACAGGCGACAGCATTCGTGCATGGGTGGTTTATCCTGAACGAAGCACAAAAGCCCCCGTTGTGCTGGTCGTGCATGAGATATTCGGACTATCGACGTGGGTGAGAAGTGTCGCCGATCAATTGGCTGCGGATGGTTTCATCGCGATCGCTCCCGATCTGCTGACCATGAAGAATCTTCCTGAGGGACCGGACAGTGTCCTTGCGCCGCTGGCCACCTCGGCAATCAGGACGCTCGACCCGAACTGGGTACAGCAGCAGCTCGATGCAGTCGCCAAATACGGGATGTCACTCCCGGCCGCACAGCAGAAGTACGGTATAGTAGGATTTTGCTGGGGCGGCGGCGTCTCCTTCGCGCACGCGGTGCACGCGCCAAACCTTGGTGCAGCAGTCGTATACTACGGTGTATCACCAGCAACCCCCAGCCTGAGCTCAGTGCGGGCTCCTGTACTCGGCTTGTACGCAGGAAATGACGCGCGCGTAGACGCGACGGTGCCCGCGGCGGACTCAGCACTCCACGCTCTGGGGCGCACTTACGTCTACAATACCTATCCCGGCGCCGGTCACGGATTTCTAAGGCAGCAGACCGGAATGGATGGCGCAAACATGAACGCTACCAAGGCAGCATGGCCAGCAACAATCGCCTGGTTCAGGAAGTATCTCGAGTCTTAGTTACTGTTCGTAACCGTCTCATGGCTCGAGCTTGACTGCACTGTCGATCGTTTTTCTCATCGCGTTCATCGCCAGCCTTGTGCTGGCGGTGATAGCGATGCTGCATGGCGTCGAGTACACGCGTCCAAAGAGGACACACGCTCCTTCGCCCTTCTTCAATCTCCCGTCTTACTCAGCCTTTGGTTTCGGCTTCGGTGTTGCCGGTTACTTGCTCGCGACCCGCACGAGTCTGGCAAACTGGAAAATTCTGCTACTGGCAATTGTTGCAGGCTCACTGGCAGTGGCTGGTATGATCACGCTGATGGCGAGATGGGCATTGCGCGATGCAGCCGCTGTCAGCGACGACCACGAGATTCAGGGGCAGCTGGCAACGGTCACCCAGGATATTCAGGCGGGTAGCTCGGGCGAGATCAGGTATGAGGCATTCGGCAAGCAGGTCAGGGTCGCGGCAATGGCCATCAGCGGTACTCGAGTCCCGACTGGTTCAGAAGTAGTGATTGATAGGATCGAGAACGGCGTTGCGATGGTTGAAGAATGGGCTGTAGTGGAGCAGCGACTCTAGCGACGATTTCCACCGCGAGCGCGCGTGTAAATGGTTAGCCACTCTGGCCAGTTTCCGCTCAGGTCAAAGAAATCATCGAAATACGCCAGGCCGCTTTGCTCCAGATCCTCGATTATCTGAGGAGTAGTGTCGTCTGACGGCAGCGGACCAATCACGATGAGATCCTCTTCGACTCGAAACTCTTCGTCGGTAAGGTTATACCTCTCGTCGATTACTGATCGAGTGAGATTCGCCCGCTCGAATGCGCTGCGGCGGATCAGGATCGTTCCTCGATTATGCGTGAGTTCGATTGGCATCGTTTGAAGAGCCTCGGACTCCTATGCAATAGTCCGGGGAATGGCCGAGCAAAGGGATATCTTTAATCTATGGTCACAGTTCCCCGCTTCGAGAGCGAGTTCGATGTAATAGTCGTCGGCGCCGGTCACGCCGGAACCGAGGCGGCTGTCGCTGCAGCTCGCATTGGCACCAGAGTCGGGTTGATCACGAGCGCGCTCGAAACCATCGGCCAGATGTCCTGCAACCCGGCGATTGGTGGCGTAGCGAAGGGAACCGTGGTGCGTGAAGTCGACGCTCTGGGCGGGGTCATGGCCAAAGCAACCGATCTGGCAATGATCCAGTTTCGGATGCTGAATCGCAGCAAAGGCCCTGCGGTCTGGGCGCCACGAGCTCAATGCGATCGTGGATTGTACCGACGCTCGGTGCGCTCACTCGTCGAGCAGCAGCCGAGTCTTCAAACCATTCAGGGAACGGTCGCGCGCTTGATCTTCAGCGCGGATCGGTTGGCCGGAGTCGAGACACTCGAAGGCCGAAAGTTCGGCGCGCGCAGTGTCGTCATCACCACGGGGACGTTTCTGCGCGGTCGCATTCATATCGGAACGGACACGCGAATTTCAGGTGGGAGAGCAGGCGAATCCGCGACAACGCACCTTGCCGAGCAGCTCGAGAGCGCAGGTCTGACGGTCGCGCGTTTCAAGACTGGAACGCCGCCGCGCATCGACGGCCGTTCGGTCGATTTCACTCAGCTGGAGATCCAGGAAAGCGAGATCGAGCAGTTTGATTACTCCTGGTCACACTTCTGGCCTGGTAGCCGTGACGCCGGCGGCGAGATTCGCCACCCGGCGCAGCTGCCTTGCTGGATCACTTTCCTCGAGGAGCCGGGCAAGCAGATCATCGCCGACAATATCGGAAAGTCAGCGATGTACGGCGGCGCGATCTCATCGCAGGGTCCGCGATATTGTCCATCGGTCGAGGACAAGATCGTGAAATTTCCGGCGGCGGAGCGACATCAGCTTTTCCTCGAACCCGAGGGCCACGACACAAGCGAGCTCTACGTCAATGGCTTGTCGACATCGCTCCCGGCAGATGTACAGCTTGCGATTCTTCGTTCCGTGCGCGGGCTTTCCGAGGTTCGTATGAACCGTGCTGGTTACGCGATCGAGTACGACTATTACCCGCCGATGCAGCTCGATCCCTCATTGCAGGTGAAATCAGTCCCAGGACTTTATTTCGCTGGTCAGATAAACGGGACCACTGGGTACGAGGAGGCTGCCGGACAGGGATTGGTCGCCGGACTGAATGCAGCACTGGGAGCACAGAATCGTCCGCCTGTCAT
>Ga0075436_100000679_pt1 | contig 22433 bp, 20 predicted proteins | sample RhiMethybrSRZTD5_FD_75303 | JGI IMG/M metagenome (GOLD analysis project Ga0075436, IMG submission 75303) | Populus rhizosphere microbial communities from Tennessee, USA - Rhizosphere MetaG P. TD hybrid SRZTD5 | ecosystem: Host-associated > Plants > Roots > Rhizosphere > Soil | place: USA...
AAAAAATATCCCGCAACGATTCTGGACGTGCTGCAACTGCAGTCGCTGGGGCCAAAGAAGGTGGCGTTCCTGTGGTCGAATTTCAAAGCGGCTACGGTAGCGGATGTCGAGAGGCTCGCCAGAGAGCAAAAGCTGCGAGACGTGCCAGGGTTTGGCGAGAAAAGCGAACAAAATATTCTGAAAGCGGTAGAAGTTTTCAAGAAGTCCACGGGGAGGTTTCTGATTAGCACGGCCGAGGATGCGGCGCTGGCGATCGCGGAGCATATCAAGAAAGCGGGCAAAGCGGTGGACTCGGTCACGCCGGCGGGTTCGCTGCGGCGCGGGAAAGAAACCGTGGGCGATCTGGATTTGCTGGTGACGCTGGCGGATGGATTCACTTCACAGAAGCATGTGGACGCTCTTGCCGAGCACATTTTGAAATTTCCGGACATCGATCAGAAGCTGGCGCACGGAGAGAACAAAGTCAGCTTCACGCTGACGAATGGCTTGCAGGTGGACGTGCGCCTGTTGGAGAAGGAGAACTTCGGCGCGGCGCTAATGTATTTCACAGGGTCGAAAGAGCACAATGTGGCGTTGCGTGGGCGCGCGAATGACATGGGGCTTACGCTCAATGAATATGCGCTGGCGACGCTGAAGGGCGAAAAGCGCGTGAGCGGACGCACGGAAGAAGAAATCTACGCGAAGTTGAAGCTGGATTTTGTCCCGCCGGAGCTGCGCGAAAACACGGGCGAAATCGCTGCCGCGGAGCAGCACAAACTGCCGCACCTGCTGACGCTGAAGGACATCAAGGGAGATTTGCAAATGCACTCGACGGCGAGTGACGGCAAGAATTCGATTGAAGAAATGGCGGAAGCAGCGCGGAAGCTGGGGCACGAATACATCGCGATTACCGATCACTCGAAAGCGGTGACCGTGGCAAACGGGCTGGATGAAAAGCGCGCGGCAGCACACATCAAGAAGATTCACTCGCTGAGCGAGAAGGAGTTGGGAATCCGCGTCCTGGCGGGAGCGGAAGTGGACATCATGAAAGATGGCGAGCTGGATTATTCCGGGGAAATTCTGTCGCAGCTCGACGTGGTGGTTTGTTCGGTTCATTCCTACATGAACCTGGACCGAGCCGCGATGACCGAGCGGCTGCTGGCGGCCATCGAGAATTCCTATACGCAAATCATCGCGCATCCCACGGGGCGGCTGCTGCTGCGCCGCGACGCCTTCGACTATGACATGGAGAAAGTGCTCGACGCCTGTGCGAAACACGGTGTGGCCATGGAGTGCAACTCGTATCCCGACCGCCTGGATCTGAAAGACGTTTATCTGCGGATGTGCAAGGAGCGCGGCGTGAAAGTGGTCATCTCCACGGACGCCCACACAACCACAAATCTTGCATTCATCCGCTACGGTGTGACAATGGCGCGACGCGGCTGGCTGGAGAAAAAGAACGTCATCAACGCCTTGCCCTGCGACGAATTTCTGGCGGCATTACGACCCAAACCAGGAGCAGCCACCAGGAAGCATGCGGCAAGAGCCCACCGGTAGCCCGTCACAATTCGCAGAGCAAATCAGGAGCCCCCCAAGGGAGCGGAGACGTGCTCGTGAACGACAATCCAGCCTTTGGCGCGCTTTTCCAGCACCATCGTCCAGCGTGCATCGAGATGCGTGGTCGCGCCTTGCTTGCTGGTGATGTCCGCACCAAACGTAAACGCAGCCCAAGCAAACTTTCCGCTCGAATGCACGCGCAGATCGTCGTTTACCTTGAGCTTGAGGCTGCTGTTGGGCTCGAACAAAACCTTCGGCGCGCCCGCACGGTACTCGGCCCAATTGTTGTACTTCAGAGGGGCCAGGTCGAAGTAGGTTAAATCAGCATCCGTGGCGTAATATGGCTCGATCTTCGTAAGATCGAAAGTCTCCCAGGACGCGACAATCTTGGGGACAAGCGTGCGCAATTCCTGGTCAGTTTGTTGCCCACGTAATTGAGGTTGAGTGGCCAGGAAACTAGCAATTCCCAAGCCTGCCAGACAGAACGCGACCAAGAGTTTCTTCATAGCCTCTCCTTGCTTTGTAAGTTAAGTTTGGGATCCCCACGTCAGATTTTGCGGTTATGATAGGCCTCAGGGGCAGCGTCGGCAACCGGTATTGGTCGGATGGATGGAAACGGTGCGCTTGGGCCAAGGGAACATTTTGTTTCCTGACTGCGTACCTTCTGGCAGAACGCCTTATTTCGGAGGAACAACAGATGAAAGCACTATTGCGCACGGGGTACGCCTATCGCGTTGGAATCGCCTGCGTCGCCCTGGCGACGGCATCCCTTGTTGCACCCCAGATTCGTGCAGAGGAAATTACGAAGTCTTACACGGTGGCGGGACGAGCCAACGTGCACGTGGAAACCAATGACGGAAGTGTCCGTGTCACGTCCGGCGATTCGAAACAAGTGGAGTTCCGGGTCGAATATCAGGGCTACGAATTGGGCAGGAATCTTACCGTCGACTCCCGCCAGGACGGCGACAAAGTGGAGCTGATCGCCCGCATTACCGGACATTGGGGAATCAGCCTGGGCTGGGGCCACAACTCCCGAAAGCTGCACATCGAGGTGCGCATGCCGCAGCAGGCGGACTTGCAGGTCCATACGGGCGACGGCGCGGTGGAGGCGAGCGGTCTCAGCGGGAACTTGACCATAGACACGCGCGACGGCTCGGTAAAGGCCAGCGGGCTCAGCGGAACCGTTGATTTGCACACTGGGGACGGCAGCATCACGGTGGACACGCTGAAGGGCGACATCCGCCTGCGCACGGGAGACGGGGGCATTGAGGCCCGTGACCTGGACGGCAAGGTGGAGGCCGACTCCGGGGACGGGCACATCCGGATGACGGGAAGATTTGAGGCGTTGAACGTCAAGACGGGGGATGGAAGCGTGAATACGCAGGTATTGCCGGGCTCCAAGATGGCCACCAGTTGGACATTGCGCACCGGGGACGGCAGCGTGGACATTGCCCTTCCCGCGGATTTTCAGGCGGACATCAATGCCACGACCGGCGATGGGCACATCAGCCTGGGGGTTCCCGTGACCGTGGAGGGGACATTTAGCCGGTCGGAAATGCGCGGCAAGATGAACGGCGGAGGACAGACGCTGACGATCCACACAGGGGACGGGTCGATCCGGCTGACAAAGAGCTAGGTCCTGAGTCTGACCAGCGACTAAAACTAAGACAGGGCGCGCTTTCCAGCCTAGTACCAGTACAGTGGGTGCAGGAAATTTGTGTCAGCAAGTGTCCCTGTTCCGTTACTTCTTGTGGAAACCCTCGGAATCACAAATCATTGATAAGTAAGGATGTTAGGCCTTGGCGATAGAGTTGCTCCGTCTTGGGCAAGACCAGGAGATTGCCTTGATCGTCATCGTCTTGCTCGCCGCTATTCTGATGCTCGTGGGGATCACCGCCGTCAGCGCGCTGGACTTCACGGACGGGAAGCGCCGCTAGGGATAACCTCTCAGCAAGTTGCTCAGGTTCGGCGGGCTCCCCGAAGACAAGAAAAGGCATCTTTCCCCCCCTTTTTTACGTTTGGAACGTACAATTCCCTCCCTTGCCAGTAGGAGGTCAGCGCACCGCATGACTGTAAAAACAGCACACGGCCGTGGACTGCGCGTCATCGCGGCGTTCAAGCTTTTAAAGGCACTCGCACTGATCGCTGTGGGCGTGGGCGCGCTCCGGCTGCTTCACGAAGATGTGGCCTCGATTGCAGAACACTGGATCAACATGTTCCAGGTGGATCCCCGCAATCACTTCATTGATTTGTTACTCACAAAACTTGCGAATGTGGACGACCGCCGGTTGAAGGAGCTGAGCCTTGGTACGTTTGTTTATGCGGGGATTTTTCTCGTGGAAGGGGTGGGCCTGGCGCTCAAGAAACGCTGGGCGGAGTATTTCACGATCATTACGACCAGTTCCCTGCTGCCAATTGAAATCTATGAGCTTGTGCGGCGCGTGAGCGTCGGCCGGAGTCTGGCACTCGCGATCAATCTCGGCGTGGTTGCTTATCTGATCTTCGAGTTGCGGCGGTTTCCCAAACGAGGCCGCACTGAAAAAAGCTGATCTGCATTTTAGGCAAAAAAAAATGAGGCGGCGAATGTCGCTGGCCGCCTCAAGTTGAAATGATTCGCAAGCTGTTCGAACAGAACCGGACTGCTTTAGGGAATCGTAAGCGTGTTTCCTTCACGCACGATGGCTGCCGCTTCCCTTCCTTGGTAGCGGTAGATGACCACGAGGACTTTGTCTGCGCCGACGGCCGGATCGCCACCCAAGGCGCTGTTCGTTACGACGAAGCTGATTTGACCGTCGCGCATTCTGCTCCGTAGCACTTCTGTGACATTGACGGTGTTTGCCTGCCAGCCGTAATACGCACGAACGATGCGTAGGCCTTGGTAGTCATCGCGATCGCCATAATTGCCGGGGCGGTCATTTAAGTCGTCCCGGTCGCGGCGCACGTTGAATGTGGCCACTTCGATGAAGCCGCCTTCTTTAAAGTCGAATTCGCGCTCTTCGTTTCTGCGGTTTCTGGCCCAGATGCGCAGATGCTTTTCGGCGCCAACGGCGGGATCGCCGCCCATGGTTTGGTTGTTGACGGCCACGCGGCCATTTACGCCACCGCGGCCAACGAGGTCATTCACTATGCCTGTGACATCATTGTGCTGGCTCTTGGTGCCGTACTCGGCGCGGACGATTTGCCAATCGTTACCCTGCGCTCCCGCCGGCATGCTGAGAAAACTGATTCCCGCGGCCACGAAAAGCGCCGCAAGGACAAAAATCGCATAGCGAGTAGAAAGCTTCATTCGAAAGTCCTCCGTGGCGGAACGCCTCCGCCGTATTTCCTTCAATGTAAGCCAGAACGGGCACCGCGAAACGCGCAAAGGAGGCGTCATTGTCCTATTTGCTACACCCCATCACTTTTTCCGGTTGGGTTTTGGTTTCACATGCAGTTTCCCTCGGCGACTTGAATTTTTCGGTTTACCTGTCGCCATATTGATGACCTTAATTTGTGCTTTTCCATAGCGGTCCCAACCGTCGCATTGCTTGTCGAATTTCTTTAGGCATTTATGTTCTTCGCGCGTGACCGTGCAACCAACGGCTTTTTTCAGAATGTCATCTACTTTTTGAGAGTCCGGATAGGCTCTCTCCAGAGCCTCAATCATCTTTGATCGCTGATATACGTGGTCATGCTGCAATTTGGCCTTGCGTCTGCATTTTTGGAAAAGTTTTCCGGAAAGTTCAAAACAGGGCGAGGCCCCCTGTGATTGAAAGCGAGTTTTATATTTGGAGGATTCTGCTTCGGTGATTTTCCAGAGCAATACGTCTAGCAATTGTTGCCGATGGGTAGACAGTATTCCTCGTTTATTTTTGTTCGCCAGCAGCCATTTGATAAGCGTGAATGCACTGCGCTTGCGCGTCTTAGATTGCGGGTGAGGTTTGAACACTATTGCAAAAGCATACGGTAGCCATGAATGAGTCGGCAAGAGTTTCATTACGCGTTCGTGGTATGGATTCAAAATAACCCATGACCCTTTTTCCTCGTAGAATTTGCAAAACGGGGGCGGTTCCCTCATCATTAATGATTTGTTTGGGGCCGCAGCGCGCTTCCGCTGCTGTCATCCTTGATTTCTAATTGTTTTCAATTCTGATTTTCAGTCGGTCGGACCACTGGGAATTCTGACCGCGCGCTAAAGGAGCGGCATGGAAAAGCCAGCGAAAATCGCGCCCGCGAAGGGAAAACTGGGCATCTTGCTCCCAGGAATGGGCGCCGTGAGCACCACGTTTATGGCGGGAGTCGAGCTGATTCGCCGAAACAAAGCGAACCCTATCGGCTCGCTGACGCAGATGGGCACGGTCCGCCTGGGCAAGCGCACCGAAGGGCGTTCGCCGCTAATCAAGAAACTCGTGCCCCTGGCCGACACGAAGGATATCGTCTTCGGCGGGTGGGACATTTTTAAGGACAACGCGTACCAGGCCGCGGCGAAAGCCGGCGTGCTGAATCACGAACACCTCGCGCAGGTGAAGACATTTCTCTCCGGCATCAAGCCGATGAAGGCAGCGTTCGACCACGAGTACGTGAAAAGGCTGGATGGAAAGCACGTCAAGAAAGCGAAAAACAAATACGAGCTGGCGCTGCAGATTAAGGAAGACATCGCCAACTTCAAGAAAGAGCGGAGAGTTTCGCGGCTGGTGACCTGCTGGTGTGGATCCACGGAAGTGTTTATCAAGCCGGAGGAAGTGCACTCGACGCCGGAGAAATTTGTCGAGGCGATGAAAACCAATCATCCGGCGATTGCTCCGTCGATGTTGTACGCGTGGGCTTCGGTGACGAGCGGGGTTCCCTTTGCGAACGGCGCGCCCAACTTGACCGTGGACATTCCGGCAATTCAAGAATTGGCGCACGACAACAACGTGGCCATCTGCGGAAAAGATTTCAAAACCGGGCAGACGTTGATGAAGACCATTCTTGCGCCGGGATTTAAGGCACGGATGCTGGGGCTCGAGGGCTGGTATTCGACGAATATTCTCGGGAACCGCGACGGCGAAGTGCTGGATGATCCCGGCTCGTTCAAGACCAAGGAAGAGTCAAAGCTCGGCGCGCTGGAATACATTTTGCAGCCGCAGCTTTACCCCACTTTGTACGGTAAGATTCATCACAAGGTGCGCATCAACTACTATCCGCCACGTGGCGACAACAAAGAAGGCTGGGACAACATTGATATTTTCGGCTGGCTCGGCTACCCAATGCAGATCAAGGTAGATTTTCTGTGCCGCGACTCGATTTTGGCCGCGCCGATTGTATTGGACTTAGTGCTCTTTCTGGATCTGGCGCAACGTGCGGGAATGCGCGGCATCCAGGAATGGCTGAGCTTCTACTTCAAGTCGCCGATGACCGCGCCGGGACTGTATCCCGAACACGACCTGTTCATTCAGTCCATGAAGCTGAAAAACACGCTGCGCTGGATGGTGGGTGAGGATTTGATCACGCATTTGGGACAGGAGTATTACGACTGAAGGGAGTTTTCAGTCGTCAGTCATCAGTTTTCAGTCAAAAAAAGACGGCGGGGTAAACCCGCCGCTACACTAGGCGTGGGCGGCGGAGGATTTGGCTTCGACCGCGTCCAGGACGCGCGTCGAATACACAAGCGCCGCTCCTGCGTTCATTCCCACTGCAACCCCCAGGGCCTCGGCGATCTCTTCCTTACTGGCTCCGGCCTTGAGGGCGGCTTCGGTGTGGTGAACAATGCAACCGTCGCATTTTGTGGTGATAGCCACCGCGAGCGAAATGAGCTGACGCGTCTTTTCACCAAGCTTGGAATTCGCGGAATTGGCAGCACTCAGAGTCTGGTAACCCTTGACGGTATCGGGAGAAAGCTTCATCAGTTCCCCGACCCGCGCGCCAAACTGCTGGTGGTACTTGTTCCAATCCATCATCATGGCTTTTTCTCCTTTAGTGAGGATGAATAATAGACCCATTGCTGCTTAAAGACTCTTTGCTCATTCATAAGGACCCGTGATGCTCGATCATTCCGGTCGGTCGGGTTCTCTCGCACCCCAAGCCTCAAGCGCGACGTCAGCGATAGACTGTGAGAACGTCCACCGGTGTCCTCCGGGGTCCTCCGCAGTGTATTGCCGCTCTCCGAAAGGCATGTCCGTTAGTGGTTTCAATATCTTGGCCCCGCAGCGACGGGCGTGCTCAAAATGTGCGTTCACGTTCTCCACATGCACAGTCACATATTGGCTGACTTCGTTTGGCCGCGGAGGCCGAAACTCGCCACCCTGGCGTCCCAGCATGACAGCGCCATCGGCAATGACAAGTTGCGCATGGCTCGCGCTGTCACCCGGACGACCAGCACGAAGCCGCTCTTTGAAACCGAAGGTGCCGCAGAGCCAGTCGATCGCTTTTTCCACGTCTTCGTAGACCAGAATAGGTACGACTGTCGCTCTCGGAGCAGATCGGTTGATGATCACGCTTACCCCCAAAGTCAAAATGATCGACAGGGGCGATGCTACACCAAGTCGCAACGCGAATCAGGCCACTATCAACGGGCTGGCATTATACTCGTAGTGCGCGCGAATGTGATATCTTCTCCAGTTCGCCTTGGCCTGCCTCAGACCAGGGTAAGTTGCAGAGCGGAGCAGCCCTTTCCTTTCATGCCCGCAAGAAGTCGAACCTGGTGTAAGGAGTAGTTTCCAATGAAGAGCTCGTACAACGGGAATCCCGTCCCAGCCGACGGAAAAGCGATTGGCTACAGCGGCGGCGAATTGCAGGTCCCGGACACGCCGATCATTCCTTTTATCGAAGGTGACGGCACGGGGCGCGACATTTGGAAGGCATCACGGCGCGTGTTTGATGCTGCGGTGGAGCAAGCCTACGGCGGAAAGCGGCGCGTTGCGTGGTTTGAAGTTTTTGCGGGCGAGAAAGCGTTCAACACGTTCAAGGAATGGCTCCCGAACGATACGGTGGACGCCATCCGCGACTTTCGCGTCGCCATCAAGGGGCCGCTGACGACACCGGTGGGCGGGGGGATTCGATCGTTGAACGTGGCCCTGCGCCAGATACTGGACTTGTACTCCTGTGAACGGCCCGTTAAGTATTTCACGGGAGTTCCCTCCCCTGTGAAGGCGCCGGAGAAAATGGACGTGTTCATTTTCCGTGAAAACACTGAAGACGTGTACATCGGGATCGAATGGAAGTCGGGATCGCCTGAAGTGAAGAAGCTGCTGGAATTCCTGAACAACGAAATGCTGAAAGACGGGAAGAAACAGATTCGCTGGGACTCCGGTGTGGGCATCAAGCCGATTTCACCTACGGGAACGAAGCGGCTGGTGAGGCGCGCGATCAAATACGCGCTGGCTCATGGACGGAAGAGCGTCACGCTCGTGCACAAAGGGAACATTCAGAAATTCACGGAAGGCGCTTTTCGCGATTGGGGCTACGAGTTGGCCCGCGAAGAGTTCCGCGCGCAGACGGTGACGGAGCGCGAGAGCTGGATCCTCGACAACAAGGACAAGAATCCGGCTCTGACCGTAGAGCAAAACGGGGCCATGATCGAGCCGGGACTCGAGCAGGCTACCGATGCGTTCAAGAAAACGGTTTATGACGAAGTGAAGAAGACACTGGACGCGATTTACGCGACGCATGGCAAAGGTCAGTGGAAGCAGAAGCTGATGATCAACGACCGCATCGCGGATTCCGTGTTTCAGCAAGTGCTGATGCGCGCAGACGAGTACAGTGTCCTGGCGACATCCAACTTGAATGGCGATTATCTTTCCGACGCTTGCGCGGCGCAGGTTGGCGGACTGGGTATGGCGCCGGGCTCGAACATCGGGGATGGCTACGGTGTATTTGAAGCCACGCACGGAACCGCGCCGAAGTACGCGGACAAGGACGTCATCAATCCGAGTTCGGTGATGCTTTCGGGCGCGATGATGTTTGAGTTTTTAGGATGGAAGGAAGCCGCGCGGCTGATTGAAGACGGCATCGCCCGTACGATTCAGCAAAAGCGCGTGACCTACGATTTGGAACGGCTGATGCCGGGCGCAACCAAGTTGGGAACCTCCGCGTTTGCTTCCGCGATTATTGAAAACATGCAGGGTGCGGCAGCGGCACGGCGGTAAGTGATCGCTGAGGAAGCAACTCTCAGTTACGCGTGAAGAATGCTTTCCAGGGATTGCGCTTCGAATGAGTGCGCCATTCGCCTTTGGAAGCCTCACGGCTAAGCCTTGCAGAATCAGATGCTTATGGGAATGGGCCGGCAACGAGGGGGGCGCAGAAAAAGCTGCAAGCTAGCTTGCGCCACAAGCTAATTTGCAGCGCAAAGTGGTTTGCGGACGAAATGCGGTTCTGTTTTGCGCGTTGAGCCGCGCGACACCGCGAGACGAAACGGACTTCAAGCAGATTCTTGTTGGAATGGCAGATTCACTGACGAGGAAAGAGGAGAAGAGTTCATGCGGAAGAAAGTGACGGTGGTGGGAGGCGGTTTCGTGGGGTCAACGACCGCGCAGCGCATCGTGGACATGGAGCTGGCCGACGTGGTGCTGACGGATATTTTAGACGGGCCGCCGGCGGGAAAAGGGCTGGACATGCTGGAATCCGGGCCGATCACGCGAACCGATTCGCACGCGGTGGGAATTTCGACGGCAAGCGGAGACTATTCTGCTACGGCGAATAGCGACGTGGTGGTGATCACCGCCGGATTTCCGCGCAAGCCGGGGATGAGCCGCGACGATTTGCTGAAAGCGAACTACGACGTGGTGAAGGGCGTGGTCGAACAGATTGTAAAGCATTCTCCGAACTGCATCCTCGTCATGGTGACGAATCCGCTGGATGCGATGGCACAGGCGGCGCTGAAGGTTAGCAAGTTTCCGAAGAATCGCGTGATGGGCATGGCGGGCGTGCTGGACTCGGCGCGCATGAGCTCGTTCGTGGCCATGGAATGCAAGGTGAGTGTGGAGAATGTGCATTCGTTTGTGCTCGGCGGGCACGGAGACGACATGGTGCCGTTGCCCAGGTACTCGACGGTGGCGGGAATTCCCCTCCCCGACTTGCTGCCGAAAGAGAGAATCGATGCGATCGTGGAGCGCACGCGCAAGGGCGGGGCGGAAATTGTGAATTTGCTGAAGACGGGTTCGGCTTATTACGCGCCGAGTGCAGCGGCGGTGGAAATGGTCGAGGCAATTCTGAAGGACAAGAAAAAGATTTTGCCGTGCTGCGTGTACCTGGAGGGCGAGTACGGAATCAAGGGATTGTTCGTGGGCGTGCCAGTGAAGCTGGGGGCGAAGGGCGTGGAAGAAATCATCCAAATCAAATTGACGCCGGAAGAAAATACGGCGTTGCAAAAATCAGCGGCATCCGTGAAGGAATTGGTAACGGTTCTAGGCGTTTGACCTGGTTCCTTGTATGTTCGGCAGAAGAAACTTTTATTTCGGAGACAACATCTCCGTTGGTGTTAGAGATCTCGACCAGGCAGTAGCCTGGTATCAAGAAAAACTGGGCCTGCGTTTGACTCCGCTCCAATCCGAGGAATTAGATGCGTTTCTCGCTTTTGGCAAGGATGATGAGATCGGGCTTGCGCTGGTCGTCATCCCAGAAGGAGAGACCGAGGCGAACGTCGAAGCGCATCCTATTCTCTACACAAAGAGAATTGAGGCAGCTCACAAGGAGTTTGCATCGAAAGGCGTAGCCGTGGGACCCATCCAGAATGATTCCGGCGGCAACCGCTTTTTTCGCTTTCGGGACTTAGAAGGGAATGAAATCGAGGTTTGTGTCGAACCGTAATTAAGGGAAGGCGGCATTTCCTCAAAATAGGCGGGTGAGGCGATGAACTATCGGATGGCATTGTTCGGTGCAGAGGTACTTCTGATTGTTACTGTGGTGTTTGCGCGGGAACCCGACACTAATTCAAAGCCGGTGCGCGTGGCGCTGATCAAAATGCCTTACGTCGGCGAGCGGAATGTGCCGGACACTTCGCGCGGGCCGGATTATCTGGAGGAAGGGGGCATTCGAAAGCTGCTGGAGCAGCAAGGCGCGCAAGTGAGGCCGACCGACACGGTAGCGCTCACTGCGGAGGAAGAGAAGGCGTACGGGCAGTGGAACCACTTAGCCATGGCTGCAGGCGACATGGCAAAGTTGGTGGCGGACGAACGGCGCAGCGGATACTTACCCATTGGGCTGCTCGCTAACTGTAATGGACTTCTGGGCATGCTCAGCGGGTTGCAGCATTCCGGGCCAACGGCGAAGCCGCTGCGCGTGGGCATGGTGTTCATTGACGCGCATGGCGATTTCAACACTCCGGAGACGACGCTGAGCGGCATGCTTGGCGGAATGCCGGTGGCCATCGCCGCCGGACAGTGCCTGACGATGATGCGCATGAAGGCGGGATTGGAACCTGCATTGCCGACGCGCCATATCGTCGAAGTGTGCGTGCGCGATACCGATCCGCTCGAACAGGAATTGCTGGATCGCTCGGAGATTCAGCAATTGACATTGGAGGATGTGCGCACGCGCTCGGCGAACTTGCATCGCGAGATGAAACGGCTCTCGGAACTTACGGACGTGATTTACGTGCATGTCGACATGGACGGGCTGGACCCAAGTGAGGTGCCCGGCGTGGCTCTTCCCGTTCCCAACGGGCCGACGAGTGCGGAACTGGCAGCGGCAATAACAGAGATGTTTAAGTACGAAAAGGTTGGCGCGTTCGGAGTGGCGGCGATGCCGTACGACGTTCACGACAAGACGGGGATTTCACGCAAAGCCGCGTACAACTTGATCCTGGGCGCCGTCAAAGGCGTCCAGCAGCGGAGGAGCGAATAGCGCACTGCACCGTGGCGCGTAAAGGTCTACGCGATTAGGCTGCGCATTCGCCGCGGCCAAGTTTGAGAGAGAACGTTTCGGTGTCTCCCCAATCGAGAAAAATGTCTTCGGTGGAGTTGGAGACCTCGGTGAATGGATGCAGGCGTTCGACAATTGCTTTGTCGGGCGTACGGCCAACCCAGGAGTTAAACGATTCGTTGAACTGGCGATCCTGCTGATAAAAAGCGAGAAGTTCGCGGATGATGGCGGGAATCGGACGCGCGGGAACAGCCATGATTTGACGGCCAAAGCGGACGCCGTCGGCGCTCACCTTGCCGCCGAGGAGCAGTTGATAGTAAGGCGCCTGCTGATCTTCAATCTTTCGCATGTTCCCGTAAAAGCCGATGTCGGCGATGTGGTGCTGGCCGCAGGAATTCGGGCAGCCGCTGATCTTGATGCGAAGCTTTTTGATTTCGGGATCGTCGTAGCCTTCGAGCGCGCGTGAAAGCTCGTCAGCGAGCGTCAACGAACGCGTGATCCCGAGGTTGCACGTAGTAGCGCCCGGGCAGCCAGTGACGTCGGAGATGGTGCGCGCGCCGGGAATCGCCAACTCGAGAGCGTGAAGTTCGTTATAGATTGCTCGCACGCGATCGAAAGGCACCCACGGAATCACCAAGTCCTGGTTGATGGCGATACGCACGCCAGTGAGATTGTGTTTTTCAAGAAGATCGGCGAGGCCGCCCATCTGGCGGCTATAGAACGTACCGGAGGGAAGCTTGATCCAGATGGCGCCAAAGCCGACTTGGCGCTGCGGCATGAGATTGTGTTCGGCCCAGCGGTCGTAGTCCGTGTCCGCTGCGGCATCTACCGAGATCGTGGAAATCAAGGGCACAGGAGCAATGTTCACCAGAGTGGGCCGCTGAATCGGAGAAGGCACGGTGAACACCTCGGCGGGTGCCTGCGAAGTCTTGCGCTTTTCAAAAACCAGGCGGCGAAGCTCTTCGATGCCCTTTTCGCGCAGAACAAATTTCAAGCGCGCCTTGAGCTTATTCTTGCGGTTGCCGGTTTCGCTGAAAACGCGCAAAACGGCTTCGATGGTGGGAATCAACTCTTCTTCCGGCAGAAACTCTGTCAGGACCGCGGATTCTGTAGGCAAGCTGCCCAACCCACCGCCAACGAGAACTTTGAAGCCGCGGTGCGCAGTCCCGTTCGAGCCTCGCACCTGCGCGATCAGCCCCACGTCATGGATACCGGCAACGGCGCAACCACCATCATCCGCGCAGCCGGAGAAAGCAATTTTGAATTTGCGCGGCAAGTCGTGAAAATCCGGGTGGCGCAGGAGATAGCGCGAAACCCCTAAAGCGTACGGCGTGACGTCAAACGCTTCGCCGGGGCAGATTCCCGCAACGGGGCAAGCGGTAACGTTGCGCACGGTGTTGCCGCAGGCTTCGCGCGTGGTCAGACCGCAGCCAGCAAGCAGGCGCATCGCAGCCGGCACGTCTTCGAGCTTAACGAAGTGGAACTGCACGTTTTCGCGAGTGGTGAGATGGCCGCGTCCGGTGGAATATTCGTCGGCAATACGCGCCAGGACGCGCAGCTGCGACGGCTTTACCACACCCGCTGCCACTTTCACGCGCAGCATCTGGAAGCCCGGCTGGCGCTGGCCATACGTGCCGTGCTTCAGGCGAAATGGGCGGAATTGTTGGTCAGTGATTTCGCCACGAAGAAGCTGCTGAGCGCGCTCTTCAAAGCGCGCAATCTCCGCCTCGATGGCTTCGCGGCTGTGCCTTTCCTCGACTTCAGTTGTTGTAGCGACGGTCATAAACCATGGCCCCCAAATCCGTTTCCTAATGCCGTTTGCGAGAAGTGCATGCTGCAAAAATAAAAAAGCCCACTTGCCATTTCTTCTGGCTCGTGGGCTTCGGAACTTGATGATTACGCTAGGCTAAGTCCGGAAACTCCTCTGGCCAGAGATGGGTGTCATGTGACACATGGCGCAACATGCGCAGGAACAACACATCATCTGGCAGCAGTTCTTCATGCAGAAACAGGGTACTTTCCGGGGCCTCTCCCTGTCAAAGGCAAAGCCTCGCAAACATTAGATGCATGGGATTCAAAAAAGTAATCAATGCCCTGGTGTTTCCCAGACCCATTTATTGCGGCTTTGTGGCGACTGGAGCCGTTGCCTTGGGTTTGGGAGCCGCAGGCTTTGCTGGAGTTGCAGCCGCGGCGCCGCCGACTATCGTGGCATGCTTGATCACATCCAGCTTCGGATACTTGCTGTCGAGATAGGCCTTTCCAAGTTTCGAAATCTGGTCCTGCTCCTCCGTTGGCTGTTCGCCATACTGATCGTAGAGCATCTCAACAACTTTCATGCCCGCCGGATCAACTGTGGCGAACGGGGCAAAACCTTTGCTGTCGAGAAAGGAATTGTCAGTGAAGTTGATGAAGATCTGTGTGGAACGGGAATTGGGCTGTGGCGTTTGTGCAAAAGTCACAAATCCGCGTTTATTGCTCTGCGTTACGGGGTCATCCTTAATATCGCTATTCCGCCACGCCGCAGACACCGCAGGATAAGAGCTGATGCCGAACTGTACCACGAAGCCCGCGTGGACGCGGTACGCCACCATGTTGTCGAAAAAATGATGCTTAACGAGATTGTAGAAGCGGTCCACGCCAATCGGCGCCCAGGCGCGGGTGGCGTCCATGGTGAAGTCGCCGCGGGTCGTTTCGAATTTGACCTGGAACGTTTCAGGGGCTTTTTCTTTGAGCATCGAGGGACGCAACAAAGTTCGATCGTAACTGGCCGCCGCAGGTTTTCCGGCTGCGCCCGCCGCTGTCGCAACCGGTTTCGGCTTCGCCGGAGCCTGCGCGGGAGTTTGCGCCGCTGTTTGTGTTATAAGCGCAAATGAAGCAACGAAAATCAGCGTTACGAGCTTTCTCATCGCGATTCCCTCTCTGGTCTTAAATTCGCACTGCAAAACTGGAACCTTACTTTTGCTGCTGCTTGGACAGTTCCCGGCTGACGCGCTCCACTTCGGCCATTACGCGCAAAGTATTCTCGCCGAGAATCTTCTTCACGTCACCCTCGGAGAACCCTCTTTTTAGAAGCGCGTCCGTAATTTTTGGAAGCTTCGTGGCATCTTCCATACCATAAGGCATGTTGGCTCCGTCAAAATCGGAACCCAGGCCAACGTGATCTACTCCCGCAACCTTCACGGCGTGGTCAATATGTTCGATGATTTTTGTAAAATCCACGCGCGGAAGCTTGCCTTGCTCGACGTATTCGCGGGTGAGGCGGTCGCCTTCAATCAATTGGCAGCCTTCGTTGTCGCCACAACGCTTCTGTACTTCCTGCGCAATAGCTTTGTTGATTTCGGGATTCGCTTTCTCGGCGTCGCGAAACTCCTGGCTGAGGAAGCCCACGTGGTAGTTGATTTGCACCACGCCGCCCTTAGCAGCCAAGTCCTTCATCATTTGATCGGTCATGTTGCGCGGAACGTCGCAAATTGAGCGGCAGGAGGAATGCGACGCGATCATCGGAGCTCTGCTGGTTTCGAGAGCGTCGTAGAAAGTTTTGTCGCTGACGTGGGAAATGTCCACCATCACGCCGAGGCGATTCATTTCGCGAACGACGTCTTTGCCGAACTCGGTGAGGCCGTTGTGTGCGGGCTTGTCGGTGGAAGAATCCGCCCATTCGTCGTTGCCACTGTGGGTTAGGGTCATGTATCGCACGCCGAGGCTCGCAAATTTGCGCAGCACGTCGAGGTCGGAGTTAATCATGTGCCCGCCTTCGACGCCCATCAGAGCGGCAATTTTGCCTTGTTTGTGCGCGGCGCGGATTTCGGCGGAGGTGGTGGCCAAAGCGAGCTCTTTCGGGTGCTTGAGAACCTGCCCGCGAACAGCCTCAATTTGTACGATGGCGCGGTTCACCGCTTCTGGTCCAGTGACTTTGCTGGGAATCCAGATTGAGAAGAAAATGGCGTCCAGGCCGCCTTCGCGCATGCGCGGAACATCAATACTGCCATCGTCGTGGCGTGCTCCGATGTCAAACTTTCCATCCAGGAAGCGCTGCGTCGTGTCGTCGTGCGTATCGACGACGATAGACGAGAAGTGCAGTTTCTTCGAGCGAGCCGAGATATCGTCGGACTTCACGCCCGCCACCAGCAAGCCAGCGGTGGCAACGCAGAGCGCAGTTTTAAGCAAGATTCGAGGCATCTCAATTCTCATTTCTCCATAAAACGGTAAGGGCTTATTGCGCTTGCAGTTCCCTGCTGACTTTTTCGGCTTGCTCCATCACGCGCAACAAATTGCCACCGAGGATTTTGCGAATGTCGTCGTCTTTGTAGCCCTTGCGCATCAACGCTTCGGTGATTCTTGGAAGCTTCGAACAATCTTCCATGCCGTCCGGCATTGTCGCGCCGTCGAAATCAGAGCCGAGGCCAACGTGGTCAGGACCAACGAGTTTCACTACATGATCTATATGATCAATGATTTTCTCCCAGCTTACGTGGGGAAGCTTGCCTTCCTCTGTCAATTGCTTTTGTGCATCAGTCATCTTGCGCGTGACGCATTCCTGATCGTCGCCGCAGCTCTTGGTAATGGCGTCGAATTGTGCAACCACGCCGCCGGAGAGCTTGTCGGATGCGTCTTTGTAAGCCTGATCGATGAAGCTGCGCTCGTAGTTGATCTGGATGACGCCGCCTTTTGCCGCCAGCGCTTTGATCATGTCATCGGACATGTCGCGGGGATGATTGCACAGGGCGCGGCAGGAAGAATGGGAAGCGATCAGCGGGGCCTTGCTGACTTCCAGAGCGTCGTAGAACGTTTTGTCGCTGACGTGAGAAATGTCCACCATGATGCCCTGGCGGTTCATTTCGCGGACAATGTCTTTGCCGAAATCAGTGAGGCCGTTGTGCACGGGCTTGTCGGTCGAGGAGTCCGCCCATTCATCGTTATAAAAATGAGAGAGCGTCATGTAGCGGACGCCCAAATCCCCAAACATTCGCAAAACGCGAATGTCGTTGCCAATCATGTGGCCGCCCTCGACACCGATGAGTGCCGCGATTTTTCCTTGCGCGTGGGCACGGCGGACTTCCTCGGCGGTGCGGCAGAAGGCCAGGTCTTTCGAATACTTGATGACGTTTTCGTGGACCGCGTCAATTTGATCTAGGGCTTTTTGCACCGCCGGAGGGCCCATGATGCGGCCATCAATCCAGATGGAAAAGAAAATCGCGTTCATACCGCCTTCGCGCATGCGCGGAATGTCCACGTGGCCGTCGGGATTGCGCTTGCCGAGGTCGTAGTTCTTGGAGAAAAAACGCTGCGTGGTGTCGTCGTGGGTATCCAACACAATCGAGGAGAAGTGAAGCTTCTTCGCGCGCTCGGCGATGTCGTCAGCCTTTGCGGGCGCGCTAAGCCGCAAACCTGCGAGCAAAACGGCACAAAGGCACAAACTGGTGGTGAAGCGACAGCTAAATCGGTTCAAGTGACGCTCCCCGGGGCAACGAGAGAATGTGCCCTCAAAAATGTCAGTGAGATTCTAACCTAACCAACGCACTGAGGCACGGTTCGAAGCGATTTTCAAACGCGTTATTCAGCCGCCGCCGCCGGAGACCGTTTCCGGGCGTTCGGTGAAAGCCGCCTTGATGTAGTCCGCGTTGGTCTGTGCGATGACTTCGAGCTTGATCTGTTTCGGGCACGCCGCCTCGCATTCGCCGATGTTGGTGCAATTGGCGAATCCTTCGCGATTCATCTGGCGCACCATGGCCAGGGCGCGGCGGTCGCGTTCGGCCTGTCCTTGCGGAAGGTGCGCCAAGTGCGAAATCTTCGCGCCCACGAACAATGCCGAGGCAGCGTTCGGGCAAGCGGCCACGCAGGCCCCGCAGCCGATGCACGCGGCTGCGTCCATCGCGAGATCCGCGTCCTGTTTGCGGACGGGAATGGCATTTCCGTCCGGCGCGCTCCCAGTGGGCACGGAAATAAATCCGCCGGCAACGATGATGCGGTCAAAAGCCGACCGGTCCACGGCCAGGTCTTTTATGACTGGAAACGCAGCGGCGCGCCACGGCTCGAGGTACAGTTCATCGCCGTCTTTAAAGTGGCGCATGTGCAACTGACAGACGGTGGTGCCTTTGAAGCCGCCGTGCGCTCGGCCGTTGATCATGAAACCGCACATGCCGCAGATGCCTTCACGGCAATCGTGATCGAAAGCGATGGGATCCTCGCCCTTTTCGATCAGGCCTTCGTTCAGCACGTCCAGCATTTCGAGGAACGACATGTGTTCGTTCACGCGGGGAACTTCATAGCGCACCATGCGCCCCCGGTCTTGCCCATTTTTCTGCCGCCAGACGTGGAGTGTCAGTTTCATCTTACTTGTAGCTCCGCTGCGAGGGCTTCACGTAATTGAAGACGAGTGGTTCCTTGTTTAGCGAAGCGGGGCGGCCAGCGCCCTGAAATTCCCACGCGCCCACATAAGAATAGTTGGCATCGTCGCGCAAAGCCTCGCCGTCAGGCGTCTCGTATTCCTCGCGGAAATGGCCGCCGCAGGATTCGTTGCGATGCAGCGCGTCCACGCACATCAATTCGCCAAGTTCGAAGAAATCGGCCACGCGACCGGCTTTCTCAAGCGACTGGTTGAGCTCCTCGTTCGCCCCAAGCACGCGCACATTCTTCCAGTAATCTTCGCGCAGCTCCGCAATCATGCCGGCGGCTTTCTTCAAACCGCCCGCGTTACGCGACATGCCGCAGTATTCCCACAAGATTTTGCCCAGCTCGCGATGGTAAGAGTCCACGGTCCGCTTGCCGCTCGCGTTCAGAAGCTTCCTGGTGATGGCCTTCACGTTGGCGACGGCCTCTTTTGCCGCCGGAGTATCTTCGGAATACTTCTCCGCCTTGGTGTTCGCCAGATAGTTCCCGACGGTGTACGGGATGATGAAATAGCCGTCAGCGAGACCCTGCATCAGAGCGCTTGCCCCCAGCCGGTTCGCGCCGTGATCGGAGAAATTCGCTTCGCCCAGCACGAACAGACCGGGAACGGTGGACATCAGGTTGTAATCCACCCACAGACCGCCCATGGTGTAGTGGATCGCGGGATAGATACGCATCGGCACTTTGTACGGGTCTTCTCCCGTGATGCGCTCATACATCTCAAACAGGTTGCCGTAGCGCTCGGCAATCTTGTGCGCGCCCAACCGCTTGAGAGCATCCGAAAAATCGAGATAGACGCCCAATCCTGTTTCGCCCACGCCGTGGCCCTCGTCGCATACCGCCTTCGCAGCGCGAGAAGCGATGTCGCGCGGCACCAGATTGCCAAAGCTGGGATAGCGGCGCTCGAGATAGTAGTCGCGCTCATCCTCAGGGATGGAAGCGGGCGGACGCTTGTCGCCAGCCTTCTTGGGAACCCAGATGCGGCCGTCGTTGCGCAACGACTCGGACATCAGCGTGAGTTTGGACTGGTAGTCGCCCGAGACGGGAATGCAGGTCGGATGAATCTGTGTGAAGCACGGATTGGCGAAGAGAGCGCCCCGTTTATACGCGCGCCAGATCGCCGTGGCGTTGCTTCCCTTGGCATTCGTAGAAAGATAGAAGACGTTTCCGTACCCGCCGGTAGCAAGAACCACGGCGTCGCCAAAGTGCACATCCACCTTGCCGTCGCAGAGGCTCCGCGTGACAATCCCGCGCGCGCGCCCGTCCATCACGATCAAGTCGAGCATTTCCGTGCGCGGAAACATCTTCACCGTGCCCAACCCGATTTGCCGCTCCAACGCCTGATACGCGCCGAGCAAAAGCTGCTGCCCGGTCTGGCCACGCGCGTAAAAGGTGCGCGAAACTTGCGCGCCGCCGAAGGAGCGATTGTCCAGCAGGCCGCCATACTCTCTGGCGAACGGCACGCCCTGCGCGACGCACTGGTCGATGATGTTTACGCTCACTTGCGCCAGACGGTAGACGTTGGCTTCACGCGAACGAAAGTCTCCGCCTTTTACCGTGTCGTAGAACAACCGGTAGACACTGTCGCCGTCGTTGTGATAATTCTTCGCGGCGTTGATGCCGCCCTGCGCTGCGATGGAATGCGCACGCCGCGGCGAATCCTGGAAACAGAAACAATCTACGTTGTAGCCCAGTTCTCCGAGGCTTGCGGCTGCTGCACCGCCAGCAAGACCCGTGCCCACGACAATAATTGTATGTTTGCGTTTGTTTGCGGGATTGACCAGCTTGAGGCCAAACTTATGCGTTTCCCACGACTTTTCGATTGGCCCGGCGGGGGCGTTAGAGATCAAATCCATCGAGTCAGCTCTTCCTCATACCGGCTTGATAAAGCCGGCCAACACCGCAACCGGAATCGAGATGTAGCCAACGGCAATTAGGATCGCCGCAACTTTAGCCAACCGCTGAATCCATGCCGAGTAAACGGGGTGGCTGAAACCTAGCGACTGAAACATGCTCCACAGCCCGTGATACAGGTGGTAGCACAACATGATCATTGCGATGATGTAGAAGACCGAAGACGGCCAGAACTGGAATCCGGTGACCACGTTGTTGTAGACGTTGTGCTCGTCGAACGGACCGCCCGGATGGACCGTGCCAAACGTGAAATTCAGCAGGTGGTAAATCACGAAAGCAAGGATGATCGGCCCGCTCCACATCATGGTGCGGGAAGCGTAGGTGGAATGCAGGTTGGCTTTCTTCACGTACGGAATCGGACGGGCAGCCCGCTGCAGCCTCCAAAGAGCGAATGAGGCCCAGATATGCAGGAAGACCGAAACCAGAAGCGTGATCCGCGCGCCCCAAAGCAGCGATCGCACGCTTCGCAGCATTTCCGAATAATGATTGATTTTCTCCGGTGGTTCGTAGATTTGCAGATTCCCAGCCAGATGCCCGACGATAAAACCGAACAGGATGAATCCCGTCACGGCCATGACCGCTTTTTTGCCTATGGTGGTATCCCAGAAGCGCAGCCGGGCGAGCGGAAAATTAGCAGTAGCGCTCATTCACCACACCTTATCCGGCAGGTGAGTGTCGGTTTCAAAAAACAATCAGTGATGTGAGGAAGAAGAACCGGGCGAGGCAGAGTTGCCGTAGCGGACATGTCCTCTCCGCCGCGCATTTCCGTGCGGTTCACTTTCTACGAACCGGAGGAGCGACCTGCTTGCGGCAGGCGGTGAGAATCGCGGCTAAACCAGTATAGGCAGATACATCAGGGGATGCAACCTACCTGTCCGGCAGGACGGTTTTTTGCGGATAACACTCCGCTAGACATTTCTTGAGTGTTCACGCGGGCCGCGCGAAAATAGAATTGTCGTCAGACGGGATCCACCGGGTCTGAGCCCCTCCTGGTCGTACTCCCAGAATCTCAAGGAATCACCATGAGCACAACTCTCAGCCTTGTGTCGGAACTGGAACGCATCGCCCGCGCGCTCGACGGGGATGACGCGGGCGCAGGGCAACCTTCTCTCCCGGCAATTGCTGCAAAAATCGCGAGGATTATTGGAGTCCGCGACGAGGAAGTCGCTATCCTAGGAGTGTCCACGCGCTGGAAGCATCTGCATTTTCTCGTCCCTGAGGCGCTCAAACAGGTCGGTTTCATCCCGCTCTCCAGCAACTCCGCGCTCGCGGCGAAGACCGTGCGCGAAAGCCGCCCCGAAATCGACAACACCTTCAGCGCAGCGCGTCATGCGGTCGTTTTCGAGAACATAAAACTAAGCGGGGAAAGCCTGGACCCCATCCAAAAAATTGTCAGCGCACCAATTCTTTTCGACGGCAGAGTCGTCGGCGTCATCCAGGTCAGCCGCAAAGGTGCCACGCCGGCGGCTGCCGGGCCCGATTTCACGGCGGAGCACCTTGGGAATCTGCTTGCCCTGTGCAAGCCGCTGGGAAAGTTCGTTCACCGCGTTGCCGGGGAGTAGCGATTGCCTGAACTGCCGATTAACCGGCGTTTCCAATTCCAGCGCGCATTCGAATTCGGCTATCAAAATGCATTGACACTCGAAAACCTTCTTGTTACTTTTGCGTTGCCCTAAATTTTTTGCTCTCAATCCTTTCAGGGAGGCCCGAAAAACCGGCACCATGGCGTTTGTCGCGAAGAAGATCTTCCTCACGAAAGGTGTCGGGAAACATCG
>Ga0075436_100000680_pt1 | contig 22407 bp, 26 predicted proteins | sample RhiMethybrSRZTD5_FD_75303 | JGI IMG/M metagenome (GOLD analysis project Ga0075436, IMG submission 75303) | Populus rhizosphere microbial communities from Tennessee, USA - Rhizosphere MetaG P. TD hybrid SRZTD5 | ecosystem: Host-associated > Plants > Roots > Rhizosphere > Soil | place: USA...
TTCGGGGCCCGTGCCTTTTTCGACAAGTCCAAAGAGTTCGAGCGCGTGCGCGACGTCATCGCCGCGGGCGCTGCGATCCAGTGAAGCGAAGGGAGAAGCCATGCCTGCCGTCGTTGCCTTCAAAACAAAGAGCCAGTTCATGACCCCGCCCGAGGTGCGCAAGTTCGAGGTGACCTGCACGAGCTGCAACCTGCGCGAGATGTGCCTGCCGGGCGGCGTGTGCATGGAAGACCTCGAGCAGGTGCAGAACATCGTGTATGCGCGCCGGCGCGTGAAGCGCGGCGAGACCATCTTCGGCGCGGGCGACGAGTTCGCCGCGGTGTACGCCATCCGCTCGGGCTTCTTCAAGACGAGCGTCGTCGACGGCGAAGGCCGCGAGCAGGTCACCGGCTTCTTCATGGGCGGAGAGCTCCTCGGCATGGATGGCATCGGCTCGGGCCGGCACAACGGCACGGCGGTCGCGCTGGAAGACAGCGAGGTCTGCGTGATGCCGTACTCGCTCGTCGAGCAGATGGCGCGCGAGTATCCGCAGCTGCAGCGCCACCTGCATTCGGTGCTCTCGCGCGAGATCGTGCGCGACCACGGCGTGATGATGCTGCTCGGCTCGATGCGCGCCGAGGAGCGCCTCGCCGCCTTCCTCTCGAATCTTTCCAAGCGCTTCGTGCGCCGCGGCTACTCGCCGTCGGATTTCCACTTGCGCATGACGCGCGAAGAGATCGGCAGCTACCTCGGGCTGAAGCTCGAGACCGTGAGCCGGCTTTTCTCGCAGTTCCAGAAGGACGGTCTGATCGCCGTCGAGCAGAAGCACGTTCGCATCCTCGACATCGATGGCCTGGGAAAAATCCTCACCTCCGCCAAATAGGACACACCATGTTCCAGCACATCCTCCTGCCGCTCGACGATTCCAGCGCTTCGCGCAAGGCCACCCGCAAGGCGATCGCCTTCGCCAAGGAGATCGGCGCCCGCCTCACGGCGTACCACGCGCTGCCCAAGACCTCTCATGCCGTCTACGGCGACGGCTATCGCTTCCCGGCCGAAGGAACGGTCAAGAAGGACGCGCGCGAGGCACGCGCCCGCTTCATCGAAGGGCCGGGGCGCGCCGCGCGCGACGCGGGCGTGCGCTTCGATGCGCTCGTCGACCGGGCGGTGAGCCCCGAGGAGGGCATCGTCGAGGCCGCGCGCAAGCGCAATTGCGACGTGATCTTCATGGGCACCAACGGCCGCCGCGGGCTCGCACTGCTCGCCAATGGCAGCGTGACCGGCAAGGTGCTCGCGCTCTCGAACGTTCCGGTTCTCGTCTACCGCTGATGCTGCCGGCGCTCAAGGTCGCGCTGCACGGCATCGCGGCGCCTGAGGCCAGCATCCGCGCCATGCAGCGCGAGCTTGCGCAGTTGAGCGCGCGCTATCCCGCGATCACCGGCGGACGCTTCACGCTCGCCAACTGCGGGCCCGAAGTCGTCGAGGCGCATCTCGAGTTGCTCCTGCCCCGGCACCAGGTCATCGTGAACGCGGTGGCGACTGCCGAGCGCTCGGTGCGCGAGGTGTTCGCACGCGCGGCGGAACGGCTCGCGCTCGTCGCGTGCCGCGATCCCGCGATCGCTCCAACCGAGCGGGCGAAAGCCGCCTAGGTTTCACCTCAGTGCTGAGCGGTAGTCCCGCTCGCAGTGCGTGGATGAAGGGCCAGACGATAGACGCCGACCGCGCCGCCGCCGGCCAGCGCGGCGAGCAGCACGTCCGCACCGGCGAGCGGCGCGAAGTGGAAAAGCGAAGCCAGCGCCGGGATATAAAGCGCGGCCGCGAGCGCGGCGAGAGCGGCGCCGGCGATCCACCAGAGCGCGGGGTTTCGCGCCCCGAGCGAGCGCAGCGCCGGCTCGCGCGAACGGGAGGCGAGGATGAGGGCGAGGTTGCCGAAGACGATGGCGCTGAAGGCGATCGCCCGCGCCTCCTGCTCGCCGCGGCCGGCATGGAGCGCCCACGCATAGACGGCGAGCACGCCCACGAGGACCACCGCGCCGAGCGCCGCGCTTGCGGCGAGCATGCGCGCATCGAAAAGCGGCGCGCGCGGGTCGCGCGGCGGCCGCGCCATGGCGCCTTCCCCGCTCGGCTCGGCCTCGAACACGATCGAGCACGCAGGATCGATGACGAATTCGAGGAAGACGATGTGCAATGGAAAGAGCACGAGCGGCCAGCCGAAAACGAGCGGCAGGAACGCCATGCCGGCGGTCGGCACATGCACCGCGACGATGTAGCGCATGGCGGCGCGGATGTTCTCGTAGATGCGCCGCCCGAGGCGCACCGTCTCGACGATTGAGCCGAAGTCGTCTTTCAGCAGCACGAGCGCGGCCGCCTCGCGCGCAACATCGGTGCCGCGCTGCCCCATGGCGATGCCGATGTGCGCGCTTTTCAGCGCCGGCGCGTCGTTGACGCCGTCGCCCGTCATCGCCACCACCTCGCCTGCCGCCTTGTACGCGGCGACGAGCCTGAGCTTCTGCTGCGGCAGCACGCGCGCAAAGACGGTGCTTTGCTTCACCGTGCGCGCAAGCTCGGCATCGTCCATGGCGTTGATCTGCGCGCCCGTGATTGCCGCGCCGGTCGCGATACCGGCCTGGCGCGCAATTTCAAGCGCCGTGCCGGGATAGTCGCCGGTGATCATCACGACGCGGATGCCAGCGCGATGGCAGAGCGCCACCGCCTGCGGCACCGAGGCGCGCAGCGGATCGGCGAGCGCCACGAAACCTACCCAGCGAAACGGATAGCGCGCCGGATCGGCGAGCGGCGCGCCCGGCCACTCGGCCTGTGCGACGCCGAGGAGCCGCCAGCCGCGGCCGGCGGCGCGCGCCACCTCGGCAAGCAGGTCCTCGCGGCCGCAAAGGCGCAAGACCGTCTCCGGCGCGCCTTTCATGGCGATGCGTAGCTCGCCGCCGCTCGCGCGCCAGGCATGGCAAACGGCGAGAAAGGCTGGGCCGAACGGGTAGTCGCGCTCGAGCCGCCACGCGCGGCGCCGGGCCGCCGCTTCGGTGCTCGCCGTGCCGACGATCGCGCGGTCCATTGGATCGAAGGGCTCGAGCTCGCAGGCGAATGCCGCGACGTCGATGACCCGCTGCGGCGTATCGACCACGCTCATGCGGTTCTCGGTCAATGTGCCGGTCTTGTCGACGCACAGCACGGTCGCCGCGCCCAGCATCTCGATCGCCGGCATGCGCCGCGTGAGCACGCCGCGCCGCGAGATGCGCCAGGCGCCGAGCGCGAGAAACACGGTCAGCACCACCGGGAATTCCTCCGGCAGGAGCGCCATCGCCAGCGTCACGCCCGAGAGCAGCGCGCCGAGCGCATCGCCGCGTGTGATGAAATGGAGCGCCGCAACGGCGACGCAGAAGACCGCGGCAAAGGCGGCGGCGAGCTTCACCACGCGGCGCGTCTCGCGCTCGAGCGCGGTTTCCTCCCGCTCGAGCGTCGCGAGCGACACGCCGATGCGCCCAAGCTCGCTGCGCGCTCCGGTCGCGAAGACCTCGGCGCGTCCCTGGCCCTTGACGACCAGCGTGCCGGAGAACACGACGGCACCCGGCGCCTTTGCCACGGCGAGCGATTCGCCCGTGAGCAGGGACTCGTCGAGCTCGAGCTCGTTCGCCGCAGCAAGGCGCGCGTCGGCCGGCACGCGCTCGCCTTCGGCAAGGAGCACGAGATCGCCGGCGACGACCCCGGCGCTGGCGATGCGCCGTCGCTCGCCGTCGCGAATGACGAGCGCGTGGGGGCTCGCGAGCTCGCGCAGCGCTTCGAGCGCGCGCTCGGCGCGGCGCTCCTGCACGACGGTGATCGCGAGGATGACGAGCACGGAAGCGGCGAGCGCCAGCGCCTCGCCCAGGTCGCCGAGCACCAGATAGATCGCCGCCGCGCCGGCGAGCAGCAGGAACATCGGCTCGCGCAGCACGCCGAGCGCGATCGCCGCAAGCCCGCGCGCGCGCTCGACCGGCAGGGTGTTCGGGCCTTCGCGCGCGAGCCGCGCCGCCGCTTCGGCGCTCGTCAGGCCTTCCGTGATGCCGGTCAAGATGGACGCCGCTGCGCTCTAGAGCATGAGGCGATGGAAGCCATGGCGGTCGAATATGCTCGCCGATGGCCGCACCGTCATTATCCGGCCGGTGCCGACGAGGCCGAACTTACCCGCGTCGCGAAGAGACTCTAGTGCGGACGACGGGTTGCCGGATCGCCCTCGGGCGTTGCGACACGCCAGTGATAGTAGCGAGCGCACTCCGGCTCGCGCCCGCGCACGACACGTTCCCCGGCGAGCGTGCCGCGTCGCTCGGTGACGATGGTGGCCTGCCCTTCTTCGCCGCCCGATTCGGAGAAGAAGATCACCACCCAGTCGTAGGTGCGATGCAGCTCGTGGGCGCGTTCGGTATTGGAGAAAAGGGCGGTGAAATGCCAAGGCCCGAAGCGCGTGTGCAGCACGGGCAACCAGGCCTTGCCGTCCGCATTGAAACGGCGCGGAGCGATCTTGGGCAGCTGGCCGGCGCGCGCCTTTTCGCGATACTCGCGATCGATTTCCAGCAGGACATCGACGTCCGGGGCGTCGCCCATGAGCGTTGAATCTAGACCGATGCCGCGGCTGCGTGTTGAGGAAGGTCAAGCGCGGGCGATTCGCGCGGCAGGCTCATGGTGGCCCACTGGCGTGCAGCCACGAGCGTGCCGCGAGGTGCTCGACGATGCGCAGCGCCGCCTCGCGCGGCGTGCCGCGCTCGCCGTGCACGACGAGCTCCGGCGCGAGCGGCGGCTCGTAAGGCGCCTGCACGCCCGGCAGGCTGGTCGCATTCGCGTTTCGGTAAAGACCTTTGGGATCGCGCGCCCTGCACACCTCGAGCGGCGTATCGACGTAGACCTCGCAAAAGCGCGCGATACGGCCGCGCGCGCGGTCGCGGTAGCGGCGCCGGTTCGCCGTGGCGTCGAAGATCACCGGCCGGCGCTCGGCGAGCGCAGCGCCAATGTCGGCGAGCGCGCCATAGAAGAAGTCGCGCTCTGCCTCGTCGTAGCGCGCGAAAGGCGTGAGCTGCGTGCGCATCACGTCGGACTCGAGCAGCGCCGCCTCGACGCCGCGCTCGTGCAGCTCGCGCACGAGCTCGCGCGCAATCGCGCTCTTGCCGGAGCCCGAGAGCCCGGTGAGCCAGACGGCGAAGCTCATGCGAGGTAGTCGTCGACCCGCGCCGGATCGAAGCGCGGCGCGTCGAGCACGTTGACGATGAAGCGCAGCAGGCTTTCGCGCACGGCCGCGGCGAGTGCCGGGTACCAGATGGGGCTCGCCATCACCAGGCCGCGAAAGGCGATGAACGGCGCCGCTACCGCGAGCAGCTGCTCGTCGCCCGTGCGCTCGAGATAGCGGCTCCAGAAGCGCAGCCACAGCGCGCGCAGATCGCCCTCGAGGCGCCCCGAGCGCTGCAGGGAGAAGAAGAGATAGTTCATCGCGAGGCAGCTCAGGTCGTCCGCCGCCTCGCCCCATTCGCCGCGCGAGCGGTCGAGCACGCTGAAATCCGCGCCGTCGCGGAAGAGGATGTTCCAGGGATGGAAATCGCCGTGCACCTGGCAAAGGCGCCCGGCATGCGTACGCAGGCGCCAGCGCCAGTCGACGCAGCGTTTCTCGATGTCGCGCAGGAGCTCGAACGGCACCGGGCCGCCGGCCGGGTAGCTGTCCGCGACGCCGAAAATGCATTCGCCGTGGCCGACGAGCTCGCGCACTCGGCGCAGATAGAGGCCGGTGTCCGCGCCTTTCAGCCGGTGAATGTCGGCCAGATAATCGCAAAGCGCATCCGCGCGCTCGAGTTCGAGAGGGCGCAGCGGCTCGCCGGCGCGCAGGCGGATGAGATCGTCCGCGTACTCGTGCCCTTCGATGAAATCGACGAGGAGGAAAAGCTCCTCCGCATTGCCGAGCGGCACGAGATCGCCGTTCGTGCGCACCGCGCCCACGTCGAGCGAGCGCACGTGCCGCGGCAGGCGGCCGTACGCGTCGTGCGCCCAGAGATGCTGCTGGGCACGGTCGGCCATGTGCTCGTGGCCGAAGGGGCCGGCGCGCACGGTTTCGATCACCGCCCGGCGCGCCATGGCGCCCGCTTCATAGTCGACGCGCAACGGCACGCCGTATCCGTAACCCTTGTCGCCCTGGCGTCCGCCGCCGAGCGGCGTCACACGCACCGCATGCACGGCGGTGCAATGCACGCGACCCAGGTAATGCGCGATCGCCTGCGCGCTGAAGCGGGAGTTGGTCATTGGTGGCTCCGCTCGATAGAGCAGGCACTTTAGCGTGCGAAGCGCCAGCCATTGCCGCCCGCCTTCTTCGCCTCGTACATCGCCGCATCTGCACGCCTGCGCAGCGTCTGATCGTTGCGCCCGTCGCGTGGGAAAAAGCTGGCGCCGATGCTCACGGCGAGCGCTATGCGCTTACCGCCGTAGCGCAGCGGCAGCGCGTTTGCGGCGCGGATCTTGGCGAACACCTTTGCCGCCGCCTCGCGCGAGCCGAGCCCGGGGAGGACGAGCGCGAACTCGTCGCCGCCGATGCGTGCCACCGTATCGATCGCGCGCAGGCAGCGGCGCGTGCGCTGCGCGAGCGCTCGCAGCGCCGCGTCGCCGGCGACATGACCGTACTGCGTGTTGATGCGCTTGAAGTCGTCGAGATCGAGCATGGCCACGGCAACGGTTTCCCGGCGCCGCTCCGCCTCGCGCAGCGCCTGCGCGAGCCGGTCGGCATAGAGCGCGCGGTTCGGCAGGCGCGTGAGCGCGTCGTGCGTGGCGAGGCGCTTGAGACGCTGCAGCTCGCCCATGAGCGCGCTGACATCGCGTCCTGCGCACAGGAAGCGTTCGATGCGCCCGTTCGCGCCGCGCAGCGGCCGGATCGTTTCTTCCTCATGGAAGAGCTCGCCGTTCTTGCGCCGGTTGAGAAACACGCCGCGAAACGCTCGCCCCCGACGGAGCTGCGACCACAGGCGCGCGTAGAACGCGCGATCGTGCCTCCCGGAGCTCAGCAGTGCCGGCGTGCGACCGAGCGCCTCGCTCGCCGCGTAGCCGGTGAGGCGCTCGAACGCGCGATTCACGTACTCGATCACGCCGCTCGCATCGGCGAGCAGAACGGCGTCGGGCCAGTGCTCGAGCAGCGCCGCCGTGCCCCTTTTTCTCATGCTGACAGTTTCTGCAGCGCGGCTCCGGAGGGGTTGATCCTCATCAAAAGCGCCGAATCCGCCGACCTGAGCGTCAGCGCGCGGGCTTGATCGCCTTCAGGTCGGCCGGGCGCTCCATTACCTCGAAGGGCATGAGCGAGACGCGATGCGCGGCGAGCGCTTTGTCGATGCGCGACTGCGTCGCCCCGAGCGTCGCACGCGACGGATCGTACGCGAACGAGACCGTGAGCAGATCACCTGCGATGCGCACGCTTCCCCGGTCGACGGCCGGCGCGGCATAGACCGCCCGCTCGAGCATTTCCCGGCTTGGCGCAGGGCCGTCGACGTGCAGGAAGACGACGTGGTGCCTGCGCGCGAGCGCTTTCGTGACGAGCGCGTGGTCGTAGGTCGCGGCGATCTTGTCCTCCACGCAATAGCCGCACGCCATTACCGGAAGGCTTGCTGCCAGAAGCGCGCAGCCGATCAATGTCCGCATGGCTCAGTGGCCCGCGCTCGTGGACTCCACCGAGCCGGCCGGCTGCGCGTCGTACCACTGGAAGTACTTCAGGTACTGGCGGACCTCGCTGTCAGAGAGATTTTGGTTGGGCATCGGGATGTTGTTGTTCTCCTTGAGCAGCGCCTTGGCATCGGCGTCGGACTCGAGCATTTTCTCGGGTGACTTGAGCCAGCGCGTGAGCCAGTCCGCGCTGCGGCGCTTGCTGACGCCGGCGAGATCGGGCCCGAGCTTGCGGCCATGGCCCATCGAGTGGCAGGCGAAGCACTTGCTCTCGAAGTCGGTCTTGCCGCGCAGCGCTTCGGGATCGCTGGGCAGCGCCGAAGCGGGGAAGTTATGGTGCTCGAGCTCCTGGCGCGGCGGCTTCGGCAGCGTCGAGACGAGTCCGATCGCGCCCTGCGAGGCGTTGGCGAAGTGGTGATCGACCATGATGTAGGAGCCTTCTTCCGGAATCATGAACTCGACGATGGCGCTGCTCGAGGAGCCGAGGAGCACCGTCTGCATGCCGCGCAATTGATTGTCCGGGTTGCCGTCCATCCATACGCGATCGAAGATCGTGCCCACCACATGGAAGCTCGAGGTCTTGCTCGGGCCTACGTTCAGGACGAAGAGCCGCACGCGCTCGCCGGGCTTGGCGGCGAGCGGCGACTCCACCATGCCGTTGAAGCGGCCGTTGAAGACGGTGTAGTTCGGATGCGCCGCGCGCACCGCCTCGCCGTCGAGCGTGTACACGCCGCTCTTGCTGCCCTTGGGCGGCGCCTTGGCGTAGAACTCGCTCTGGATGACGACGTACTCGTGGTCCGCTTTGCTCGGGTAGCCCCCCTTCGGCTCGACGACGAGCGCGCCGTACATGCCCGAGGCGATGTGCTCGAGGATCATCGGCGTGCCGCAGTGGTACATGAAGACGCCCGGATAGTTGAGCGTGAACTCGAACTCGATCGTCTGCCCCGGCGCGACCGAGCGGTACTTGTCCTGGGGCGAGACCATGGCCGCGTGGAAGTCCATCGAGTGCATCATCGGCGCGGCGACGAGCTGAATGCCGGGCACCGCCTCATCCGAGCGGTTGGTCATCGAGAAGCGGATCTTGTCGCCGACGCGCGCGCGGATGATGGGGCCGGGCACCTGGTCGCCGAACGTCCAGGCGCTGTACTTCACGCCCGGCGCGATCTCGATCACCTTGTGCGTCGTATCCAGCCTTATGGTTTTCACCGGCGAGGAATCGAGCGGTTTCAGCTCGGGTCCCGCGCTGAGCGCTGCCCCTTCCGCAAACGCGCCCTTATGGCGCTCGCTGCTCACCTTTGCGGGTGTCGGCTTCAAGTCCATCTTCGAGATGTCGTAGGGATCTTTCGGCGCCTCGGTGCGGTTGCACGCGCCGAGCGCGACCGTCAGCGCAATGGCGGGAAGGGTGGTTCGAATAGTCATTGTTATTTCCGGTTGAGGAGGATGGGGCCGTAGAGCAGCGCGAAGAGGCCGAAAGCGCCGATCCACGCGATGCCCGCGAGTGAGGTGAGCAGTGCCATGTATCCGCCGGTGAACGGCGCCGAAACGCGCAATAGCGCGGCCAGGGTGACGAGCGCATAGATGGCTATCGTGCCGGCGCCGGCGACGAGTGGCCGCCCGGTGTGGCCGAGCGAGGCGCGCGTCATGACGGCGAGCGTCATCGTGCCGATCGCGCCCACAGTGAGCGCGTGCACGGGCGCGCCCGGCGGCGCGAAGCCGAGCAGGCCGTTGATACCGACGAGCGCGAGCCCGATCGCAACCCAGGCGTAGCCGACGTGCAGCACGAACAGCAGCGGCTCGCGCGCCGTGGCGAGGCCGCGCCAGCGCGAAAGGCGCGCCGCCGCGGCGATGCCGCCGGCAATGGCGATGATGGATGCGCTGCGCGCCTGCGGCGCCGCGGTCCAGGCCGCGAGCCCGGCGACCGTGACGGCGAGGCACAAGACATCGACGCGCCCCAGCGGCGCTGGCGGCCGCAGCGCCGGACGCACGCGCGCGAGCCAGTTGCGCGTGAAGCTCGGCACGATTCGCCCGCCGATCATCGAGATGAGCGCGGCGAGCGTCGCGATGCCGATGCGATTGCCGAGGGGCGCGGTATAGGCAATGTCGAGGGCGTGCAGATGTACGAGCGTATTGCCGGCGAGCAGCGCGCCGAGCGCGACCAGCACCGGAAGATTGCGCGGCTGGCGCGCCGCGATCAGCTCGCGCGCGACGACGGCGATCAGCACGATGGTGAACGCGAGGTCAAGCGCCGCAGCCGCGCTCGCGTTGGTGAACATCGCCACGCGGCCCGCGAACCACAGCGCGACCAGCGCCGCGAGTGGCGCACCGGCGAGCGGCAAGCGGCCGGTCCAGTTTGGGATCGCCGTGAGCAGAAATCCCGTCACCGCGGCGAGCGCGAAGCCGTAGATCATTTCGTGCCCGTGCCACAGCATCGCCGGCAACGCGCCGGGCAGCGCATAACCGTGCTCGTACGCGGCGAGCCAAAGCGGCACGGCGAGCGCCGCCCATAGCGCGGCGAGCAGAAAGAACGGCCGGAATCCGGCCGACAGGAATGCCGGTCCCGCATAGGCCCGCGGCGCCGACTCGCGCATCAAAATCGTTGCCATGGGCCGGACTCTAGGGGCTGGCGCGCGGCGGTTTTTGACCCAGATCAAATCGGCCGCGCCAAAGGTGCATAAGGTGGGCACCTTAGAGATGCGCCTCAGCACATTCACCGATTACAGCCTGCGGGTGCTGATCTACCTCGCGCAGGCGCCCGAGCGGCGCACGACGATCGCCGAGATCGCCCGGGCGTTCTGCGTCTCCGAGCATCCCCTCGTCAAGGTGGTGCACTTCCTCGGGCGCGAAGGCCTGCTCGTCAACACGCGCGGCCGCCAGGGCGGCGTGCGCCTTGCGCGCGCGCCGGACGAGATCAACGTAGCGGCCGCCGTGCGCCTCGCCGAACGCGGCGACCTGCCCGCCGAGTGCTTCCATGCCGAGAGCAACACCTGTCTGCTCGCGGGCGGCTGTCGGCTGCAGGAGGTGCTGCACGACGCGCTCGGCGCCTTCTATGCGGCGCTCGGGCGCTATTCGCTCGCCGACCTGCACGTCGCGGCGCAAAAGCAGCGTGCATGTTCGAGCTTCGCCCCGCGGCATGAGCGAGCGCATCAAGGCCTGGCAATGCATCGGCTGCGGGCGCCTCGAGAGCGACGCCACCTGTCTCGGCATCTGCCAGGACCGGCCGGTGATCGTCGTCTCCGCCGCCGATCATGACGAATTGAAGCGGCAGCTCGACGAGCTGCGCCTTTTCATCCGGCAGCTTGCCCTCGTCTCGCCGCGCGGCGGCGAATGGGAGCGCTCCTACAAGGCACTGCAGGAGCGCGCGCGGCGGCTGCTCGCTCAGCTTGACGCCGATCAAACGGCCTGCGCTGCTGCCGCGTAGGCTCGCTAGCGATGCGTGCATTGTTCGTCGCCGCCTTGATCACCGCCGCACCGACGGCGCCGCAGGAAGAGGTCGTGCCGCCGCCGACGCTGAAGCTCGACGCCGATACCCTGCGCACGAAGCAGGCCTTCGAGGTGCGCTGCGGCGGCTGCCACTCTCTCGGCGCCGGTCCCAAGGTAGGGCCGGACCTTCGCCGGCGTGACCATCCGGCGTAGCGACGAGTGGCTGGGACGCTGGCTGAAGTCCCCGGAATCCATGCTCGAGTCCGATGAGCACGCCAAGGCCTTGCTGCAGGAATACCGCACACGCATGCCGAACCAGAACCTGAGCGACGCACAGGTGCGCGGATACATCCGGTATTTCCACTGGTTCGACGCTCGGCCCGCGGCAGAGCGCATGCCCTGATTTGATCTGCCTCAAGACGCCGGCGCGCCGATGCGGCACGCTGAGGCATGTTCAAACGCCGTTCAGACGAGCATTTCATCGAAGCGGGTTGCGTCTACTGTCCGCTGCGCGAGCACGACGTCGAACTCGACGTGTGTGCCGGCTGCCGCTGGAGCACCGCCATCGACCTGCAGGCGAAGCCGCCGGTCGTGCGCTGCCGGCCGCAGGCGCGGCCGCTGTGGGCGATGTGCCTGCGCTAGAGGGCTTGCCGGGCGCGCCTAGCTAGCGTGAGCGCATGAGCACCTACGTATGTCCCATGCACGCCGGCGTGCGCGAATCGGCGGCCGGCAAATGCCCGATATGCGGCATGACTCTCCTGCCGGAAGGCACGCGCTTCGCCATGCTCAAGCACATGGCGAGCAGGCCGCTGCACCTCGCCGTTATGGCCGCCGCGATGGCGGCGCTGATGGCGGCGGGAATGATGCTGCTGCGCTGAGGGCGTCCGCGAGGTAGGGAGCGCCAGCAGGGCCAGCGACGCGGCGACGAGATACCCTGCAGCGTCGCTGCGTACAGGATGCAGGGCAAGGGCCAATAGTCGAGCCACGACATGACGCTAGCGTGCGCGCCGGCAAGGCCTCTATTGATGCGGGTCAAAGGCGCGGCGCTTAGACTTGGCACGCTCCCGCATGCCCGCGCACTACCTCCAGCCGCTGCTCGCGCCGAAGAGCGTCGCCCTGGTCGGCGCTACCGAGCGCGAAGGCGCGCTCGGCAACATCGTGTATCGCAATCTCGCCGCCGCCGGCCTGCGCGGCGCGCTTTATGCCGTCAATCCGAAGCACGCGACGCTCTTCGGCGCCAAGGCCTATGCGCGCCTCGGCGAGCTGCCGGAAAAGCCGGACCTTGCGGTGATCGTGACGCCGGCGCGCACGGTGCCGGGCATCGTGCGCGAGGCGGGCGCGGCGGGCATCAAGGCGGCCGCGGTGCTGACGAGCGGCTTCGGCGAGACGGGCGACGCCGGCAAGGCGCTGCAGGCCGACCTTGTGCACGCCGCACGCGCGGCGGGCGTGCGCGTGCTCGGGCCCAACTGCCTCGGACTGATACGCACCGATGCGGGACTCAACGCCACGTTCGCGCGCACCTATGCACATGCGGGACACCTCGCCCTCGTTTCGCAATCGGGCGCGCTCTGCACGGCGATGCTCGACTGGGCTCATGGGGCGGGCGTTGGCTTCACGAGCGTGGTGTCGCTCGGCGGCGCAGCGGATGTCGACTTCGGCGAGATCCTCGACTACCTGCTCGCGGACGCGGCGACGCGGGCGATCCTCCTCTACGTCGAAGGCATCCACGAGGCGCGCCGCTTTCTCTCGGCGCTGCGCGCGGCGGCGCGCGTCAAGCCAGTGATCGTGCTCAAGGTCGGCCGGTTCGCCGGGGGCTCGCGCGCCGCCTCGAGCCACACCGGCGCGCTCGTCGGCAGCGACGCCGTGTTCGACGCGGCGCTACGGCGCGGGGGCGCCGTGCGCGTGAAGACCTATACGCAGCTCTTCGCCGCGGCGCGCGTGCTCGCGAACGGAGACCTTCCGCGCGGCGAGCGCCTCGCGATCGTCACCAACGGCGGCGGGCCGGGCGTGGTCGCGGCCGACAGCGCGGCGGAGAACGGCGTGCCGCTTGCCGAGCTCGCCCCCGAGACGCTCGCGCGCCTCGATGCGGCGCTGCCCGCGCAGTGGTCGCACGGCAATCCGATCGACATCATCGGCGACGCGCCGCCGGAGCGCTTCGGCGCGGCGGCGGCCGCGGCGCTCGCCGACCCCGGCGTCGACGCGCTGCTCGTGCTCTATTCGCCGGTGGCCGTTACGCCGCCCGAGGCCGCCGCGCGCGCGGTCGTGAATGCGGTGCGTGGCGCGCGCAAGCCGGTGCTCGCCGGCTGGCTCGGCGACATCAATCCCAACGAGAGCCGCAAGTACCTCGACGGCCAGGGCGTCGCCAACTTCTATACCCCGGAGAACGCGGTCGAGGCGTTTTCGTTCCTCTGCGCGCATCGGCGCAGCCAGGCGCAGCTCATGGAAGTGCCGCCCGCGCTGCACGGGGCGGAGCGCGCGCCGGATCTCGCCGCCGCGCGTGCAATCCGCGACGGCGCGCTTGCCGCCGGGCGCAAGCTCCTCACCGAGCGCGAAGCGAACGCGCTCCTTGCCGCGTTCGGCCTGCCGGTGCCGCGCAGTGCCGTGGCGGGGACCCGCGATGCGGCCGTCGCCGCCGCGCGCGACATCGGCTTTCCCGTGGTCCTCAAGATCCATTCGCCGGACATTACGCACAAGAGTGATGTGGGTGGCGTGCGCCTCCACGTCCGCAATGCCCATATGGCGGCCGCCGCCTATGACGCCATGATGCGCGACGTGCGCGCAGCGCGCCCCGACGCGCGCATCGACGGGGCGCTCGTGCAGCCCATGCTCGGGTACGAGCACGCGCGCGAGGTGCTCGTCGGCGTCGCCACCGACGCCGTGTTCGGGCCGGTGATCTCTTTCGGCGCTGGCGGCGTGGCGGTCGAGGCGGTACGCGACACGGCAGTGGCACTGCCGCCGCTCAACGGGCCGCTCGCCCGCGAGCTCATGTCGCGTACGCGGGTGCAGCGCCTACTTGGTGCGTACCGCAACGTGCCAGCGGTGAACATGGACGCGCTTTGCGCGCTGGTGAGCGGCGTCTCGCGCATGGTGTGCCTGCTGCCCTGGCTCGCCGAGATGGACCTGAACCCGGTGCTCGCCCATCCCGGCGGCGCGGTGATCGCCGATGCGCGCATCGTGATCGATCCGGCGCGCGTGCAGGCGCTGCCGCGCTACGGGCACATGGCGATCCATCCCTACCCCGTCGAATTGGAGGAACAGGTGCGGCTGCGCGGCGGCACGCGCGTTAACTTGCGCCCGATCCGCCCGGAGGACGCCGACCTGGAGCGTGCGTTCTTTGCCGGCCTTTCTCCGGCGTCGCGCTACCAGCGCTTCATGCAGCACATGGCGACGCTGCCCCCGGAGCTCCTCGCGCGCTTCACGCAGCTCGACTACGACCGCGAGCTTGCGCTCGTCGCCGTGCACGAGGAAAGGTTCATCGCGGTGGGCCGCTATGCGCCCAATCCCGACGGCGAGACCGGGGAGTTCGCGCTCGTCGTGGCGGACGCGTGGCAGGGCAAGGGTCTCGGCCGCCTGCTGCTCGACCGGCTGTGCAAGGCGGCGCGCGCCGCGGGCTACAAGACGCTTTACGGGTACATCCTTCCCGCCAACCACGACATGCTCGATCTGGCGAAGCATCTCGGCTTCACCGAGCAATCGCGCGAGGGCAGCGAGGTGACGGTCGCGCGGCGCCTTTGATCCCGGTCAATGGCCGACCGGCGTCTTCGCCTACCCTGAGAGCGTCATCCTCGCAGGGAGCACGATATGTTCAAGCACATCCTGATACCCACCGACGGCTCGCCGGTCGCCGCAAAAGCAGTGGAGGCCGGCGTCGCGCTCGCGAAAGAGATGGGAGCCTCCGTCACGGCGTACTACGCCATCGAGCCGCCGCCGACGCACGTCTACGGCGAGGGCTATCTCGCCGACCGGCGATTGGTGGAGGAGCTCGGCCGTCGCGCCCGCGACATCGCGCAGCGCAGCGTCGATGAAGTGAGCGATGCGGCCAAGGCGGCCGGCGTCGCCTGCGTTAGCGTCATCGACAAGTCGGTCCAGCCCTACCAGGGCATCATCGATGCCGCGCACGAGAAGAAGTGCGACGCGGTGTTCATGGCCTCCAACGGCCATCGCGGCATCACGGGCCTCTTGCTTGGCAGCGTGACGCACAAGGTGCTCACGCACTCGAAGATTCCCGTCCTGGTATTTCGCTAGGCTTTCTTAATGCGCCGCCATGGCAATGTGGCGGCGTAGCGCGCGGTAGCGATCCTGCGGCCGCTCGCCGAAGAGCGGGTCAGGCGCGCTCACAGCGGCCGCCTTCACCGTCTGCCAGTCCTCGGGCGTCAGCAGCTCCGCCGCGCGCCCGATGACGATCTCGTCTTCCTTGGCGATGTGGTTGCCGTAGTAGACGAGGTAGGTGGCCGCGGCGACCTCCACCTCGGCGCGCTCGATGATCGCGCCGCCGAGGATCGCCTCGAGATGCTCGCGCAGCTTTTCGCCGGCGCGCGCGATGACGCGATGCTCCTGCGACAGGCGCGCGAGCTCGAGCTTGATGTCCGGGCAGCGCTGCGCGAGGCGCGCGAAGGCGACATCCTCTCGCGGATGATGGAACTGATCGGAATAGTCGCGCAGGTAAGAAACGATGTCGAGCATGAGCTCGTAGTTCGGGCGCTCGCCGCGATGAAACGTGTCGAGCTCGTGCTGCAGGAGCTCGAGCAGCCGCCGGAAGTAGACGTGCTCGGTGTGCCAGATTGCGAGTGGGCCGGTCATGATTGCGTTTTACCGCTCGCTGTGGCGGCCGTACTGACGCAGATCAAATCCGCTTCACCGTCACAAGCTGGTAAAGGCCGCCGAAGCACGTGCGCTTGTCAATTTGGGCGATGCCGCTCTGCGGGAACCAGTCCGCGATCTCGTTGCACCACAGATCCATCGCGAACGGCTCCAGCGTCTTCAGGATGCCGACCATCGGCAGATACAGCGGGTTGCTTTTCTTCGGACGGTGGTAATCGACGATCACGAGCCGCCCGCCGGGCTTCACCACGCGCAGCGCTTCGGCGATCGTGCGCCGGCGCACGTCTTCGGGCTGCTCATGCAGCAAAAAGAAAAGCAGGGCGCGATCGTACGCGCCATCGGCAATGTCGAGCGCCGAGCTGTCGCCCTGGATGAGGCCGACACGCGGATCGCCCGGCACCTTGCGCGCGAGGTTGTCGAGCTGCACGCGCAGGATATCGACGACGTCGAGGCTTCCGCCCGTGGTGAGGCGCGCGCGCAGGCGGTTCGTGAGATCGCCGTACACGCACGCGATCTGCAGCGTGCGGCCTTCGAGGCGTGCGCCGAGCGCATCGAGCGCCGCATCTCGCAGCCGGCCGAAGTTGCCCCACAGGATGAGGTTGACGAGCCACTGGCGCTCGAAGAGCCGCACGGCGTTGGGATGGACGTAGGCCCACCAGTAGGTCTGTGCGAGATACCGCGGCACGTCGATTTCTGCTCGCATGATGAAAGGCTCCCTCGTGATGCCTTGGATTGTGAGAGCCGCGTGCCGCACGAATTTGACCTGAATCAAAAAGGGGCGCTCGCGCGCGCCGAATCGGAATTCTCCGAGTGCTTAGAACTTGTAGATGAAGCTCGCACCGACGAAGGTGACGTGCTGGTGCGGATTCACTGTCACGGTGGTGTTGTCGGAGAAGGTGAACGGCACGCCGGCGTAGCCCCAGGCCCACTCCTCGAGCCGCGTGTAGACGCGCATCACATCGAGCCGCAGGTCGCTCTGCTTGTTGAGCGCGTACTTCGTGAAGAGGCTGTAGCGCGTGTCGCTGTAGATCACCGGTGGCAGGCCGAGATTGTTCTGCGCGATGTTGGCCGGCGAGGTGGCCGCGTCCGCCGAGAGCGAATAAGTCGTTGCATCGATCGTGCGCGTGATGTTGGCGCCGACCTCGAGTGCGCCGGTCGGCTTGCCGGCGATGCCGATTCGCCAAGTGGTATTGCGGTTCTTGATGTCGGCGACATAGTTGGCGCGGTCGTCCTCGCCCATGATCGTGTCGCCGATCGACCAATAGCCGCTCAGCTTCCAGCGCTCGGTCAGCGTATACACGGCGTCGAGGCTCACGAGGTCCATGCCGCCATAGCGCAGGCCGTTCTGGCTGGGCGGGTTGTAGAGGTCGCGGCCGGCTTCGGCGGCGAACTGCAGCGACAGGCGCTCCATCGGCAGCCAGTCGGCCATGGCTTTCACCTTGTCGCGCTTGCGGTCGGCGACGTCGAAGGGGAAGGTGCCGGTGCGCTGCAAGATCTGTTCGTTCGAGTAGGTGCCGCCGTAGAACACGCCCTGTGCCGGCACGTTGGCGAGGCTGTACCAGCCCGAGCCGCTGCGGTCGGAGTGCGAGACACCGACGGAGCCGGTGAGCGTCTCGGAGATGCTGCGCCGCAAGTCCACGCGATACGTGACTTCATGCGTAGAGCCGCGCAGCGCGCTCAGTCCGGCGACGGTGACGTCGGCGCCCGGCAGCTCTTTCTGCAGCTTGTCGTAGTCGATGCCCGCGGTGGCGCGCACGCCGAGCGGCAACAGATAAGAGCCTTCGAACTTGGCGTTGAGCTTCTGGTTGCCGATGTGGGCGTTGTCCCAGCGTGCCGTGTTCTCGATGTTGTAGAGAGCGATCGGCGTGTGGTCGGAACGCTTCTCCCAACGGACATTGCCGAGGAGGGAGAACTTGTCGGTGATGCGCGAAGTCGTGCCGAGCTGTGCGAGCGTGCTGTTGAGCACGCCGCCGAGACTGCTGCGCGTTACGGCGGGCAGCCCGGTGAATCCCATCTTGCCGAAATCCTCGTCCTGCGTGGCGCGCGTGTAGGCGAGCTTGAAGGTCGAGCGCGTCTTCTGCGTCCAGCCATAGTTGCCCGACACATAGAACTGGTGCGCCTGGTTGTCCGGGTAGAGCGCCATCGGCAGTTGCAGCACGCCCTGCAGGCTCGTACCCCCGGCTGCCGCCGGGGCTAGCGGCGCAAGCAGTCCCGTGGGTCCGTTCAGCGACGCCGGCACCGTCGGCATGACGTTGCCGTTGGCGTTGGTGAAGAACGAGCCGTAGTAACCGCCGCTCACGAAGAGCTTGCCGCTCGTCCAGTTCGCCTTGGCGTCGATCTGCTTCATGTTGAAGTTGACCGGCTCGGGGACCGGGATCACGGCCCAGCGCTGGTTCGTCGCGCTCTGCGCCAGGGCCCCGCAGACGTAGGCCGCGCAGTCGTAGCCGCGTCCCCACATGCGCGTGCCGGTCTTGTCTTCGTTCTTGAAGGCGACTTCGAACTGCAGGCTGCTCGTCACCCATTTGTCGCCGGAAAGGCCGAAGGCCTTGCGGCGCAGGCTGAAGTCGAGATCGGAGCCGAGCCCCGGCGCCGCGAGGCGCACGATTTGTGGCGTGGTCGAGCCGGCGCCGAGAATGCCTGAATTGATGGTGCGGATCTCGCGATGAACGATCTCGCCGAAGTCGGCGTTGAGGCGCCAGTCGCCCTGCTTCTGCAGCGTGACGCCGGCGTCGCGGCTCTCGAGGCCGAGATCGCGGCCGCGCACGATCGTCCACATGCCGGTCGCATCGTTGCGCTTCACGTAGTCGAGATCGAGCAGGAGATGCGTGTTGTTCTCGCGCAGGCCGTTGTACTGGCCGAAGATGGTGCGGTCGCGCTCGTTGCCCGGCGTGATGCCCACGCCGAGGCGCGCCGTGCTCTCGGGTCGCGCGAGCGCGGCGGCATCGCTGTCCTGTGCGCGCGCCGGCGAGAAGGCCGCCAGCACCGCGATTGCGATCGTTGCTCTCGCCAGGAGTTTTTCGCGGGTTTTCATTGTCGTCTCCGGATCAGCGCAGCCTGAACTGCGGCGTCGGGTTCGTCGTGCTCGGGTTGTTCGAGCCGTGCACTTCGGTGTGGCAGTTGAGGCAGCCACGACCTTGCGTGACGTTGATGGCGTTCTTGCCGGTGGTTGCCGTGGTGTTCGGCACCACCTGCCGGCCGAGGAGCTGCGGCACGTTCGGCCCGTGCGGCGTGTGGCACTGGTGGCACAGGAACGGCGCGCGCAGCTTGAGCAGGTTCTCGGTCACCGTGCCGTGCGGGTTGTGGCAGATGCCGCAATCCTCGGTTACTGGATCGTGCGGATGCACGAAGGGCCCGCGCTTCTCCATGTGGCACGTGTAGCAGGTGTCGTTCACGCTATCGCGCTTCACGAGCTTGGGTCCCACGGAGCCGTGCGGGTTGTGGCAGTCCGAGCACACGACCTTGCCCTCGGGAATCGGATGGCGCGAGGGCCGGTTGATCTGCGTGCGCTGCTCCTTGTGGCAGGTGAAGCAGACCTCCGGTTGGGTGATCTTCTCGCGCACGCGATCGTGCTGGGCGTGAATCTGATGGCAGGACGTGCAGGCGACGTCGCGGCTCTGGTGTTGGCTGCCTTCCCAGTGCGAGCGCGCGGAGTCGCGCCGATGGCAGCTCATGCACGCCTCGTTGCGCTGCTGGATCGGCGTAGTAGATGTACGCGTGAACGTGCGATCGGGTTTGGGCCGCTCGGTGGCGGTGGCCGGCTTGTTGATATGGCTGTCGCTCTCGCCATGGCAGCTCGTGCAGCTCGGCGTGCGGCCGTCGGCCACGGTGCCGTGGCGTGTTTTGCCGATGGCGAGCACCGGGTAGTCGTCGTTCTCGTCATGGCAACGCGTGCATTTGGCGTCGCCCCTCAACACGAGGTCCTTGCGCGCCTCCGGCTGCTGCGCGAGCGCTTCGCTCGCGACGAAAGCGCTCGCCGCGGCGAGCGCCAGCATCTGGAGGAGAAGGATCGCCGCGCTTTTCAGTTCTCTCATGGCTTCACCAGTTTGAGTTCCTGGGGCCCGGGGCCGTCGGGCTCCTTGTGCGAGATGCCGAAATGGCAGTCGATGCAGGTCAGGCCTTCCGCCTTGCCTTTCGCGTGCCGCGCCTTCGCCTTCTCGCTCTGCTTCTCGGGATCCATGGCGTCGGCGTGATGGCAGTTGCGGCACTCGAGGGAATCGGTCTCTTTCATGCGAGTCCAGACGCGCTTGGCGAGCGTGTAGCGATGCGCTTCGAACTTTTCCTTGGTATCGACGACGCCCATCAAGTGGCCCCAGAGCTCGAAGCTCGCGCGCATCTTTCTCTTGATGAGTGGCCAGGGCTCGTGCGGCACGTGGCAGTTGGAGCAAATGGCGCGCACGCCGGAGCGGTTCACGTCGTGGATCGTGCCCTTGAACTCCGCGTACACGTTGTCGCGCATCTCGTGGCAGCCGATGCAGAATTGCTCGGTGTTGGTCCAGGCGAGTCCGGCGGCGCCGGCGGTGAGCAGCAGCCCAGCGATGAGCAGCGCGCCGACAAACACTCCCAGGCCGAGCGTGATCCGGGAGCAGGTCGCGCACCGTGCTCTAAGGTTTCCCCACCATTGTTTGATCATTTCCCGCCTCCCCGGCGGTGATCAGCGCATCAGCGCGACAGGATGTACGCGATGACGTTCTTGATCTCGGCTTCGCTCTTCGTCTTGATGATTTCGTGCCGCTCTTCCTTGCCGTCGATCTTGACCGTCGGGCCGGTAGTGAGGTGCTTGAAGAGCGTCGCCTCGGCGTCCGGCTTGCCCTTGTACTTCTCTGCGACCGACTTGTACGACGGCCCGTCCTTCTTGGCGCTCACCGAGTGGCACTTGAAGCAGCCGCTCTTTTTCATGAGCGCCTCGGCGGCGCCGGCATCTGCGTTCTGCGCCTGGGCGGTGCTTGCGAAGGCTAGGGCGGCTGCGGCGATCAGCGTTTTCATTCTTGTGCTCCCTTTCTTTTCTGCGGACGAAGCCCATTTGGCGTCAGCTGACCCGCGCGCCTGTTGACCCAGATCAAATGGAGTCCAAAACCCAGGGTTGACGCAGATCAACCGGCTTCGGCGCGAGGCGGTTAGCGTGGGCAGGTCGCAATCGATGGCGAAGGACGATGTATCCGAGCCTCGCAGGCCTTTGGGGACTGTCGCAGGCGCAGGCGGCTGCACTCGGCGAGCACGGCAAGCTCCTCGCCGCCGGCCGCGGCGAGACGATCGTTCGCCGCGGCGTGCCGCTGCCCGGCGTGCTCGTCATAACGGCCGGGACGGTAAAGCTGTCGCTGCGCAGCGCCGACGGCGAGGAGCGGGTGCTGCACATCGTCGGCCCCGGCGAATCGTTCGGCGAGCCGACCGCGCTTCTCGGCCGGCCGTGCCTGTACGACGCGGTGGCACTTACCGAAGCGAAGTTGCTGTGCGTGCCGGCGGCGTCCATCTTCGCCCTCGTCGCGCGCGATGCGCGCTTCGCGCGCCGCCTCGTGCTCGCGCTGGCGGAGCGCTCATTCGCCGTGCTCTCCGAGCTGCATGCGGCGACCACGCAGCGCGGCGCCCAGCGTCTGGCGAGTTACCTGGAAGCGCTCCCCACCCGGCCGGGCTCGAGCGGCGTGCGCACGGTCGACCTCCCGCTCAGCAAGACGGTCATCGCCGCGCGGCTCGGCATGAAGAAAGAGACCCTGTCGCGGCTGCTGCATCAGTTCGCCGCCGACGGCATCATCGATGTGCGGCGCCGCGAGATCGCGATCCTGGACCGCCGGCGCCTGGGCGCCGCAGCGCACCACCCCGCGTAAAAGCCGCACTAGACCAGCCGGACCACGCTCATCTTCAGGACTTCTTCTTGCTTGGCGTCCGGCATGACCACACTGCTCGCCAAGGTCGCACCCGACGCGACCGACATGATCCGCGCAGACCATGCGCGCGTGCTCGCGACGTTCCACCGCTATAAGACCGACGCCTCACCGGCGACCAAGCGTTCCCTCGTCGCGACGATCTGCCTCGCGCTCGACGTGCACGCCCAGATCGAGGAGGAAATTTTCTACCCGGCGATGGGCAGTGTTGACAGCGCCCTCGTCGGCAAATTCATTCCCGAGCATGACCGCATGCGCGGCCTGATCGCCGCACTGCGCAATGCGGACCCGGCGGATGCGCAGTACGACATGCAGCTCGCGGAGCTGATGCACGAGGTGATGCATCACGTCGCCGACGAGGAGACGCGCCTCCTGCCGCAGGCCGAGCGCGTGCTCGGCGAGCGCCTGGGCGAGCTCGGCGCGCGCATGATGAAGCGGCGGCTGCAGCTCATGGCGCCGCACGCGGGCGAGCTGACCCGCCACAAGGCGCGCGCCATGCCGAAGTCCAACCTCCTCGTTGCCGCGGCCGCCGTGGTGGCGGGTGTGCTGCTCTTCCGACACGTGAGGCGCGCGATTTGATCGACGCGACGCACATTTACTGCGCCAACTGCCGGGCCATCCAGCCCGTCGAGTTCGA
>Ga0075436_100000681_pt1 | contig 22364 bp, 21 predicted proteins | sample RhiMethybrSRZTD5_FD_75303 | JGI IMG/M metagenome (GOLD analysis project Ga0075436, IMG submission 75303) | Populus rhizosphere microbial communities from Tennessee, USA - Rhizosphere MetaG P. TD hybrid SRZTD5 | ecosystem: Host-associated > Plants > Roots > Rhizosphere > Soil | place: USA...
ATGATTCGCTATCAGGATTTTTTGATTGCCAGGTTCTGGGTACCCGAGTATGGCTCGTCCGAGAACGCCGAGCAGTTCAAATACATCTACGCCTATTCGCCTTACCAGCACGTTAAGAAAGGCGAGAAGTATCCTGCTGTGTTGTTCGTGACCGGAGATGCGGACACGCGAGTAGCTCCGCTCCACGCTCGCAAGATGACAGCGCTTGTACAGGCTTCGACGGGATCAGACCGGCCTGTGCTTTTGCACTACAACACGAAGGCGGGTCATTCAGGAGGCTTGCCGGTGAGTCAGCAGATTGAAGATCAGACTGATGAGTTGAGTTTTCTGTTTTGGCAGCTTGGAGTGATGTCAGGTAACAAATAGTAGATTTACGCGCATGTCAGACCAGGGACTTACTGCAAGGCGACTGCTGAACCATCAGAGTGTCGGCGTGCTCTCGTCGCACTCCATAGACGTTGAAGGATACCCCTTTGGCTCGATCGCTCCGTATGCGCTCAACTATGAGAGCGAGCCTACAATACTGATCAGTGACATCGCACAGCATACTCGAAATATCAAACAAAACAATAAGGTGTCGTTGACAGTCTTCGATCAATGCGTTGATGACCCTCAATCACACGGCCGCCTCACCTGGATCGGAGATGCCGAGTCGATCGATCCGAACGATATGGCGACACGCGAGCGTTACTTGCGATATTTTCCTTCAGCGGAATCATACTTCGAGACACATGATTTCTCGTTCTATCGAATTCGTTTGAGGAGAGCTCGCTTCATCGGCGGGTTCGGACAGATATTCTGGATCGAGCCCGATGCAATGCTCGTAAACAATCCCTTCCGCGAAACTGAGAAGGGCATAGTCGAGCACATGAATCGAGATCACCAGAAAGCATTGTTGCATTACTGCCAGATCTTGGGTCGCGAGTCGGTCGATGCCGTAGTGATGACGGGAATCGACAGCGAAGGATTTGACTTGCTTGCTGACAAGCGAAAATTGAGAATGGATTTCGAGTCTCCGATACACACATCCGAAGAAGCCCGCGCCAATCTGATTGAGTTAGCTCGCCGTCAGCCCTATTGATTGCTAGACGCAGAGGATTCCGAATGTGCGAGTCCCGTAGGGACAACCTGTCTATAGATATGCGTTGCAGTTCGGATAGCGTAGCTCCATCGGAGCGACCTCTTGCCCATTGCTGCGAGAAAAAGTTAGCTCCTATGGAGCTACGAACCCTTGCGGCATCGGTGCTATAGACAGGTAATCCCTACGGGATTTCACATTCTTGATCTAACGAACGAATTGTTAAATCAATCCACCTCGTAATCGACAAACAGAGCCGAGATAGAAATCTCCAAAGCGCTCGCCAGTTTTTCAATGTTGACAAGCGATAGATTACGGATGCCCCGCTCGATATCAGCCACGTAGGTTCGATGAAGTCCTGCCCGTTCTGAAAGCGCTTCTTGCGAGATTCCAAGCTCCTGCCGCCGTTTCCTGACAGCGAGCCCGAAGCGCGCTCGAATATCTGGTTTGCCTTTGCGTTTGATGCGAGCATTGAAATCCAGTTGTCGCCTATCAGTCTACAGGAAATAAGTGACAATTTTTCAGACCTGTCGTATGATGTAGTCTGTGCCTGACGAGATAAAGGAATGGAAGTGGCTAAGTGATCAAGTCTGGCTTGATCTACTGGAGCCGATGCTGTCCGACGATTCGGCTCTTGCTGATCGAGCGGCCAAGTTGTGGCATTACCTGATGGTTGAAATTGAGAGCGGTCCGGAAGGAATAACGAACGCCGCCGTTTGTCTTGAGAACGCGCTTCGGCTGACATTCCCGTTCACGACGACTTATCAGACCTGCATGGCCCTTTTTCAGGAGTCATTGGGCGATGACTTCCCGGCCAAGGAAAATTCGCTCGAGGTGCTGTCTGAAGCAATCGTGCGAGTAAGGACCGCACGCAAACGTGCCGGCCGTTCGCCTCGAAAGAATGGGAGCAAGAGTTCACGCCGCTCAAGATAGGTCTTAGATTTATTTGAGTTTTTCGCTACTGTCAAAGAAGTACCGTTGGCATCACCGGCGTTCGCGAATGATGGTTTCAGAAAGTGATTCGCCTGCAACTTCAATCGGCTTGAAGTCGTCGAACTCTTCGTCGGTCTCGTCGCGACAGGGGATGTGATTGATAACGCCTTTGGCTAATAGTTGGCGCTCAAACTCATCCTCTCGGCCTTCTGTGTCTCCTATAGCGAACGCCCTTCCCTCCTGCTCGCGCAGGTACTTTTCCAGGCGCTCGGCAACTTCGCGAGCTTCGTCGAGACTTAGTTTCCGGATCTCGCTTAAGACATCTGTCGCGCTCATGAAACTTCACCTCCGAACGTGTCTCATTCTAACACGAAAGGACACTCCGAGGCCTACACGTCGCCACATTGTTATTTTTTTATACGTTGCCCCTATTGTCCACAACATCTCTTAACCTTCTTCCCACTCCGGCAATGACAAGGCTGATTTCTGCCTCGGCCCTTCATCGATACGGAAGGAGCAGACGCGGGCTGCTGGTCGACGGAATTTGGTGGATCAGGATACTCTTCTGCCGTTGTCATCCACCCTTGATACTCACCAAGAAGTCCTAAATTGGCCATCTCCGATTTCAATCGGCGGGCTTCGGTTTGATGTTCAGGAGTCCAAGACCTCGCATCAACATAGGCGATGTCCTCCGAACCGCCCTTCGCTCGTCCCGTTTCTGTCGCGATGCCGACTATTTCTTGCACAACTGGGACGTTTAGCCTTGTCACCATACAGTACTTCTTGAGTAGCTCCATCCGCACTTGGCGGTACTTATCGTATTGAACGCTCTTTGGATGAGGAAGTAGGAGAAACACATAACAAAGTTTTCCTTCATCACGCGAGGAGAATATTGTCCGCGTTGCTCTTATAGATTTCGGGGTTCGATCAATCAGTTCCAACAGAGCGCTGGCGAGCATCCGTCGGGCCGTACGTGGTTCGCGGGCCAGGAGGCGAAGATACCTTTCGTGATTCTCAACGCCTGGATGTGAAAGGTGGTATGAGGTGCCTGCAAGAATGTGTCGGCTAAAAGTCTCTATTAATTTGTCCCAAGCATAACTGATTTCATCGGCCAACAACTGCGCCCTTCGTTGAGCGCTATTCGAATACTCTTCCCAAAGACCTTCGGCAATAGCTACGCCCGTAGTATCAGGAGGTACTATGAAATCGTGCTCTTCGTCAGCACCATAATTCTGTAGATAATACGCAAGCAGATCATGTTCGCCTGGTGCCCACGTTAACTTACCACTCGCAATAAACTTCTCCTTCTTCGTCAGGTATCCTAGAAAGTCAGTTATTGTGTCCAGCTTCGTCATTACAATATCGAGGGTCGTATCATCAAATACATGAACGTAACCCTTAGAAGGATTAATGTGACCGACTGCAAAGGGTATACCACCATCTTTGAGGGGTGCGGAATGCATTTCACCTGTGAGCTGCGGCGCGATAATAAGACTTCCGCTACCACCGAATGCTTCGACGCATGGCTTTGATGCAGAGTGTGCAACAACCACTCGATGAACCTTAGCGACTTTCGAATCCGGTAAGTCAATTGGAAATGGAACTGCGCAGGCGCGATCAAGAAATAGGCGGTTAGGATGCGATAAAATCCACCTTTCAGCGCCCCATACCTGTTCTGCTGATTTCTGAATCGCTTTCCGATACCATCGGCTCCAATCAAGCTCGACATTACCTGTGCTGGGGAACTCGCAATCCTTATCCGAGAAGATAATTATGTGGTTCTCAAATACCACAAGGAGATCACAGACCTCCTTGCCATCGCCTTTCGTTCCACTCTTGCCTTGATCGCGGTAGACTCCAGGATAGCTCCAAAGCGATAGGAACGAGCGATCGCATAACTTCTTGAGATACCGTTCTGCGGGCGTAGTTCCATCAGATCGGCAAATCGATGAAACCGTGCGCTCCGTTTCATTAGTGTCGGTACGCATCTACAAGAAGCCTCTTCACTATCGACACAGTGGTTATTAAATTAGGGTAATTATATTCTTGACTAACCACGAGACGGGTTATGTCCAGCGCCCACGACGGCGCTCCATCCATAACCTATGACCGTATTGTTCCGGCGTATATCTTGATGCGTTTCTGCGATGTGGAACTATTCCGCTCCGCTCTGCTGCGGCGTAGCGCCTCACAACCTCGTCTTCGAGCTCGCCATGGTTATAAATCAACATTCGCATATATTCCCGCTGCCCGTATGGTCTGGTTGCTCTTCTCATTTTGCGAGGTTCTCACGCTTCTTCTGAACGCGGTACGTCAATCTCCTCAGGGCTGGAAGAGACAGGAACCGCGAAGCAACGGCTGTTGTGTTTGGGTTTTGGTTTTGCAAAGCATTCTATGTTAACGCGTATCACGCCATGCTCTTCACCTATCCGAGTAATCTTGCAGCAAGTTTCCCCGCGCATCCGAAGATCTCTCATTATGCTTTCGCTAGCCTGTTGAACTGTCACTCTTGGGTTATCCCTGTTCACTGCGTCCGTCCCTATGTGGCTAAATGACGTACAACGTTGCAGCCGCTGCAGGCTAACCAATCAGTTCTCGAAAGCGCGAATCCTCGCGAAGGCTCTCGAAGTCAGGGTCGCTTCTTGCCCGGAGCGTGTTGATCTCTTTGAGCGGGCCGAGTGATTCTCCAAGATATTTCAAAGCCTTGTCCGAGTCACCTTTCAGAGAATACAAGCAGGCCATGTAATATTTCGTGAACGGATCGTCGCTGCCTTTCCCTAATCGCTGCTCGAATCGCTTGATCGCGCTGTGAAAATGCTGCTCGGCTTCTTCGGTCATCCCTTTTCTTAAGTACGCCGCGCCCATCTTTTGCTCAAGCTCCGTCAGCGAGCGATCGCGCAATGCGTGGTCGCTCGCCTTGAGAAACTCGAGTTCGCGTTCGTATTCCGCGATCGCTTCGTCGTAGCGGCCCTGTCGATAGTAACAGTACCCGAGCCGCGTGTGAGCTCCCACAACCTGAAGCCCTTCTTTGCCAGAGATGAATTTCTCCTGCAGCTCGATCGCAGGTTTCGCAGCGGCTTCGGCCCGCGAGTAATTACCAAGAAGCGTATGCAAGAATACAAGCTGCAAGAATGAATAGCCCGCTTGAGGATTAATCGCGACCGCGTGCTCGAGCTCGACGATCGCTTCTTCGATCATCCCCTTCCCGAGCCAGTAAGCGCGGCCAAGCGAACTATGAGCCCCGGCGTTGTTGGGCTCGAGCCTCACCGCTTCGTTCATCGCGGCGATCGCTTCATCGTAGCGGCCCAGCGTGCTGTAAGCGCCGCCCAAAAATTGATGAGCGTGCGAGAGCCGCGGGTTGATTCTGATCGCCTTTTCGGCGAACTCCACGGCCTTATGAGAAAGCTCCGGGATGCTGAGGAAGCTGCCCTTCAAATCGTAAGCGACGCTGAGCGCCGCCCACGCGCCCGCGTAATTCGGGTCCTGCTCGGCCGCTTTTTCAAAGTAATAAATCGCACGGTCGAGCGAATCGCGGCTGCTCGTTCGAAGATTGATCATACCTCGCGAGAAGCTTTCGTAGGCTTCGACCGATTGGGTTTCGTCGGCTTCGATCTCGGTGATCTCCGACGTTCCCAGCTCCAGATTCAGCCCCTGGCTCAACTCGTAAACTATCTTGTCCTGCAGGTCGAAGATCTCACTGATGTTGCCGTCGATCTTTACAGTGCGAACAACCTCGCCGGTATTAACATCGATGACGCGAGCGGTGATTCGAATCATCTCACCGATTCTCTGGTAACCACCGCCGAGAATCCACGACGCCGCGAGCCTTCGGCCGATGTCGATCGCGACCGACTCGTCAAAATCGTTGAGTGCCCCGGTCTGCAAATCCTTCAGCACCTCGAAAGTTCGCTCGCGGCCGATCACCGATATGCCGCGAACCTTCTTCAGGTCGGAGGTCACGGTCTCGGCTATCCCCGAACCGATCCATTCATCGGCGGGCTCTCCGGTGATGTTTGAAAAAGTCATCACCGCCACCGAGTTCTCGAGTTTCGGCGCGAGGGCGGCGCTGTCAATAGCCAGCTTGTTCTGAGTGAGCAGCGCGGTTGCCTGATGCTCGGTCGCCGGATGCTGACTCACGCTTGATGTGCGCTTAACCGATTCGAGGTCACGCTCGAGATTGCGCAAATCTATGTACATCTCTCGAGCTGACTGATACCGAAAATCCGGGTCCTTCTCGAGCGTCTTGCGAACGATTCGTTCGAGCTCGGCCGGCACGCTGTAGTTCAACCGGGCGAGCGCCGGCGGTTCGTGATTCACTATGCAGTCGATCACTTCAGTGGTGCTGTCGCCTTTGAAAGGCAACTGTGCCGTCAAGATTTCGTAGCTCACGACACCGAGCGAAAAAATATCCGAGCGATGATCGACCGGACGACCCAGCGCTTGTTCAGGCGACATATAAGAAACAGTGCCCAACACAAGTCCGGTTACAGTTTCTTGTCCGAGCTTTGTGGTCGGATCGCTGTCGCTATTCGAGCTTACCGCGGTGGAGAGATCGCCCGTGAACTTTGCTAGACCGAAGTCCAGCACCTTGACGAGGCCCCGCTCGGTGACCAATAGGTTCGCGCTCTTGATGTCGCGGTGAATGATTCCCAATGAATGCGCTTCATCCAACGCATCGGCAACTTGCATCGTTATGTTGATCGCATCGCGAGTCGGAAGCGGGCCGCGACCGAGCCTGGCCGAGAGCGTCTCGCCTTCGACAAACTCCATCACTATGAAACTGGAGCCTTCATATTCGCCGATGTCGTAAATCGCCGCCGTGTTCGGCGAGCGCAAGGCGGAAGCTGCACGCGCTTCCTTAAAGAATCGCTCTCGACGATCTGGATCGTACTGGTAGGAAGCGGGCAGAAATTTTAGCGCGACTTCGCGTCCAAGCTTGGTGTCCTCGGCGCGGTAGATCTCACCCATTCCTCCTGCGCCGAGTCGTTCGCCTATCTTATAGTGAAGTATCTTCCTGCCTGTCATCCTGGATAGTATGATGCGGGGAAGGGCGAAGCGCAAAGAGCGAAGCCCCGGCTCTTACCTCTTAGCGCTTTGCTCTTTGCTTCGGTTATACGTGAACTTCTCCGTAAGCCAGCTCGCCGGTGGTCTCTCGATGTTTGAGCATGATGTAGAAAAGCCAGCCGTAAAAGACGAGAATAATCATTACCACAATCCATCCCGGCATATAACCGATGGAGGCATTCTTGAACAATTCGCCAGTCGAGTGAACCATCTCCGTCGCGCCCGTTGCCTGCAAGACGCTGGTCGTCGTCTTTAGTAACCACGCCAGCAGAAGAATCAGAAACAGCCAAATGTAGTTTCGGCGCAACCGTCTGGCCATCGCCTGGTTTCTAGTCATCGAAAACCGAGGCAGACGGAGATCGTCGCCAAGCTGGCTCATCCAGTGAGCGGGGTCGAGCAGATCGCGCGGCGCCAGTATTCGCGCATAGTAGTTGCGCTCCATCAAACGAACCCGCGTTCGATAAACATGGAAGAAGCGATAGCGGCGCGACTCAATGAACAACAGCAAAAACACCAGCAGCATTGTGAACAACAGAACTCCGTGATGCGATTGCGGCGAAGAAAGCGACACCGACAGCATCGCTCCGACGCCGGTTATGGCCCAGTTGGTGGTGCGATCGAGCCGGTCTCGCCAGCTCATCATTCGTGCCATCTCCCCGCGATAATAGTGCGAAAGAGCATTGACGAACTCAGGGGAAGTTGCCGGCATAATCGGCGGACCTGACTTCACGGTGTCAGGTCTGATTGTGATGTCTTTCTCCGAAATCATAACGAGCCTCGCTTGGTGTGAACGAAATGAACGGAAACCCGCAGCGCGCCGCTGCCCAGTGCTAGCGATTTATCACAAGGCGAGTTCGGAATTCAACCGTTGAAGGCTTCAACGGAAAGTGTTGAGAGGTAATCGATCAAATCGTGGACATCAAAATGATTGGGGAATCACTGTCTGTCGCCACGCGCTCGTTGTGCGTTGTCGGCAAGCACGCGAGCGCGATCGAGTGATTCGAGCGCTTTTCGGAATTGAGGGTCTTCCGACAAATAAACCTGGTCGCCAGCTTCGGGACCGTAGGCGGCGGTTATAATCTCGCGTCGAAGCTGTATGTGGATGTATGCGAGATTCGAGCTCATCCGCTCATCAGAAACATTGAATTGAGGCCTCGTGGAGATATATTGACGGAACGCTGCTATCAGCTCGTCGGTTATCGGATAACGATTGATCTCTTCAGACGAAATTCTGGATTTATACTGGCACTCGGCGACCTTGTACTCACGCAGACCCTGAACCTGCCCGGCAACCAGCTGCCGCACGAAATCAAAGATGCCATAAAACAAGCGGCTCGAAAGCGGCGGCGTTTTGACTTCAATGTCGGGGGTGATCCCGCCGCCTCCGTACACCGTGCGTCCCAGATCGGTCGTGAAGGATTCGCCGCGATTGCTCGTGCTTGTCTGTTCAGCGTCTCCTCTTTTCAAGTAATAATCGTAAAACGAAATGTTCGAGTAATTGCGCTGCAGCGAGCGGCCCTTCGGCGTGTAATACTTCGCCGTTGTGAGCACCAAACCCGTGCCTCCCCACAACCGGAAGATCCCCTGCACCAGGCCTTTTCCAAATGTAGTTTCACCGACAATCAGCGCGCGGTCGTGATCCTGCAAAGCGCCGGCGACAATTTCGGAAGCTGATGCTGTCTGACGATCCACCAGCACTACCATCGGCATCGTCTCAGGCGCGTTATTGTCAGGAACAAACCTGGGATCGGATCTCTCTTCGGCGCGGCTTCGAACTTCAACTATTTTTTCTCCGGGCGCGAGAAACTGCGTCGACACTTTGATAGCTTCGTCCAACAGTCCGCCGGGATTGCCGCGCAGATCGAGGATCAACTGGCGGATTCCCTCCTGCTTTAGCTGAGAAAGCGCTTCGCTGAGCTCTTCATCAGTCTTCGCCGAAAAACCTCCAGTAAGGGCAATGTAACCGGTGCCGCCTGGCGTCACCATAAAAGCATTGCGGACCGAGGGCAGTTTCACTTCGTCACGGCGAACGCGAACGGTTAACGGGTTTGGAGCGCCCGCGCGATCGACGGTTATCTCGACTGGCTCACCCTTTTCTCCGCGGACGCTATGCATGACCTGTTGACTCGACCAGTCTTCAACGTTCTGTTTATCGATAGCTACAATCGCATCTCCATAGCGGAGTCCGGCTTTGAAACCAGGCGCGCCGGGAGTAGCTGAGAGAATGTAGACCCGATCGTATCGCTTAGCGATTGTGACTCCGATTCCATAAATTCGACTGCTCTGTTCGGTCTGAACGTCATCGAACTCCGCCTTGGTGAAATAAGCAGAATGAGGATCGAGTTGATGAAGCATCTCCTGGATCGAGTTCTTGCCGACTTTCTCGAGATCTACTTTGCCGGCATAGCTCTCCTGAATCTCGGAGAGCGCTTCTTTGAATTCGTCCGTGAGTTCATCCGTTAGTCCCGACTGAGATTCGGTTACGTGCCGGGGACGAAGCGAGCTATAGTAGCCGCCCGCCAGAGTTGACAACGCAACTACTCCGATTGCCAGCAGCGGAAGCGCGTGATTCTTCATGCTTCCAGAACTCCTTCGCTTGAGGATAATACAAAAAGAATCTGAGCGTCAAAACGAGAAGTTCGCGGTCCGTGTCCGAGGCCGTTTGCGTGGGCGAGATCTCTTGTAATACTTTTGCTACGGACCACGGACTACTGACTAATGACAAAGACGGCAGACGTAGCGATCATCGGCGGCGGAATCGTCGGATCCAGCATCGCTTATCATTTGGCGGAAGCCGGCTGCACAAACGTTTTGATTGTGGAGCGTGAGGACCGCCAGGGGATGGGCTCCACCGCGAAGAGCATGGGCGGAGTGCGCGCTCAATTCGCTACCTCGATCAATATAAGAATGTCGATCTACTCGATCGATCTGTTCACAAAGTTTGAAGAGGTCACCGGACACACTGCCGGGTACAGACCGCAAGGCTACCTCTTCGTTGCCACGAGCGAGAGTCACCTCGAATATCTCGAAGCAAATTTCCGAAAGCAGCAAGCTTGCGGGCTGAACAATGTCCAGATGGTCTCGCGCGAGGACATTCTTAAAACGATTCCGCAGCTCATTGCTGATGACGTGGTAGGCGGAAGCTTCTGCCCGACCGACGGGTTTGTCGATCCATACAGCGTGATGACCGGATTCGCGAAGCGCGCTCGCGAGTTGGGTGTTAAAACATGGCTCGATACAACGGTGACTGGAATCGATGTCACAGCGGGCCGTGTTGCCGGGCTCGAAACTTCTCGCGAGTACGTTTCCGTTCGAGCAGTGGTCAACGCCGCCGGCCCGTGGGCCGCAGAAGTCGCCCGGCTCGCCGGAGTGGATCTGCCTGTGGAGCCGTTGCGCCGTCAGATTGTAAAGACTGAACCCTTCGATGAATTGTCCTCGCGGCTTCCGATGGTCATCGACATGTCGACGGGTTTTCACTTCAGGCCCGAAGGCGCAAGCTATCTGCTGGCGTGGCCCGATCCCGAAGAAACTTACGGGTTCCGCACCGACTTCGATTACGGCTTCATCGAAAAGATACTGACGAGAGCCGTCAGCCGAGTTCCCGTTTTCGCCGATGTTGAGGTAAATCCCCGGCGTTGCTGGGCAGGTATGTATGAAGTGACGCCCGACCATCACGCGATACTAGGCGCGGCTCCCGGAGTCGAAGGAATGTTCCTGGCTAACGGTTTCAGCGGCCATGGGGTTATGCATTCGCCTGCCACAGGTAAAATAATTTCTGAAATGATACTGAACGGCGCGTCAAACTTTCCCGATGCGTCGATGCTCAAGGCCGAGAGATTCGTGGATGGAAACCTGCTCGAAGAGACTGCTGTGCTTTGATCCAGCCTGGCTTCGCGAAACTTGTGGCCTTTTTGCCGGCTCGGACAAAACGGCCACAGTAGGTTTCTTTTTGTCTAAGGGCATAATCTACGTGAAGGTGGAAAATCATTGCCAAAGTTTGTATACTGCGGGCGCTCGATTTGCCCCTTAACCAAGGCACAAATCTTGCAGAAACAACGACGGACTGTCGGAAGGCAGAACCTCTAACTTTTGATCCGGCCCCTTCGCATCAGTTGGTGGCGAATTCGGATTGAAACGACGTTAACATAAACCTAAAACGGAGGATTCAGAAATGAAGAGATTGATCCTGGCAAGCGCGATGATCGTGGCTCTCGGAGCCGGTTCTGTGATCATGGCCCAGAATTCGAACACGGCGAGGAAGTCCAAGCCGGCTGCCGCAAAGAAGACGGCAAAGAACTCCAACGCGAGCGCTGCCGCTTCGGATAGCAGCGGCGGAACGATGAAGTCTTCAGGCAAGAAGCATCACAAGCATCGCAAACACGCAAAGAAGTCGTAGTGTTGTCGAAGCTGTTTAGCTCGATTTATCGCGGGCCGGTGATAGTTCAAACCGGCCCGCTTTCTTCTGTCAAAATATCGGGCTCATCTTCGCGAGGAACTGCGCTATAATCGTCGTCGAGAACGAAGCGATCTCGTTCCTCAAGCATCAAAGCGATCAAGGTTAGAAGTTGGGGACAGACCATTCATGATTCGATTCAATAAGGCGGTTCAGCTTTCACATCATCAACCCTTCAAGCATTCGAGTCATCCTCGCCGCCGGTGGATGAGTTACTCAACGATTCTGCAATGTCTGCTAGCGATCGTTGCGGGTTGTGTTGCGGGTTCTGCCGTCGCAGCCGCGCAACAGAACGGTCAAGCGAGCGACCCAAGCTCAATCGCCAATTCATTGCCCGGTCCAATCGCGATTCCTGACGCGTGGCCGGCCAGCATGAAAATCGAACGTCTGTCCGACATCGGCCGCGGTAAGGCTGTGATCTACAGTCCGGATTTCGCCGAAGCAGACAATCGCGAGTTTTATGAAAAGCTAGGTTTTCTCTACGTCCAGGAGTCGGACTGGCGTAAGGCACTAAATCCCATAATCGCTCGAAACTACTGGCACCCTGAAGATCCAATCGACACGATTATTGTTGAGACTCACGGAACCAACGGCAACGGTTTGAAGCTTCAGCGGAGTCCGTTTTCCGGAGCACCGCGCTCTTACATTTCGATCGGCGCGCTGCAGGAAAAACTTGATGGGTTGGGCGTTAAGCTGTGCGTCATCGGTGCGTGCAACGCAGGCCGGCTGTTTCGCCCGGAGATTTATAAAAAGCTGAACCCACAGCCGCACGATCGTTTGTTCCTCCCTCCGACGCTTGGCATTATCAACGCGTCCCCCGAGTATGATCCTTCGAAGAGCAAAGTGCTGGTCGTACGTCGCGCTGAAAGCGAGCTTGAAACGACAACCGACGGTGACACCTCGGAGCTATCACCCATCGCCCGACAGGTATTGCGACTCAATGAGGCGGAGAGGATACCGCGCTTAAAGCGGCCGCTGCATTTTACCGTATCGAACCTGCTTATCCAGATGTTGATCCACGATCCGCGGCTGAAGCTAACATCGGGTGGTTACGCTAGCGAGAAGTCGCGTCACGATCTGAGCGAAGAAGAGAGCGACGTTCTCTTTCAGCGTTTCCTCACTTATCTCAACGGAGTTGCGTCGCACGAGGATCAGGAAGCACACGCAGGCCAACTTCGGTCTCAGCCGTAGTAGGTTGACAAGGAACAGGTTTCAGCTCGCAGGAATCGTTCGAGGTCCCGAGTTCACGACCACTTTCTTCAGTCACCAGTAACCTGTCCCCTGCAAGATCCCTATGACTCAAGTCATCCGACTCGATCCGAAACGGCCGCGACTGGACGCAATTGAAGAAGCAGCTTCGATCATTCGCGACGGTGGTTTGGTCGCCTTTCCAACTGAGACTGTTTATGGTTTGGGCGCCGATGCAATGAACGATCGCGCCGTTCAAAGGATCTTCGACGCAAAAGGGAGGCCCGCTGATAACCCTTTAATCGTTCATATCTCGGATCGCCAAATGCTCGAGCACGTCGCGATCGATATCAACGAAAAGGCTGAAGACTTGATTGAGCGATTCTGGCCCGGACCTTTGACTCTGGTTCTCAAGCGCGGCCCCAGGGTCGCTCTATCAGTTTCGGCGGGCTTGCCGACCGTTGCTGCGCGAATGCCCGCAAACACAATTGCTTTGGAGTTGCTGCGTGCCGCTCGAACTCCAATCGCCGCTCCAAGCGCCAACGCATCCGGGCGACCAAGCCCTACTCTTGCCGCGCACGTTGTGGAAGACCTCGGAGGGCGCATCGATATGATTCTCGACGGCGGCCCGACAGAAATCGGAATTGAATCAACGGTGCTCGATCTTACTGTTGAACCACCTTTGATATTGCGACCGGGATGGATCACTCTCGAAGAGCTGACGCGAGAAATAGGCGACGTCGGAAGTGAAGCTTCATCGGACGAGCTGCGCCGATCACCGGGGACTCATCATCGTCACTACAGCCCAAAGGCGAAAGTGGTTCTTGTCGAAGGCGGCTCACGCGAAGTGATCGAGGAGGTTTGCAGGAAATATTTGCGCGAGGCAGCGATAGGCTTTATCGGTCACACGTCGATTTCAATTGACGACAAGGACTTTCACTCGATTGTTCTCGGAAGCACTGCGTGTGACTACGCTAAAAAGATCTACGCCGCGCTGCGCGAGCTGGACCGGAATAACGTTCGAGTAATAATAGTGCAGACAATTGATGAACTCGGCGAAGGCTCGGCAGTGATGGACCGCCTCCGTCGCGCTGCATCAAGAGATTAGATTTGCCTGACTTCGAATGATCTATGGAAATGGATGCCATTCGCACGTTTTGCCTTTCGCTCCCATATTCGACCGAAGGCGTTCAATGGGGAAGCGACCTGCTTTTTAGAATCGCAGGAAAAATGTTTGCGGTGATGAATCTCGAACCACCGCATACGCTTGCATTCAAGTGCACGGCCGAAAAATTTGACGAACTGATCGAGCTTGAAGATGTAGTGCCGGCTCCTTACATGGCTCGAAATAAGTGGGTGATGTTGAAGCAGCTTGATGCGATCCCCGAACGCGAGCTCAAGTCGTTAATCAGAGAATCGTATGAGATGATTTTTTCCAAGCTCCCAAAGAAAATGCAAGCGGAGCTGGGCTCGGCCACTGCCTCAGCGCGAAAATCGAAGGCGCCACGAAGACGATGAGGTCATCGCTCCCTTTATGAAACGAAGAACGATTCGCAAGACAGGAGACTAATGCAAGCACTTAAAAAACCGACGCTCCTCGAAGATGGACTGAGCTTTGTCACCGACGAACCTGAACCACGCGTTGGTCATTCAGATGTCAAGATTCGCGTGGAAGCCGCTTCGATATGCGGAACGGATCAGAGCATTTATCAAATCACCTCGAGGCCGGGGATGCGCGATGAAATGCTTTCCTACAACGGCGGCGACGTCGCTCGATATCAACCGATCATCGTCGGACACGAATTCTGCGGCCAAGTGGTCGAAGTCGGCGAAGACGTTCCTGCTGGGATAGCGAAGCCCGGCGACTACGTTACCAGCGAGATGCATATTTTTTGCGGGCACTGCCAACAGTGCCGCACCGGTCGTCGTCACATCTGCAAGAATATTCGAGTCAAGGGTCTTCATCTTGACGGAGCGTTCGCAGAGTACGTGGTTGTGCCCTCGAGCAACGTTGTGAACCTGGACAGATTCGGCGGGCGCGCGGTGATCCCTCCGCGGTTTGGCGCTTTTCTGGACGCATTGGGAAACGCCGTGCATACGGTGATGGAAGGAGACGTGGAAGGCAAGACCGTGGCGATACTGGGCTGCGGAGCGCAGGGTCTGATGGCGACCGCAGTCGCGCGGACTCTCGGTGCGACGCGAATTTACATAACTGACTTCTCCGATTCTCGCGGCAGCTTCAACGCTTCTCGTCTGTCATCCAGGTTTCAAACGGCAAAAGAACTCGGCGCGGATTTTTGCTTCGATACAAACGAAGAAGCCGCACCGGGTCAGAAGCGAGAGTTGTTCGATCGAGCTCGCAACGAACACGGCGGCGGGATCGATGTTGTGCTCGAGATGAGCGGCGCCGAGTCTGCCTATAACGATGCGGGAGCGATGGTAAAAAACGGCGGGCAGATTTTGCTGCTCGGAATTCCCGCGCGGCCGCTCAGGTCTTTTGATTTTGGAAAGTACGCGGTGTGGAAGGGCGTGACTATCCGAGGGATCTTCGGCAGGCGGCTGTTCGAAACGTGGTACGCGATGCTGGATTTGTTGGCTTCTGAAAAGTCAGGATTGAAATCGCGGCTTGAGAAAATTATAGCGCGCGAACCGGTACAGCTTTCGGATTTCGAGCGTGGCTTCGAGATGGTCCGCAATCACGAAGCAGTCAAGTTGCTGCTTACACCGCAACGCGATTGCTCATCGATTGCGTAACTGCTTCAAGAAGTAGCTCCGCCAGCTTGCGGGCAGCGCTTCAACCTTGATCGCGCGGCGTTTCAGTTCATGGTTTGTTTTCTCGATCGAATAAAGCTTTGTGATGTCCGTGACAGTGATGTTGTTGGGATCGCGCTTGAGTAGTTCAATCTCGTCACCGGCCGTGACTGCTCCCTCCTCGAGAACAGAGAAATAGAAGCCGGATCTCAGACTGCTCAGAAACTTTTTCAGCATGTCGTCTCTTCCGAACTTTATTCCGAGCTTGTAACAAGGCATGCGAGGCTGAGTCACCATTACCAGTGCCGAGCCGATGCGAAACCTGTCGCCGATGTTCGTTTCGTGCTCAAGCATTCCCTCGACTGTGAAGTTCTCTCCGAACATCCCCCACGGCAAATCGGTTCGTTTCAACTCGTCTCGCCAATTCGCGTAGTGTTCAGCGGGATAGCAGTACACAGCTTTATCAGGCCCTCCGTGGACCGACAGATCGGCTTGCCGGTCTCCATCGAGATTCAGCTTGCGCAATCGAACACGGCCCTCGACTGGTTCCTTGAAGATTCCGGTCGTGACTGTCCGCCCGTTCCAGATCACATCGCGCGGCAAGCTTAAGTTGACTGAGATCAGTTTCATTTGCTCGACCTTGGGTTCTCCGGGAGCCGTTTGAATCCAAAACCTCGTACAGAGTAAGCTAGTCTGCGAATCAACTCGACCGAGGCAAGCGATGAATCCTAACGAACTCTATTCAACACTGGACCGAGAACTCGAAAACATCAAGGAAGCGAAAACCTTCAAGTACGAAGTGCCTCTCGAAAGCGAGCAAGGCGGCGAGGTCACGGTCGAGGGCCACAAAGTAGTGATGCTCGCATCGAACAACTATCTCGGTCTTTCCAATCATCCGCGCATAAAAGCAGCCGCGCATCGCGGGCTCGATGAATGGGGCTACGGCATGGCATCAGTGCGGTTCCTGTGCGGCACCGAACCGATACATTTTGAGCTTGAACGACGCATCGCGCAGTTCGTCGGATGCGAAGCCGCGATACTTCACTCGTCGTGCTTCGCGGCGAACGAAGCTTTCTTCACCGCGCTGCTGGCGAATGATTTCGGCAAGACCGATTATCAGGATGTCATCTACAGCGATCAGCTCAATCATGCGAGCATCATCGACGGCGTTCGGCTTTGCCGCGCGGTCGCCAAGCAGACTGTCTCGCGGTTGTATCGCAACGGCGACGTGAACCATCTGCGAGAGATGCTCGAGGAAGATCGCGACAAAAATTATCGAATCAAGATCATTGCCACCGACGGCGTGTTTTCGATGGAAGGCCTGCTCGCGCCGCTTGCGGAGCTTCGCAGTCTCGCGACCGAACACAACGCGATGCTGTTTGTCGACGAGTCACACGCGACCGGGGCTTTAGGCAAGAGCGGGCGAGGCGCCGTCGAAGAGCTAGGGGTGTTTGGAAAAGTAGACGTGATCACGGGCACATTCGGCAAAGCGTTGGGCGGGGCGTCGGGAGGATTCATTGCGGGACGCGCGCCGTTGATCGAGTTCCTTCGCCAGAAGTCGCGGCCTTATACATTCTCAAACACGATGCCGCCTTCGGTTGTGGTCGCCTCGATCGAAGCGATTACGATGATCGAGGAAGATCCGTCGATCGTGAATCAGCTTCGGGAGAACACGAAGTACTTCCGTCAAAGAATAGTCGAGCTTGGCTTCAAGATCATCGAAGGCCGTCACCCAATCGTGCCGGTGATGCTCGGCGAAGCGGCGCTCGCTCAGGACATGAGCCGCGAGCTTCTCGGCGAAGGGGTTTACATCAAGGGCCTGTGGTATCCAGTCGTTCCGAAAGGAGAAGCTCGCTTGCGAGCGCAGATATCAGCCGCTCACACGCGTGAGGACCTCGATCGTGCGTTGGAAGCTTTTGAGAAAGTGGGCAGACGACTTGGAGTGATCTGAAACCATCCGAGCTTGCGCTTTCGATGCGTTTACTTCGTATGAGTCGATTACTTTCAGTTGAGGACAGTTTGCACCGATCGAAAGTCTCAGTCACGCCGCTTTCGTTTGTTGAGCGCCGCATCAGCGAAATCAAGAGCGTCGATCTCTTGGAGGTGTCGGTCCTCCGGCTGGTCGAGGTACTGCGGCACTCCTTGAGATATATATGAATCAACCCTTGGAATTTGAGCGCGCTCGGTCGGTCTTCCGCGCTCGGAAAAACGAAGGAGAGCTACTCTTCGATGAAGTGAAGCAATTGTGGACACCACCTGCTGACAGAACAAAGCTCAATAGGGCCAACATAAATGCAGAGCCGGTGTTTTACTGCAGCACTGAGTTAGAGAATGCTGTCTTTGAGCTCAAACCAGGTGTCGGTGACATCGTCACTGTTTTGAGAGCAGATTTGAAGGGTAATGTGTCACCCCGACTCATCTCGCTCGGCATTTGGGAGCTGGCCCAGCGCTACGGAGTAGCGATTGGCGGAGAGCCTACCGATTTGCTCGATAAGTTCTTCGGACACGATGGGGACTCACGTCGTAAGGTACAACTGATTGATGCATTTCTAGTCGAAGAGTTCACTAGGGTGGTTCCGGAGGGCGACGAGTACCGTTACCTTTATAAGATCACGGCGGCCATCGCACAGTGGTGTTATCGGCTAAGTTGTCTGGACGGACCGGTCGATGGAATCGTCTACCCTAGCATGCAGTCAGGCGGAGTCGGGGCGTGTATTGCCTTGCTTCCTGGCTCAGTCAATCGCCTTTTTCGCGCTTCTGCTTGCTCCGTGATGGAGATAATTGATGCCAGTTCGAACAGCGCGTTGAAAACAAGGCAGGGCGAAGCCAAATCTATCAGTGAAGACGGCCGCATAGAATGGGGTTTAAAGACCTCGTGATCGTTTAGCAGGTCGCTGTAACATCGACGCCCATTCAAGTATTCGAGTGCAATCCCACCAACGCAGTTGGTGGATCGTTTATATGCAGCCTACACGGGACACCCGGTCGGGTCTTCCGAATCCCACCAACGCAGTTGGTGGATCGTTCATATTAAGCCTACGTTGCTGAGCTTAGAAAGGCCTTCAACAGCGCCGTCGTCAACTCGCCACACGTGCCAACGTACGCGGACGGCTGCCATAGCTGATCTATCTTCGCCTCCACAATCGCAAGCGGGAAATGCTTCGCGACGAAGTATTGGCCGTTGTTCATCAGAGAAAGCGCAACTTGTTCGATACTGATCTTTGGCGTAATTCGCACAAGCAGATGGACGTGATCGGGCAAGATGGTAGCCTGATCGATCGCGAAACCATGCCGAGCCGCCACCTTTATCCAGTAGTTGACCAAAGCCTCACCGGTCTTCGAACCAAATACTCCTCGACGGAACTTTGTAGCAAGAACAAGGTGATGATTCAAATCGAAGGATGCATGCGCAGTGGCGAGAACCTCAGATTCTGTAGCTCGGAACTTGAATACTGGAGGAAGCGGGCGCTTGGCGTAGCCATGATGCTCAGCCTGGTTCGTGAGGTAACGCTTCACCGCCTGGACTCGGACACTCCCGGCGCTGCGCGCTAGATAACCGCTGGCCCAAAGCGGCGGTGAGAGTTCGAATTCACGGCATATCGCGGTGGAACTCCGACCCTTGAGTCTCTTCAGTGCGTGAGAGATAAGCTGGCTTGGGCGCAGGCTCAATACCAACTGGACGTGTTCAGGCTGGCAGTCCTTCTCGATCAGATGAAGGTCGTTCTTATGGCACAACTCGCTCAATGCCTCTGAGAGAGCAACGGCTCGGCGTTGATCGTCGAAGACAGGGTTCCGGCGATGAGTCCGGAAGCAAATGTGGTAGTGAAGCTGGAAAGCCCATGAAATCTCTTTGATCGGCTCCGCCCGCATGCCGCGAGCATACGAGAGACGAACCTTTAAAGACAACAGGGTGTTTGCAGGTTGAGTATGAAGGATCCACCAACTCCGTTGGTGGGATTCTGGACGAGGCGGCACAGCACATGTCGCTTTCGTAGGTTGAGTATGAAGGATCCACCAACTCCGTTGGTGGGATTGTCATTGCTCCTCTTGGAGCACACCTGATGTTGCCAGCACTGATTCAACGATTTGAAGAACCCTCGCGGAAGACCCTGCGATTTGACCACATCAAACTTGTTCAATAACGCACCGTCAAAATTGCCTCTCCAGAAACTTCGCTCACATTCTCGTCGTTCTAATCAATCTACCCGTGTGAATACAAACCGGGCGGCGGCGACGCCGGTCCTGAAGTGTGCCCAATGACAATCTATCGAGAAGGAGTAAGGTATGAAGTCCATTTACTGCTCACGTGGCACACTCGCCGCTTTGATTCTGATCTTGCTGGCTGCTACAAGCGGCTTTGCATCTACACCAAATGTCGGACCCAAGAAGATTGAGTTCACCACCAGCTCGAAAGAGGCAAAGGACTCGGTAGCTCAAATCATTTATCGCATCGAAACGTTCCAAGTCGGGCCCGACCTGAACACGCTTGCCAAGAAAACCATCGAAGCCGATCCGAACTTCGCGTTCGGTTACTATCTGGTCGCAACAACTTCGGCCACACCCGAAGATGTCAAAAAGTACAACGACAAAGCCGTCGAAGTTGCGAAGACCGCTTCGGAAGGCGAGCGCCGATACATCGAAGCGGTGTTGCTTACGCGCGCGCAGAAACTCGATCAGGGTCTGCCGATCTTTCTGGATCTGGCGAAGGAATATCCGGAAGATCGTATGGTCCAGATGCTGATCGGACAGGTTTATACCGGTCTGAACAAGCTGCCCGAAGCTAAGGCCGCGTTTGAGCGAGCCATTGAACTCGACGGCAGTACTCCGCGAGTCTACACATTCCTGGGCAACATCGAATTGTTGAAAGGCGACTACGCGAAAGCGCGCGAAGACTTCAATAAGTCGCTTGCCAAACAAGTCAAAGGCTCGGCGCCGTTCGGTCCCAACTACGGACTTGCGTACGCGTACATTTACGAAGGCAACATCAAAGCCGCGTTGAAGACGCTCGAGGCTTATCAGCAGGACTATGACCACTCTTCGCAGCAGCAAGCCTTCCCCGCCGTGTTCATCTGGAATTCGATTGCGCGGCTGCATCTCGAGTACGGCAGTCCCGAGGAAGCAATCAAGGCTTATCAAAAGGGCTACGCTACGGTGCCGTCTAGCAACATTGATGAGCTGCAGAAGAAGATCTGGCTCGGCCGGCTTCATCACGGGCTGGGGCGTTCGCTATCGAAGATGGGCAAACGCGACGAGGCATGGAAAGAAGCCGAATTGATAAAGAAGATGATCGAAGATGGTGGAAAAGACGGCGAACAATTCTGGCCGTCGTATCATTACATCGCAGGTTACTTGAAGCTCGAAGCCGGCGAGATCAATGAAGCGATCGAACATTTGAAGAAAACGGATTTGAACGATCCGTTTCACAAGCTTCTTCTGGCGCGCGCTTACGAAAAATCCGGAGATCAGGCAAGCGCTCAGAAGCTCTATCGCGAGATAACGGAATTCAATCAACTCACGATTGAACGGGCGATTGCTTTTCCCGAGGCGAAGAAGAAGCTCAAGGCGTGAGAGAGCGAACCCGGTTGCGATCATGAAAGGGCGGGGCCAAGTGACCGCCCTTTTTCGCGTCTCTCAATTTGAATTTTCGCACTCCCGCCGCTTAGACTGACTTAAGCGAAATGAAAAAGGTCTTCGGAATCACTTCATTGATTGCGGTCATCGCGTTCGCGAGCCTGCCCGCGCGGACTCAATCCTTCAAAGTTGCTTTCAATCAATTTCAACTCGACAACGGGCTTCGGGTGGTCGTCTCTGAAGATCATTCGGCTCCTGTCGTTGCAGTGACCGTCTACTACGACGTCGGCTCACGCAATGAAGTAAGAGGCCGCACAGGCTTTGCCCATTTGTTTGAACACATGATGTTCCAGGGTTCGGAGAACATTCGAAAAGCCGAGCACTTCAAATACATCGAGGGCAATGGCGGTGTGATGAACGCGAGCACGCACTCGGATTTCACTGACTACTATGACTACCTGCCGTCCAATCAACTCGCTCTTGCATTATGGCTCGAGAGCGATCGAATGCGCTCGTTGAAGATCACCGCCGCGAACTTGAAAAATCAAAAGGAAGCCGTCAAAGAAGAGAAACGCCTAAGCTATGACAACCAGGCTTACTGGCCGTCGCTGTTGAAGATGGACGAAATGGTTTTCAAGAACTGGGCCAACTCGCATTCGACGATCGGCTCGATGAAAGATCTTGATGCGGCGACTATCGCCGATGTAACGCGGTTCTTCGCTACTTACTATGCGCCGAACAATGCGGTGCTCGTGATCGCGGGCGACATCAATACTCGCGAAGCGGAGGCTCAGGTTCGCAAATATTTCGGCACGATTCCCAGACACAAGTCGCCGCCGCCCGTCAACGTGTCGGAGCCGCTCGAAGTAGCAATGCGCCACGCTGCAACCGAGGATGCGCATGCTCAAATGCCGGCTATTGCGATTGCATGGAAGGCGCCGCCACGGCATTCGCGGGACTTCTACGCGATCGCTTTATTGAAGTCGATCCTGTTCGACGGCGAAAGCGCGCGGCTTTATCAAAAGCTGGTGAAGGAACGAGCCGTGTGCCTGGAAGTGCAGGGCACGCTTGAAGCCAGACGCGGACCCGGTCAGGTGTCGGTGCTCGCGATTCATAAGCCGGATGTTAGACCGGCCGACGTCGAAGCAATCATTCAAACCGAGATCGAGCGAATCAAAAACGAAGGCCTAAGCCCGGACGAGCTTGCAAAGGTGAAGAATCAATATCGCCTCGATCGATTCGTGAGCGGCTCGGAAGGAGATTATTCGAGCCTTCAGACGCCGCTCGGAAGAGCGCTCGCGCTGGCAGAGTTTACGATGTTCGATG